>Ga0233425_10003161_pt1 | contig 30658 bp, 26 predicted proteins | sample Watercolumn_Towu_2_FD_181712 | JGI IMG/M metagenome (GOLD analysis project Ga0233425, IMG submission 181712) | Freshwater microbial communities from Lake Towuti, South Sulawesi, Indonesia - Watercolumn_Towuti2014_140_MG | ecosystem: Environmental > Aquatic > Freshwater > Lake | place...
AGGGTGGTTTCCGGTTTGTGCCCGCTGAAAAGATTGTAAATGGCGGTCGCGCCAAGTCCAGCCGCAAGCAGGTAGAACGCCGTACCGGTCACGCGCAAGGCGGTGATTTCAAATTGCGAGCGGGGCGTGTCGGGGTTTTTGCGGATGCGGATCACCATGGCGAGAATCCCAATCCCCGACATGACCTCGATGAATGAATCCACGCCGAAGCCGAAGAGGGTCAGCGCTTCGTCGCTGATGCCGAAGAAGATGGAGACCAGTCCCTCGGCGATATTGTACAAGACGGTGAAAATTGCCAGCCAGAGCGCGTATTGCCGGTAAATGGCTGGGGTGTTCTTTTGTGTAAGGGTTGTCATCGTTTTATCCTTATTTCTAAAGTTGAGATGCGGATGATTTACTTATCATATCATGACACGATGCTTGGCGCAGTTGGCTGAGAATCATTTACAATAGGGATATGCAGAAGCCATTGATCAGCAGTCCCGGTAATCCGTTGATTAAAAAGGTGCGCGCCTTGCGTCAAAAGAAGGTGCGGACTGAAAGCGGGTTATTCCTTGTCGAGGGGATTCATCATGTGGGCGAGGCGGTTGAATCGGGTTGGGAGGTTCAGGAGATTTTATACGCGTCAGGCGTTTTGACGAGTCCCTTTGCCCACGATTTGATTTCGCGGTTCGCTTTCACTCCCCAGCCTGTGACAGCCCAGGTCATGGAGACGCTGGCAGATAAGGAAAACCCGCAGGGAATCCTTGCCATCGTCAGCCAGAAGAAGAGGCAGCTCAAAGACATCAAACCATTCAAACGCGCAATGGCGCTGGTCTCGCCGCAGGATCCCGGCAACGTGGGGACCATCCTCCGCACGCTGGATGCCGTCGGCGCGGACGCGCTCTTTCTGCTCGATGGCGGCGTGGAGTTGTACCATCCCACCGTTGTCCGCGCCAGCATGGGGACTTTGTTCTGGAAGCCCGTGATTCAAACCAGTTTCGATGAATTCATCGGGTGGGCGCGTAAGGGAGGGTATCAGCTCATCGGCACGTCTGCCAAAGCCGATGTGGATTACCAGACTCTTGTTCCGCAAATCCCCTGGGTCTTGCTGCTGGGGAATGAGCAAAAGGGACTGTCTCCCGCCCAAACCGCCGCCTGCGATGTGACCGTCTCCCTGCCGATGCGGGGGAGGGTTACTTCGCTTAATCTTGCGGTTGCGGCAGGGGTGTTGTTGTATCGGTATATGCTGGTGGAATAATTCTTGGTAGCGTCGCACCTAAACATGGAGGCTTTTGATTAGCGAAGAAACTATCCACTAATCTGCGCTAATCGGCGCGAACTCGGTTTTTATTCGCGAAAAGATTGGCGGACAAAATACAAACCACGCTTAAGTACAGACTTACCTAATCTCATATTTCAGGAAAAAACATGGAAACAATCTATCTGGATGGAACAAGTTTGACTTTCGACCAGGTTCATGACATCGCGCATGGGGGACCAAATGCGACGCGGGTCGAGATCGACGCCGATGCTGCGAAGCGGGTCACACGCGCGGCGGATGCCGTGCAGACCCTCTTGAAAAATGGCACGATTGCCTACGGAATTACCACCGGCTTTGGCGCGTTCAAAGACCGCATTATTTCGCCCGACCAGGTGGAGCAACTCCAGCGCAACATCATCATCAGTCATGCGGTTGGCGTTGGAAATATCTTCGACACCCCCACCACCCGCGCCATTATGCTCATCCGCGCCAACACACTGGCGCACGGGCATTCCGGCATTCGCCTATCTACGCTTCAACTCCTGTTGGAAATGCTCAATCGCGGAGTTCATCCGCGCATCCCGGAAAAAGGCTCGCTCGGCGCAAGCGGCGATCTGGCTCCGTTGGCGCACATGGCGCTGGTGATGATCGGCGAAGGCGAAGCCGAATATCAGGGCGAAGTCCTCAGCGGAAGTGAAGCCCTGCGCCGCGCGGGTTTGGAACCCGCCATGCTGGCGGCAAAGGAAGGTCTGGCTCTCACCAACGGGACTTCGGTGATGTGCGCGCTCGGCACGCTTGCCGTCTGCCGCGCCGAACGCTTGAGCCGCACCGCCGATGTAACGGGCTGCCTGAGCCTCGAAGCCCTGCATGGCACAGTCCTCGCCTTCGATGAACGCATTCACGCCCTGCGCCCGCATCCGCGGCAGGTGGAATGCGCTGCCTATCTCCGTAAATTGCTGGCTGGCTCCGAGTTCACCCGCAAACATGACCCGACCAACGTGCAGGACGCCTACACCCTGCGCTGCATTCCCCAAGTCCACGGCGCGGTGCGTGACGCGATTGCATACGCGCGTTGGGTGATGGAGATCGAACTAAACGCCGTCACCGACAACCCGCTGATTTTTATCGACGAGAAAAGCGGCGAAATCTCGGTCATCTCCGGTGGAAATTTTCACGGCGAGCCGATTGCTATTGCAATGGATTATCTGGCGATTGCCATCGCTGAACTGGGCAATATCTCTGAGCGCCGCATCATGCGCCTGACCGACGAAGCCAGCAATGCCAATACCCTGCCCGCCTTCCTGACCCAAAACGGCGGGTTGAATTCCGGTTTCATGATTACCCAATACACCGCCGCCGCGCTTGCCACCGAGAACAAGGTTCTGGCGCACCCCGCCAGCGTGGATACCATTCCCACCTCCGCCAACGTCGAAGACCACGTCAGCATGGGGAACACAGCCGCGCTGAAAGTGCGGCAGGTGGTGGACAACGTCGAGCAGATTCTCGGCATCGAATTGTTTGCCGCCGCCCAGGGCGTGGACTTCCGCCGCAAGGTTCAGGGCGACCACGCCAAATTGGGAGCGGGAACCGAACCCGTTTACAGGCTGGCGCGCTCCCAAGTCCCCTTCATCGAAGTCGATACGGTCATGTATCCCCACATGAACGCCGTCAAGGCGCTTGTCGTCTCCGGTCAAGTTGACAGGGCGGTGGAAAAGGGGATGGGCGGAGGATAAGCAAGTCACGGCGGAAAACCTCTTAGTCGGCATGGTAACATGCCGACTTTTATTTTCCCTCTTGAAAATTTCCAAAAACAATGCTATGATTGGTTGTGATTGATTTATGAGCGATTATGATTGAATTTATCCCAACCCCCGAACGACAAAAACAAATCCTTTCCCTGCTCTCAAAGCAGGGACGCTTGAGCGTGGCGGAAATCTGTGAGCAGTTTGCCATTAGCGAGGCCACAGCCCGCCGTGACTTGGAAACACTTGCCTCGCAGGGCAAAGCTCAGCGTGTACATGGCGGTGTGATTGCCATCGAACAGGCGCCGCCTGAACTGCCCATCCTTCAGCGCGAAGGGGAGCAGGTGGACGAAAAATCCCGTATTGGGCGGGCAGCCGCAGAGTTGATTTTCGACAGCGAGACGGTTTTCCTTGGCTCGGGGACGACTGTGCTTGAAGTGGCAAAAAATCTGCGCGAGCGAAAAAACCTAACAGTCATCACCAATTCGCTGCCCGTGTTGAATGCACTTGTGGGAATCAAAGACATCACAGTTGTTTCGCTGGGGGGGCAGTTGCGCGAGAGCGAACTTTCCTTCATCGGGCATATTACCGAACAGGCTCTGGCGGAACTGCGCGTAGACAAAGTGGTGATGGGCACGCGCGGCGTGAGCCTCGAACACGGCTTGACCAACGACTACCTGCCCGAAACCCTGACTGATCGCGCCATCTTGAAGATTGGGCGTGAGGTCATCATCATTGCCGACCACACCAAGGTCAACCGTGTTTCCACTGCGCTGCTTGCCCCATTGACCGTGATGAATGTCTTCGTGACAGACTCCAAGTCTGATGGAAAATTTACCCAAGCGTTGAAAAAGCAGGGGATACAAGTGGTGATGGCATAGGATGAGATATGCTGCTTGAGAATTTTCGTCCCCGCTCGAAGCTGGTGACCAGGACCACGCTGGTGGACAAGCCGAAATTTCCAGTCGTTGATGCGCATAACCATCTCGCCGAGCCTTTCGGCGGCGGATGGGATCAAAAACCATTGAGCGAACTGCTTGATCTGTTGGATGAAGCGGGCGTAACTCATTACGTTGACCTTGACGGAGGTTGGGGCGAAGATATTCTTTATCGTCATCTTGACTATTTCAAAGCCAAAGCGCCTGAGCGGTTTCAAATCTTTGGCGGCGTGGATTGGTCGAAGTGGGAAAGCATGGGTGACGCATTTCCCGATTGGGCGGCGGACAGGCTCAAAGTCCAGAAGGAGGCGGGTGCGCAAGGCTTGAAGATTTGGAAGGGATTTGGCTTGCATGTCAAAGATCAGAATGGGGAATTGGTCAAAGTGGATGACCCGCGCTTGACACCTATTTGGGAAACCGCAGGCGAACTTGGTTTACCCGTACTTATTCACGTCGCTGATCCCGTCGCCTTTTTCGACCTAATTGACGAGACCAACGAACGCTGGGAGGAGATCGGTGCGCATCCCGATTGGGCGTTTCCCAGCCCGCCCTTCCCGCCGTTTATGGAAATCATGAACGGCTTCAAGAATCTCGTTTCTTGTCACTCGTCAACCACTTTTATTGGCGCACACGTTGGATGCTATGCCGAAAACCTGGAATGGGTCGGACAAATGTTGGATGTCTGCCCAAATTATTACGTGGATATCTCCGCCCGCTTTGGGGAGTTGGGACGCCAGCCTTACACGGCGCGGAAGTTTTTCATCCAATATCAGGATCGGATTTTGTACGGCTCAGACATGGGTCCCGATTTGGATGTCTATCGCTTGAATTACCGTCTGCTCGAAACGGATGATGAATATTTCAACTACAACCCAGGCGATATTCCTTTGCAGGGACGTTGGTTTGTGTACGGACTTTCCCTGCCCGATGATGTTTTGAAGAAAGTGTATTGCGTGAACGCAGAAAGAATTTTGAAAATCAAAGAGAAGTAAACCCATCAGACAATGAAACTATAAGGCTAAAAGACTATGAGACTACAAGACTATCACACCTATAATGAAATCAAATCTCAAACAGAAGCATGGAAGCAGGCTTTGGACGTGGTCAACGGCATGTCCCTGCCAAAAGCGGCGGACTATGACCAGGTGATTTTCACGGGCTGCGGCTCGACGCATTATCTCTCGTTTGCGGGGTCGGCTTTGTATCAGGAGTTGACGGGGCGCGCCGCGCGGGCTGTCCCTGGCGGGGAGTTGTTCTTGAGTCCGCAGAATACGCTGACCAACCAAAAGACCTTGCTTGTCGCCGTCAGCCGCTCTGGGACAACCACCGAGACCATCAAGGCAGTGGAAAAGTTCAAGACTGAGAAACGCGGTGATGTGGTGGTTATCAGCAATTATGACGAAGCCTTATCTCGCCTTGCCGATATGAATATCGGCATACCGAAAGGTCAGGAAGAGTCTGTCGCTCAGACTCGCTCGTTTGCTTCGATGTACGTGGCGGCGACAGCGATGTGCGCGAAGATGGCGGGGCGGGATGATTTGCTGAAGGCGGTGGAGAAATTGCCAGAGGTTGGTAATTCGTTGATTGGTAATTATGAGTCGTATGCAAAGGGGATTGGGGAAAACCTGAATTTTGATCGTTTTTATTTCCTCGGCTCTGGCATCCGTTACGGGCTGGCATGCGAGGTCAACCTCAAGATGAAGGAGATGACTCTCACGCACAGCGAGCCGTTCCACACTTTGGAATTCCGTCACGGACCGATGAGCATGGTTAACGAAAAAGCTGTCGTGGTGGGGTTGCTTTCGGATGCGAACCGAGTCCATGAGGCGAAGGTGCTCGAAGAGATGAAAATGCTTGGAGGAACCGTATCAGCTTTGGGTGAGGCGGAGGCGGATGTCGCCTTCGGGTCGGGAGTCCCTGAAAGTGTGCGCGGAGTCCTTTACCTGCCAGTCCTACAATTGATGGCTTTTTATCGTTCTGTGGCGAAAGGTTTGAATCCCGACCGTCCCGAAAATTTGACGGCGGTCGTGAAATTGGATTTCTAATCAACTTTGACGAGCGGCGGGGTGCGTCCAACCCGATAGCCGTGTTCCCTGTCTGGCACGCGCGCGAGCGTGGTGTCGCGGCTATCCAAGTTGAATGGAGAAGACATGAAAAAATTGATGTTCGTTCTCGTGGTTGCCAGCCTTTTATTGGCGGCTTGCGGCGGCGGAGCCAAGCCCGCCGCTGAGGAAGGTCCCGTTGAGATCACCTTCACCATGTGGGGCGCGCCAGAGGAACTGGCGGTTTGGCAGGCGGTGGTGGATGATTTCCACAAAGCCAACCCGAACATTTCTGTGAAGGTGGATGTCTCGGATTGGGATTCGTACTGGACAAAGTTGAACACGCTGATCGCGGGTGGCACACCTCCCGATGTATTTGCCATGGATGCCCCGCTCTTCTTGGATTGGCAAAGCCGCGGCGCGTTGCTAAACCTCCAGCCGTACATCGACGCCAACCCTGGATTTTTGGATGGCATTTATCCGCAGACCTTGACCGCCTACAAGACGGCTGATGGATATTACGGACTGCCGCGCGATTTCCAAACGATTGTGCTGTTTTACAACAAGGACATGTTCGACGCCGCGGGCGTGGACTACCCGACTGCTGATTGGACCTACGACGACATGCTTGCCGCCGCGAAAAAGTTGACTCTGGATACGAATAATGATGGCAAGGTGGAACAATATGGATTCTGGTCTGACACCTGGGACATGGAACTGCTGTGGAGCGAGGCGATCTGGGCGTACGGCGGCGAAATCATCAGCCCCGATCACTCGAAGACCTTGATCGGCGAAGGCGGCGCGCGCGATGCCTGGGCTTACATCGACAGCCTGTACAAGGAAGGTGTGATGCCCACTCCCACCACTTCGGGCGAGTTCGGCTTGGACCTCTTCCAGTCGGGCATGGCGGCGATGACCACCATTGGTCATTGGGCTGTGCCTGGGTACGTCCAGTCTGGAATCAACTTCGATGTCGCGCCGATGCCGAAAGGTCCCGCGGGACAGGCGACCAGCGTCAACAGCGCGGGCTTTGTCATCTCGAAAGATTCCAAACACGCCGACGCAGCGTTCGAGTTCATCAAGTTTGCACTGGGCGAAGCAGGACAGACGAAACTTGCCCAGTTGGGATTTGCCATTCCTGTTTTGAAGTCTGTTGCCGAAAGCGATGCCTATCTCAAACAACCTGGTGAGTTGAACCAGAAAGTCTTTCTTGACTCAGTCGCTTTTGCCCGCACGAAACCCGTCTTCAAAGGATACGAGGAATGGGCTGGCGTAGTCGGCGATGGTTTGATTCCCGTTTTCGACGGCGAAGCGGAACTGAACGCCACCCTCGACGAGTTGATTGTCGCCGCAGACGAAGTGCTGGCAGCGAATAAATAATTACTCCCTCACCCCCAACCCCTCTCCCGAAGGAGAGGGGAACTCCCTTCCCCGTCGGGGGAAGGGTTGGGGATGAGGGCAGGAGCGCGTATGGATTACGGACTCAAACCCCTCGGGCGTGAAAAACTATGGCTCTGGCTGATGCTGGCGCCGACCATCATCGGTCTGCTGTTTGGCACGATTGGCTCCCTGCTGGCGACTCTCGGGCTGAGTCTCTTCAACTGGGACTTGATCAATCCTCCAAAATGGGCGGGCGCGGAGAATTATGTTCAGCTATTCCAGAACAAGGATTACATCGAAGCCTTTGCCAACACGTTGAAATTCTCCGCGTTGTACGTGCCTGGGGTGGTGATCATTTCTCTGCTGCTGGCGGTTTTGCTCAACCGAAAGATTCGCGGCGTTGGATTTTTCCGCACCGTGTATTTCCTGCCGACTGTGACTTCCGCCGTTGCCACCGCCCTGGTCTGGAACATGATCTACGGCAAGGAGACGGGTATCCTCAACTTTGCGTTGGAGACTTTGGGCTTTGCGCCTGTCTGCTGGCTTTGTTCGGACAACGCCATGATGTCGGTGGTCATCGTCAACATTTGGGGCGCGATTGGCGAAGGCATGATCATCTTTCTGGCTGGGTTGACCGCAATCCCACGCGACTACTACGAAGCCGCTTCTCTGGATGGAGCAAACGACGTCCAGCAGTTTTTCAGGGTCACATTGCCGTTGGTCACGCCGAGCATTTTCTTCCAGACCTTGATCGCCGCCATCAACGCCTTTCAAGCCTACGACTACATTTACATGCTGACCCGACGCGGACAGGGTGACAGTTCCGTCCCTGTGGCGGTGTACTCGATCTATCGCAATGCCTTCCACTTCTTCCGCATGGGTGACGCCAGCGCACAGGCGATTCAACTTGCCTTGTTGGTGGCGGTTTTCATGGCAATTATGTTCTGGTGGGAACGCCGTTACGTGGTGTACGAATAGGAGCGCGACATGTCCAAGTCAATTTATAAAACCATTCTCGATGTCGTCACCTACGCCTTTCTCATTTTTGGCGCGTTGACCATGCTCGTCCCCTTTCTGTGGATGATTTCGGTTTCGCTCCGCGTCCCCGCCGAACAATTTTCCCGCAGTATCATTCCCAGCCCAATCACCTTTCAAAACTACTTCGACCTCTTCGAGGATTTGCCCGACCAGGCATTTCTTTACCTGACGTTCAACAGCTTTAAGCTGTCCATTCTGACGGTTGTTGGTCAGGTGTTGACTTGTGCCATGGCGGCGTTCGTCTTTGCCATCGTCAAATTCAAAGGGCGTGACTTTCTCTTCGCGCTGCTTGTCGCCACGCTGATGATTCCGCCGCAAGTCTCGCTCATCCCGAACTTTATCATCTTCAAATATCTCGGCTGGATCGGGACTCAACTCCCGCTGATCGTCCCCGCCTTTTGGGGAGGCGCCTTCGGGACCTTCCTCCTGCGGCAATATTTCCTCACCATCCCGCGTGACCTGGTGGATGCTGCCCGCATGGACGGCGCTTCGCTCTTTGGCATTTTTTGGCGCGTTTACATGCCACTATCCAAGCCCGCAGTTGCAGCGCTGGCAATTTTCGTTTTCAAGGATGCGTGGAACGACCTGCTTCGTCCTCTGGTATATTTGCCGACGGACATGCACAAGACCACGCTGACGGTTGGTCTGGCATTCTTCCAGCAGCAACTCCAGATGGGCGGGAAGTTCACCGTGTTGATGGCGGGCGCGTTCCTTTCCATCCTGCCGTTGCTGATCATCTTCTTCATCGCCCAAAAGCAATTTATCGAAGGCATTGCGTTGAGCGGGGTGAAAAGGTAGACAAGTAAACAGGTACACAGGTGGACAAGTAACGTTTGTACGTGTATACCTGTGTACCAACTAAACCCAGGAGAACCACATGACCAAAATCACCTTCATCGGCGCAGGCTCGCTTGGCTTTACAGGCGAACTCGTCCGCGACATTCTCACCTTCCCGCTTTTACAGGATGCAACTCTTTCCCTGATGGACATCGACCCTGAACGGCTCGAATGGGCGAAAAAGGGAGTCGAGAAACTCGTTGCCGCTGGCAACCGTCCCGCAAAAGTCGAGGCGACGCTTGACCGAGCCGAAGCGCTTAAAGGCGCGGACGTGGTTCTGACCACCATCCTGACGGGCACCACGGATGTCTGGAAACATGATATCGAAATCCCCAAAAAATACGGCATTGACCTCAACGTCGGTGACACCCGTGGACCAAGCGGCATCTTCCGCTTCCTGCGGACGATTAACCCGATGATGGACATCGTCCGCGATATGGAGAAAGTTTGCCCGAACGCTGTCCTGCTCAACTACACCAACCCGATGGCGATGCTGGTGTCTGCAATCCAAAAGCAGACCTTTATCTCGACGACTGGCTTGTGTCACTCCGTGCAGGGGACAGCCATGATGCTTGCGGACTGGATTGGCGCACCCTACGACGAGATTGACTACCTGTGCGCTGGAATCAACCATCAGGCTTGGTATCTCGACTTCAAGTGGAACGGCAGGGACGCCTACCCGCTCATCTACGAAGCCATCACCGAGCGACCCGAAATCTACAACGCCGAACCTGTTCGCAACGAGATGTATCTTGCCATTGGAAAATACGTCACCGAGTCCAGCGGACACAACTCCGAGTACAACTGGTGGTTCCGCAAACGCCCCGACCTCATCGAAAAATATTGCACGCACGGCACAAACTGGAATCCTGGTGAGTACGCCTACATCCTCAAGGAATACCAGCACAACGAAGCCACCTGGAAGGGACAGGTAAAGGATGAACTGGCAAAGCCGCTCATGACCGAAGACCTGCAGCGTGGGCATGAATATGCCGCACACATCGTCAACGCCCTCAAAGGCGGCGAGCCGTTCAAGTTCAATGGCAACGTGCAGAACACCAGCCTCATCACCAACCTGCCCGACGGCGCGTGCGTCGAAGTCCCCGTGCTGGTGGACCGTGCTGGATTTCACCCCTTCCATGTCGGTGCGCTTCCTCCCGAAACCGCCCTGCTGACCCAACTCTCCAGCGGCATCGAGGAGATGGCGATTCAAGCCTCGCTCGCGGGCGACCCGACCATGGTCTACCGTGCCATCTGTCACGACCCGCTGACGGCTTCGGTGTTGTCGCTGGCGGAAGTCAAGGAGATGACCAATGAACTCTTTGCCCAAAACAAGAATTACCTGCCGCAGTTCAAGACCCACAAGGTCTAAAGTCGAAGGTCAAAAGTCGTGGATGCGACCTTCGACCTTTGACCTTCGACATGTTGCAATCCTTTTTCTTTGCATTTTTCTCTTGGGATGTCAATCTGCTTCTGTCTCAACGGAGCCTCCAACCCTCATGCCTTCCACTCAACCTGCAACTCTCAACCCGCAACCCGTAACCGATTGGTGGCGTCCCATCGTCGGACTCACCTGGCAATGGCAAATCGGTGACAATGACATTGACACCTCCATCGAAGCCGATGTCTACGACATTGACCTGTACATTGACCAAGCCATCATTGACGAACTCCATGCCAAAGGCAAAAAGGTCATCTGCTACATCAGCGTTGGTTCGTGGGAGGATTGGCGTCCCGACAAGGACCAGTTCCCCGCCGAGGTTTTGGGCAGGGACTACGACGGCTGGGAAGGGGAGAAGTGGCTCGACATCCGCCGCATTGACCTGCTTGCCCCGATTATGCTTGCCCGCCTCGACCTGTGCAAATCCAAAGGGTTCGATGCCATCGAGCCTGACAACATGGAAATCTACACCAACGATACGGGCTTCCCGCTGACCTTTGACGACCAGTTGAAATTTGCCCTCTGGCTTGCAGACGAAGCCCACAAGCGCGGACTCGCCATCGGGCAGAAGAACGCATCCGATCAGGTGGCTGACCTTGTGAATGCGTACGACTTCGCCATCACCGAGGACTACTTTTTCTACGAGGAAGCCGAGTCCATGCTGCCCTACATCGAGGCGGGCAAACCCGTCTTTGCAGCCGAGTACACCGACCTGCCTGGCGACTTTACCAAATTCTGCGAGCAGTCGAAAAAACTCAATTTCAGCGCCATCCTCAAGAACCGCGAACTGGATGCGTGGCTGCAAACCTGCCCATAAATCAGTTGCAAGTTTGAAGGTTGTAAGTTTCAACCTGTAACTTGCAACCTTCAAACCTTCAACCTTCAATCTGAAACTTGAAACCTGGAACTTAAATCATGAAACCCATCACCATCGGAAAACTACGCGGACTGCAACAAATCTCCTCCGCACGCGGAACCTTCACCGCACTTGCCCTCGACCATCGCCAGAATCTTCGCAAGGCAAATCCCGTTTTTGTGGACAATGCCGAACTCTCCCGCTTCAAGCTGGATGTGACCTCCGCGCTTGCCCCGCACGCGACGGCTGTCCTGCTCGACCCCGAAGTGTCCGCCGCGCAGGCGATTGCGGCAAACGCCATCCCGAATAACGCGGGACTGGTTGTGGCGCTTGAGTCCACGGGCTACACAGGCGACGCCACCGCACGTCACGCGCAGATTATCCCAGGCTGGTCGGTGGAGAAAGCCAAACGCATGGGAGCGTCCGCCATCAAGCTGTTGGTGTATTACCATCCCGATTCGCCGACCACAAAAGAAATCGAGGACTTCACCGCGAAGGTTGCGGAAGATTGCGGCAGGTATGACCTCGTCCTCATGCTCGAACCGCTTTCATATGCGCTGGATGAGACCAAAAAACTTTCCCCCGAGGAAAAACGCTACGTCGTCGTCGAAACTGCCCGACGTTTGACGCCCCTCGGTGCGGACATTCTCAAAGCCGAGTTTCCTCTCGATGCTTCGGCTCCGCTCAGCGAGGAGATATGGATGGACGCCTGCAAGGAGATTTCATCTGCCAGCCTCGTCCCGTGGATTCTGCTCTCCGCCGCCGTGGACTACGAGACATTCGTCCGTCAGGTGGTTGTGGCTTGCAACGCGGGCGCAAGCGGAATTGCCGTTGGTCGCGCTGTGTGGAAGGAAGCCGTCACGATGAGCAACGCGGAACGCCTTGATTTCCTGCGCACCGTTGCCCAGCCGCGCATCTCGCGCCTCACCTCCCTGTGCCATGCGCTTGCCAGACCTTACACTGATTTCTTTCAGGCAGAAGCGCTGTTCGATTGGTACAAGACCTATTGAGTACACAGGTAAACAAGTAGGCAGGTTCGTACTTGTTTACCTGTGTACTTATCTACTCAACTTTTTATCTTCATGAACAAATACGATATCCTTGTTGCTGGCGAAATCAACCCCGACCTGATTCTCTCTGGCAATGTCATCCCCGAATTTGGACAGGTTGAAAAACTGGTGGAGACTTCTTCGCTGACCATCGGTTCCTCGTCTGCCATCTTTGCCTGCGGTGCGGCGCGGCTTGGGCTGAAAGTCGCATTCATCGGTGTTTGCGGCGATGATGTCTTCGGGCGCTTCATGCTGGAAGAAATGCAAAAGCGCGGTGTGGATGTCAGCCATGTGATTGTCCGCGCCGATGGGCAGACTGGATTGAGCGTCATTCTCAACCAGCCCTTCGACGTTGCTCAGGGCGACCGCGCGATTCTGACTCACCTCGGGCTGATGGCTGAACTCCGAACCTCAGACATCCCCGATAGTTTGTTGAACCAGGCGCGTCACCTGCATGTGGCGAGTTATTTTTTACAGACAAAACTTCAAACTGATTTGCCCGACCTATTCCGCCGTGCCCATTCCTTGGGACTGACCACCTCGCTCGACACGAACTACGATCCATCCGAAAAATGGCAGGGGTTCGATGAATTGCTTTCCGTTACGAATATCTTCCTGCCCAACTCCACCGAAGCGAAGTCGCTGACAGGCTTGGAAAATATCGACGAAGCAGCAACCAGCCTCGGGCGCAAGGTCGAGGTGGCGGCGATCAAACTTGGAGCGGAGGGAGCGCTTGGCGTCGCGCCATCCCAAAAACTCAAAGTCCCTTCCATTTCCGTAAACGTCGTGGATACCGTCGGAGCTGGCGACAGTTTCGACGCGGGCTTCATCTACGGGTATTTGCAAGGTTGGTCGTTGGAAAAATCTTTGCGGTTGGGCGTGGTCTGCGGCGGACTGTCAACCCAGCAGGCTGGCGGCACGAGTGGGCAGCCAACCTTGAACGAGGCATTGGAATATTTATGATACTTTGCCTAACCCCCAACCCCGCGCTTGACCGAACCATGAACCTCGATGCGCTGAGCATTGGCGAAGTGCATCGCGCGAGCAAAACACTGGTTGTGGCAGGGGGCAAGGGACTCAATGCGGCGCGTGCCATCCGCACCCTGGGGGGCGACCCGCTTTGCATGGGCTTCCTCGGCGGGCATTCAGGGAATTTATTTGCAGACCTTGCTCAACGGGAGGGGTTGCGCGGTTATTGGACGTGGATGAAAAATGAAACCCGTACTTGCGTAATTTTGGTGCAGCCGAATCGGGATGCGACTGTGGTCAATGAGTCGGGCGCAGCGGTGGATGTGGACGAATGTAAGACGCTTGTTTCGGATGTGTGGGAAAAATCAGCAAAGGCGAGTCAGGTGTGCGTGAGCGGAAGTTTGCCTCCTGGCTTTTCACTGGACCCATTCGAGGTAATGTTGGCGGGTTTGGTTGTGCAGAAAAAATCTGTGTGGGTGGATACAAGTGGGCAGGCGTTGAAGAGCGCTTTGCGTGTGATGGGAATCAACATCAAGGTCAATGCGGCGGAGTTGAGCGAGGCGCTGGGGATGGAAATCTCGAACGCGAAACAGGCGGCGAGCGCGGCGCGTGAATTGTGCAAATTGGGAATTGAAAAGGCTGTCATCACGCTTGGGAAACAGGGCGCGGTACTTGTCTCCGCCGCTGGAAGTTGGGTTGCCCAATTGCCAGAGATTCAAATCGTGAGCAGTGTCGGCAGCGGCGACGCGTTTCTGGGCGGTTTGGCGTTTGCCTTTTCAAAGGGACTCGCACCTGACCATGCGTTACGTCACGCCGTCGCCGCGGGCGCCGCCAACGCGCTTTGCGCTGGCGGTGGCGTTTTGTCGCTTGCGGACTTTCAAAATTTGTGTGAGAGTGCGGTTGTCTTTAGTTTTCCCTTTTCTACGTAAAACGCGAGGGGAAAATTTTTTGTCCTCGTTTTAGTCTCTGTGAACAATCCCCTTTTGCCAGGCGTACACCGCCACTTGCGTTCGGTCGGCGAGGTGCAACTTGCTGAGGATATTGCTGACGTGTCCCTTGACCGTGTTGGCGCTGATGACCAATTGCTCGGCAATCTGGCTGTTGCTCAATCCGTTGGCGATGAATTTCAAAACCTCCAGTTCGCGGTTGGTGAGTTCGGCGTAGAAGGATTCGTCCTGGCTTTCGCCGCGCAGGTTGCGCAACACGCGCGTCGCCACCAGCGGATGCAGGGTCACTTCGCCGTGAATCGCGCTCTGGATCGCTTCCGCCAGTTTATCCATTTTCATATCTTTCAAAACGTAGGAAATTGCCCCCGCTTTGAGCGCGGGAAAAATCTGCTCGTCTTCGTGATAGGAAGTCAGCACCACGATCTGGGTGCGCGGGGAAATCTTCTTCACCTCGCGGGTGGTCTCGATGCCATCCATGCCGGGCATGACCAGGTCCATCAAGACCACATCGGGGATGAGTTCGCCCGCCATTTTGATGGCTTCCTCGCCGGAAGCGGCTTCACCCACCACGTTGAATTTGGGCAGGGTTTCGAGATAGGCGCGGATGCCATTGCGTACCACTTCGTGATCGTCCACGATCAAAATGCTGATGGGTGTCATGACTGAACTCCTTGCAGCGGTTGGGGCTGCTCGACCGGAATAATGACTTCGATTCTTGTCCCGTTGCCGGGTTTGCTTTCGAGGATGAGCTTCCCACCGACGCTTTCGGCGCGTTCCCTGATGGAGCGCAATCCGACGCCTTTGGGCTTCTGGTCCACATCGAACCCGCAGCCGTCGTCGGCGATGCTCAAACTGATTTGGTTTGTATCATAAACAAGCGCCATGTCCACTGAGACGGCATGGCTGTGACGCGCTGTGTTTGCCAGCGTCTCCTGTGTGATGCGGTACAGGGACTGCTCCACTTTAAGGGGCAGGTGGAAATCGCCTTCCACGCGCAGGCCGGCTTTGATATCGGAGCGGCTTTCCCATTCGTACACATATTCGCGCAGGGTCAACACCAGCCCCTTTTCCTTCAACGCCATCGGGTACATTTCCTGAATCAGGAAGGTCAACTCCTGGATCACGTCATGCACCAGGTTCTCGGCTTCCCTGATGTGGTTTTGGGCGGCGGCGGTATTACGCTGGATCAATCCATTTGCCGCGCCGATCTGCGCCAGCGCCGCGAAGGCTTTCTGCTTGGCGCTGTCGTGCAGTTCGCGGGCGAGGCGGTTGCGCTCCTCGACGATGGCGAGTTCCTTCATCTGCTCGAAGAGACGTTCGATCTCGCGGGTACGTTCCGCCACCTGGCGTTCCAATTCCTGACGCCGCGCTTCGATACTGCGGATCCGCAAGCGGTAGCCGCCCCAGACCGCCGTGATTATAACCAGACCGGAAAGCGTGAAGAACCACCACGTCTGCCAGAAGGGCGGGACGACGGTTATTTTGAGCGCGGCGTTGTCCTCGCTCCAAACACCATCATTGTTCGAACCTTTCAGCCGCAGGATGTACTCGCCGCCGGGCAGGTTGGTGTAACGTCCTTCGTGTTTGTTGCCGATCTCATTCCAATCCGTGTCGAAGCCATCGAGAACGTAGGCATATTGGTTCTTCCTGGGCTCGGCAAAACTCAGGACGGCAAACTCGAATTCAAATGCATTCGCGGGCCATTTCAGGGTGAGTTCCCGTGTGTCCTCCACCGAGGTTTCGCTTGTGATGCGATGCTCGCCCTGAGTCAGCGACGTAAGGACGATTGGAGGCTTGTAATGGTTCGGCGGAATTTCGGATGGCGTGAACACGTTCACGCCGAAAGTTCCGCCGACGTAGATGTCGCCGTTTTCACTGCGGGCGCAGGCGTTGGAATTGAATTCGTTGCTCTGCAAGCCGTCGCTGACAGTGTAATTCTGGAAAGTTCCCGCGCGCGGGTCGAAATGCGAAAGCCCGAAGTTGGTCGTCAGCCACAGGGTTTCGTTCTCGTCGGGGATGATGCAGTAGATGAAGTTATTGGGCAGCCCATCCCGCTCGGTGAGGGAGGAAAAGGAATCGGTCTGCGGGTCATATTTGTTCAAACCGCGGCTGGTTGCCAGCCAGATGACGCCCGCGTCATCCTGATAAATATCGAGGACGATGTTGCTGCTCAGGCTTGCGGGATTCCCCGCTTCGGTCTGGTAATAACGGAAGGCGGACTTTTTCTGATCGAGGCGGTACAACCCCTTGCCCGATGTGCCAACCCAGAGAAATCCATCGCGGTCTTCGAGGAGGGCTGCCACGCTGGCAGAGGCGGCTCCTTCGGGGTTGGATGGGTCTGTGATGTGGGTGAAGACTTTGCTTTTACGGTCGAACTGGTCCAATCCTTCGCCGGTCCCGACCCAGAAAGTCCCTGTTGGGCTTTCATAGATTTGTGTGACAAAATTGTCGCGGAGGCTGGTCTCCGGGTTTGTTGGGTCTGCCTTATGATGGAAGAACCTGCCCGTGGTTTCGTTGAAGCGGTCCAACCCCTCGCTGGTTCCAACCCAAAGGACTCCCGCCCGGTCACGGTAAACCACCCATACCAGTTGGCTTGCCAGGCTTTGCGGTTTCTCGGGGGCGTGTGTGTAGCGTGTGGAAAGCCCGTTTGTGGAATCGAAGCGGGTCAATCCGCCGCCCGCAGAGCCGAACCAGGCTATGCCCGATGATCCCGCTGCCGCGCCAAATATACCCTCGGAGGGAAATCCCTCCTCCGGGATGTCAGGGTTGTAACGGTACAGGGCAAATTTTTCCTGTGCCGGGCTGTGTTTGTTGATTCCGCCACCCCAGGTTCCGACCCATAAGATTCCCTCATGATCTTCATAAAGAGAAGAGATGGTGTTGGCGCTCAGGCTGTCGGAGACAAGCGGGTTGACGAAATAACGGGTGAACTTGCCGGTCTCCCTGTTCAAACGGTTCAAGCCATAGTCGGTTCCAACCCACAAGGAGCCTTGTTGGTCGAGGAGCAGGGCGGAGGTCGAGTTACTGCTCAGGGTTGAAGGATCCTTTTCGACGGTCAGGTAGTGCTTGAACTGGCGGCGGCTGGGATTGAAGCGGTTGAGTCCCTCTTCGGTGCCGACCCAGAGGTAACCGGCTTCATCTTCTGTAATGTCCTTGATGTAGTTATCGCTGATGGAATACAGGATTTCCGGCTCGCCTTTTACCTCGTCTATGTTTGAGTTGGCGCGGAAATGGGTGAATTTTTCCGCGATGGGGTCGAAAAGTTCCAATCCGCCGCCGAGGGTGCCGATCCACAGCCTGTTCATGGAATCCTGATAAATGACGTGAACGTCGTTATGGCTCAGGCTGCCGGGGTTTTTGGGGTCGTTGCGGTAATGGGTGAATGAATTGCTTTCGGGGTTGAATTTGCTTAGCCCGTCCACGCCGCCAACCCAGAGCGTGCCGGAGCGGTCTTGCAAAATGGCGCAAATCATCCCTTCGCCGATGCTGGAAGGCTCCTCTGGGATGTGGCGGAATTGGGTGAATGTATCGGTCTTTGGGTCGTAACGGTTGAGGCCGCCCTGATAGGTGCCGACCCAGAGATAACCGTCCCTGTCTTCGTAGAGCGCTTCGATCCAACCGTCGCTGATGCTATTGGGGTCTTCGGGATCGGGTTTATAAACCTTGAAGTTGTAGCCGTCGTAGCGGTTCAATCCGTCTTGCGTACCGAACCACAGGAATCCCCGGCGGTCTTGCAGGATGACGTTGACCACGCTTTGCGAGAGTCCGTCTTCGAGGCTGATGTGCTGGAATTGGATCACCGCATTCGGGCGGGGCGACGGCAGTTCTGCGTGCGCGGCTGGATCCTGGTCTGCCTGTGGGGTAGAGGTGGGAATGGAAGGAACAGCCCCGGAGCAGGCAGCCAGAAAAACGGTCAGGATCAGGACCGGGGTAAGGCTCAGGCGGGAAGTTCGGAAGGAGCGAGGCACGCTATGTCCCATTCACATTCTTGGATCGGAAAAACATCGATGCCTATTTTATTACATTTTGCACCGGGACAATGCGTTGATGGGACGATTTTTATCCCCCTGCGGGATGGTTGTTGCCGCCGGGATACGCTACCACAGGATGGTTTTTAAATATCCCGCCGGGGCGCGATAAACCCATTGCCAGTCCCGTGTTTTTTTCTTCCTTCCTTTGTAATATTCGATTGCTTTCAATTTTCGATATTCAGGCAAAAAATGATTTCAATCCTGGCGTTTTGTGATTGTCGAAATAAGACCTGCCTCCCCTGTCCGCGCGGAAACGGACTGGAAACTTCCGCCGGTGCTGGGCTTCCCCCTCCGGTAGCATGGAAGGGGAATTCAGTATGGCGACAGGATCGAATACGCGACCACGAACGCCCGCGGCGAGGAGGTGGTTAACGTCCAGATTCAGAAATCGCATCGTGTAAATATTTTCATCCAAAACCCATGAGGAGATTTGAAATGTCACGAAAGATTTTTGCGTTCGTAAGTTTGCTGGTTGTATTTGGCATGGCGCTTGCCGCCTGCGCCCCCACCGTCACCGAAGCGCCTGCCGCCGCCGAACCTGCGGAACCGGCTGCTCCCGCCGCCACCGAAGCCCCTGCCGCCGCTCCCACCGAAGCGCCCGCTGCTGCATCCACCCGCACCGGCGGATGGCTGGACGAGATCGTTTTCACCTCGATTGACGAAGTCCCCAATGCCGTGGCTCAAATGCAGGCGGATCAACTCGACCTGTATGCCTATCTTGCCGAAGACCCCGAGACCTTTGCGGCGGTCAAGGAAGACTCCAACCTGGTCTACAGCCTGTCCTATGGTTCATGGGATAGTATTCTGTTCAACACCGCCGAATTCAACAACGGCAAGCTGAATCCCTTCTCGAACCCGAAGATTCGCGAAGCCACCAACTGGCTGGTGGACCGCGATTACATCGTTCAGGAAGTTTTGGGCGGACTCGGAACCCCGCGCTATGTGCCGCTGGTCAGCGCCTTCCCGGATTACGCCATGTATGCCGACTTGATCCGTCCGCTGGAGGCGAAGTATGCCTACAACGAAGCCAAAGCCGACGAAATCATCACCGCTGAAATGGAAGCCATGGGCGCGACCAAAGGCGCCGACGGCAAGTGGATGTACAAGGACGAACCCGTTGTCATCATCGGTTTGATCCGCTCGGAGGATGAGCGCCAGCCCATCGGTGTCTACTTCTCCGACCAGTTGGAGAAGATCGGTTTTACCGTCGACCGCCAGATCCGCACCCGCACCGAGCTGGCTCCCATCTGGCAGCAGGGTGTGGTGGAGAACGGCGAATTCCACTGGTATACCGCCGGAAACTACTGGCCCAACCTGCAGCGCGATGAAGGTCAGGGATTCCTGCAAAACTTCTGCCCCGATGTGGCGGGAACCACCACCGAAGCCGCGTTCACCTGCGTGGACGAATTGCACGCCGCGTCGCAGGCTTTGTACACCAACAACTTCAAGACGATGGAAGAACGCCGCGAATTGTTTGCGACCGCCCTTCCGCTCTCGATGGAAAATTCCTCCTATATGTCGCTGGTTCACCCTGTCAGTTTCTTCCCGCGCAAGGCGGACCTGGTTGTCGGTTCTGATCTGAGCGCCGGTGTAGGCGGCTCGACCCTTTGGGCTTACACAGCCCGCTGGGCAGGCGAAGAGGGCGGCACAATGCACAGCGCCAACTCCGGCATTCTCACCGGCCCGTGGAATCCGGTGGCGGGTCACAACTGGAATCAGGAACTCAACCTGATCTATGCCACGCAGGATGTGGGCGCGTTTGCCGACCCATACACCGGCTTGTACTGGCCCCAGCGTTTGGAGAAGGCAACCGTCAAGGTTGTGGAAGGCACGCCCATCAACAAGACGCTGGATTGGGTCACGGTGGAAACCGCGCCTGAAATCAAAGTCCCCGAAGATGCCTGGGTGGATTGGAATGGAGAGACCCAGACCTTCGTCACTGCTGGCGAGAAATTCCCCGATGGGTTGACCGCCAAGAGCGTCACCACCGTCACTTATCCCGCCGATTTGTGGGATACGGTCAAATATCACGATGGCAGCCCCATCTCTCCAGCCGACTTTGTCCTGTTCATGATTTTGCAGTGGGATACCTGCGACCCCAAGAGCCTGATTTATGACGAGACCAACATCCCCAACTGCGACACCTTCAAATCGCACTTCAAGGGCTTGAGGGTTGTCTCCACCGACCCGATGGTTATCGAGACCTACGACGATACGGTGCAGTTGGATGCCGAAGTGCAGGTGGGCGTTATCGGCGGCACGCAGCCCGGTTACTCGCAGAACTGGTTCCCCACCACCTATGTCTCCCCGCTTTCGTGGCACACCTACGTGCCGGCTTTCCTTGCCGAGAGCAACCAGGAGATCGCCTTCTCGACCAACAAATCCACCGCTCTGGGCGTGGACTGGACCAACTTCATTGCCGGTCCTTCGCTCGAGATTATGAAGAAATATCTCGACCAGGCAGAGTCCGAGGCATTCATCCCCTACGAGCCGACGTTGGGCAAGTACATCACCGCTGACGATGCCAAGGCGCGCTATGAGAATCTCCAAGCATGGTACGCCGACCACAACCACTTCTGGGTTGGCACGGGACCGTATTACATCGACGAGGTCAATCCTGTGGAAGGGTCTGTCGTCGCCAAGCGCTTCGAGGAATATCCCGACCTTGCCAGCAAGTGGGACCGCTTTGGTGAGCCGATGATTTCCGTGGTGGACGTCACCGGGCCCGCCGAGGTCTCCATGAGCGGCGAAGCCACCTTTGATGCCTATGTCTCCTTCAAGGATGAACCCTACAGCCAGGCGGACATCAGCAACGTGACCTACCTGCTGTACGACGCCGAAGGGACCCTTGTGGGTAATGGCGAAGCAACCGCCGTGGCCGAAGGGCAATACTCCGCCACGTTGGGCGCCGAGCAACTCGCGAAACTGTCTGTCGGCTCTGCCAAGATCGAGTTCATTGTTTCTTCCAAACTTGTGGCAATCCCAACCTTTGCCGGTTTTGAGTTTGCGGTTGCTCCGTAACCCAATCCCGCCGCGTGATTGTTGATATGTCCTGATGTAGGGGCGGGGTCACCCCGCCCCTACAAAAATATCAAACCAGGTCACGAACTTCTATTGATGATGTTTGTTGGAGAGTGTCCATGAGCGCCATAACTCAAACCGATGCGCCGCAGCCGGTGGTGAAACGCGGAAAACAAGCCGCCAACTCCCTTTTGCGCGTCCTTAAATATTCACTGGTAAGGCTTGCTTCCCTTCTCTTTTCGGTTGTCGTTGCCATCTTCCTCACCATCCTGATCGCCAGCATGGGCGGCAAGGTGGACGAGATGCGCATGGGGGAGATTCGCGAAAACGTCGTACAGCTGGTCCGCAGTAACCGCGCCAACCGCGACCTGCCCCCCGAACAGTTTCAGAAATTGGTTGACGATTTGGTCTTTCAGGAGGCGCACGTGCAGGGACTCGACCAGCCCCTGATGCTGCGCGCGGTCCGGTACATGAGGAAAGCCCTGACCCTCGACCTCGGCAACGCCCTGCGTATGACCAGCGACAGCGGCTCGAAGCAGGTGCGAATCATCATCCTCGAACGGCTGCCTCCCACCCTGCTTTTATGGGGTGTTTCGGGCTTGTTCCTGTTCTTTGCCGAAATCAGCGTGGCTCTGTCCATCTCGCGCAAGTATGGGACTTGGGTGGATAAATTCTTCGTGGGCATGGCGCCCTTTTCCACCTCGCCGGGCTGGTTCTTTGGAATTTTTCTCATCCTGATTTTTGCCTCATGGCTTCGCGTTTTACCCTTTGGCGGCATGGTGGATGCTCCCATTCCCAAGACGCCGATGGGCTACAGTCTCAGCCTGGCGAAGCACATGATCCTGCCGACCATGTCCTTGGTCTTGACCTCTTTCTTCCTGCAGGTCTATCAATGGCGGACGTTCTTCCTGATCTACTCCAGCGAAGAATATGTGGACATCGCCAAAGCCAAGGGACTTTCTGCCCGCGCCATCGAACGCGACTACGTGCTGCGCCCCACACTCCCCAACATCATCACCGGCTTTGCGCTGACCCTCATCGCCCTCTGGCTGGGCGGTCCCATCACCGAGACCATTTTCAACTGGCCCGGGTTGGGTCGCGCCTTCTATGAAGCGGTACAGTTTTACGACACACCCGTCATTTTGGGGCAGACGGTCATCTATGCCTACATGCTTGCGTTCACGGTCTTCCTGCTCGATTACATCTATGCCCTGGTTGACCCGCGAGTCAAGGTTGGGCAGGGAGGCAGCGCATGAAGGAGATTCAAAACTCATTCCGCGAACTCCTGCGCTACCCAACAGCCGTCGCCAGCATGGCGATGATTTTCATGGCGGTTTTGCTTTCGGCATACACCATGACGACCACCCCGTACGACGAAGCCCTGCGCCTGTGGCGCGGTTCCGAAGAGGACTGGTATCAATATCCCAAACAAGCCGCGCCTGCCTGGTTCAATAACTTCACAGACAGGAAGCAGCCCATCTCCTTCTTCCTGAACAGCGCGGACATTGAATCCGCTTCGGGCGGGGTGGTGACCAAAACCATCGAAACCCGCCAGGACGGCGCCCAGAAAATCGCCATCACCTACGAATTCGAATATCTCTACGACGATTTTCCGCAGGATTTGATTCTCTACACAACCACGAAGGACACGGTCAAAAAGCCGCTGGTGGGTGTGGTTTGGGTCACGCCCGACGGACGCAAGGTTAACATGGCGAGTTATTCGGTGACCCAGCGCGATGTCTACCGCGTCGCGCAGGACGATAAACTAGCGCGCATTCTTCGGGCAGAGAACCCCATCGAGGGTCTGTTTGCCGACCCCGCTTCCGAGTCGCCCCTCCCGTTGAAGGGCACGTATCAAATGGTTGTAACTTCCACCGTTTATGAATCGGAGGCCAGCCTCGATGCGGAGTTGGTCTTGCATGGCACGCGCTACGGCATTGCCGGCACCGACCACAAACGCCGTGACCTGTCCATTGCCTTGTTGTGGGGAATGCCGATTGCCCTCGCCTTTGGCTTGCTCGCCGCCCTCGGGACAACGGTCACGACTCTGGTGATCGCCGCCATCGGCACCTGGTACGGCGGCTGGGTGGATGACCTCATCCAACGGCTGACCGAAATCAACGCAGTGCTGCCGTTCTTCCCCATCCTCATCATGATCGGCACGTTCTTCTCGCGCAGTATCTGGCTGATTCTCGGCGCGACCATTTTGTTGAACATCTTTGGGCTGGGAATCAAAAACTTCCGCGCTATCTTCCTGCAAATCAAGGAAGCGCCCTACATCGAGGCGGCGCGATCCTACGGCGCGAGCGACGGGCGGATCATCATCCGCTACCTGACTCCGCGTGTCATTCCGATGCTGATTCCGCAGTTGGTGACTCTCGTTCCGGGCTATGTCTTCCTCGAAGCGGGTCTGGCTGTCCTCGGTTTGGGCGATCCCTTCATGCCCACCTGGGGCAAGGTCATCGACGATGCGCGGACGAACGGCGCTTTGTTCGAAGGTTTGTATTACTGGATTTTGGAACCCGCTGCCTTGCTGCTGGTGACGGGGCTGGCATTTGCCCTGCTCGGCTTTGCGCTCGACCGCGTCTTCAACCCCAAATTGAGAGAGATGTAGCCATGACCGAACAAACTCTTTTGGATGTCAAAAACCTCGTCCTGCACTTCAAGACCACGCATGGCGTGGTGCAGGCAGTGGATGGCGTGGACTTCACTCTCGATTACAACAAGGCGGTTGTGGTGTTGGGCGAATCGGGCTGCGGCAAGAGTTCACTGGCGAAAGCCATTCTGCGCCTCCTGCCGCGCAACGTCGGAAAATACAGCGGACAGATTCATCTTCAAAACGTGGACACGATGGCATTGAACGAAGAGGAATTCCGCCGTAACGTGCGCTGGGTGGGCATGTCCCTCGTGCCGCAGGCGGCGATGAACGCCCTCAACCCCGTGCTGCGGGTTGGCGACCAGGTGGCGGAGCCGAGCATGGTTCACCTCGGCTTGCGGAAGGATCAGGCTTTGGTACAGGCTGGCAAAATGTTCCAGCATGTGGGCGTGCCAAACGATTTCCTCAGCCGCTACCCCTTCGAGTTGAGCGGCGGAATGCGTCAGCGTGTGGCGCTCGCGATGGCGCTGGTCACGTCGCCGAGTCTGGTGGTGCTGGATGAGCCAACCTCTGCGCTGGATGTGCTGACCCAGGCGAACATCTTCAATGTCTTGAAACGAATCAAAAAGGAACTGGGGACGAGTTTCATCCTCATCACGCACGACATCGCCACTTCCAGCGAACTGGCGGACGATGTGGCGGTGATGTACGCCGGGCAAATTGTCGAAGTGGGGGACGCCTTCCGTTTCTTTGCCCAACCCCTGCATCCCTACTCGAAGAAGTTGATGGCAAGCGTGCCGACCCTGCGCGGCAAGAAGGAACTTGAATTCATCACCGGGCAGCCGCCCAGCCTGATCGGCTTGCCGCAGGGATGCCGTTTCGCGGCGCGTTGTCCCGCCCGATTTGCAAAGTGCGACCAGAATCCACCCGTTGTCGAACGTGAAGGCCGCAAGGTCAAATGCTGGTTATATGCACATTAATTGTTATGTCATTGCGAGGAGGGTGCTTTCCCCGACGAAGCAATCCCCCCTGTTTGGCATATTTTTCAACATAGGAGCAATGGCATGTCCCTTGATACAAATATAGTGAGCAAGGAAAAATTACCCAGCCGGAACCATGTCCTTTTATCGATTCAGGATTTGCACGTCTGGTTTGAGTTGAGACGTTTCGGCTTCGGTCACGCCGGGTATGTGCGGGCGGTGGACGGGGTCAAATTCGACCTGCGTGCCGGCGAAGCGATTGCCGTGGTCGGTGAAAGCGGCTGTGGAAAATCCAGCTTGATGAAGACGATCCTGGCGCTATACAAACCAACCAAAGGCGAGGTGGTCTTCGATCACAAAAAGCACAGCGAACTGGACAATGCGGGAATCCGCTGGTATCGCTCGCAGGTGGGATACGTCCAGCAGGACCCCTACGGGGCGCTGGCTCCGTTTATGAACGTCCGCCAGATTTTGGAGGAACCCCTCATCATCGGCGGAGTCAAAAGCAGGGAGGAGCGGCTTCAACGCATTCGCAAGTCAATGGAGGAGGTCAAGCTGCACCCGGTGGAAGACTTCCTGGAGAAATTTCCGCACATGCTCAGCGGCGGACAACAGCAGCGCGTGGTCATTGCCCGCGCCATGATCCTGGAGCCGAAGCTGCTGGTGGCGGACGAACCCGTCTCAATGCTCGATGCCTCCGTCCGCGTGGAGATTTTGAAACTGTTGCGCGGTTTGCAGGAAAAACATAACCTCTCGGTGATTTACATCACCCACGATCTCTCGACCGTGAGTTATTTCTCCGAGCGGATTTTTGTCATGTACGCGGGACGGCTGGTGGAAAAGGCTCCGGTGAACAGCCTCTTGCAGAACCCGCTGCACCCGTACACGGATGCCCTGCTCGAAGGGACATCCGACCCCGATGCCAACAACGCCCTGACCTTCAAGGAAGTCCCGCCCGGTGAGCCGCCGAGTCTGGTCAATCCGCCCGCGGGATGCCGCTACCATCCGCGTTGTCCGCGCGTGATTCAAGGTCTGTGTGATGTGGATGCGCCGCCTGAGTTCGAACGTGAAGGCGGGCACGTGGTTGCCTGCTGGTTGTACAAATGAAAAATCCCAAAACCCTTCTTGTCGTTGGTTTTCTCCTTATGGTGGCGGGCGTTATCCTGCCGTTCCTGATGGTCATCCAGGTACTCGAATCGACCTTTCTCCTTAATTTCTTCGCCTTCGGAGCGCAGGTGGCTGGGCTGTTTCTTGGCTTCATCGGCTCGGTGATGTATATCCGTGTTAACAAGCATTGAGCACATTTGCGGACTCATTTGGGATTGCCGTGATGTAGGGGCGGGGTCACCCCGCCCCTACATCTATATTCAACAATTGCCTGTATTTGGGCGCATGTGACAGAAATTTCCAGAGAATATATTTGCGCATAATTGTACAAAACCGCAATTTATGGTAAATTTACTCTATATTCGAAAAAAGCGAGGAATTGACCATGAATGCCGATAAAATTCCGGATATTATCATTTCGCGGCTTCCCGTTTACCTGCGTGCCTTGCAACACATGGCTGACCAGGGTATGAGAACCACTTCATCACAGGAGTTGGGTGAGCATGTGGGAATTTCCGCTGCGCAGATCCGCAAGGACATCTCGCAATTCGGCGAGTTTGGCAAACAGGGGACCGGGTATTCCATCTCCTACCTGCTGGATAAGCTGCGCGAAATCCTCAAAGTAGACCGCCTGTGGGATGTCATCATTGTCGGCGCGGGTGACATGGGACACGCCCTTGCCCGCTATCAGGGATTTGTCAATCGCGGCTTCAATGTGGCGATGATCTTCGACAACGACAAAAGCAAGATCGGGCAGAAGATTGGCGACCTCACGGTGGAAGATACTGCGGAGATGGTTGAAAAAGTCAAAGCCAGCGGCATAAGAATTGCCATGTTGACCATTCCCGCCACGGTGGCGCAAGAGACAACCGACAAACTGGTGGAAGCGGGCATCCGGGCGATTCTCAACTATGCGCCCATCAACTTGATTGTCCCCCCGGATGTGAGGGTCCAGTACATCGACCCCGCCACTCATTTGCAGCGCATGACCTATTATTGCGAATAGATGGAAGATGGTGGATTGGTAAGTAGGAAACAGGTAGATAAGTAAACAGGTAAGTAGGTAGACAGGTAAAAAGATTCGCCGGGTCCGGCGGATCTTTTTTTATTTACCCTTCTCCTTCTCCTCCACCTCTTTACCAAATCTTCATAAATCCTTTGTCAAACGCCAATAAATAATCATTACACTCCAGCCAGTATAAAGTACAGGTAAATCAAGGAGAATGATATGAAAATTTTTGGCAAACGACTCTTTAGACCCCGCAGCATCTGGATTCGGAAGGTGGTGCAATGGTTCTTCTTTCTGCTCATCGCGCTGATCGCGGTTAACCACACCCTGGTCGAAAACGGCGGCGGAATTGCATTCCTCTCCACCGCTTCGCTGCACGCGCTCTGCCCCTTCGGCGGCGTGGTGACCATTTACCAGTACGCCACGGTCGGGACTTTCGTGCAGAAGATTCACGAATCCTCGTTCATCTTGATGATCATAGCCTTCCTCTTGGCAATTTTGTTCGGACCCGTCTTCTGCGGCTGGGTCTGCCCGATGGGGACGGTGCAGGAATGGGTCAGCAAACTTGGACAAAAATTCTTCCGCCGCAAGTTCAATCATTTCGTCCCCGAAAAACTGGATAAAGTCCTGCGCTACCTGCGCTACCTTGTCCTCGCGTGGGTGATCTACGTCACCGCAGCCAGCGGCACGTTGATCTTCGCGGAATACGATCCCTATTTCGCCCTCTTCAATTTCTGGACAACCGAAGTTGCGCTCCCCAGCCTTATCATCCTCGGCGTCACACTTTTGCTCTCGCTCTTCGTCGAACGTCCGTGGTGCAAGTATGCTTGCCCCTACGGCGCGGTGCTGGGCATCACCAACCTGTTCCGCGTCTTCCAAATCCGCCGCGTGGAATCCACCTGCAAAAATGACGGCGCCTGCTCCATCCTCTGCCCGATGAACATCCCCGTGGACGCTGTGAAAACCGTCCGCGACCACCAGTGCATCTCGTGCCTCGAATGTACCTCAGAAGCCGTGTGCCCTGTTGCCAAGACCGTCGTATTCAACGTTGGAGGTGTGAAATGAATCTGACATCCAAACCGCTCGCCGCCATCATCTTCGTTGTCCTCTTTGGTGGCATCGCCTTCACGACCGCAATGGGCTGGTGGCAGACCATGTCCACCAAGGAAGCCGCCACCTTCACCGAAGGCGAATTTGCAGGACAAGCCAATCCCGCCGACATCCGTGGCTCGTACACCTTCGATGACGTGGAAAAGAATTTCGGCATCGCTCCCGACGTCCTTGCGCAAGCCTTCAAGGTCGAGAGCAATGACCCTGCCGCATATCAGGTCAAGAATCTTGAAGAGGCATATGCAGATAGTGAGTTCGAAATCGGTACGGCGTCGGTGCGGCTCTTTGTCGCCTTCTACAACGGACTGCCCATTGACCTGAGCACCGACATGTATCTGACGGAGGAAGCGGCGGCGCTCCTCAAGGAGCGGAATCTAACGCCCGAGCAGTTGACATATCTCGAAGCGCATACGGTCTCGATTTCCGCCGCCACCCCCGCGCCCGAAGCGGATTCGGCTCCAGCGGTCGAAGCGACCCCCGCAGCAGAGTCAACTTCGAGCGAGGAATCCGCCGAAAAACTGGTCAAGGGAAAAACCACCTTCCGGGAAGTCCTCGATTGGGGCGTGAGTCAGGAAGCCATCGAGCAGGTGATGGGCAAGCCCATGCCCAACCCGCTGACCAAGGTCAAGGATTTCTGCGCCGAGCAGGGCCTGGACTTCGAGACCATCAAACCCGCCTTGCAAGCCGAAGTGGACAAAGTCAAGTAGGCATAAAACGAGACAGTCCCCTCGCAGGGGACTGTCTCGTTAGCCATTCATGTATTCTTCGAGGGCGCGCATTCCAGCCGCGCCCAATTTATGTCCCACCTGGTCTTCGTAATAAGTGACATGCGCCCCGGCTTGTTCGAGCAAAGCCAGCGAAGCATGGGCGCGGTCGAGGGGAATCATCTGGTCTTGCGTGCCATGCGCCACGAAGATGTGTTTTCCCGTCAGCGGCTTTTGGTGGACCAATTCCTCCACGCCGGGCGGGACAAACCCCGCCAGCGCCGCCATCTTGCGGATTCGGTTTGGAAACAACATCCCCAGCAGGTTGACCATCGCCGCGCCCTGACTGAAGCCCATCACATCGAACTGGGTCGCGTCCACCCCGACCGAGGCGGCGTAGTGGTCGATCAATTGGAGCAATCCGTTTGCAGCGGGGGAAAGGCTTTCGAGGGTGGGCCAGCCGAAGGCGGCGTCCTGCATGTTCCGCCAGGAAAATCCGCCTGGTTCGGCGGTGTGCGGTGCGCGGGGGGCAATCATCCAATAGTTGGAAGAAAGCCGTTTGGTGAAGACCCACATCGAGTTTTCGTCGCCCGTCCAGCCGTGAAGGAGGAGAAGCAAGCGCGGGGCGGCAGCCTTTGAGTCGTGGGCGCGAAGCTTCCAATGGTTCAAGGTCAAGAGTTGGGTGTTAGTCGCGGTTGGCACGTTTGACAATCCAGTCTGAAAGTCCGAGCAGGAGGAGAATTAGCGCCACCGGCACGAGGGCGGCGAGGATGCAAAGCAGCCCCATCACCGCAGCGCCCGCTCCGTAGATAAGCCAGATCAACCCGTCTCCAATGATGAAGAGCAGGAGCAGCGCGCCCACGATGAGGCGCACATTCGTATCCCGCATGTATTTTCGCAAATCACGGCTCATGCCTTGCCTCCAAAGAGAGTCTTCTTCATGCGGCTCGACCAGGAGGTGGCTTTCTTCAATTGCGGCAGCGCTTCCTCCACCGCTTCTTCGCCGAGTTTGGCAACGTCCCTGACCACCACCCGGTCGAGCAGGCCGATGTCCTGTATCTTCGGGCGGATGATTACGTCGGGCGCGTCGGCTTCCAGGCGGTAATGCGCCACGGCGCGGCTGTTGATATCCACGGCGCGCATGAAGATGTCGAACGCCTGGGCGTAGTGCAGGCTGTGGATGCGGTCGGCGATGGGTTTGGGGAATATCGACGGGACGGGGATGGCATAGGTGCGCAGCGGCGTGTCGAGCGGGTCGTTCAGGCTGACGGCGACGATGGGCAGGTCGGGCGAGAGTATCCGCGCCACAGAGACCGGTACCGGGTTGAGGACGCCGCCGTCCACCAGTTCCCAGTTGTCCATCCGCATGGGAGAGAAGATGCCCGGCAGGGCAATGGTGGCAAGCACGGCTTCACGCAACAGCCCTTTGGAGATGACGACTTCGGTGGCGCATTTGACGTCCACCGCTGTCACGGCGCAGGGGAGTTTGAGGTCGTGAAAGGTTTTTCCGCCCAGCGCCGAATCGAGCATTTTGCGGACGCCCGCCAGTCCCAGCAGGGATGGCCCGTCGCGCGAGTCGCGGGCATACAAGTTGCCCTGGTCGGTGGAGGTGAAGATT
>Ga0233425_10003162_pt1 | contig 30653 bp, 26 predicted proteins | sample Watercolumn_Towu_2_FD_181712 | JGI IMG/M metagenome (GOLD analysis project Ga0233425, IMG submission 181712) | Freshwater microbial communities from Lake Towuti, South Sulawesi, Indonesia - Watercolumn_Towuti2014_140_MG | ecosystem: Environmental > Aquatic > Freshwater > Lake | place...
CCCGCTGGAATAATGGCCTTGCTTGGGCCGAAACTGGCAAGGGGCATTTGAGCATAGAGCTCATGAAGGACTTTTTGTCCAAAGATATAACTTCTGAGGCCGGACTTTTTAGTGCCTCAACTATTTATCAGGTTGTGGCTATCCCTCAGCAGCTCAAACTCTGGCTTAGAGCCCCGGGATATTTCGACTGGCAGGAAGTCGCCTAAAGGGAACTGTTTAACTGAAAACCCTTTAAGGACATGTATTGCGACGGATATGGGAATTAGAGAGGAAATCTTTGTTATTGAAAATGCCTAAGGTTGCTCAAGATAGGCTGCCTGCGTTAGAAGACAGTCCGAGATCAAGGAAAAAAATTTGAACCCACTTTTTTTTCAACGTCCAGATGTTCTTTCATTTTTTCTATTCCCTATTAAAGAATCCCTATGTCTCATTAAAATCAAGAAGCGGTTAAAGGGTTAGATGGCGGCATATATACTGGGCTAAAGAATTCTCATCTAACGCGTCTGGCCGTATAACTTTGGGTTAAGCTGCCGCCTTTAATAATCACATCGAATGAGTTGGAATCCGAGGATATAACGGCCTCCCAGGTCCCGACATTTCGACTTTCTTTCTCATCGACAAATTTTCCTCTGGCATTGTTTCCCGAAGCCGTGCCATCAAAATTGCCTTTAAAGACCTCACTTGCTCTCCCGGAAATGGAGACCACTACCGTGTACGTTCCTGCAATACGGGAACCGGATTGCTTAAAGACGAAGGTTACCTCTTCATTATCTTTGCCGTTGGCTTTCCATGTCCCTATCCAAGGCCCCTGATCCCTGGTAGACATCTGCACCCCTGAGGAGGATTGAGCGGTTACGGCGGCCAGCCTGGTTTCCAATTGCCGAACATAATCCGTCAGCTGAGGATCCGGATAGACAGTTAGGCTCTCTTTGTATTTGGCAATGGCCTCGGGAATCTTGTTTTGCCGCTGGAGGGCCTCGCCCTGGGCCCGGAGTTGGGCGGCCTGTTGGGCCTTTTGTTGTTGGGCTCTCAGGTTATTCTCCAGATCGTTAATGTATTTGGCCATAGCCTGATCATTAGGCATGTACTTCATATATTCCCGATAGGCCGCCAGGGCCTCTGGGATACGGTTCTGCTTCTGCAGGGCCTCGCCCTGGGCACGGAGTTGAGCGGCCTGTTGCGCCTTTTGTTGCTGGGCTCTCAAGTTATTTTCCAGATCGTTAATGTATTTGGCCATAGCCTGATCGTTCGGCATGTACTTCATATATTCCCGATAGGCCGCCAGGGCCTCTGGGATACGGTTCTGCTTCTGCAGGGCCTCGCCCTGGGCACGGAGTTGGGCGGCCTGTTGGGCCTTTTGTTGTTGGGCTCTCAGGTTATTCTCCAGATCGTTAATGTATTTGGCCATAGCCTGATCATTAGGCATGTACTTCATATATTCCCGATAGGCCGCCAGGGCCTCTGGGATACGGTTCTGCTTCTGCAGGGCCTCGCCCTGGGCACGGAGTTGAGCGGCCTGTTGCGCCTTTTGTTGTTGGGCTCTCAGGTTATTTTCCAGATCGTTAATGTATTTGGCCATAGCCTGATCGTTCGGCATGTACTTCATATATTCCCGATAGGCCGCCAGGGCCTCGGGGATTTTGTTTTGCCTCTGCAAGGCCTCGCCCTGGGCCCGTAATTGGTCGGCCTGTTGGGCCTTTTGTTGTTGGGCTCTCAAGTTATTTTCCAGATCGTTAATGTATTTGGCCATAGCCTGATCATTAGGCATGTACTTCATATATTCCCGATAGGCCGCCAGGGCCTCTGGGATACGGTTCTGCTTCTGCAGGGCCTCGCCCTGGGCCCGGAGTTGCTGGGCCTGCTGGGCCTTTTGTTGTTGGGCTCTCAGGTTATTCTCCAGATCGTTAATGTATTTGGCCATAGCCTGATCATTAGGCATATACTTCATATATTCCCGATAGGCCGCCAGGGCCTCTGGGATACGGTTCTGCTTCTGCAGGGCCTCGCCCTGGGCCCGGAGTTGCTGGGCCTGCTGGGCCCGTTGTTCCTGGTCTTTCAGTTTAGCTTCCAGCTCGGCCATTTTTTTGGCCACGGCCTCATCCGGGAAGATCTCCTGAGCTGATCTGTATTTCTTGAGCGCTTCATGGAGGTCTCCTTGTTTTTCGGCAGCATATCCTTCATTGAGAAGGGTTTGGGTCTTTTTTACCAGGCTCTCAATATGAGCGATCTTATTCTGGAACTCCGGGGTCGGAGTAAGGGCATTCGCTTCCTTGTATTTCTCCAGGGCTTTTTTGTAATTCCTGGACTTCTCCAGGGCCGTTGCCTCGCTGAGGAGGGTTTTGGTTTTTAGATTTTTGTCCCGGGCCTCTTTGATCTGCTGGAGAATGTTCTGAGCTTCGCTGTTACCGGGGTCCCGCTTGACCAATTCCTCGGCCGTCTTCTGAGCCTCATCCAGCCTCCCTTGTTTAAGGAGATCCTTTGCCAGTGCCAGTGTTCGGGTTATATCCTCTTTCTTCTGGAGGTCGGTGAACCTTTTCTTGGCTTCGGCGATGAGCTTCTCCGCTTCCAGGACCAGTCCGTATTTAGGATGAAGCTTTTGGGCTTCGGCAAACTCCTTTTCCGCATCAACGATCTTATTGGCCGGGATCAATTTCCGGACGGCTTCGATGTGTCTCATGACCGTTTGTTTGTCGGCTTTCCATTTGGAGGCCAGAGACGTCGCTTCCGTGTTCTTGGGATCCAATTTTACTATCTCGTCGATGAGGGTGATGGCTTCATCGAGCTTACCCTGGGAGATGGACTCCTTCGCTTTTATAAGCTTGCCGGCTTGATCCTTTTTCTGCTTCTCCACCTTTGCCTTTGTCTCTTTCACCTGCTTGTCGGCATCGACAACAGGCTGGTACTTGGGATGGAACTTCTCCGCCTCCGACAGCTCTTTTTCTGCTTCGGGGATCTTCTCCTGTTTAAGAAAGGACTGGAGGTTTTTCAGGTTGTCCTGGATTTTATCCTTATCAGATTTCCACCTGGTAGAAAGGGAGACGGCTTCGGTGTTTTTGGGATCGAGGGCTACTGCATTATGAGCTAGGCTGATTCCCTCATCGAGCTTTCCTTGGGCGACGAGAGACTTGGCCTGGGTAAGCTTGTCGACCGCTTCTTTACTTTTGGGACCCTGTCTCACGACCTCTCTGGAGACGGTAACGGAGAAGCTCGCCGTGGCCCTACCAAGGTCTAGGCCGTTTCTATCCTTGGCCGAGACGGTCAGTTCCGCCGTCCCGGTTTCGCTGCGATAGGCTGCCGGTTCCCGAGAAGTGGGCGAAAGGACGGTGGTGCCTCCGTTGGCGGTCCAGTTCCATCGTACCTCCGAGGGATTGGGATGTCCCTCAATATCCGCCTTCAGCCGCACCTGTTCATCCGCGGCATAGGTGCCCCGGTCGACGGGGACGAGGCCGACCCCGGGCTTCCAAATCCTGGCCCGCTGGGTCTCGGGAATCCCGGTTATTGAAGCCTTCACCGTGTATTGCTGGGCAACGAAAGTGCTTTTGATGTCGTCGGAGATGATGTCGCCATAGGAGGGCACCCTCGCCAGGACCTGAAGTTCAATGGGTTTTGTATCTCGGGGGCTGAAGGTATTTACCTCTCCGCTCCCCGGCGGCGTCAGCCACCGGTAGTCGATGAGAGTGCGGTCAACGGCCGGGGTTGATTTAACGGTGGCCCTTATTTCTTGTCCAATTCCGCCGCTTTTGGGCTCGGTGCTGATGGCAAATGAGGGCGCAACCACTCGGACCATCCCCTGAGGCACCTCGTAGGTGGTGACGGAACCATCCTCCTCTACCTGGACATCCGCCCAGATGGCGACATCGCCCATACGGCCGAACTGGACCGTCGTGGAAGCCCCTTGAGGGGGATCAAAAGTAACGCCCGGTTTCGAAGCGTACCAGGTAATCTTCACGCCGGATCTATAGTCTGTCTTTTTTGCCGCTGGTTTGACTTCGGCTGTTTCCTGCTCTTTGCCGGCCTTCTCTTTTTCCGAGCGAGTGGGGGCATTGCGGATCAAATTGACGTAGAAGTCGTTGCAAGAAGTCGTTATTTTGAGTCCCGGATATTTGGCCTGAACTTTCTCCGGACTTTCCTGACAGCAGGTCACCTCGTTATAAGGAGAGGGGCAGACCAGGCAGAAGAGGGCGTCGTCTTTGTAGCAGGGGTCCTCCTGTTTTTTCTTTTTCGCCGGTTCAGGCTTTAGGGCCGAAGCCATTTTTTCTCCCAGGCCGTCAATTTTCACGGAGAGGCTTCGCTTGGAGCCATAAACAGCCTGATTCCCCAGTCCTTCAATCGTGGCGGTTAGGCTGACCACCTGAAGGGAGATGGCGGCTGATTCGCTTTCCCCAGCCGAATCCGTCACCCTAACCGAGAGCCGGTGTGTGCCTGGCGTGCGCGAAGTGAACTGCACGGTCTCTCCCTTTCCTCCATGCTCTCCGGTCCAAGAGTAGGTGTATCCCGGGATGCCTCCCCCTACCTCTGCCCGAAGATTGACTACTTCTCCCGGCTTGGGCTTGGTCTTGTCGGCGGTCAGCTTGACCTGGAGAGGCTTGGCAACCTTCTTATTCTGTTCCCTGATGATCTGGAGGGCCTTGTCCAAGTCCGCCTTGGAGGGATCTTTAACACCGAAATGAGAGGCATAACAGTTTTTGATCTTCTCCGAGTCTCCCGGGGGGAGGAGCCGGCAGGACCCGCTAATCGGGGCTGGACAGCTGCACATGCCCTTGCATTCTCCATCGACGGCAAAATGCCCTCCCATGGAAGGAAGCCCTGTCTGACATCCGAAGCAGAGGCAGTTTAAGAAATTGACTCTCCGTTCTTCCGGCGAGGGCGGTGGAGTGCAGTCTTGTTCCACTATGGGTGCGGCCTTTTCCAGACAACCGAAGGGTATCGTTTTCCTAACGCTTCTGACCTGTTTTTGGGTCTCCCGGCTGCATTCACCCCAATCGGAATAGATGGTGGTGCAGGCAGGGGGTTCTTTGATCCTCTCTTGCTCCACCTTCCCTTCCCGCACCAACTGCTCCCTTTCCAGGGACTCTCTCTTAAGTCCTTCTTGTTTGTCCCGGTCGATTTTGCCCTTTTCCGTCCCAGGGTCCGGATTGACTCTGAAAAGGTGTTTGGCCGAAGTGATGACCTGTCTTTTCCCCTGAACTGTTCCGGTTACTCTAACGCTGATCTCACCCAATCCCACCTGGGCCGAAGCCAGGGCATATTCCGCTCCACGCCCTACAACCTGGTCTCCGTAGAGCCATTCTACCAGCGCATCCGGGGGTAACTCTTCCTGAATTCTGGCCCTGAAGGAGGTCCCTTCCCCGGCCTTCAATTCAGTGGGTCCCTCAATAGAGACGGAGGGCAGGGGCCTCTTTCCGGGTGAAAATTCCATGGTCGTTTCGGTGAGGACCTTGGCCAATTTAAGGTCGTGATAGTCAAGAAGTTGGAGGGTCAACCGACCTTTCGACCTTACCTCTATGGCGGCTTCCTCGCCAAACCGGACGGAGGATCGCAGGCCTCCTTCCACCTTCCAATACCAGTAGTATTCTTTGGGTAACTTTCCCTTTTTGAGCACCGCCTTGGCCCCTATTGTGTCACCCGCTTTGGGTTCTTTATTGGATAGGTCGATGGCGATGGAAAGGTCCGACACTAGACAGGCAGAGAGGGCCTTGCCGCCTTCACCGGTGGACCAAGTAGCCAGATCATAGGTTTTAGCCGCCTCGGCCTTCAGCAACTCATACTGTCGCGAGGTGCTCCGATAGAGGTCGGCCTCCTTGGAAGCCAAAGAATAAGGAAGGGCCCAAATGAACTTGGCGAAGAATTCAGACACGGCTTTGAGTTCCATAAGATTGGTGCCTCTTCCCGCCGCAGTTTTTCCGGCCTCATCCCGGGCCTGTTTATAAGCCTGTAGCGCCGAATTGTAAGATGTCTCCCAGGCGCCGCTCCCTTCGGCAAGCTGTTTATAATAAAGACTGAGGTTCTCGGCAAAAGCAACTTTATAGCGCAGGGTAACCAGGATATTGAAGGCCTTCTTGTGGCAGTCATCGGCTGGATTAAACCTCGTCTCTTTCTGGTTCAATTCCGCAAGCAGGCCCTCGATGTGCGCAATCACTCCTTTCCGCCCCTGTTCCATACTTGCCAGGAGGGCTTCCACCCGTGGGGTATCAAAGATAGGATAGCCTGTTAAATGCCAGCTTTGAGGTATATAGGGAGCAGGCACCTCCCGAAATAGATCGTAGACCCTCTGGAGGCGGCCGCTGATATTGCGGTAGGCATCAACATATTGCTTGTAAATCCTGAGCTTGGAGAGGGGAAGGCTTTCCTGTTCCCACCAGTTTTTTATAACCCGAGAGTAGGCCTCCACCGATTCGTCGGCATGCCCCACGAGAGAGGGTACTCTGAGTCCTTGCCCCAGTCTTTTCAACTCTTCTCTCATGGCCGTCACTTCGCTGCCATAGTCCTTGGCCGCCTTCCTTTCCTCTTCGGCCCAGGTCTTCAGGTGAGTCAAGGTTTGCTCATAAGCCTTAATTCTTATGGCGTTATAGGCTCTGAAGACCATCTTCCCGGCTTCGCCGCCTCGAAAATAGACTTTGTTTCCGGCGGTAAACTCATCATCCCAAACCTTTTTATTCAAATGGGGATAGAGGTTTTTGAGGGCCTCTCGGAGAGAAGCGAGGGCCGGGTATTGAGGGATGATATTTGGCTCGGCGTAGGCCCTGATTGATTCAGCGATAGTCGATTCCCCGGATAAAAGACCTTTTAACCGTTCAGACTTGTAGTAGACGTGTCCTTTGTCGGTTAAGAGATCCTCATAGGTGATCCGGTGAGAACCGTTGTTTCGGTCCCAGAGGCCTTTCAAGTTAGCCGGCTTCGTCTCCGTCCAATCTCCCGACTCCACCCAGGTCTGGATGAGATTTTGAGCCTGCCGGGCATCATAGACGCCCGTCCCAATGGATTTTGCGGCAAGTCCCATTCCGGCAATGAAGGCGGGAAGTTGTCCTCCAGGGACACACCCCATGACCCCAATGGCTATCCAGAGACCGCCTTCGAGTGCTTTCCCCATATCACCTTCAAAGCCTGCCTGGGTCAAATTAATGGAACCTTGGGCAAAATCACCTACAATGGGGATAGCCGTAACCCAGGCGGTGCCCAATTCAAGATTCTCATCTTCCGGAGGAAGGCTTTGATTAAAAAGGATGTTGTAGGTCTGGAAGAGACCGGTGGCCACGCCGACAAAAGCGTCGAGGGCTCCCACCGTCATCCCTTCATCGCCCAACTGGGTATAGGCTGGATTGAAGAGGAGTTCTCTCAGTTTACCCTGGAACTGAGCGGGTGTGATCTGGGCCTTGGCAAATTTATTGGCTAAACGAATTTCCAGTTGTTTCATATTGGCCGCACCCGGCAGCTTTTTCCTGATCTCCATCATTCTCAATTCAAAGGGGTCCCAGCCGAGGAGCTGCAACTCCCTTTCAGGCAGATCCCTGGCCTGTCTGACCAATTCCAACAGTTCCTTGTTGGAGGATTGAATCAAGGCGTAGCCGCCTTTTGATTTGCGCCAGCTTTCCATAAGGCGGTCGAGGTATTCCTCCCCCCATTCAAACTCCAACATGCCGGCTGCGGCTATGACCATGACTTCCTTTCGGGCCTGCTTCACTTGCTTCCCTAACTCGCCGGGTATCTCCTGGTTGCCTTTCAGTTCCGCCAGTACTTTATCTATTTCAGGTTTTTTTTCCGGTTTCATCTGGGCAAGCATTCTCAGGATGCGCTTGGTCACCTCGCTTCCCTCGTCGCTCATGAGGCGCAACTGAGTCATGATGTAATTAATCGCCGCCCGTCCCTCGTTCGAGTTGTCGAATTCTCGCCTGAGGGCTTCAAGGAGCCTATTTTTAACCTCTGCGGGGGCCCCGTTCAGGGCCTGCAGCCCTGAAGCCAGTTCATTGAACTCCATCTTGAGGAGCGCTGTTTGGAGCTTTTTCTCCATCGACTCGGCCGCGCTGCCCAGTCTTTTTAACTCATTGACGAGATTGCGCGTATCGTCAAGCATGATGCGCTCAGTCCAGAGGTAGAGCATGTTGTGCAGCTTGTCCCGAAGGTCCCTGAGGGAGAGTCCCGCCTGTTTGAGGTAGCGATCCATCTCACTGGGGTTCTTGGAGATGAGCATGGCCGTTGTTATCAAGCCCATGTCGCTTCGGGAGAGGTCTTTCAAGATACTGAAATCAAAGGCCTCCAGTTCCCGCCAGATACGGGTCACGTACTTGGCGGTCTCAATGGTCCCCTCGGCGGCTCCTTTTCCTTTGAAGTGTTCGTAGAAAAGCATAAGGTTTGAGGAAACATTGGTAAATTTCATCTCCAATCCGCGGAATTTGCCGAAGCCTATCCGGTCGGCGATGTGTTTTGGTATCGCCTTTATTCCCCCATCAAGAAGGATCCAGCGGCCGGTCGTTTCGTCAAAGGCGAAAAGCCTCATCTTCTTCGGATCGGTTAGATAATCCTCCCATAACCAGAACTGGCCGGTTGCTCCGTGATACATATCTTTGGCCGTGGAGGCTACATGGGCTTCGGCATTTTTGGCCAGGGCCGCCTCGACCTTTTCGTAGAAGCGTCTCATGATCTGTTCTCTGGACTCGCCTCGCTTGACCGCTTCCTGAGCTTCTTCCCAGGCCTTGGATAAATCATCAAACCCAAAATCGGGAAGGCTCGAGGTGACCACAGACATGGATTCGGCACTGAGCGCTGAAGGGACCTCAAGGTCCGTTATCTCTTTCAGAATCTCGTCGGCATCAACAGACGCTAGGATCTTTCGCGATTGTCTCTCGTAGGATTCATTGAGGGCCGATCGGGCCCCCTCGGTTTGATTTCCGAAATAGATCACATCCATATCACTGCCCGCTTTCCATGAGCCGGTGGCGCCGAAATAATTTTTCGGTTCGCCCAGTTTTTCAGCGGCATCCATGGCCGACTGGGCAGCGACCTGAAGGCGGATGTTTTCCACCGCCTCGATCACCCCGGGGACTTTTTTTAACTTGTCCATATTTTTTTTATACCAGCCGAGATCGCGGGTCAGTAACAAGAGGGAGGCATTAGTATATTTTTTCCCGCTGAGAATGGCCTCCATGATCCGTTGACCGAGTTCGTCGGCACGGGAGACCGTTGCGGCGCTGAACTGGATGAAGACAAGGGAGAGGGTGACTAGGAAAGGAAGGATTTTTCTAAGAAGGACCGAACCGGCAGGTTTTGATCCGGGCATCCTGGGAAAGAAGTATTTAGGCATAGCCTTCACTCCTCTTGGGAAACGTTCTTTACCCTTAAAAATTGTCTATAAAAATTTGTGTTTGTCCCAAAGTTATGTGATTTATGTTTCCGGGAGAACTCTATGCTAAATTTTGTTCTGACTCAAGAGGTGTCGATTTTGTGGATTGTCCACCAAAACGCCATGTTCTCAATAGAACCTAAGGATTATCGTTTTTGTGTGAAAGCAGGCCAATATAAAAACCTTTTTCCATTATCCCTCGTTAACGTTTAGGCCAGCCTGGCCCTTAATTTCAAGTATGGGCCGCCGTCGGTTACTTTGACCCATTCCTTATGACCCTTGCCGCACATGCCCAGGCCGTTGATTTCCACGGTCCGGCCTACCATGGTGATGGACTGCAATAAGTCCGGCACATAGCCGGTGATGATCACCGGCGTAAAAACCTCACCGGTCAGTTTGCCGTCCCTGATGGCCTCGGCGTAATAGCCTTCCAACTGGATCCCCCATCCCTTGGGATCTTCCATTCCGTTGGAAGGGTGGTCCAGAAAAAAACCTTCTTTGATCGAAGAGATCATTTCCTCAAAGGTCTGTTCCCCCGGTCCGAAATAGGTATTGGTCATCCGGGCATAGACCTTCCGCTCAAAGGATTCTCTCCGCCCGTTGGCCGATCGGACCAGGCCCAGCCGTAAGGCCGAATTCAAATCGGTCAGTCCCCGTTTCAAGATCCCCTTTTCAATGATTTGGGTTTCTTTGGCCGGTTCCCCCTCATGATCAAAGAAAAAAGAAGCCGCCTGGCCCGGAAGGGCAGGGGAATCAAACATATCCACCAGAGAAGAGGCCACCGGTTTATCCAGATATTCTTCGCCCCGAGCCCTTTTTTTGAGAAACATGTCCGTCTCCATGCCGTGGCCGAAGGCCTCATGGGCAAAGATACCGGCGAATTCGGGTGAAAAGATGCAGTCATAAGTGCCGGGGTTAAGACGCGGGGCCCCTAATAATTTAGCGCAATCCTCGACCAAACGGTTGATTTTTTCATCCGGGATAACGGCGTGTTCATAGCCGCCCTGGAGGGCCTGTCCGGTATGGAGATAGACCGACCGATCTTGGCCTCTCATAACGATCATGGCCATGGCTTGCGTACGCCTCAAATCCTGAAAAAGCACTTTGTGACGGTTGACGAACAATTCCTTGGTCCGCACATGGGCATACTGGGTCGTGGCCTGAACGATGCGCTCATCCTTTTGATGGAGCCGGTCTTTTAATATCCGGCAGGCCTCGATCTTGTCCTGAAGAGGAAGGGAGTCGGGTTCGTTTTGAAGAGGAACGACATAATCCTCTTCCATTTTCGGCCCGGGATCGACTGCCGGCCCGTCATAAAATATCCCCGTTTCTTTTCCTAACTGCTTGAGCCGGACAACGGCCCCTTTCAGTCCTTCAACGGAGATATCGGAAAGGGCCGCTTCCAGAAAAAAGCGGCCGTTGAAGGCCGTCAGGACCACCCCTCGAGCCGGGTCCAGGAGTTCGGCGTGCTGCTGCCGGGTCTGGACGGCCATCCGTTCCCCTGAGGTTTCCGTTACCAGGAGTGACGCATAAGGGAAAAGGCCCTCTAATTCAAAGACCACATCCCGGGCCAGGGATTTAAAGTACGTTGAATCGAGCATAAAGTCATCTCCGATTTAATAGACATTAAAATTGTCAGGTAACTCTCCTTGGTCGTAACCTGACCTACAGGATTACTCAAGAAGGCATGAGGGTTTAATTCGAAAATAGCTTTTTAACCACTCTTGGCCTCTGTTGGGGCTCTGTAGGGGCGGGTTTAAAACCCGCCCCTACGACGGTGATATTTTCATGTTTCGTGGTGCCACGCCCCAAAAGGCGGGGCATGGGAATTAATCCGAAAATAGAAATAAGATCTAATTGTTTTTCAATCTTCCTTATACCTTCCACCTTAAACCTTGACCCTTTTTTTACAGCATCGAACTGATAATCAGCCGCTGTATCTGATTCGTCCCCTCATAAATCTGAAGGGCTTTAGCATCCCGCAGATATTTCTCCAGGGGCCAGTTGCGGGTATAGCCGTTTCCCCCCAGAATCTGAATGGCATCACTGCAGACCTTCTCGGCCATTTCCGAGGCAAAAACCTTGCACATGGAAGAGGCCCGGGTCGAATCCAGACCCTGGTCTACCAGCCAGCAGGCCCTCCAGGTCAGGAGACGGGCCGCATCTATCCGTGTGGCCATATCCGCCAGCATAAAGGAAATGCCCTGATTCTCGATGATCGGACGCCCATACTGCCGTCGTTCCCGGGCATAGTCCAGGGCCGTTTCAAAGGCTGCCCGGGCCACCCCGACGGCGCTGGCCCCCAGGCAGGGGCGGGTCATATCCAGAGTCTGCATGGCGATCAGGAAACCGGTATTCTCCACCCCCAACAGATTTTCCCCGGGCACTTCGACATCCTCGAAAATCAGTTCGCCGGTCTGACAGGCCCGCAACCCCATTTTGTCATCCACCGAGCCCAGGGAAAGCCCTTTGGCGTCTCCGTCGACAATAAAGGCATTAAGACCTCCGTGCCGCTTCTTGGGATCGGTCGTAGCAATGACGATATAAAAACGGCCCAATCCGGCATTAGTGATAAAGGATTTGGTTCCATTAAGGAGGTAATAATCCCCTTTGCGGGTTGCCCGGGTGCGGATGGCGGCGATATCCGAGCCGGCCTCTGGTTCGGTTACGGCCAGCCCGGCCAGAGCGGGGTTTTCCCCGCAGACCAGGGGCAGATAGCGCCTTTTCTGGTCCTCATTGCCCACCAGCATCAGACAGGTGGTGGCCAGCCAGGTGCCTCCGACCACCTCGGTGATCCCCAGACAGGCCGCTCCCAATTCCTCCACAACGACGGCGGAAGTCAAGACATCCACTCCCAGGCCGCCATACTGCTGGGGGATATGGAGTCCCATGAGGTTCTCTTTGGCAAACCGCCGAACGATTTCCCAGTCGAAGGTTTTTCCCTGGCGGCTATCCAATTCGGCCGCATAGGGCTTCATCTCTTTTTCGGCATAATTTCTGGCTGCTTTCTGAAAACGCAATTGCTCCTCAGTCAGGTCAAAACCAATCATGGCAGGCGATCCTTTCTCCACTTGACATAATCCAGGAGGTATTTTTTTTCCTCTAGGGACAGTTCGGATAATACTTTGAGGATCTCGAGGGTTATTTCGTCGTCCGGTTCATTCCGGGATGTCTTTGGGGGAGAGACGGACTCGTCCAGAAAATAACTCAGCGGTTTGTTCAGCTCCCGGGCGATCTGTTGGATATTGGGAAGATAAAGTCTCCGCTTGCCTAACTCATAGTTGGACAGAGCGGCCTGTGTATAGCCCAAGCGGGAAGACAATTCTTCCTGGGATAACCCCGCTTCTTCCCTGGCTTTTTGAATCTTTTTCCCAATCGCTTTGTAGATCATGGCCCTGTCCCTTTAGTATAAGAATATAACAATAAGTTATTTTTTTCAACTTTTTTTGATTTATTATAACATTTCGTCTTGACTTTTATTACGTTTTGTTATATATTGCTTCTTAACGACAATTTGTTTTAACAATTTAAACGCTAAGAGGAAACCAAAAGGAGGATTCAAGATGGCGATGGATGAGATTCCCCTGAAACAAAAGGAATTGCAGGAACTCTTGGTCAAGAACTGGATGACCCATGATGCCATGTGGTTTTTCAACTGCCTGCAGGCATTGGGCATGGAAAAGACCAACCAACTTAATCAAGGGGCCATAAGAGGGATGGGGGCCATCGAGATCAAGCGCTATCAAAAGGCTCTGGGGGTCAAGCGGATTGAAAGCTATGACGAGTTGATCCTTTTTTTTAAAACGGTTATGGCCATCGTCTCCGGAAATTTTATGAAATATTCTTTTTCCTTCCCGGAAAAAAATCTCATCCATGCCGAATGGCAATCCTGCTTTGCCTATGAGGGGATGAAAGGCTTAGGGGTGGCCGACAGTTATGAATGCGGCATTATGCTCCGAATCGAAGTCTGGTTTGAGACCCTGGGGATCAAATTTGAGGTGTCCCCGAAGGTGACCGGCTGCTTGATGCACACCGACGGCCGGTGTTATCGAGACTATCGATTTTTCTTTGATCAATAAATATGATCAGAAGGTTAAGGCTTTAGTGAACCATGCTCATTGATACCTATTGTCCCAATTATTTGATCAGCAGGAAATATGCTATTGTCGTGAATGCTCCGAGTGAAAAAGTATACCCTCTCGTTCACTCCTTTCATATCGCCAAATCAAGGCTGTCCAAATGGCTGTTTCGATTACGGGGCTTGCCGACCGATTCAGGGACGGTCGAAGGATTAAAAAAAATGGGCTTTATTCCTCTCGGCGACATTCCCTATCAAGAAGTGGCCTTTGGGTTAATCGGAAAATTTTGGACCTATTCCGGAAGCGTCCAAAGATTAACAGCAGATAATTTTAAGGACTTCCAACGGAAAGGGTTTGCCAAAGCCGTTGCCAACATCACCTTTAAACCCCTTAATACTCAAAAGACCCTAGTCATGACAGAAACAAGAGTTTTTTGCTTTGATAAGTTGAGCACATTTTATTTTAGGCTTTATTGGGCTGTCGTGTCCCCGTTTAGTGGTCTTATTCGAAGGGAATGGCTGAAAACCATTAAAAGAGAAGCAGAATGGGTTCAATAAGTAGATGGACAAAAAAATAAACCTAAGATTTTTATAATCAACCTACACATGCCAATCGGCCAAATAGGAGGAGTGACTGCCATGAGGGATGAAATGGAGATCATCAATGAATATGAAGAAATTGATTTTTTCGGCAGAATGCATCTCTTTTTACAGTATCGAGATTTAAGGGGTGTCTTCCAGGAAATGGAACACAAAGAATCGAAAGTACAAGGGCTGGAGGTCGTTTTGACTGAAAACCCAGCCAAAGGGAAACTCCCGAAGTCACTTTGTATTTTAAAACCGCTGGAAGGGACAAAATAATCCGCGTATAGGTTTGGGTGTGGGAAGGCCCTAAGGCTGTTGATTCTCTCCTTTGTTAATTGGCAAAATATGCTCCGGTCCACATCACCGACTTGATAAAAACCGATATCCCGGCGGCGCCGCTGTTAATGACGAACTCGCTGGCTCCAATGTGAGGAGAGACCGGGTTACCCCAGTCATAGGTATAGCCGAGGGCCGTCCAGGGATAAGGAGGGGTAGCGGAATAGACTTTTTCCCTTCGTATATCAAACCAGTTTCGGTAGGAGGTCATCCCGCACTTTCCCGAGCCGGTCCGATTAGGGCAGCGGGTATCGCCCACGTTACAAAGCATTTCCGAGTAGATGAGCACCGTATCGTCGAATTTGCGGAACCCGTCAAGGGGAAAGGTTAACTCAGCCTCTTGATCGGATATCTCCGGATCAGGGGAGGGTCGGAAGAGATTAGACTGAGAAACGTAAAGTTCAATAATACAAGTATTCTCCAAAGTCAGTCCGGTCGCAGGAGGGGGCAGTCCCAGAGACTGGGCCACTCGTAAAAGTGATGGGGCATTGCCCAGATAATTTTTCAACTCCGGGACAACGGTAACCCAGGAGTTAAACCCATAGTTTGGGCATTCTTGACCGGCCTTGCAGCCCGGGGTAGCAGGATTAAGGTAATTGGCGCAGGCCGTTGGATTGTCGACATAGGTCGCCACCAGCACCCTTGATCCGGCTACATTGTTTTCCCATTGGAGGTTGGCGTTATCCGACCGGATGGCCGTCAGGTTCTTGGAGATCTTGGCCGCCGTCATGGTCTTGGCATCCTGAACGGCCGCATCATAGTCGGCTTGGGGATTGGTCTGGGCCGAAGAGTTGACCCAGCAGGCGCATAAACTCAGACAGGAAAAGAGGACGAGAAGTGAGAGGGCGTAAAAACCGGCCGGCTGTGATTTAAAATATTTTTTCACTATTCTTTCCCTTATGTCTTCCTGAAAAATGTTCGATATAGGTTGCCCAAGGCATCCTTACAGCGGTAGTTTATGGAGAAACATCTATTAAGTCAAGAAGTCCTTAGCCCCCCCGAACACAGGCCAACGGCGGATTTTAAAGGACCTTTCCTTTACTCCTCCCCAATCCCCATACTCTCAATCGGGAATACGGACTTTCTCTTTGGTGTGCATTGATAAATAAACCGCATCATGGTTTTTCAGAGATGGCCCCGAAGATGTTGTGGTTAATACGGTTTAAATCTTTTCTTGACAACTCATTAAAATAAATAGTATATTTTCTTACTGCCAACGATAATGCGCTCAGGGGCATTTCGATTCCACTTTTACTCCGACGAGGGGAACGAGCCGCCACACGTTCATATTGAAACACCTGAAGGTGAATGTAAGTTTTGGCTTGATCCGATTCGTTTGGCCCGAAATAATGGTGTATCTCCAAGAACGATTCGCCTAATCGAAAAAATTATTTTCGAGAAACAAGATTTTTTTAAGGAAAAATTTAATGACTATTTCAGCCGTTAAAAATGAACCGGTTGAACCAGTGGCTATCCGCGCCTGGGCCGAAAAACGAACCATTTTCATCGAATTGACTGACGGTCGCATCATTGGTTTTCCGGCCAATCGCTTTAAAATACTCTCCAGAGCATCAGAAGAACAATTGCAAGAAGTAACCTTACGATTGAACGGTTACGCTCTGCGCTGGGAATCGCTGGATGAAGACATCACCGTGCCCGGAATTGTCGCCGGACATTTTCAGCTCCCTTATAGCGTTGATTAATTTGATTAGGGTACGGAAGGCTGCGCCAAATTCCCTCTAATCGGGAGGCGGTAGTGTCCGGGGGTGATCAGATATTTGGTCAAGAGGAGAAAGGCCAGTTTTTGCTTTTCCAGAAAGGTCGGTTGGGGCATCAATTCCAAAGATAAGTTAAGTGGGGTCAGACCTATAGGACTTCTTAGCGGCAAATCCCCTTTCAGACGGACATAAAGCCCTTCCCTTTGGATGGTAAAACTGTCCACTCGGAGGCTTCTTCCTGTCAGGCGAATAAGGGTCTGGATCAGCGCCTGGTCGGCATCGGGGAGGGCCAGGCCGCCGATCGTGGCCCCGGTAATCGCGGCCTCTTTAACCTCCAGACGCCATTGCCCTTCGGCCTCAAGGCCTTTCTTTCGGATGCACCCTTGCCCTCGTATGGTGCCTTTCAGTCGGGCGCCGGTCATCGTTTCTAACAGAGGAACTTCTTCTCCCTTGACGTCCGCCACATCCAGACAAAACTCTTCATTCCTGGAGGAGAAACGGCCCTCTATCCTGCCGTTTCCGACAGCCGCCTCACCGACGAAGACCATCCGGCCGAGTAGAAGCGGCCAGACCTGGAGATGGAGCCGGCTTTTTTCGGCCTTCAGCAGAAGGCCTTTGGAAGAAAAAAATTCCAGATTCTTGGCCTGGAGACCCAAGGGGAAGCTCTTCTTAAAATGAACCGCCTTAAAGAAAAACCCGTGGTCGGCCAGGAGGCGGTTGGCAGAATCCTGTAATTGCATATTTGGGATAAAAGAGAAGACCAGGACCGCAAAACAGGCGACCGTTAAAATCAGGGCACTGATTCCGACAAAGACCGAAAGCCAGAGACGGCTTTTCATCTTTTTGGTCCGGCCGGCGCCGGTTTGAGTAGAGTCAGGATTAAGGTCAGATCGAACCTGGCCGGGTCATCGAAGCGGGTCTTGAGCAGGGCTTTTTTTATGATGACCGGTTTACTTCCTTTTTCCAGGCCATAGATTAGATTTAAGGCCTCATTGGCCGACAGCCCATCCAGCCGAACCTCGGCGGCATCCTCGATATAACCCTCCCGCTCTTCACCTTTAAGGAGTTTAATCTGGCTTCCCTTTCCCTTGATGCCCAACTCCTCGACAATCCTGCCCGGGGAATCTTCCGGCCGAAGGGTCGATAGGCGGTTGGCCAATTTTTGGGCCTTTATCCCGGCCTCCTGATAACGCTGTTTAAGAACGAGCATTTCAGAAAGTTCTTTTTGACGCAGGGACCGCTTTTTATTCAAAAGAGATATCCGGTTATTAACGACCGAAAAAAACATTAACAACAAAAGGCAGACGATCAGCATCAGGCTCAAGCCCTGTTTGCTCTTTTTTCCCAGACCCAGAATATCCTGCCAAAGTCCTTTTATCGGTTTCATGGCCGCCCCTCTTTTAATGTTCCCCGGAAGACGAAACCGACAATCCCGTCAGGGCGGGAGCGTATTTCCCCCACTTCCGTCCCGCTGAAGAGGGAGGTGCTCCGGGCCTTAAAGGCATTAATCCCTTCGATGGACCGGGCGTCTCCTTTGAGACGGACCTGGGTCCCTTCTATCTCGATTTCATAGATCCCGTTGATATCTTCACCTTTCAATTCAGCCAGTCTTTTCAGGACGGGGAGAAGGGCCGGTCCGGTCGCGGCGCCGCTGAGCCGTTTGATCTCCGAGCGAATCTCAGCCACTTCATCCACCGGGTTTTGTCGGGAGGGAAAGATCTCCCGGTACACGGAGCGGATCGAGGCGTTCAAGAAATCCAGATCGGATTTGACCAACCAATAGCGGGTTCCGGTTTCCAGAAAAAGGAGCCCGGCCAAAAGCCCGACCAGGATCAAAGGAATCCGCAGTTTGCGGCGGAGCCTGGCCCGTCCGGCCGTATAAGCCAGATCTCCTCGGCGGAAGTCAATCGGCTCTCCTTCGCTGCCTGCGCGGGCCAAGGCATAACCGGCCGCCCAGTCAAGGGCCGCCTTTTTATCGTCGGGAAAGGCCTCAACCAATTCATCTGCCAGAGGAAGAGGGGTGAAGGAAATTTCTTCAAGCCCCTCGGAAAGCCCTAAAGAGAAGCCTTCGGACAGGGCCTTTCCATGAAGGAATATCCGGCCTATCTTTAAGCCTTTCCCAATTTCCAGGGCCGTAAGGGTCCTGCGGATATCGGTAAGGACTTCTTCCTGATCAAGGGCTCGAAAAAACAAAGGCAGACCGTTTTGATAAACGGCCAGAGACTCTCCGTCCCATAAGGCGGCTGTCCCGGTTTGGGCTTCGGCAGGAAGGAGGTGATGCCAATGAAAAAGGGAGGAGGTGACCACCCAGGGTTCAACCCCCAGAGCGGCCATCCCTTCAATCTCCTTTTTTAAGGCGTCCCTCTTGGCCCAGAGGGCCAGGATTTTTTCATTGCTCAGTGGAAGGGCTTCAAAGATCATCTCTTCGGCCTCAAGGGCAGTTTCCCCTTTCAATTCCATCGGAAGGATTTCCCGTTGTTTCCGCCGGTCTTCAATCGCCCGATCGAGTTCGCGCATAAAATAGAAGGATGACGGAAGAGAGAGGATGATTTTTTCTTCTCCCTCGGCGCGGGCGGCGAATTCGACTAAGGCGGCCGGATCATCGTCTTCCTTTCCCCTGGGGAGTTGGAAGGCTTCGACGAAAAAAAGCCTTTTCCCCTTTTCCCGGAAGCGGGAGAAAAGGGCTTGTCCGGCGGATAGCTGGATAACGAGATAGGACATTAAAATTCTCTCCAATAAAGAAAGGTTGCCTGGCTGCCGCTTAAACGGGCCACGGCCTCGATGACTCGGGTTGTTTCTCGAACCTTGGCCGTAGAACGGAGTCGGAAGACCGCACCTTTGACCTGGATTTTTCCCTGAAGGGTGATGGCCAGGGTTTCCATCCCTGGGACCTTGGCCAAATCGGCCGTCGAACTAAAGGGACGGGTCTTGCGGGATTCCAGGATGCGTTCCGTCAGGCTGCCGGTCATCTGATCATCCAGGACGGCCAGGACGGCCCGAGGGGCCGTGTTGATATTGATCAACGCCGTGGGAGAAAGACGGTCATCGGCATAGACTGTAACGAAAGGGCGGATTTTTTCCAAGACCTTTTCGCTGAATCCTTTAACCAGACGCAGTTCCTCGAGGCTCTCCACGGCACTGTTTTTAGCGGTGTAAGGGGTTCTCAGAGTCTGGTAATAATTGGTTTCGGCCCCATTCGGATGAGGGGTCTCATTTTCATCCACCCAGTCGGCCAGGGATTCCAACAGATCGGTAGAAAGCCCAAGGTTTTTTAAAAGCCGCCCGGCCTGACCATAGTTCGGTTCCTGGAAGGTCCCGTTGGGCAAAGATATTCGGTTAAGATTCAGCTTTCCGCTTTCCTCTTCGATGGTCACTTGAACCGCCCCGGTTTGATCGGCCTTTTCCAGGGGAAAAGCCCACGAATCCAAAAGAGAAGTATAATTCTGTTTGGTCAAGGTCATTTGAATAAGTTTGACTCCGCCGGTGATTCCGGCCTCGGCCAGCAAGGCAGCCTGCTGCCCGTCTCGGAAATTGGTGCGGGCCGATGTGCCCACATAAACCTCATAGACAAACTCGACGGCCAGGGTCGCCAGAAGGACCGTGACCACCAGGGTGATGATGAGGGCAAAGCCTTTTTCTCCCTTCAACTGTCTTGAACCTTCGGATTTGAAATTGTAAAAAACTCGACGGTCCTTTTCCCGTCCTTGACCCGGATAGTGATCCGGACGGCCTTGGGCAGGACGTTGTTCAAAGAAGTATTCCAGGTCCTGACCCATTGGGAGCCGTCAAAACATTCTACCAGAAATCCTTCCAACTCTTCCATCTGAGGATAAGGCACCGGCTTGGAAGAGAAATGGATGTCCCTGGCCTGGCGGGTGAGTACGAGTTTCTTCTCTTTTTCCAAAGGCTGGTATTTGACCTCCGCCAGGCCTGAACCAAGGTCGGCATTGGTGGACGGCCGATAGAAGGTCGTCAGGTCCAAGGTGGAGGAGGGCCGTCCGAAACTGTCCCGGTCTTTCACAATAAAATGGAGTCTTTTATTGCTTTTATTGAAAAAGGCCGAAGCGATATCCTTTCGGATCATATCCAGGGTTGTCCGCAGTTCCCGGCTTGATTCCATCCGTTCCAGGCCCCTTTCCCGAGCCCGTGTCAGGCCGAAATAAGTGCTGTACAAAACGGCGCAGATGAGGGAAAGGAGGGCCAAGGCCACCAGGCTCTCCAACAGGGTAAATCCTTTTTCCGTCTTGTGCTTCATCTCCAGCCTAACAGGTTGCTGAAAAAGGCCCATTTACTGCGTTGCCCTCACCCTTCGGCATTGCGGCGTATTTCTATATACGCCTCATTTCTCAGGATTTCGGGCGCCTTGTCTCTGGACCTTTTTGAGCAACCCGTGAAAAATGAGTCTTCCCGCAAACTGCTAATCTTCATATCCCATCAAACGATCCACAGTCCTCTCACACCTGTCGCACATATCTCACGACATCCATTCTTATTTCTGCAGCTACGGGGCCGCCTGATATTGAACAAGCGACAGTTTTTTCCTCTGGTCATCCCAGAATACCGTTAGGGTCATTTTATTCACCTGCAAAAAATCCGAGGGGGTGATTTCTGTTTTCCACCCCATGGTGGGCCAATCCGGGGCAAAGACCCCTGATTGATTTACCTGTTTATTGAAATCAGGATCATCCAACCTGGACCGGGCCAAAAGCAGAGCGATGGTTTCTTCCCTGTCCTGAGCCGCCAAGGACAGGTGATAATTAAAGGAGGTGATCACCGTCAGGACCACTCCGGCGATGATGGCCAAGGAAATCATGACTTCCAGCAGGGTAAATCCTTTCATAGGACCATCTCCTGATAGCCTTCCAAGACTTTAACTTTCCCGTTTTCCGGGAAGGCAACGATGGTAAAATAGGAATTGTGCGCTCCCTGGAGATGAATGAGCATAAATTCGTTCAGTCCGTTCACGTCGAAATCGACCGCAACCGTGCTGGCGGTAATTTTGCCCTTCCGGGGAAGATCTACGTCTTTTATTATCACCCCTTCGGCCAAAAGGCGGCGCTTAAGAAAAAGGTCATCAGGCGGCAATTCCTGACCCCCGCTATCGATTCGACTGATAGTGACCTGGCCGTCAAACAAAGACAAAGACATCCGATAATGATTCTTGGTCATGATCGATCGATCTCCGAGGGTGCGAATGGCCGCGGCCAGGGATGCGGCGGAACTCCGGAGTTTAGCCCCGTCGGTCGAAGGAAATTTCGGCAGGACAACCACGACCGTCAGGGCGAGCACGAAGATGACCACCATCAGTTCCATAAAAGTAAAACCCCGGCATGATCCAGGTCTTTTGGGTGATGAACAACTCGATGCGGGAATCATTTGTCTTTCCGAAGAACTCATTTTGACTTTTAATACCTTTTCAAATATTCTGTTGTGTCAGGTTGCTCAAAAAGGTCCTGGGCTTCTAAAGGAAGCCTTCTTTAAGGTCGGCTAAGCCGACCGCCTACAAGGCGCTCGAAATTCCGAGGAATGAGTCGTACGTTTTAGTACGTCGCAATGACGAGGAATGAGAGCAACGCAGTAAATGGACCTTTTTCAGCAACCTGACAATCAACGGATGTCCCAACTGCAAATATCCGCATCCTTGCCCTCTCCTCCCTTGATCCCGTCGGCGCCCCGGGAACAGAGGTCATACTCGCCATTCTCGCCGGGAGAAAGGTAAACATAGCTGTTTCCCCAGGGATCGGCAGGGACTTTTTTGCTTTCCAGATATCCTTCCGCTTTATAGTTGTTGGGGATTCGCCCGCTGGTCGGTTTTTGAATCAGGGCCTGGAGACCCTGTTCCGTCGAGGGGTAATTACCATTATCCAGTTTATATAGCTTTAAGGCGGACTCTAAATTCCGGATCTGGACTTTGGCATCGGTGATCTTGGCATCATCGGAGCGTCCCATGATCTTCGGTCCCACCAAAGCCGCCAAGAGGGCCAGGATGGCCACCACAACCATAATCTCGATTAAGGTAAAGCCGTTTTGATTAGCCGGACGTCGATGTTCCATTGATCTTGCTCCTTTTCTTACTAAGCCTCATGCCCCGCCTTTTGGGGCGTGGCACCACCAAAGATGAAAATGGCTTTGATTGACTCCAAAGCCTATTTTCGGATTAAGCCGTCATGCCCGCTTGAGCGGGCACCACGAAGGATGAAAATTTGCTCAAGGATTCAAGGGTCAAAGGAGTCGAGGAGTCAAGTGAAAGGCTCGGAAGTAAAACCACTTGAACCCTATTCTCTTAGTAATCATTTTATCAACTGGTTTAATTCAAATATGGGCAGCAAAACCGCCAGGACTATCAGGCCGACGCACAACCCCATGCCTAAAACCAGAACAGGCTCCAGAAGCCCCATAGAGCGGCTGACCGCGTTGTCGAATTCCCGGCTGAAGGTTTCACCGGCCTTGAAAAGCATCTCTTCCAGTTGACCGCTTTTTTCCCCCACCCCGATCATATAAACGAGGAGCGGTGAGAAGAGTGGGCTTTTTTTCAAGGCCGCAGAGAGGCTTACGCCCTGGATCAGCTCCTCTTTGACCTCTGTCAGAAAGGTGCGATAGACCCGGTTGACCACCACCTGCCCGGTGATCTCTATGGAACGGATGATCGGCACGCCACTCATGAGCAGCAGCCCCAAAATTTTGGAAAAGCGGGCCAAAATTAGATAACGGGTGAGGGGGCCCGCTATAGGCAGATGCAAAAAGAGCCGGTCTTTCCGGAAGCGAACGGCTTCCCGGTCTTTGATTTTTTTCCAAATCACTGTCACGGCCAGGACGAGCAGGAGAAGGACCCACCATCCCTGGCGGATCAGGGTGCTGGTTTTAATTAAAAGAACGGTGATCATCGGGAGGGCCGCTTTATTATTTTCAAAAAGGGCGGTGATCTTCGGAATAACAAAGGTCATCAGGAAAAGCATCACCCCCGCGCCGACGAGAATCATCAGGAGAGGATAAGTCAGGGAGGTGATCAGTTTATTACGAACCGCTTCCTGATCCTCTAAAAAATCGGCCAGCTTTTCCAAAACGCTGTCCAGGGCACCGCCGGCTTCCCCGGCAGCCACCATACTGACATAATTGTCCTGGAAGACCTTCGGCTCGGCAGCCAACGCCCTGGCCAAACCGGTCCCTTCGGCCAGCCTGCTCCGAACCCTGGCCAGAAGGTTTTTCAATTCGCCGGGTTCTTCCTGTTCATAAAGCGAAGTGACCGCCTCAAAGACCGGAACAGAGGAGGACAAAAGGGTGGCCAGACGACGGGTCAAGAGGGACAGCTCTTTAAGACCGACCCGGCGGCTGAAGGGATTCACCCACATAGGCCGTCCGATGCTCTCGGCCGGCAGAATCTCTTTCGGAAAAAGCCCTTCCTTTTTAAGGCGGGATTTGGCTTCTCCGGCCGTTTCCGCCTCCAGCAGCCCTTCTATGGCCCGGCCATCCGGTTTATAGGCCTTATAGCGGAAGTTCGTCATAATCGTCCTGCGTAACCCGCAACACCTCTTCAAGGGTGGTGATCCCGGCCGCCGCCTTGGAAAGCCCGTCTTGTTTGAGAGTCTGCATCCCCCGGGACAAGGCATAATCCTTGATAATCCCGGCCGGAGCCCTTTTGAGGATGAGGGAACAGATCTCTTTGTCGATCAGCAGCATCTCGTAAATGCCCACCCGTCCCAGGCTGCCGAGATGAAAGCACTGTTCACACCCTCGCCCGCGAAAAAGGACCGGCGGCAGGTCGAGGTCATAGATCCCCTTTTCCGCCCCATATTCTTCACGGCAATAGGGGCAGATGACCCGGACCAGCCTTTGGGCGATAACGGCCGTCAGGGTCGAGGCGATCATAAACGGTTCAATCCCCATATCCAGGAGGCGGGTTACGGCGGAGGCGGCATCATTGGTATGGAGGGTGGAAAGGACCAGATGGCCGGTAAGACTGGCCTGCATGGCGATTTCAGCAGTCTCCGTGTCCCGGATCTCGCCGACCATGATGATGTCCGGATCCTGACGAAGGATGGAACGCAGACCGTTGGCAAAGGTGAGGTCAATCTTGGGATTGACCTGAATCTGGCCGATCCCGCTGAGCTGGTATTCAATGGGATCTTCAATGGTAATAATATTTTTTTCCGGTGAATGGATCCGGTTCAGGGCGGCATATAAACTTGTGGTCTTCCCGCTGCCGGTGGGGCCGGTCACCAGGATGATACCGCTGGTCCGGGTCAGCAGGCGCTCCATGGTCTGGATATCCCCTGACGAGAACCCCAGGTCGCTTAGGGAAATCACCCCTTTCTGTTGATCCAGCAAACGGAGGACCACCCGTTCGCCGAAGAAGGTGGGAACGATCGAAACACGGATATCCACTTCCCGACCGGCAACGATGACCCTGAACCGGCCGTCCTGAGGAAGCCTCTTTTCGGCAATATTCAGGCCGGCCATGATCTTGACCCGGGAGACTAGGGCCTCTTGGACCACTTTGGGCGGGGCCAGGCGGCTATAGAGCAGGCCGTCGATCCGAAACCGGACCTCCAGCTCTTTTTCATAGGGTTCGATGTGGATGTCGCTGGACCGCTCTTTAACCGCTTGAAAGAGGATGGAATTTAACAAACGGATGACCGGGGCCTCGTCGGTCAGATCAAGAAGATCTTTGGGTTGATTGAATTCCGTGGCGATGGTGGAGAGGTCTTCCCCTTCCAGTTCGGCCACCACGTCCTGAGCGGAGGTGGACAGACGGGAATAGAGGCGGTTTATGGCCTCAAGTAAGGCCGGACGGGGCACAAGCACCCCTTTAATCGGTCTTTCGAACAGACCCCTTACTTCATCCAAGGCCGGGAGGTCGGTCGGGTCCGCCAGGGCCACCAGCAGACTTCCCTCTTCTTCTCGAAGGGGCAATAGCAATCGGCCGCGGGCAAAGGCCAGCGGCAGGCGCCTTAATAACGATGAGTCCACCCGGGCATCTTCGACTTCCTCTTGAAAGCCGAAGCCCAGCCTGGCGGCCAACATTTCCATATCAACGGGCAGGGTCATGGTTTTGCCGGCGGCTCTTTCTCCGGAGTAAGGGGGCGGTCTTGGCGCACGGAATCTTTAAACTCTTGATCCTGCTTTTTGGTGATGTCGGCCATCTCCTGGGCCCCCCGAATAATGTGAGGTCTCAGCAGGATCAACAGATTGGTCTTATGACGCTGCATGGTCTTGGTCTTAAACATCCAGCCCAGGAGGGGGATATCTCCCAGCCCGGGGACCTTGCTGATGGTTTCCGTATCCCGATCTTGAATCAGCCCGCCGATGATCACGCTGTCCTGGTCCTTGACCACCACCGAGGTCTTGGCTGACCGTTTGGTGGTTACCAGGTCTTTGGCCTGGCCTTGGCTATCCTTGACTGCAGAAATTTCCTGGTAGATGTCCAGTTTGACATATTCCCCTTCGCTGATCTGGGGGGTGATTTTGAGGATAATACCCGTATCTTTTCGTTCAACGGACTGCTGGGAGATACCGCCGGAGGTGATATTGGTCTGGGTGAGAAAAGGGACGTTCTCCCCCACAAAAATCTCGGCCTCTTTATTGTCCGAGGTCATGATCGTCGGAGTGGAGAGGACATTGACGATCCCGTTGGATTGAAGGGCTTTGAGTACCCCACCGATCTGGACGTTGGATTGGGAGATAAAGCCTCTCAGAATCGTGGCAATGGCCGCCTGCTGGACCGTGGGGGTGGCCCCCATAAATCCGAAGGGATCCAGCATCCCGGCAAAGCCGGTCGTGCCCCCAGCCCCGCCCCCGCCAAGGGTGAGTTGGGCACCGATATCCATGAGTTTATCCAGGGATACTTCGGCGATGACGGCCTGGACAAAGACTTGCCGCCGCCTTTTGTCGAGCCGTTGAATGACCAGGAGCAGGTTCTGATAATCGGTCGGAGAGGCCAAGATGACCAGGGAGTTGGTGGCCTTGTCCGGGGTAATACTGATCTTGCTGCCTTCAAAGGGGGATGAGGTCGGACTAAGAGAGGTGACAGGAGAGCCGGGGGTGGTCGTCACCGGAGAGCTGGCGGACATGGAGGGCTTCAGCATCCCTTCCATGACCTTGGCGACTTCCGTAGCGTCGGCATGTTCCAGATAATGGACATTAATCTTGCTGCTGGACAAAGGCGGGACGATATCCAACAGGGCAATCAATCTTTTAATGTCTTCCTTATCTTTATCACTGCCGAAGAGGATCAGAGCGTTGAGTCTGGAATCGGCCACAATGTTCCCCAGCATGATCGTCGGCGTCGGACCGGTCTTTACCGTCTTGTCTCGACTCTTCAGCCATTCCCGGATGACATTGGCCAGATTCTCGGACCCGGCTGTTTTCAAAAAGACCAGTTCCGGTTTTTCACGGCGCGGGTCACTATCGATCACCTGGAGTATCCCGAGGATCTTCTGGATGTTAAGGGAGGCATCGACTACCAGGATCATGTTGGCCGGACCGAAAGAAGCAATATATCCGTCTTTGGAAACGATCGGCTGTAGAAAGGGGACGGCCTCCTGTGAAGAAATACGCTCCAGGGGGATGACCTGGGCCACATAGGATTCATTCACCGGCCCCCGGTCTTTGTCGGCCACCATGGCCACCCCCGATTGCTTGGCTATAGCGGTAGGGATGATTTTATAGACCTTTCCGGTCTGGAGGAGGGTAAATCCTTTCAGCTCCAAAACGGAGGTAAAAACGTTAAAGGACTCCTCCGGGGAGAGCTTGGCCGGGGAAAAAATGGAAATTTTCCCTTTAACCCGGTCATCCATGACAAAATTTTTTCCGGTCAGGTCACTGATAAACTTGACGATGGTGGAAATATCCACTTCGTTGAAGTTCAAAATCACTCCCTTGGCCTGGGCCGAAAGAGGGATCAAAACAAGGAGGCAAAGAACCGGCAATAAAACGGTGAGTCTACATTTTTTCAATGAATACCTCCGACAAACTTAGGTGGTTTGTTCAAAATTTCGAATAGCGCTCTTCAGTTTCATTTCGCCATATTGTCTTAATAGTACTGTAGGTCAGGTTACGACCGGAGGAAGTTACCTGACAATCAAGAGGTCTTTTTTAATGTCAGGGAGCCCATCGGCACCCTGACATTAAAATCTATAAAGAGCTACCAAATAATTTTGAAGAACGTCATTCCTTGGCGAAGAGGCTGTGTCACAATGTCATTTCCGTCATTCCGTGCAAGCAAAGCGCGACACGGAATCCAGGGTTTTCAATAAGTTCTGGATACCGGCTTTCGCCGGTATGACGACCTCAACGGGTATTTGTGCTATTACGACACAGCCTCGAAAGCCGGAATCCAGGTGATTGCCTTTGTTGAAATAACCACCACTCCGGTTCTCATCTAATATCATAAACAAAGGTAGACGGCTGACCGTCCCTGAGGAGATCCAACTTTACCCGACTTAATCCTTTGAGGGAGATAAAGGATTGAAGGGCCTTTTCAGGCGAGTCAATGGGAAAGTCGTTGATCTTGACCAGGACATCTCCGTTTCTCAACCCGATCAACCCGAAGAGACCGCTCGGCCGCAACTCCGTCACTCGAAAACCCTCGACCTTACCATCCTTCATATTAGGGAGGAGCCGAGCAGCGGTCATGGCCTGATCAATGTTTTCCAGGGCTGAATGGAGGGCCCGTTGATCCACGACATAAGTGCCGGCACCAATCTGGGAAACCAGATTGCCGGAGGGGGTCCCCGGGATCAAAGGTTTCCCCGCCTCGGAGGAAACGGCCGTGGGGGCAAAAAGCTTGACCTTTGATCCGCCGGTCTCGATTTCAACCCACTCTTTTCTGACCGCTGTCAGCCGGCCCAAATCAAATACTTTCTCGTTCAGGCGGAAAACCCGTTCTTCTTTAGTCCCTGCCTTCTGGATCAAGGCAAAGGTTTCCCGAAAAGACCCTTGGGCCGTCCCCAGTAGGATCAGATCCCTTTGGACGGAGGATGAGGACACCCCACTGTCCTTGGATACAGCGATAGGCATGAGTTTGCCCTGCGAGGCCGGACCGAACAAACCCCTTTCCAGAATAAGAGAAAAGGAAACCAGGTCTTCAACCGCACCCGTGGGTTGAGAAGCGTCGGTCTTGGAAATGATTTTGGGGGCCAGGCGGGACAAATGATGGGTCAGGATATGGGAGGTCAATTTGGCCGAAACCACGATAATCCCCAGAAGGAGAAGAAGGTTTACGAGATGGATTATCTTCGGGCTGTTTTTGAACACAGTGCTTCCCTGCTAACAGGTGAAAAAAAATCGGTCTCCATTGCCCTTGACTTTTATCATACTTTTATGACTTTTTCAGTAATTTTATATGAATTGTTATTCATCTTCCCAATAGGCGCACAAAGAAAAAGGCCTCTCAGAAATGAGCGGCCTTTTCTGGGCTTTTTTAAAACCAGGTTACTTCTCTTTCAGGGATAATCCCTGGTGAAGGCACGTATAAAATAATCAGGGAACCTTTTGAAACCCCATGCCTACCTGAAAAAAATGCCGGTCTTCGGTGAGTATATTACTGATCCCCGCTTCTTTCATCAAGACCATGGACGTCAAATCCGTAAACGAAATTTTGGGAATTTCCTTTACGCGTCGTCTCAAATGCCAGGCCCGGTCAAAGCGGTCGGCGGAAATTCTTTCAATCTTAATATATCCCATAGCCGCCGATGCTAAAATCCCCTGGATAAAATCAAAGGCCTCGGTGTTGTTTTCCCGGCGGAAAAGAAGGGTGATTAATTCATCAAGCACAAAATCACTGGAAACAATGTCGGCCTTTCGTTTAGCCGCTTCCCGATAAAAGCGGACTACTTCCTGATGATGGGAATCTTTTTTATGTCCCAGGGCTATCCAACCCCAGGTATCCACAAAAAACCGCTCTCTCATAAACTAAGACTTCCCATAGAGGGCTTCCTCAATTTCCGCAGAAGATAAAGAGGATCCGCTTAAGCAGCCGATCACTGTTAAGAAGGGATCAGCCTGTTCTTCCTTTTTATGAGAATCGAGGCCCAGAAAGCGTTCCAGTTCGGTTTCTCTGATCCTCCATAAACGTCCGGCTTTAACGCCTTTTATTTTTCCTTTTCGAAGCCATTCCCTTATGCTTCTAGGACTTACCGAGATACGGGCGGCGGCCTCTTCGGGTGCTAATAACACGTCCACAACCTACCTCCATGTCTTTTTAAGTATGTTTATACCATTTAATGTCTTTATTTGTCAAATTATTAAAAGCAACGTATGGGTAACGTTCAAAAGTTTATATTAACGTAACCCGCAAGATCCCCAAACCGCCGGGCATACAAGCGGAAATTTTAAGGCCTTCAAAATAAATTGACACTAAAGTGCTATGGTGCTATTTTTGATAATACCCATAAGGAGGTGAACTATAATGGGAAGCGAATCTTCTTCTCTCCGCTTAAATATCTATCTTCCCGATCAGGCAACACGGCGGCGGATCAAGCTAAAAGCTGCCGAACAGAACCTTACCCTTTCTCGTTTCTGCCTTCAAGCCATTGATGCTCAACTTTCTCAGGCCGAGGAAGGGAAACAGGAAACCTCATTAGGTCAGGCGGTGGATCGGGCGAGAAGATTTCAGAGACAGGCCTTCGGCAATCGGATTTTCAAGGTCAATTCTGCCGATCTGATTCGCCAGTCCCGAAGGTAGGAAAAAGAAATGGAAAAGAACGTAGTCATTGATGCCAGTTTGGCGGTCATGTGGGGCGTGCCGGAGAATTATTCCGTCCAGGCCCTCCTGTTGGCAGAAAACTGGGGCGAGAAAGGGATCAGCCTTTTGGCGCCTTGTCTGCTGATGACTGAGGTAACTAATGCTTTGTACAAAAGGATTATACGGAAAGAAATGGACTTGACCAGGGCCTTGAACGCGCTGGAGGTGATATTGGCCTTCGGGATAGAGATTCAGGAGGAGGCCGGCCTTCATGCTTTAGCCATGGAGCTTTCCCTTAAACTCGGGCATCCAGCCACCTATGACGCCCATTATCTGGCCCTGGCCTTAATGCAGGATTGCTCTATCTGGACCGGTGACCGACGTTTTTATAATGCCGCCAGAAAACTTTTTCCCCAGGTTCACTGGGTTGGAGAAGAAGGGATCGGCATTTCTTAAGCGAAAGCAGTCTGAACGTAATGCCTTGGCCAGGAAGAGCCGGGATATAATCAAAAATAGGATTAAGATTGAGATAGGAACAGATGGTCGTTTTCCCTCGGAACAACCGTCCGGTCTCAGCTTTTAGAAGATTAGTATCATTTTAGCTTTTTGAAAAATGAGGCCAGGATCACAGACTGTTAACAAAGAATAAATGCCTTGGAGAGCGGGGGTTTTGTTTTTGAGCCGGTCGACTATGTCGACCTTTGAAAGAGGCTTCCATCCGGAAGCCGGTATGTCCACTATTTACTCCTCAGCTTCTTTGCCGGGCTAATATTTTGCCTTGCTCCAAAAGTAGGCCTTCACCCAAGCTGGAAACGGGCTCGGTCGGGCCGCTCGACATCGTCGAGCTTTTTAAGAGGCTCCCATTCGGGAGCCGATCTGCCGATCTAACAGGAGGCTTCCTGTCCGACTCCCTTCAGG
>Ga0233425_10003163_pt1 | contig 30652 bp, 28 predicted proteins | sample Watercolumn_Towu_2_FD_181712 | JGI IMG/M metagenome (GOLD analysis project Ga0233425, IMG submission 181712) | Freshwater microbial communities from Lake Towuti, South Sulawesi, Indonesia - Watercolumn_Towuti2014_140_MG | ecosystem: Environmental > Aquatic > Freshwater > Lake | place...
GCGCTCTTGAAAATACTCCGAGACCTCGGCCGTCACGGCGCGCGCCATCACGCGCGGGGCGAGCTCGAGCACGTCGACCTCGAGGCCCTTGATCCGCGCAGTGGACGCGAATTCGAGGCCGATGAAGCCGGCGCCGATGATGACGGCGCGCTTCCGGGTGGGCATGATCTGCCGCAGCGCCTCGCTGTCGTCGAGGATGCGCAGATATTTCACGTCGGGCAGGTTGGCGTTGGGGAGATCCAGCAGGCGATTGCGCGCGCCCGTCGCCAGCACGAGATGGCCGTAAGGCAGCGTCTCGCCCGAGGCGAGCAGGACCTTGTGGCCGGCGCGGTCGATCGAGACGGCGCGGCCCGCGAGCAACTCGATCTTCTGGTCCTGGTAGAATTTCTCCGGCCGGAACATCAGGCTCTCCGGCCCCGCCGAGCCCTTGATGTAGGCCTTCGACAGCGGCGGGCGCTGATAGGGGAGCGCGGCCTCCTCGCCGACCAGGGTCAGGCTCCCGGAAAATCCCGCCTCCCGCAGCGAGGCGGCGGCCTGGAAGCCGGCCTGTCCCGCTCCGACGATGACGATCCTCTCGATCGAGCCGCTCATTCGCCCGCCTCCGCGGGACTGCGGACGACCTTGGGTGCGGGCGCCGGCAGAGACCCTTCCGCGAAGAAGCCGCCGGGGATGGTCGGCAGGAAGCGGCGCCCCTCCTGCGCGAGATAGTCCCAGAACGCGTCCGAGGCCGGGCCGAGCACCTTGTCGGCGCGGCGCACGACGTACCAGTCGCGCCGGATCGGCAGGCCTTCCACATCGAGCAGGACGAGGCGTCCGCTCGCCAGCTCCGCCGCCACCGAGTGGCCCGACAGCAGAGCGATCCCGAGGCCCGCCATCACCGCCTGCTTCAGCGTCTCGTTCGAACCCGAATCGATCCCGAGCTTGGCTCGGCGGATCATCACGCCGCTCATGAACTCCTCGAACACCGAGCGGGTGCCCGAACCCTCCTCGCGCACCAGGAAGGATTCCTCCGACAGATCCGCCCGCGTCAGGCCGCGCCGCCCGGCCATCGGATGGTCGGGGGCGGCGATCAGCACCAGCGGATGAGGCCCGAACGTCTCCGCCTCGATGGCGAAGTCCCGCGGCGGACGGCCCATGATCGCGAAATCGATGTCGTAGTTGCGCAGGGCCTCGATCGTGTCCTGGCGGTTGCCGACGGTGAGCGAGATCTCGACCTTCGGGTGGCTCTCCATGAAGCCGGCGATCACCTGCGGCGCGAAGTACTTCGCCGTCGAGACCACCCCGAGGCCGACCCTTCCGCCGCCGCCGCCCTTCAGGGTGCGCAGGCGGTCGGTGCAGGTTTCCAGCACGGTGTTGATGCTGTTGATCGCCCACAGCATCTCGCGGCCGGCATCGGTCGGCTTGAGGCCGGTCGGCGTGCGGTCGAACAGGAGGAGGCCGGCCTCCTCCTCGAGTTGGCGGATACGGGCGTAGAGCGCGGCGGAGGTGACGTTCAGCTCCTGCGCGGCCCGCGTCATGGTGCCGAGCCGCGCCACCGCGGCCACCGCCTGAAGCTGCTTGAGCGAGAGATTGCGCATGCCTCGTTTTTAGTTTTTTTGCGGGGCACCACAAGTTTTTTTAGAAAACCTTCGACAGCACTCCCCTGCCGTCTGGCGCTGCCGCCTCGCCGCAGAGTATCATAGTCTCCAACGGGCCTGCATGCCTCCGCGCGCGCATGGCCGGCAAGAACGCTGCGCAGGACCTGAACGTGTCACGCGGCCTCGACGGGAGCGAGCCTTAGAACGATGACGAAGCCCAACGGGTCATCCCTCGACGATCATCTCGACGCCGAGGTTGCACGCGACGCCTCGCTGGCCGACACCGCCGCCACGATCCGGGCGCTGGCCGCCGCGGCGATCGACGTGAGCGAGACCGTGGGCCGCGGCGCGCTCGCCGGAGACCTCGCCGCCGCGGGCGAGCATAACAGCGACGGCGACGTGCAGAAGGCGCTCGACGTGATCGCTCACAAGCGCTTCATGCAGGCGCTGGAAGAGGCTCCCGTGGCGCAGGTCGCCTCGGAGGAGGCCGAGGATGTGGTCGAGCTGAAGCCCGACGCGCCGCTCGCAGTGGCGATCGATCCGCTCGACGGCTCGTCCAATATCGGCGTCGGCATGGTGGTCGGCACCATCTTCGGCATCCGCCCGGTGACGCGGGGCGAGGATCCGAACGCCTCGTTCCTGACGCCCGGCACCACCCAGACCGCCGCCGGCTTCGTCGTCTACGGACCGGCCACGACCTTCGTCGTCACGCTGGGCAACGGCACCCGCATCTTCACCCTCGACCGGGCGGAAAAGGTCTTCCGCCTCACCCACGACGCGATGAAGATCGTGCCCACCGCCAGCGAGTACGCGATCAACGCCTCGAACGTCCGGCACTGGGACGGGCCGGTGAAATCCTTCATCGAGGATTGCCTGCGGGGTGCGGAAGGCCCGCGCGATCGCGACTTCAACATGCGCTGGACCGCCGCCCTGGTGGCGGACGCGCAGCGCGTCCTGATCCGCGGCGGCGTGTTCCTGTATCCGGGCGACAACCGGAAGGGCTACGCGCAAGGGCGCCTGCGCCTCCTCTACGAGACCGCCCCCATCGCCTTCCTGATCGAGCAGGCCGGGGGCGCCGCCACCGACGGCCAGCACCGCATTCTGGAGCGCGTCGCCGCCAAGATCCACGAGCGCTCGCCGCTGGTCTTCGGCTCGACCGAGGAGGTCGAGTGCGTGGCCAAGTACTATGACGGGCGCCAGCCCAGCGCCGGCCGCTCGCCCCTGTTCGGCCAGCGCGGCCTGATGCGCAGCTAGAGCCTCAGCCCTTCGCCATCATCCCATCCATGTCGGCGCGTCATCCCATCATCTCGGTCACCGGCTCCTCGGGGGCCGGGACCACCTCCGTCCGCAACACCTTCGAGCAGATCTTCCGCCGGGAGGATGTCAGCGCCGTCTATATCGAGGGCGACGGCTTCCACGCCTACGATCGCGACACCATGCGCGCGATGATGGCGCACGAGCCGACCCTGAGCCACTTCGCGCCGCGGGCCAATCTCCTGCCGGAGCTGGAGGAGGTGTTTCGCAGCTACAGCGAGTCCGGCACCGGTCGCACGCGGCACTATGCCCACGACGACGCCGACGCGGCCCGCTACGGCGTGCCGATGGGCTCCTTCACGCCCTGGGAACCGTTCCAGCCGGGCTCGGACCTGCTGTTCTACGAGGGCCTGCACGGCTGCGTGGTCGACAACAACGTCGATCTCGCCCGCTATCCCGATCTCAAGATCGGTGTGGTGCCGGTGATCAACCTCGAATGGATCCAGAAGCTGCACCGGGACCGCTCGACCCGCGGCTACTCGACGGAGGCCGTCACCGACGTGATCCTGCGCCGCATGCCGGACTACGTGCAGACGATCTGCCCGCAATTCTCGTGGACGGACATCAACTTCCAGCGGGTGCCGACGGTCGACACCTCGAACCCCTTCATCGCCCGCTGGATCCCGACCGCCGACGAGTCGATGGTGGTGATCCGCTTCAAGGACCCGAAGGGGATCGACTTCTCCTATCTCGTCTCGATGATCCACGACAGCTTCATGAGCCGGGCCAATTCCATCGTCATCCCCGGCGGCAAGCTCGATCTGGCGATGCAGCTCATCCTGACGCCGATCATCATGCAGCTGGTGGAACGACGGCGGCGGCTGGCGTGAAGCATACGACCCTCGCGGGGCGAAACCGAAGCCATCCAGAGCGCGCTCTTCGGGGAGGTCGCGCCGCTGGATCGCTTCGCCGACGCTCGCGATGACGGGCGGGACCACGCCGCTCAGGCGCCCTCGACACCCGACATCTCGACGGGTGCAGCCCCCCGCTCCCCATCGAGAAACGCCGCCACAGCTCGCGAAAACTCCGGCGTGCGCAGGTAGCCGTAGGACTTGTGGGGGTTCACGCCGCCACGCGGGCGCCGGTAGGCGTTGACCACCGGGCAATCGGTGACGCCGACGCCCGCCGCGTTCGGGACATAGGCCTCGGCCAAGGTCGTGCCGACGGTCGCCAGATCCTCACGGTCGCCGAGATTGCTCCAGCGGGCGACCGCGTACGGCACCTGCAAGGCGCCGTGCTCCTCGGCCAGCCGATGCTTGATTTCAGCGAGTCCCAGCGGCGCACCCATGGTGACGAAGTGGGCGATCCGCGGACAGCGCCCGTCGCGCTCGAGCTGCCGCAGCACGTCGTAGGCGATCAGCGAACCCATGGAATGGGCCGCGATCAGCAGCGGCCGGTCCGCATGCTGCATCAGCGCCTCCCGCAGCCGCTCGCGCGCGGCCTCGCGAAACGTGCCGTCCTCGTAATAGCCCCACAGGTCGTCGAGCCGATGCTCGATGATGAAATCGTCGAGAACGAGGTGCCCGGTCTTCTCCTGCGCCCATTCGACGATGCGGTAGAGCCGGTCGGTCAGGGTCGGGGCACAGGCGCCATCGGCACTCGGGAACGGCCCCCTCCCCCGGGCGGGGTAGTAGGGCTCCCGGTTATGGTCCTCGGAGAGCGGCGCGTCGTAGCGCAGGTCGGCCCAGTAGACGAATTCGAAGGACAGATCCCCCGGATCCTCCCCGAGATTGCGCCGCAGACCCTCGCGGATCGCGGCCGCCCACCACGCCTGCTTCTCCTCCTTCGGCGGCTTGTTGGCGAGGCCATGGATGCCGAGGATGAGCGGACGGTCCTGCATCGGTCGGGAAGGGGGGCCTTGCGCGTCGTCGGTTGCCGGCTCAGGGCCAGCGTCGCAGGGCATATAGCGCGCGGACCTCGGCGGTCCGCGCGACAAATCGGCAGCAAGGTTCCCCTGCGGGAAATCTCCTCACCGTCAGCGGTGGGGAGCGATCGCTGAGGACGTGCGGGCGCTACGCGCCCATCTTCTCCACCAGCGCGTCGGAGAGCGCAAAGTTGACGTAGACGTTCTGCACGTCGTCCTGGTCCTCGATCACCTCGACGAGGCGGATCAGCTTCTCGCCGGTCTCGTCATCGACGTCGATGGTGTTCTGCGCCTTCCAGATCAAGCCGGTGCGGCGCGGCTCGCCGAAGCGGGCCTCAAGCGCCTTCGAGACCTCGCCATAGGCATCCTGGGCGCAGGTGACCTCGTGGCCGTCGGTATCCGAGCGCACGTCGTCGGCGCCGGCCTCGATGGCGGCCTCCAGCATGGCGTCGGCGTCGGCGATGTCGGGAGCGAAGGCGATGACGCCGACCCGGTCGAACATGAAGGCGACGGCGCCGGTCTCGGCGAGGCTGCCGCCCGACTTGGTGAAGGCTGAGCGAACGTCGGAGGCCGTGCGGTTGCGGTTGTCGGTCTGCGCCTCGACGATCAGGGCGGCGCCGCCGGGGCCGTAGCCCTCGTAGCGGATCTCCTCGTAGTTCTCGCCCTCGTTGCCCGCCGCCTTCTTGATGGCGCGCTCGATGTTGTCCTTGGGCATGTTCTCGGCCCGGGCCGCAAGGATGGCGGCGCGCAGGCGCGGATTCATCGACGGGTCGGGCGTGCCGAGCTTGGCCGCCACCGTGATTTCGCGGGCGAGCTTGCTGAACACCTTCGAGCGGACCGCGTCGACGCGGCCCTTGCGGTGCATGATGTTCTTGAACTGGGAATGCCCGGCCATGGCGGGTTCGTCTTCTCGTTCGTGCGGGCGGAGGGCTCCTTCGAAGAGAAAGGATCCTCGACGTCGCGCGGGATTGTGTCGGGGGCTCCGCTTATAGGCCGCAGCCGCCCCCTGGCGCAACGCGAGGCGGTCACGGCGATCGAGCCCTCCGGCGTCACCCGCTTCTGCAGCATGGAGGCGATCGGGATCGGCGTATCGCCTCCTCTCTTCCCCTCGCGCCGTCCCTGGCCGGGATCGCGGTGGAGATGTTAAAAGGCGTACGCGAAGACCCGACGTCTCTTCCCGACCTCAAGTGGAACGTCTGCAATGCCGACGACCGAGACGGGCACGGCCGGTGACCCTCGCAAGCCCTGGCGCTTCGTCCTCGCCGCCTTGCTGGGGGCGCTCGCCGGCGCGACGCTGTTCCCGAGACCCGCCAGGGGCGGCGCGAGGGACGATGTCAGGCCTGATCCTCCTCCAGCAGGGCCCGATAGCGTGCCGCCGAACGGCTGACAACGGTGCCCGCCTCCTCCGCGATATGCAGGCCGAAGGCGCCGTAGAGGCGCGCGAACGCCTTCGCTTCGAGCCGCGTCGCGATGCGGGCCACGGTGCCGCCGGAGAGCGGCAGCCGGTTCGGATAGCTCCACAGGAAGGAGACGCTCTTCCGGTCGGCGCCGGGCTGCACGATGTCCCCGGCGAGGACCGCGCCACGTCCCCCCGCTCCGTCCCGCCAGTGCAGTACGGCGCCGCCGGGGAAATGGCCGCCGAGGCGCATCAGGGTCAGGCCGGGCGCGAGATCGCGCTCGTCCTCCTCCCAGAACACGATGCGGTCGTCGGGGCGCATCACCCATTCGCGGTCGCGGGCGTGAAGGTAGACCGGCGCGTCGAAGGCGGCGGCCCAGTCCGGCATCGCGGTGTAATAGTGGGGGTGGGAGATGGCGATGCCGGCAAGGCCGCCGAGCGACCGCACCAGCACAACGGTGGCCGGATCAAGAAGCGCGAGGCAGTCCCAGAGAAAGTTGCCCCGGGGCGTCCGCAGCAGGAAGGCGCGCTGGCCGATGCCGAAACGGGGCTGCGTCTCGATCTCGAACAGCCCGGGCTCGGCCTGCCGCCACGCATTGGCGTGAGCGGCCGCGAGCCTGTCGGGCGTCGTCCAGTCCTGGCCGGAGGCGGGCACGTATTGCCGCTCCTCGTCGCAGATCGGGCAGCGGCCGGGCGGGTCCGGCGCGTCCGGGAAGCTGGTCCCACAGGTGACGCAGATGTGGATCGTCACGGGCTCATCCCCGCTCGTGCCGGCAAGGTGATCAGTCGCCGCCCTGGCCAACCGCCGAGCCGGTGCCTTCGCGCGAGGATCCATCCTCGGCCCGCTCGGCACCGATGTCTCCCGGCTCGGTCGGGGCCGGGGAGCGGTGCCCCGGAACCGGCGAGGCGACCGGGCGCTGCTCGTAGGTCCGGGCACTCGGTGTCTCGACCGGATCGTCGGGGCGGGTCGCGTCGCTCGAGTTCACGGGCTGTCTCCTGGGTCTTTCCCGGTGAAGAGCCGCGCGATCGATCCGGTTCCCTTGTGGCGGCGCCCGCGGAAGCGGAGAACCGACCTAGCGCGAACCCGATTCAAGGGGCAGAACACAGGATCTTCCGCCGGATTCTTCTCCCCTGGCCCGGAAGAGGCCCAACCCGGACAGGCCCCACGACGATGCAGCGCTCGCTCCTTCTCCCTCACGCTCTGTGTCTCGGCACGGCAATCCTCGGCCTTACCGCGACCGCGGCCTCGGCGCAGGAGCGGCCCTTCACCCCGTCCCTGACCTGTGCGGCGGTGCAGGCCATCGTTGCGCGGCAGCGCCGTGTCGTGCTCGCCACGAGCCCGAACGCCTACGAGATGGTGCATTTCGAGAGCGGCGACTGCCGAAACGAGGTGACCGCCCGGCCCGCCTTCGAACCGACTCTCGACGATCCGAACTGCTTCGCCGGCTACCGCTGCGTCCAGCGCAACAACGGCGAGAACACCGCGCGCTGAGGGTGGCGCGTCAGCCCCGCCGCAGCAGCCGCTTGGCTTCGGCCCGGGCGCGATGCTCGAACCGGGCAAGACGCAGGCGCCGCTCCAGGGAGATCAAGCCGGCGCCCGGCGGCAGTGCGACGATCTCGGCGATGGTCTCGCGCTCGGGATAGAGGCTTTCCAGCGCCGAGCCCGGCAGCGTCGCCGAATCGAGCCGCCCGGCGAAGCCGTCCGCGTGGAGGGCGCGGACGATGGCCTCCTCCAGCACCAGGCCGGGGGCCTGGGCCCGTAGGGTCTCGTCGTAGGCGGTCTTGAGCAGATAGGCGGTCCCGCCTGAGATCAGGGCGAGGCTGGCCGCGACGGTGCGTCCGTCGAGGCGCAGCAGGTCGGCCCGCACGCTCACCGGGTCACCCTGCGGCCGGAACAGGGCGCGGGCGAAGGCCTCCGTCTGCGGGCGGCTGCGCAGGGCCGTGCCGGCCTCGCCTTTCCAGCCGGCGGCCTCGAGGGCGAGAAAATCCTCCAGCGCCCGCTCCAGCGCCGGCCCCTCCGTCGTGCTCTCGAGCGTGAGCGTCCCGGCCTCCTCCAGCCGGCGGCGGCGGCGGCGCAGATCCTTGAGGCGGCTCTTGTGCGGGTGGCCGGCGAGGAAGGCGTCGTAATCGGCCCGCCGGTCGAGAACCGGGCGCTCGAAGCTTGCGACGATGCCGACCTGCCAGCCGGCCCGCTCCATGGCGGCGAGGAGCCCGGCTCCGGGTCGCCCCTCGGTGGCGAGCAGCGGCCAGCGCCAGGGACGCCCGCCCGAGGCGAGCGCGAGGCCCTCGACCAGGGCGTCGAGTCGACCCTCCAGGCCGGGACCGTCGGCGACGAGCGGCGTGGTCGCGGTCACGTAGGGCGAGTGGAACGGCTGCGCGATCGCGGCACCCAGGCCGGTGATGTCGGGGCGCAGGGCGAAGGGCAGCAGGGCCGCGATCCGCCCGTCCTCGCGGACAATCACGGCCGAGAGGCGGGGATGGCACAGGCCGTGATCGCGGTGCGCCGCGACGACCGGCCGCGTGTAGAACGGATGGGGCGCGACGGCCCCGGCGGCCAGTGCGTCCCAGGCCGCGGCGTCCGCAGCGAGCGCGGCGACGGGCTCGACAGTGATCCGCGGCGATCCGGACAGGGAAGGGGCGCGGATCACCGGGCGGCACTCCGCCGGGACAACCCGACGACCGGCGTCGCGAGGCCGTGGAGCGACCGCGCCCCGAGCGCCAGGACGAACCCGCGCAGCGTCTGAGCCAGCGCCACCGCGACCGCCGCTCCGGCAACCCCGAGCCAGGGGATCAGGACGAGGCAGAGCCCGGCGGCCAGGACCAGCATCGCCAGGGTGACCCCGGCGCAGAGCCGCTCGCCGCCGAGCATCGTCAGCACATCCTCGGCCGGGCCGAACAGGCTCGCCGCAACGCTGCCGGCGACGAGGATCGCCAGAACCGGCAGGCTGGCGCGAAACCCCTCGCCGAACAGGCCGAGCAGCATCGGCGACACCGCGACGACGGCCAGCCCGATCCCCGCCGTCGCCAGGAAGGTCCAGCGCGCCTGCAGGCGCACGAGATCGGCGAGGCCGGCCTCGTCGCCGCGTGCGCGGGCGGCGGCGAGGCGCTGGGCGGTCGTGGCCGAGGCCGCGTAATGCACGAAGGCCACGAATTGCTGGATGCGGGTCGCGGCGAAGTAGAGGCCGACCGCTTCCGGCGGCGCGAGGAAGCCGAGGATCACGACATCGACGAAGCCGAAGGCGCTCGCGGCGAGATCGCCCGCCGCGATCGGCAGGCAAGCGGCCAGCCACAGCCGCCAGCGGTAGAGGCGCGGCCCGTGCGACAGATGCCGCCGCAGGCGCGCCAGCAGGAGTCCCGCCTGGACGGCGGCGGCGAGGCCTGTCGCGGCGAGCGTGCAGGCGACGGCGACCCAGGCCTCGGCCGGCGCACCCGCCAGCACGGCACCGATCATCGCCACCATGATCAGGGCCTGACGCAGAAGGTAGGGCGGCGCGATGGCCAGAAGCGGCCAGCCCTGACTGCGGGCCACACCCTCGAGATAGTCCTGGAAGGCGAAGAGCGGCACGACGAAGGCCGCGACGAGAATGGGCGTGCCGTAGGGGCCGGCGAGCAGGCCGCCCTGCAAGAGGGCGACGGCGAGGCCGCCGAGCGAGAGGGCGAGCCCGCCGCCGAGGCTGGCCAGCGCCCCGCCGAGGAGGAAGCCGCGCACGCTGTCGAGCCGTCCCATCGCCTGATCGGCGGGCAGGAACCGGCAGGCCCCCTGTGAAAGGCCGAAGGTCGCGGTGTGGCCGAGGATGGCGATCCAGACCCAGACGGTGGCGAAGACTCCGTACTCCGCCCCGCCCATCATGCGGGCCATCAGGACCTGCGCCCCGTAGGCGAACCCGGCCGCGCCGATGCGGACCGCGAACACGCCGAGGGCGGCGACCGCCGCCGTGGCTCGCCCCGTCCGAAGGCGGACGAGAAGCGTCTCGATCGAGGATGGCGGGAGGCCGCCCGCGATCACCTTGTCCGCTGCCATGGGGCGCCATCCGAAAGGGCGCCGGGCGCGGGAAGGGCCGGCACGCTCGGGTCTCAGCCTAGGAAGCGCGGGATTTCGAGCGGGTTAAGAGGGCCTGACAAAACAGCCGTGGCGGGCTTACGGCTGCTTCGGGGCCGGACTGGGACCGGGCGTTCCGGTCTGGGCCGGATCGGTCTTCGAGGTGTCCGACGTGGCGTGGTCGGCCGTCACCGCATCCCCTTTGCCCGGATCCTTGATCCCATCCTTCATGCCCTCCTTGGCCGATTCCGGCTGAAGCAGCGACAGGGTGATCGCCCGCGTGGCGTGCTCGGCCATGCAGCGCAGACCGAGATCGTTGAGCCGGAAATGACGGCCCAGCATATGCGCCTCGGTGGTGCGCTGGGTCGAGAGGAAGCGCATCGCCGCGTAGCGGTGGACCAGCGGCACCGCCTCGCGGCGAGCCACCTCCTGCACGGTGCGCACCATCTGCGTGTAGTAGGCGTCGTCGGCCAAGCTCTCGGTGAAGACGGGATCGATCAGCACGATGTCGATGCCGTGGGACTTCACCCACTGTACCGATTCGTCGAGCGCCTCGCCGAAGGCCTCGATGTCGACGCGGGCGAGGGCGTCGTTGGTGCCGACCTGCCAGACCACGAGGTCTGGCTCCATCTCGGCGACCATGGAGCGCAGCCGCTCGCCCGCTCCGCTCGCCACCTCACCGGGCAGGCCGCGGGCCTCGACCTCGACCTGAACGTCGGGCAGCGCCTGCTCCAGGGCGTTCTCCAGCTTCACCGGGTAGCTCGCGGAAGCGCCGAGCCCCGCCGAGGACGAGCCGATCGAGAGGACGTGGATCGGTCGCTTCTCCTTCAGCGCGGCCTTCACCGCCTTGAGCCGCGCCAGGGTGTAGAGCTTCGAGCCGGGCACACGGCATTCGGGAGACAGGCTCTGATCCAGCGCCTCCACCGGCGCGGGTGACGAGGCCGCCGATGGTGCGGCCGGCATCGGCGCGGCGCCCGACGTCTCGCCCAGAGCGGGCGAGGCGAGGCTCAGGCCGAGGGAGAGGAGGACGGCGCGTCGGCGGGCGAGGCGGCGTCGGGTGCCTTGCGCGTCGGCCGCGGTCTGCGGGAACGCCATTCGACGAACCATGCGGTGAAACCCAGTGCGATCAGGCCGGAGCCTACGACCGAAATGTCAACGAAGATACCGCCGCCGGTTTGGAAGCGCACGAACTGTCCGGCGAGGCTCAACAGCGATCCCATCGAGAACACGGCGAGCGAATTACGCCCCAAACCCGACAGGAAGCGGGCGAGGCGGCCGACATGCGGGGCGATCAGGGCGAAGACGCCCTGGAAGGCGAGCACCATGCCGCAGAAATGGACCAGCCGGGCGGGCGAGAGGTAGGTCTTGTCGAAGGTGAAGACCAGGCGCGGCTCGGGTGCCAGCATCGGATCGGGCCGCAGTTCCAGCACGGCCAGGACGACGCCGACCGCGACGATGAGGATCCCGAGCGGCATCAGGCGCCGCCACAGGCGCTGCAGCCGCTCCGATTCCCGCGTCGCCTCATTCGACAGGAACCCCAGCACCAGCAGGAGCTGCCAGCAGAGCGGGTTGAAGAACCAGTCGCCCTCCCCGGGCCAGGAGGGGAAGTTCCACTCGAAGACGAGACTCGCCCCGTAGAGCGAGAGCGAGAGCGCCAGCAGCAGCGCCCGGCTGACGCGACCGATCAGCACGACCGCCGGGGCGATGGCGATGAGCACCACGTAGAGCGGCAGGATGTTGAAGAAGCCGAGCTGGTGCGTGAGCAGCACGACGCCGACCATGGTCTGGATCGGGTCGGCGAAGAAGCCGCCGGCATTGTGCCATTCGAGGATCAGCGGATTGTCGAGATAGAGCGCGCACCCTGCGATCATCGCGAGCGCCAGCGCCATGATGGTGATTTGCGCGCGGTACACCTCGATCGTGCGCGACAGGAGCCGCAGCACGGTGGTGAGGCGCGGCTCCGGCAGGCCGTCGCGCCCGCGGGTGGCGAGCCCGATCGACCAGCCGGCGAGGAACACGAACAGCTCGGCGGCATCCGAGATGCCGTATTGCGAGAAGGTGTAGCGCTCGAAGAAGTTGCCGGGGATGTGGTTGATGAAAATCGTCACCAGCGCGAAGCCGCGCCAGAAATCGATCGCGTTCGGCTCGCGCATCAGGCTCCACGGTCCGGCGGTGTGAGGGCGATGCGGCAGGGTCCCGGCCTCCCGCGCGGCGCGCGAAACGCCCGGCGCGGCGCCGTTCCGGGACCCGCGACCCGGAGCGGAAGGCGGCCGACCTGATAGACCGCGCCGGGGCGGATTGGGAAGCGGAACTGCGGTGACGAGGGCGCGATAACGGGCTTCACGCCGCTCCGCGCAGATGCCCCGCATGCCAGTCGCGCAACGCCTCGAGGGTGACGACGCCGTCGGGCCAGACATGGCCCTGGAGGTGGCTGTGCGGCGCGTCGGGTTCGCCGAGATCGGACACGGCGGAGAAGGCGCCGTCGAGCCGGTGGCTCTTCGTGTAGCGACTCCGGGTGGCGAGCACCGGCAGGCCCGCGGCCAGCGCCGAGCGGATGCCGGCCGCCGAATCCTCGAAGGCGATCGCCTCGGAGGGATCGATGCCAAGGCGATGGACGGCGAGCGCGAAGATGTCGGGAGCCGGCTTCTTCTGCGCCGCCTCATCGCCGGCGGCGATCACGTCGAAGGGCTGCGCGCCGTCCGGGAAGTTGAGTCTGAGCAGCAGGTCGATGTTCGGCCGACTTGTGGTGGTGGCCACCGCCAGCCGCACGCCCTGCTTCCGCGCCTGCTCGACGAGGCGCCGCACGCCGGGACGCAGGGCGAGGCCGCCGCTCTCCGCCAGTTCCCCGTAGAAGCGCGTCTTGAGATCGTGGATCTCCGGCATCCGACGCTTCAGGCCGTCCGCCTCCTCCGGGTGGAAGCGCTCGATGTAGTGGACGAGCCGCTCCTTCCCGCCCATCACCTTGAGGAGTTCGGCGTAGAGCTCCGGCGACCAGTGCCAGGGCAGGCCGAGCGCCTCGAAGGCGCGGTTGAAGCCCTGGCGGTGGAGGTCTTCGGTCTCGGCGAGGGTCCCGTCGACGTCGAAGATCAGCGCCTTCAGCATCGCACGCCGTCCCGCCCGGCGGCGGCATCGGCCGCGGCGCGGATCGCCGCGACGTTCTTCTCGTACTTGTCGGGGCCGCCCTTGAAGGCGGCGGAGCCCGCGACGAGGATGTTGGCACCGGCGCCCGCCGCCGGCCCGGCGGTCTCCGGGGTGATGCCGCCATCGACCGAGATGTCGATGCCGCGGCCCGCGGTCATCGCCTTGACGCGCGAGATCGTCTCGAGGGCCGAGTGGATGAAGCTCTGGCCGCCGAAGCCGGGATTGACCGTCATCACCAGCACGAGATCGACCATGTCGAGCACCGGCTCGATCATCGAGGCCGGCGTGCCGGGATTCAACGCCACGCCCGCGCGCTTGCCGAGGGATCGGATCGTCTGGAGCGAGCGGTGGATGTGCGGGCCCGCCTCGACGTGGACCGTGATCGCGTCGGCTCCGGCCTCGGCGAAGGCGGCAAGGTACGGGTCGGCCGGGGCGATCATCAGGTGGACGTCGAAGAACTTGTCGGTCCAGGGCCGCAAAGCCTTCACCACCGCCGGGCCGAAGCTGATGTTGGGCACGAAATGCCCGTCCATCACATCGAGATGGATCCAATCGGCACCGGCTTGCGCGATGGCCCGCGTCTCCTCGCCGAGCCTGGAGAAATCGGCGGCGAGGATCGAGGGTGCGAGGATGGTCATGGGAACAGCTCGGAGCAACGATGCGCCGCCCCGCGGAACAAATGCGGGCGGCCCTGGGAGAGACTTTCTGTCATCGATCTAGTGCATCGGGCGGAAAGTTGCGCGCCGGCTCGACGCAAAAAAGCGGGCGCGGTGAGGGCGGGACGCATCCGCCGTCTTCGCGAGCGGCAGCGAGGCGATCCGGCAGCGCACCTTTTTCGCAAAGAGCGGAGCCTTGGATCGCTTCGGCTCCGCCTCGCGATGACGAACCTTCAGGACGTCGAGGGAAACGAGAATGCCCGCTCCGGCCGGCTCCAGGCGGAGGGCTGGTCGTCGGCGCCGGTCCCCAGCGGACACTGCACGATGACGCTGTCGCTCCAGCGCCCGTACTTGTAGCCGATGGCGGGCAGGTAGCCGACGCGAGCGAACCCGCACGCCTCGTGCAGGCGCAAGCTGGCCTCGTTGCTGGCGTCGATGTAGCCGATCATCTGCCGGTAGCCGCCCGCCGCGCAGGCCTCGATCAGCGCCGGCAGAAGGCGGCGCCCGATTCCCGCGTGCAGGTGGTCGGGATGGACGTAGATCGAGTGCTTGAGGGCGTAGCGGTAGGCTGGGCGCTTGCGGAAGGGCACGGCGTAGGCGTAGCCGGCGATCTGCCCACCCCGCTCGGCGACGAGATGGGGCAGGCGCTTGCTGCGCATGTTCTTGCGCCGCCGCCGCAGCTCGTCGGGCAGCAGACGCTCCTCCTCGAAGTCGCCGGTATCGCCGACGCCCCGGCGGATGTGACGCTCGTAGATCGCGATCATCGCCGCCACGTCGGCATCCGACGAGGGACGGATCACCACGTCGGCGTGAGGCGAGATCGCCGCCGCACCCGATGCCATCAGGCGCCCTCGCGCACGACGTAGGTATGGAAGCGGATGCGCCCGTCCGGGTCGGTCTCGCGGTAGACGCCCTGAATCTCGGCCTCGAAGCCAGGGAACAGGTTGGCGGCCGCCTCGAACATCTTGAAGTAGTCGAGCATGGGTTTCGCCCGCTCATCCAGACGCTCGCCGGGCAGCACCGTGCCGATGCCGGGGGGATAGACCAGCATCAGGGTCGTGGCGATGCGGCCCTCGGCTTGCGCGATCGGCACGTAATCGACCCGGTTGCGGGTCAGCATCTGCGCGGCGGCCTTCGGCGCCATCACCATCTCCGGCAGGTGGTCGGGCATGAACTGCTTGCGCTGGAGCGCCGAGGTGCCCGACTCGCGGTGGAAGGCGTGGTAGTCGGCGCAGAGGTCGCGCAGGCCGACGCCGCGGTAGCGCCTGGGCCGCCGGGCCACGAATTCCGGCATCGCCTCCTCCAGCGGCACGTTGTCGTCGTGCAGCCGTTTGAAGGCGACGAGGCCGGAGATCAGCGTGCCGGCCTTCGACGATTCCACGCCCGGCGTCAGCAGGAAGAGCAGGGAGTTGAGGTCGTTCTTCTCCGGCACGATCCGGTTCTCACGCAGGTACTGCGCGACGATCGGCGCCGGCACGCCGTGCTCGGTATAGGCGCCGGTCTTCCGGTCGAAGCCGGGCGTCAGCACCGTGAGCTTGTTGGGGTCGGTGATGGCGAAGCCCGGCGCCGCGGCGGCGGGTCCGACATGGGTGAAGCCGTGCCAGGCGGCGCCCGGGGTCAGTTCCCAGTAGCGGGCGTCGGAGGCCAGCGCGTCGGTCGGGATCGACTCCCACGGGGTCTCGGCGCCGTCGGGGCCGGTCACCACGTCGGGCACGAAGGGATCGAAGAACCAGCGCCGCTTGGGGTCGGCCTCGCGCTCCTCGAACTCCTTGCGAATGGCGCGCGCCTTCTTGCGCCACTCGATGCCGAGCCGGATCGTGTCGTCCCACAGCACGACGCCGGAGCGGCCCTTCATCATCTGCGCGCCGACATCGAGCGAGGCGAACAAGGGATAGAACGGCGAGGTCGAGGCGTGGACGAGGAAGCTCTCGTTGAGCCGCTTGTGCTCGACGCGGCGTGTCTGGCCGCGAATATGCCCGTCGCGGGTGTGAATCTGCGAGGCCTGGGAGAAGCTCGCCAGCTGCTTGTGGGTCGATTGCGTGGCGATGATGCCCGGCGAGGTCTCGTCGAGCCCGGTCAGGCCCATGGCGAAGCGGCGCTGGTAGAGCGGGTGGAACTTCATGAAGCCCGCCCAGGCCTCGTCGAACAGGATGTAGTCGCAGAGGTGGCCGATCCGCTCGACGATGGCCTGCGCGTCGTAGATCGTGCCGTCATAGGTGCATTGCTCGATCACGGCGCAGCGGAACGGACGCTCCTTGCGCCACGCGTCGCGGTCCTTGACCAGCGGGTTGTCGCGGATCTTCTCGCGGATGCGCCCCTCGTCGAGCGCCTCATGGTAGATCGGCCCGATCAGGCCGTAGGCATTACGGTCCGTCTCCAGGAAGATCGGAATGCCGCCGGCGAGCAGCAGCGCGCCGTGATGGGCGGCCTTGTGATTGTTCCGGTCGAACAGGACGAGGTCGTCCTCGGCCACCAGCGAGCCCAGCACGACCTTGTTCGAGGCCGAGGTGCCGTTGAGGACGAAGTAGGTCTTCTCCGCCCCGAAGATCTTCGCGGCCTCCTTCTGCGCCTTCAGCGCGGGGCCCTCGTGCGTGAGGAGATCGCCCAGATCGAGGACGGAATTGTCGAGATCGTCGCGAAAGATCGCCTCGCCGAGATGCTCGACGAAGATTCGGCCGATCGGCGAGCGGTTGTAGAAGATTCCGCCGTTATGGCCGGGGCAGGTCCAGAGCTGATTGCCCTCCTCGGCGTAATCGACCAGCGCGCCGAAGAAGGGCGTCTTCAGCGTGTCGGCGTATTGCGTCACGCGGGAGACGAGGTTGCGGGCGATGAATTCCGGGGTCTCTTCCGCCAGGAAGATGTAGCCGTCGATGAAATCGAGCAGCTCGACGGGAATGTCCTCCAGCCGCTTGCGGCGGACCATGATGACGATCGGCATCTCCAGGCCGCGCCGGCGCATCATGTCGATGAGGGCCGCCGCCTTGCCGTCGAGCCCGCGCTTGCCCCAATCCACCACGAGGCAGCCGACCGCCGCGTCGGTCTGCACCGCGATCGAGGCGTCCTCGACGCGCCGGGCGCGCACCACCTCGAAGCCGCGCTGCTCCACCGCCGCGACGATCTGGTTGACGCGCGCGCCCTCCAGATCATCCGGATCGAAGGCGGGGGTACACATCAGCACGGTAAAGCGGCGGTGGAAGTCCATGGAGCGGGGCTCTCCTCGCGATCGGAACGCCTGCCTTTCCGATCCATCCGCGACGATTCGATGACAGGCGCCCGCGTCGCGGCGTCACCGCAATGTGAGGGGGAAGCTGAGCTCCGTGAAACCCTCCAACGTGAGCAGCCCGGCCGGCGGCGGCGGGAAAGGAGCGGCCGCCTGAGCGGCGCGGATCGCCCGCTCGCCGAGCGCGGCCGGCCCGGCCTCGACCTCGATGCCGTCGAGCGTGCCCTTCGCGTCGATCCGCACCCGGATCGTCACCTGCCCGCCGCGTCCCGGTGCCGGAGCCCGATCCGCCATGCCGATGCGATTGACGACCCCGGCGACCCAGGCCTTCGCCCGCGCATCGACCCGCGGCGCGGTGGCGCCGCTTCCGGGCGAGACGGCCAGCATCAGCGCCGCGAGGAGGATCGACCGGAGGAGTGACGCAACCACGACGAGGAACTCCGCAACGAAAAAGGGCGCCCTGCGGCGCCCCCGGAACGCGTGATCGTTCAGCCGATCACATCCGGCTCTTCTTCGACGTCATCTTCTTCGACTTCGTCGAACCGCCAGCGCCGGACATCTTGTTCATGCTGCCCTCGGGCTTCACGCCGGTGGCGTTCGAACCCGTCATCTGCGTGGTGTTCGCGCTCTGAGCCATCGCCGCCGTGCTCAGGGTCGCGGCGCCGACGAGAAGCGCCGCCGTGAGGCCGATCACCTGTTTCATGAGCGTCTCCCGAAACTTGATCGTTTCATACTTGACCGCGACATCAACCGACGGCTGTGGCCGTGGTTCCTGTTCCCGGCGGTCCCTTCGTCGATGCGGCGCAGCGAGCGTCGAGGGCGGGCCTCAGAGGACGACCGGGGCGCCCCGGCGCAGATGCTCGTCGAGACGGGGCATGATCTCGACGAAGTTGCAGGGCCGGTGACGGTAGTCGAGCTGCTGCACCAGAATGCCGTCCCAGGCATCCTTGCAGGCGCCGGGCGAGCCCGGCAGCACGAAGATGTAGGTCGCTCCAGCGACCCCGGCGGTCGCCCGCGACTGCAGCGTGGAGGTCCCGATCTTGTCGTAGGAGATCCGGTGGAACACTGCCGAGAAGCCGTCCATGCGCTTCTCGAACAGCGGCTCGATCGCCTCCGGCGTCACGTCGCGCCCGGTGAAGCCGGTGCCGCCGGTGGTGATGATGACGTCGATGGACGGATCGTGGATCCAGCCCTCGACCTTTTCGCGGATGGCCACGATCTCGTCCGGCACGATGTCCCGGTCGGCGAGCCGGTGCCCGGCTTGGCTGAGCCGCGCGGCCAGGGTGTCGCCGGAGCGGTCGTCGGCAAGCACGCGGGTGTCGGACACCGTCAGCACGGCGATCGAGAGGGGGATGAAGGCGCGGGGTGTCGGCTCGCTCGTCATGCCGACGATGTTGTCCCGGGAGCCCGGTTGGTCAACCGTCGCCCGACGTCGCGGGCGAGCCATTCACATTCCGGATGCACATCCCGACAGCGCGGCGCGTTGAGGCGCCGGGCTGCGCCGTGCTACGCGCGGAACGATTTCGCGACATCGCGACCTGTCTGAGGCTCTGGAAACAATGATCCCCCGCTACTCCCGTCCCGAGATGACCGCGATCTGGTCGCCGGAGAGCCGGTTCCGGATCTGGTTCGAGATCGAGGCTCACGCCACCACGGCGCTCGCCAAGATCGGCGTCGTGCCGAAGGAAGCCGCCGACAAGGTGTGGGAGAAGGGCCGCGACGCGGTGTTCGACGTCGCCCGCATCGATGAGATCGAGTCGGTGACGAAGCACGACGTCATCGCCTTCCTCACCCATCTGGCCGAGATCGTCGGACCGGAGGCGCGCTTCGTCCACCAGGGCATGACGTCGTCCGACGTTCTCGACACCTGCCTCAACGTGCAGCTCACCCGCGCCGCCGACATCCTGGTCAAGGATCTCGACGCCCTGCTCGCCGCGCTGAAGCGGCGCGCCTTCGAGCACAAGCTCACCCCGACCATCGGCCGCTCGCACGGCATCCACGCCGAGCCCGTCACCTTCGGCCTCAAGCTCGCCCAGGCCTACGCCGAGTTTTCCCGCGCCAAGGAACGGCTGATCGCGGCGCGCAAGGAAGTTGCGACCTGCGCGATCTCGGGCGCCGTCGGCACCTTCGCCAATATCGACCCGCGGGTGGAGGAATACGTCGCCGAACAGATGGGGCTTCAGCCGGAGCCGGTCTCGACCCAGGTGATCCCGCGCGACCGCCACGCCATGTTCTTCGCCGTGCTCGGCGTGATCGCCAGCTCGATGGAGCGGCTGGCGACGGAGGTGCGCCACCTGCAGCGCACCGAGGTGCTGGAAGCGGAAGAGTTCTTCTCCGAGGGGCAGAAGGGTTCCTCGGCCATGCCGCACAAGCGCAATCCGGTGCTCACCGAGAACATCACCGGGCTCGCCCGCATGGTGCGCGGCTACGTGACCCCGGCGCTGGAGAACGTCGCGCTCTGGCACGAGCGGGACATCTCGCACTCGTCCGTCGAGCGGATGATCGGCCCGGACGCCACGGTGACGCTCGATTTCGCCCTGGCCCGGCTCACCGGCGTGATCGACAAGCTCTTGGTCTACCCGGCCAACATGCAGAAGAACCTCGACCGGCTCGGCGGTCTCGTCCACTCGCAGCGGGTGCTGCTGGCGCTGACGCAGGGTGGCGTCTCGCGGGAGGATTCCTACCGGCTGGTCCAGCGCAACGCGATGCCGGTCTGGCGTGGCGAGGGCGACTTCCTCACCCTTCTCAAGGCCGACCCGGAGGTCACGGCGGTGCTCAAGCCGGAGCAGATCGAGGAGTGCTTCGATCTCGGCTACCACCTCAAGCACGTCGATACGATCTTCAGGCGGGTGTTCGGCGAGGCGTGATCAGGGCTTCGTGCACGGAACCTGCTTCGGGCCGATGCTGACGACGGACGACCGAGAGAACCGATGAGCCGCACCGCCTATCTCAACGGCCAATTCCTGCCCCTGGACGAAGCCCGCGTGCCGGTGATGGACCGCGGCTTCCTGTTCGCCGACGGGATCTACGAGGTCGCCGCCGTGCTGCACGGCCGTCTCGTGGACAATGCCGGGCATCTGGCCCGGCTCGACCGCTCCCTCGCCGAGATCGGCATCCGCAATCCGCACACCGCCGAGGAGTGGGAGCGGCTGGAAACGCAGCTCGTGGAGAAGAACGCGGTCCGGGAGGGTCTCGTCTACATCCAAGTGACGCGGGGCGTGGCCGAGCGGGACTTCTCGTTTCCGAAAGGGGACGCGGCCCCGACCGTGGTGATGTTCACGCAGGAGAAATCCATCGTGAACAACCCGATGGCCGAGACCGGTGCCCGGGCGATCACCGTGCCGGACCTGCGCTGGAAGCGCCGCGACATCAAGTCGGTGGCGCTTCTGGCCCAGGTTCTCGCCAAGCAGCAGGCGGCGGAGGCCGGCGTGGCCGAAGCCTTCATGGTGGAGGACGGCGTGGTGACGGAGGGCTCCTCCTCCACCGTCTTCATCGTCACCAGGGCCGGCGCGCTGGTGACGCGCCCGCTCTCCCACGCGATCCTGCCGGGCATCACCCGCAAGGCGGTGCTGGCGCTGGCCAAGGAGACCGGCCTCGCCTTCGAGGAGCGGCTCATCAACGCGCGCGAGCTGCCCGAGGCGGCGGAAGCCTTCTACACCTCGGCCTCGGCCTTCGTGATGCCGGTGGTGGAGATCGACGGAAAGGCCCTCGGCGACGGTCGCCCCGGTCCGGTGGCCCAGCGAATGCGGGAGCTGTACTTCGCCTTCGCTGAGAAATCGGAGGCTTCGACGGGCTTAGCCTGACAGGAACGCGAGGGCGCGCGCGTCCGTTGGTCCCGAAAGGACCATCCGAGGACGCGATGACTTTCACGAAAACCACGCTCCGCGCCGCCGCGCTGCTCGCTGGACTGATGAGCACGGCGGCCTTCGCCCAGGATCCGACCGTGCCGCAGCGCGGGCAGGACAGCGATCCGAAGCTGCCCGCGCCTCAGGAACAGGTGCCGGAAAAGGTCCGGCCGGAGAGCGACACCACCGGCAGCACGCTCAGCGAAAAGCTCGAGAAGTCGGACGGCGTGATCAAGCCGCCCGCCGGCGTCGATCCCGAGATCAAGACGATCGCGCCGGAGCCGACCCCGAACTCCACCCCGGTAATCAAGCCGCCGGGCAACGCCAAGTAACCCAGGCGAGTCGTCCGAGGCAGGGTGGCGGGCGGGCGCATTCGCGCGGACGCATCAGCCATGCGGCGCGGTCCCCAGTGGTCGGGGCCTGCTTCGCTTGACCTGCCTGCCCATATCGCCGAAGACGCCCCCGTATGCTCGATCCCCGGCTGACGGCCGGGGTTTTCGCGCGTGGCGCAACCGCTTGGCGCCCGCGCCACCGATTGCGAGACAGGTCAGACGCGCATGGCGAACGTCGTCGTCGTAGGCGCCCAGTGGGGCGACGAGGGCAAGGGCAAGATCGTCGATTGGCTCTCGGAGCAGGCCGACATCGTGGTCCGCTTCCAGGGCGGTCACAATGCCGGCCATACGCTGGTGGTGGGCGAGGCCGTCTACAAGCTGTCGCTGCTGCCCTCGGGCGTGGTCCGGCCGAACACCCTCGGCGTGATCGGCAACGGCGTGGTGCTCGACCCCTACGCGCTCGCCTCCGAGATCGACCGGCTCGCCGGCCAGGGCGTGACGGTAACGCGCGAGAATCTCCGCGTGGCCGACAACGCCACCCTGATCCTGTCGCTCCACCGCGAACTGGACGCGCTGCGCGAGGACGGGGCGCAGGGCACCAAGATCGGCACGACCAAGCGCGGCATCGGCCCGGCCTACGAGGACAAGGTCGGCCGCCGGGCGATCCGGCTGATGGACCTCGCCGATCCGGAGAACCTGCCGCCGAAGATCGAGCGGCTGCTCGCCCACCACAACGCCCTGCGTCGCGGCTTCGGCCTCGATGAGATCGCCGAAGCAACGATCCTGAACGAGCTCACGGCCATCGCCGAGCGGGTGCTGCCCTATCAGGACACCGTCTGGCACCTGCTCGACGAGGCGCGCCGCGGCGGCAAGCGCATCCTGTTCGAGGGCGCGCAGGGCGCGCTGCTCGACGTCGATCACGGCACCTACCCGTTTGTGACCTCTTCCAACACGGTCGCCGGACAGGCCGCGACCGGCTCGGGCCTGGGTCCGCGGGCCATCGGTTACGTCCTCGGCATCGCCAAGGCCTACACCACCCGCGTCGGCGAGGGTCCCTTCCCGACCGAACTGCACGACGAGATCGGCCAGCGCATCGGCGAGCGCGGCCGCGAATTCGGCACGGTGACGGGGCGCAAGCGGCGCTGCGGCTGGTTCGACGCCTGCCTCGTGCGCCAGACCGTGCAGACGTCAGGGATCGACGGCATCGCGCTGACGAAGCTCGACGTGCTCGACGGCTTCGACGAGATCCGGGTGTGCACCGCCTACGACATCGACGGGCAGCGCTTCGATCACCTTCCCGCCAGCCAGGCGGCGCAGCAGCGCGCCGTGCCGGTCTACGAGACGATTCCCGGCTGGAGCGGCACTACCGCGGGTGCCCGTTCCTGGGCCGACCTGCCGGCCCAGGCGATCAAGTACGTGCGCCGCATCGAGGAGCTGATCGGCGCGCCGGTGGCACTGCTCTCCACATCCCCGGAGCGCGACGACACCATCCTCATGCACAACCCCTTCGAGGATTAAGTCCCGGGACGGCGGGTAGAGACAGGCAGATCCGGGCACGATGGCCGACTATTATCCGTTGCTGGCACGCGCGCTCGACGCCCTGCCCGATCGATCGCCGGCCCTGCGCCGAGCGGTCTACGATCGCGCGCGCAGCGCCCTGATCGCACAGCTCCGCTCGCTCGACCCGCCGGTGCCCGAGGCCGATATCGACCTCGAACGTCAGGCGCTCGACACGGCGATCGGTCGCCTCGAGGCCGAGTACGAGCCGCCGCCCGCAGCGGCCGAGATGCCGACGTCGCCCGCAGCCGGGCCGTCGGAGACGCCCCCTCCCCCGGCCGCCGAACCGATCCGGCCGGAGCCGCTCTCGCCCGGTCCCCTGCCTCCGACGCTGCCGGAGCCCGAGCCGCCGCAGAACCCGGATGGGCCGCTGGTCCTGCCACCCGCCTCGGTGCCGGCCGGTATCGGATCGGACCTCGGCCGCACGGAAGCCAAGCCGGCGGGCGAGACGGTGCCGTTCATGCCGCCGCCCCGGCGGCCGAGGGCGGACGAGGCGCCCAAGCCCGCGCCGGAGGCCGGCGGCTTCATCCCGCCGACACCGTCGTCCGATGGAATCGGGACCGTCGGATCCACGAGCGAGACCGAGACGGAGGCCGGGGTCGATACCGCCTCCCCCAGCGCTTCTTCCGAGCCGAACGCTTCCGGCGAGGCGGGCAATGGTCGCCAGCGGCCGCGCATCGACGTGGTGACGCCCCCCGAGGGCCGGTCACGCCTGCTGCGCAACCTGTTCGTCGGCGGCGTGCTCGCGGCGGTGATCGCGCTGATCGCGGTGGCCGCCTTCTTCCTGCGCGACAAGCCGTCCGACCTCCAGCAGAGCGCGGCCGAGCAGGAGGTTCCCGCCGAACAGCCGGATGCGAAGTTCTCGGACCGCGTCGGGACGGATCGCAACGAGGCTGAGGCACGCACGAAGACCGCCGCTCCGGGCGCCGCACCGGCACAGCCTGAGATGACCGTCTCGCAACGGGGGATCCTCTACGAGGAGAACCAGAGCGATCCGCGCGCCCAGCCGCTCGCCACCACCGGCCACGCGGTCTGGCGGGTGGAGGCCGAGAACGGCGTTCAGGGCGAGCCGCTGCAGACGGTGCTCCGGGCCAATGTGGAGTTCCCGGATGCGGGGCTGACGCTGGCGATGACCATGCGCAAGAACCTGGACCCGACGCTTCCCGCCTCGCACACGATCGAGCTCGCCTTCACCAACAACGGCGAGGCCGGTGCCAAGCGCGCGGTGCAGAATATCGGCCTGCTCCAGCTCAAGGACGAGGAAGCCGCCCGCGGCTCCCCCGTCTCGGGGCTTCCGGTGCGGGTGCGTGAGAACCTGTTCCTGATCGGTCTGTCCTCGCTGAAGAGCGATGTGGACCGTAACACCGAGATGTTGCTGCACAAAAACTGGCTCGACCTGGCGCTGAATTACACGAGCGGCCAGAGGGCGGTCATCAGCTTCGAGAAGGGCACGGCCGGCACGCAGGCCATGCAGAACGCCTTCTCGCAGTGGCAGGACCGATAGGCCGTCCGATCGAGCGAAGCCGGGGCGGCGAGTTCGCACGGTTTCAAGAGCGGAACCCGAAGCCGCCTTCCCGACGGGGCGATCGGATCAGATACGCTGCGGCGGCCCCCGGGAACGCCGATGATCGCGGGCATGCCGCGACGGCTTCGTTCCTCAAGAAAAAACCCGGCCTCGGGAGGGCCGGGTTTTTCGCGCTCGCATCGGGACGGACGGGCGAAGCCCGCGGGACTATGAAATCCGCGCCTCGGTCCGAGGCAATTCGCGGGTCGCGAGGTTGCGCTTGACCGCCTCCTGCACCTTTTCGAAGGCACGCACCTCGATCTGACGGACGCGCTCGCGCGAGACGCCGAACTCGCCCGAGAGATCCTCCAGGGTGATCGGATCGTCGGCCAGACGCCGCGCCTCGAAGATGCGCCGCTCGCGCGGATTCAACACGCCCAGGGCGTCGCGCAGGGCCGAGAGGCGGTTGCGCCCCTCCTCCTCGCGGGCGAGCACCGTCTCCTGGCTCGGGCTGTTGTCGACCAGCCAATCCTGCCACTCGCCCTCGCCCTCTTCGCGCAGGGGCGCGTTGAGCGAGGTGTCGCCGGACAGGCGACGATTCATGTCGATCACGTCCTGCTCGGGCACGCCGAGGGAGGTCGCGATCTGCTGCACCTGATCGGGGCGCAGGTCGCCCTCGTCGAGAGCCGAGATGCGGCCCTTGGCCTTGCGCAGGTTGAAGAACAGCTTCTTCTGGTTGGCGGTGGTGCCCATCTTCACGAGGGACCACGAGCGCAGAATGTATTCCTGAATCGCCGCCTTGATCCACCACATCGCGTAGGTGGCGAGCCGGAAGCCCTTGTCCGGATCGAAGCGCTTGACCGCCTGCATCAGGCCGACATTGCCTTCCGACACGACTTCGCTGATCGGCAGGCCGTAGCCGCGATACCCCATGGCGATCTTGGCCACGAGGCGCAGATGCGACGTCACGAGCCGGTGTGCGGCTTCGCGGTCGCCCTCGTCGCGCCAGCTCTTGGCAAGGGTAAACTCTTCCGCCGGCTCCAGCATCGGGAACTTGCGGATCTCATCGAGGTAGCGCGAAAGGCCTCCCTCATTGGCGAGCACGGGCAAAGCGCCGGCCATGTGCACCTCCTTCAACAGCCCCCCTGTCGGGCGGGCCCCAAGCGAATGGCCGCTCCCTTGAGCCGGCCATGCCGCTTCCCATCTTTAATGGAAATCCGTAATGCCCGGTAGCGACCACGCTGTTCACGCAAAGGTCCCAACGCGCGAACCGGAGTCCGGGTTTAACCTCTCACGGGCGCAAAGGGGTCGCAGTGCCGAAACGCACCTTTCTTAGCCCCCTCTCGACACTCCGCCGGAACCGGGGAGCGGCCAAGCGGCGGGTCACGCTCCCCGGCAGTGAAGCCGGCTCTGGGCAGCAGTGGCAGGGCGCGCGTCGAGGAAGCGCAGGACGTGATCGGCCGGTTGCGGCCGGCCGAGATGGTAGCCCTGCATGAAGGGGCAGCCCATGGCTTGCAGCGTGGCCAGATCATCCGCCGTCTCGACGCCCTCGGCCACGACCTCCAGGCTGAGCGCCCGGCCGAGACCGAGCACCGCCTGGACGAGGCCGCGCTTGTCCTCCGCCTCGGTCAGACCCGTGACGAGGCTGCGATCGATCTTGACCCGGTCGGCCCGCAATTGGCGCACCGAGGCCAGCGACGAGTAGCCGGTTCCGAAATCGTCGAGCGCCATGCGGATGCCGGCCCGCGACAGCGCCAGCAGCTTGCCCTGCACCGCCTCGATGTCGAGTGCCGTTTCCTCGGTGATCTCGATCTCCAGCGCGGCCGCCGGGAGGCCGAGCAGACGGAGGCGTCCAAGCACGATCTCGTCGACGGCGATCTGCGCCATCTCCCGCGGTGAGACGTTCATCGCCACCGAGAGATCATGACGGCCCCGGTCGCGCAGCGCGCACAGCATTCCGCAGACCTGCTCCAGGATGAATCGTAACAGCGATTCCGTCAGTCCGGCCATGGCGGCGGCGGCGATCAGGTCGGCGGGCGGCACCCAGCCGTGAACCGGATGATGCCAGCGCACCAGCGCCTCGAGATTGGTCACGGCGCGACCGTCCCGGCCGAAGATCGGCTGGAACCACACTTCAAGCGCGCCCTCGGCCAGCGCTTGCGACAGGTCGCGCTCACAGTCGCGCCGCACCTCGAGGCGGGCGCGCAGCCCGTCGTCGAACAGGCGGAAATGGTTGCGGCCCGAATGCTTGGCGGCGTAGAGCGCCTCGTCGGCGCAGCTCAAGAGATGGGTCAGGCTGTCGGCCGGGCGCTGGCAGATGCCGATGCTCATGCCCAGCCGCCCGGTATCGAAGCTGTCGAACGGCTCGGCCACGGTCCGGATGAGGCGCTCCGCGAGCGCGGCCGGACTCTCGCGCAACTGGGCGCTGTCGTAGGCGAGAGCGAACTCATCGCCGCCGAGTCGCGCGGCCTCGCAATCCGCCGGCAGAGCGGTCCGAATGCGGCGGGCGACCTCGGCGAGCACCCGGTCCCCGGTGGTATGACCGTAGACGTCATTGACCGACTTGAAGCCGTCGAGGTCGAGCAGCATCAGGCACAGCGCCTGGCCCGCGGCGAGCCGCTCCTCCGCCCGCTGGACGAAGCCCGCGCGGTTCAGGAGGCCGGTCAGGGCGTCATGCGTCGCCCGTTCGCGCATCTCCTCCGCCAGGGCGCTCGCGCTCGCATGCGCGGCCTTACGCGCCTCGGCGAGCGCGGTCGCCTCGTTCTTCAGGCGGCTGGTTTCGCGGAAGCTCCGCTCGGTCGCGAGCGTGCTGCAGATCAGCGCGGCCAGATACAGGATGACGGTGGCGGCAAGGCAGTTCCGATCGAAGCCGCCGACGGCGAGCAGGCAGAGCGCGACCGACAGAAGCGGGGGCGTGATGAAGCAGATCGGGATGCGCGCGTAGGCGATGCCGTGCGTCACAGCCCCAGCGGTGATTCCACAGGTGACGGTGAGATAGAACAGCGTCTGCGCGGTCGTGTAGCCCTCCGAGAGGATCGGCAGGAAGGCCCAGACCGAACCGGAGAGCAGCGCGGCAAGGCAGGCCAGCCGCAGGTGCCGGTCGACCGAGCGGGAGGCAGCCTCACGCGAGACCGGACTTTGGTCCGGGGACATCGCCAATCCGGCGCAAGGTGCGCGGCAGACCGCCAGGCGCATCAGATTCACGGCCATGGCCGCGGTGAACCAGAGTCCGCCCACCACGCCGTGCCCCGAATGCAGGGCGACCAGGAAACTCGCCAGACCGAGCAGCATGTTGATGGGCAGCGCCTGCTGCACGCTGGCCCGCACCGCGTCGAGTTGATCGCGGCGGATCAATCGATCGAGATCCAGCCCGGTGCTCGGACGTGAGCGCATGGAGAGCGAGCCTGGGTCAACGACGCTTCGGGATTGAAGCCTACTCCTTCTACGAGCAAAGACGTAACAGATGGTTGAAGCCCGTTTCGCTTCCAGATGCACGTCGAGACGACGAAATCGCGAACTCGCGACCAAGATCAACTTGCCCTTCGTTCGAGATGATCTTTCGGCAAATCACGATGAGACGGTGAGATGGCCGAAGGTGTCTTGTCCTCTTCACCGCAGGCCTCGGCCGATCGGCGACGGGCGGGGGCCGGCATTCGGGGCGGTTGCGGCCCGGCGAGGCTGCCTACGGCCGCCCGGAAAGGCCGCGCTGCGCGACGTGTCCGGTTGCTCCGCGCAGCGGCGGCGGCCGCGCGGCTTCCCCGTCCTACAGCTGTAATCCCGGTCGTCCGCCCTGATGCAAAGCCTCATCCCTTCTTGCGCAGGGACCTCACGAAGGAGCTGCCCCCCGCCGTGAAGCCGTTTGCGACGCAGAAGTCCGCCAAGCCGCTTGCCTCTGCGGCGGCCAGAAGCTCGATCGCGCCGCAGCCCGCCATCCGGGCCGCCTGCGCGGCGGACTTCAGCAACTGACGCCCGACGCCGCGGCGGCGTCCCTCGGGGGCGACCAGCAACATCGTGATCTGTGCGCGCGGCGCGGCCTGTTCGAGCACGGGATACCAGTGCAGCACCACGATTCCGCTCGGCGGCCCCCACTCGAGGGCGAGCAGGGCCGTGCCGTGGCCGTAGCGCAGAGCCTCGAGCTGCTCGGCCAGGAGGTGCGAGGGCACCGGATAGCCCGACGCGCTGAGCAACTCCGCCAGCCCCGGCGCATCGCCCGGAAGGGCCGAGCGGATCTCCAACCCGTAGCGGCTTCCCAAAAACACCTCCGCCCGATGCCGGCCTGACCCCATTGGCGCCGACACAAGCGGCAGCCGCCCGCATCACCCGCATGCATCCGAGGCCGAGATCGCGGGTGTTCCACGCCGGCGCGTCGGAATGCAAGGTGATGCGCCTCGCCCGATGCCAGCGCCCTTCCGTCGAATAAGGTTCGATAGCCGCCCGCCGGCCTGCGAATGCCTGAAGGCGGACCGTCTCTTCTGAATGCCGGCTGCTCCCGCCGGGATCCCGTCGGAGCGCTACGTGGGCCGCGCGATGCGGGCTCCACTGCGATCCGGCGGAAGCCGTCTCAGCCGAGCGCCGCCAGCAACTGCGAGAAATCGCTCGGCAGGGAGCTCTCGAAACGCAGGCGCTCGCCGGACCGCGGATGAAGAAAACCCAGTTCGGCCGCGTGCAGGGCCTGCCGACCGAGGTTCTGCAGGGCGGCGCGGGCCGGTTCGGCGAGGCGAGCCGCCTTCGTCTTGAAGGCCCCTCCGTAGACGGGATCGCCCAGCAGCGGGTGGCCGCGATGGCTCAGATGCACGCGGATCTGGTGCGTGCGGCCGGTCTCCAGGCGGCAGCGAAGCAGCGCGGTGACGCCGTCGGCGCCCGGCAGGGCCTCGACCCGGTAATGAGTGATCGCCTCACGTCCCTCACCCTTGCGGACCACGGCGATCTTTTCGCGGTTGTGGCGCGAGCGGGCGAGATGGGTGCGGATCGTCCCGGTCCTCGGCTCGGGCACGCCCCAGACGAGGGCGAGATAGGCTCGCTCCAGGGCACCGCTCCGGCCGTGATCGGCAAACTGCGCCGAGAGACCCTGGTGGGCGAGGTCGTTCTTGGCGACGACGAGCAGGCCGCTCGTGTCCTTGTCGAGACGGTGGACGATGCCCGGCCGGCGCACACCGCCGATGCCGGACAGGCTCCCACCGCAATGGGCGATCAGCCGGTTCACCAGGGTACCGTCCTCGTGCCCCGCCGCCGGATGCACGACGAGCCCCGCCGGCTTGTCGATGACGATGAGATCCTCGTCCTCATGGACGACCGCAAGCGGCAACGCCTCGCCGAGCGGCTCGGCAGGGAGCGGCGCCGGAACGGTGAGGTCGATCCGGCCGCCGGCCGCGACCTTGCGGGCGGGATCGCGCACCACCGTCCCGTCGCAGCGCACGAGGCCGTCGCGCACCAGCGTCTGGAGGCGAGCGCGGGACAGATCGCCAAAAGCCCGGGCGAGGACGCGGTCCAGGCGGTCGGGGACGACGCCTTCGTCGAGAACGAGGCTGCGTGCCTCGCCTGCGCTCGAGACCGTGGGAGGGACCGTGGAGGACACTATGAGGATTCTCGTCGTTTCGCCCCGGAAAGCGCTTGCGGGGCCAAGGATGCCTCGCTATACGAACCCCCGTCGGCCCGGAAGCTCCCATCGTCTAGCGGTCTAGGACGTCGCCCTCTCACGGCGAAAACAGGGGTTCGAGTCCCCTTGGGAGCGCCAACCGGCGCAGTTCTCAAAATTGATTGCCCGCTGTCCGAACGTCCTTGAAAGAGGACGGCTGCAGGACGTGCGATGCCGTATCCTGGCACGGAACGGCAAGCCCCTTCGGTGCTGTCGTGCCTCGATCGTGTTGCCGGAAGCGACGGCCAAAACCGCCCGGCCTCATGCGGCAAGATCACCCTCTCAGCACATCCTCCGGAATTGTGGTCGAACGCGCCGAAGTCCCCTCCCCTTCTCGGTTCGGCGGCCCGATCCATGGGCGGCGGGCGGCTCTGGTGGTGCGGCGTGGAACGTCAAAAGGCCCGCGCGGCGCGAGCCGGCGGGCTGTCGTGTTCCGTGGTGGTGTGTGATGTTGGTTGCGGGGGCTGGATTTGAACCAGCGACCTTCAGGTTATGAGCCTGACGAGCTACCGGGCTGCTCCACCCCGCGCCGAAGCGCTGCGTGTGAGGGAATGGGGGGGTCTCTTGTGCTG
>Ga0233425_10003164_pt1 | contig 30641 bp, 29 predicted proteins | sample Watercolumn_Towu_2_FD_181712 | JGI IMG/M metagenome (GOLD analysis project Ga0233425, IMG submission 181712) | Freshwater microbial communities from Lake Towuti, South Sulawesi, Indonesia - Watercolumn_Towuti2014_140_MG | ecosystem: Environmental > Aquatic > Freshwater > Lake | place...
AATAAAAAGCCCCCGGCGAGAGTTGCACTCGCGACCTGCTGCTTACGAAGTTCGGCACAATATTGTGTGACCAACATTGTTCAGCCGCAATGGCTACTATGCTACGGAGGCATGAATATCAAGATTTACAAATTCTCCAAGATTTTGTTTTTCGTTTTCAACAATTTCTGACAATTACTACAAACACTATGCTTTTTTCCTTTTGCATCCTTGACATATGTCCCTATAATTTTTTGTAAAAATTGTTGCGAAATTGTTGCTTTGCAAATTTCACATTTCATGACACAAAAAAACAAGAACCACTTTATATGTTTTACCTGCACACACGCCAAAGCGACAACGAAAGTCATTTAAACCAACAAACACTTCTTTCTTCATGTTCCAGTTCATCCTTCAATTCCTTCCTTTATTCTTACTTTTTGGGCTAGGCTATGTTCTCAAAAGAACAGGCTTTTTACCAAAAGAAACTGCTGGCTTTTTTCTGAAATTTTCCATGTACGTTGCATTACCATGCTTGATCATTCCAAAGGTTGCAACACTGCCTCTTTCTTGGGCCTACATTTATCTTCCACTTAGTGCTCTCCTTATTTTATTAGGCAATTTTTTTATCTTCTTTCTTATTACAAGATTTGTTCATCTTCCAAAAAAGAAACAAGGAGTTTTACTCATTAGTTGCATGATCATGAACTTGAGTTTTGTGCTGCCGTTTTATCTTGCAGAAGCAGGAGAGGATTTGTTGCCGATTTATGTGTTCTTTAACATTGGCCATGATGTCCTGCTCTACACGTTTGTATATTTTATTGCATCGCTGCATGGAACAAAACAACTCTATAACCCTTTTATGTATGGCATCAAAAAAATTCTTCAGCTCCCACCGTTCTGGGCACTCGTTGTGGGTATTGTTCTGAATGTAACTGCGACTTCTGTTCCTTCTTTTTTATCTGCAACAATAACTTCGCTTGGTGCATTGCTTGTTCCTTTAGTCTTGCTTGCGCTGGGTGCTTATTTTGAGCTCTCTTTGAAGAATCCTCTTGAAATCTTTCCTGTTATTGGTGCAAGGATGGTGTTTGGGACGCTCTTTGCTTTGTTCTTTATCACACTCTTTGATTTGTCAGGAGCAGAAAAACTTATTGTCTTATTAGGCGGCATTGCACCACTTGGTTTTAATACATTAGTCTTTTCTTCTTTAGAAGGGCTTGATACAGAATATGCTGCACAGCTTGTTTCTGTTTCATTATTACTTGGATTGATTGTGATTCCTCTTTTGTTGATTTTTGTTTGATTCTTCTCATAAAAAACAAAGCATTAAATAGGAACTTTACGAACATTAGAAATTATGAAACAAAAATTAAAATCACTCTTATTTTATGGAGGCATTTCTTTTTTCTTTGCACTTCTCGGTTTAATTCTCGGTTTTCTTCTTGGTGCTACCTTTGGCGGTAATTTTGTTTGCGGTCATTACTACTATGCACTTTGTGAGTACTCTTCTTTTGCAGGCGTTCGTGGCTACGAAACCACTGGCATCTTTGGAGGCATGCTTGGCGTCTTTCTCGGAAGTTGCTTGAGCATAACCGTACTTACAAAACTCAAAAAAGAAAAAATAAGGTATGGCTCTATTTGGCTTGCTTCATTTTGTTCTGCTCTTCTTGGTCTTGTATTTTTACAATTATTATTTATCCTTAACATTACAGATAGCGTTTTAGGGCTCCTTGCTTTCTTCTTTCCTTTTGCTACAGCAATTTTTGTATTTTTTAAAATCACGAAATAATAACTTTCTTTCACATTTCGCAAAAAAGCATTTAAACAACACTAAATCTTTTCAAAACTATGAAGCGTATTGCAATTATGCGTAAAGACCGCTGTAATCCAGAAGGATGCGGAAACTTCCTTTGTATGAGATACTGTCCTATCAACAGAAAAGGAGAAGACTGTATTTACAAAGCAGAAGATGGAAAAGCAGGAATTAGTGAAGCGCTTTGTATTGGCTGCATGATTTGTGTGCATAAATGTCCATTTGATGCAATTGACATCATTAATCTTCCTGAGGCATTCAACGAACAGCCAATCCATAGGTATGGAGAAAACTTGTTTGTCCTATTTTCATTGCCAACACCAATTCCAGGAAAAGTAGTGGGAATTGTGGGAAAAAATGGGATTGGAAAAAGCACAGCACTGAAAATTCTTGCAGGTGTTCTCAAACCAAACTTAGGGATGGAACGAGAAGCAACAGATGAGGAAACTCTTCACTATTTCCGTGGCACTGAAGCGCAACGATTTTTTGAGTCAGTACAAGCAGGAAAAATAAAAATTGCGTATAAGCCGCAAGCAGTGGATCTTATTCCAAAATCATGCAAAGGAACCGTGAAACAACTTTTAGAAAAAGTAGATGAAACAAAAAAGATGAAAGAAGTGACAGAAGCACTGGCACTCCATCATTTCTTAGACACTGCAATTGACCAGGTTTCTGGTGGTGAACTCCAACGCATTGCAATTGCAGCAACACTGCTCAAGAAAGCAAACCTCTATATTTTTGACGAGCCAACATCTTATCTCGATATTAAACAAAGACTGAAGGTTGCAGAAATCATACGAGAGCTCGTAAACCCAGAAGATCCAGAGAAAGCAGAAAACAGTGTCCTTGTGATAGAGCACGATCTTATTTCGTTAGATTACATGACAGATCTTGTCCACATTATGTATGGAAAAGAAGGAAGTTTTGGAGTAGTGAGTCAGCCAAAAACAACAAAAGAAGGAATTAATATCTATTTAGGAGGCCATCTTCCTGCAGAAAATGTTCGTTTCAGAGACTACAAGATTCAGTTTGATGTAAAAGCGCCGATGGATGTCAAAACACGATCAATACTTACATCATGGCCAACATTAACAAAGCAGCAGGGAAAATTTACCTTAGACATCCAACCAGGAGATCTCCATAAACACCTTGTTGTAGGGATTCTTGGAGAAAACGGAATTGGAAAAACAACATTTGTCAAACTCCTTGCAGGAGTCATTGCACCAGATAATGGCACAATAGACACTGCAATTACAGTTTCATACAAACCACAATATCTGAATGGATCTTCTGAGGAACTTGTCCAAATAGTGCTGGCAGATGCAGTACAAAACTACACAAACGAGATTATGAAACCATTGGAAATACTTCCATTGCTGAACAAACAACTCAATCAGTTGAGCGGCGGAGAACTACAAAGAGTTGCAATTGCAGAAGCATTGAGCAAAAAAGCACATCTTGTTTTACTGGACGAACCATCAGCGTACCTTGATGTCGAGCAAAGATTGGCAGTTTCAAAAGTAATAAGATATTTTGTTGAGATGCGAGGCATTTCCGTGTTTGTTGTTGATCACGATGTATTGTTCCTTGATTATATTTCTGACAAACTTGTCGTCTTTACAGGTAAGCCAGCGATTGCTGGAACTGCAACAGGGCCGTTTGCAATGGAAAGCGGCATGAACCAAATGTTGTCACATCTTGGAATATCCTTGAGACGGGATGAGTTCAGCCATCGCCCGAGAATCAATAAACGTAACTCGTATAAGGATAGGGAGCAGAAAGCTGCTGGAAAGCTTTATTATACATAAGTATCATAAAAGAAAAAATATGGATATCTACGGAACAAAAAAGCAAAAAATACTACTCTGGCTTGTGGTTATTGCACTGAATATCTTTCTATTATTATCAAGCCTCTACTTGTTTCTTTATAATCCGCGATTTTATGATCACCAATATGCAAAAAATGGGGTCTATGCAACGTTTGGCTATGATGAAACCTGGACTGCAACGAGGGAGCTCTGGCACTATATGCAGTTTCAAGGAGAGTTTACCTCTGGCTTTTATTCTGAACGAGATCAACTGCATATGATTGATGTTCGAAATATGCTTCTTAAAGTACAGTATGTTTTTTTTGGTGCAATAATGATATTTTTGGTAGGATTATTATATTATTACAGCTTTTCAAGAGAATCATTTTATTTCTTTTTGTATGAGGTGTTTTATTCCGTGAGTACATTGACTATTTTTATGTTATTATTGTTTGTCATATCTGCATTTTTCTTTGAGAGTGCTTTTTTCTTGTTTCATCGTTTCTTTTTTTCCAATAATTACTGGTTGATGGATCCAGCAACAGATAAGCTCGTTTTATTATTCCCGCAAAATTTTTTTCTGAACATATTTTTGTCTGTGCTTGGTGTCACGTTTATATTCGCACTGATTATCTTTGGGATAAGTGTGTATGTCAGAAAAAGATACCTGTAAGAAACTATCTTCTCCTTCTATTCCAGTAATAGGCAGCAATCACAAAGCAGGAAACAATGGAAATGTAAAATCCAAGCAAACTAAATGCAAACCATTGATCAGCAATGCCATGGCCAAAGAAGAGCGTCTGCCGAAGCATTCCTTCTATCACCACAAGAGGATTAAACTGTGCAACAAATGCAGCAGGGGCTGGCATAATTTCTAATGGAAAAATCACATCAGAAAAGAAGAACATGATCAATGCAAAAAAAAGTCCAAAAAGCAATGATGTTTGTCGCTGAGAAATCATGTAGCCAAACAGCATCCCGCAAAGAATGTAAAACATACTGCCTAACAACACTGCAAACAAAAACACAGGAAGATTCAGAAAAAAATTCACACCAAAGCTAAAATATGCAACAATAAAAAACACAAAAAGCTGAAATCCAATAAGCACAAGATTGGTCACAAATAATCCAAAAATAAAAAAGAAATTATTGACAGGAACCAAAAAGTTTCTGAAATACGCAGGACTGTGCGTTTCATTAAGAACAAGCATGTTAGATAATAAAATGCTGATAAAACTCAGCATAAACACAAGCACAATTGGAAAAACGATCGCAGTTTTGTTTTCTTCTGCATCAGGAGGAATTGGTTGAAAGACAGCAGTGATGGGATGCAAAAATTGCTCTGCATCAGATTGATTTAAACCTGAAAAGGTAGAAATATAGGTATCAAAAGACGCAGAAAGACCATCAAGATGTGCAACACCAAGATCAATGTTTGTAATGTGTGTCGCAAGTTTTTCTTCAGTTGCTGCAAGGCTTGCGTCCATATCATCAAGATAGCCAACAAGAAGATCTACTTGGTGAAGAAGCTGTTGTACCTGCCGAAGCGTCAGCATGCTCAAATCTGTTGTGGAATTGAGCATCATAATCGTTTCTGATAACTGCTGTTCGTTTTTTGCAAGAGAAGCATAAAGAGAAGTAAAGACAGAAGCATCATAAGGAATGGAACTATTGATTACAGTTGCTTCAACAGATGCAATAGTTGTATTAATAGTGTCAAGTGTGGAGTAAACAGCAAAAAGATCAGCAATGATGACAGTCACATTTGCAGATGCGCCATACGCTGCACTATACTCGAGCACAGTTCTGTTCAATTGGACTTGAAGCTGCTTTATTTTCAAATAAGGAGGAGTAAATTGTTTTTGTGCCGCAACGACATCATCATGCGTTGCAACAAGATCTTCTCGAAGAAGCAACGCACTCTCCTGCAATTGATGAACTTGCTCTTGTCCTATCTGCATATCAACAACAAATTGATTAATATCAGAAAAGATTTTCTCAGATGCTTCTAGACTGATCTGCTCACTCGTGAGAGAAACCTGCTCTTTGAGATATTCTAAAATGTAGCGAACAAGATTATAGCGTGTTGCATCGTAGTAAAAGGTAATGCTTCCTTCTCCTTCACCAAAGTCAGCAGAAAAATCAGCACAGATATTCACAACAGAATGGTTCATTGCAGTGATACAACGCTCAATTTTTGGAAAATACACAACAGCAATATTTTCTGATGCAAGCGCATCAACAACAGATTGAATATCTGCATCTTTTGCAGCATGCACCCCAATCAAAACATCATGAAGTTCATCTCCGCTAAACGCATAGCCAACAATAAGAATCAAAAACAATGGGCCAAGAACAAGAAGAAGGAACGTTGTCCAATTACGAAAAACAAGCCGAAGATTTTTCTGAATAACATAAAAGAGTTTAAGAAACGAATGGAGGATTTTCATCTGCTTTCCTCCAAAATGTGCTGAAAAATATCAGCAAACGTATCTTTGTGTGGATATTTTTTACGAAGAGAAGATGGGCTTGCAGTGAGCAAAATCTGTCCATCAGCAAGAAAACCAACTGTATCACAATATTTTTCCATATAATCAAGCATGTGAGAAATAATAATGATAGAAATTCCTTGTTTGGAAAGATCTTTGATAAGTTCCCAAATGGTTTTTTCTGTAATCGGATCAAGTCCAGTGGTTGGCTCATCAAGAATAAGAAGCGGAGGGTAATGAACAAGAGAAATCGCAAAATCAAGTCTTCGTTTCATGCCACCAGAAAGATTTCCTGCAGCAACATCTTTGTGATGGGACAATCCCACAACACCAAGAAGCTCTTGCTCTCGCTTGCGAAGCTCTTTGCCTGACAATCCATAAAGTCTTCCGTAATAGTACAGATTTTCCACAACAGTGAGTTCTGGATAAAAAGAATTTTCCTGCGTGCAAAAACCAACAAGCTGTTTGATAAAAGTGGCATCATTGGTGATATTTTTTGTTTGAAAAATAATCTTTCCGTTGTCAACATGAAAAAAACCAATGAGAAGTTTGAGAAGTGTGCTTTTACCGGCTCCGCTTCTTCCAATAATGCCGAAGATTTCATGATGATGAATAGAGAGGGTGAGATTTTTGATAACCTTTTTTGAGCCAAAAGATTTGCTGATATTTTCAAAGACAAGGAAAGGCTGCTGCATGATTTTTTTAGAGGAGAACGAATATAAAAAGCTTTATATAATAATGAAGAGTAACATCCACGATGCCACTGCAAAAAAAAATACAGGTAATAAAAGAAGTAGGAGAAGAAATTCTTACAGAGGAAGAGCTCAAAACACTGCTGGAGAAAAAAGAGCACCTGATTGCATATGATGGCTTTGAGCCCTCAGGAACAAGTATCCACATTGCGCAAGGGCTGTTGCGAACAATAAACATCAATAAAATGACAGCAGCAGGCTGCAAATTCAAAATGTTGATCGCAGACTGGCATGCGTGGGCAAACAACAAAATGTCTGGAGATTTAGAGAAAATCCAGAAAGTGGGCAATTTTTACATTGAAGTCTGGAAAGCGTGTGATATGGACATAAAAAATGTGGAATTTGTTTGGGCGTCTGATCTTGCGAAAGATACCAATTACTGGAAGATGGTGATGAATGTTGCACGAAATAGCAGCATGCAAAGAATCCTTCGCACAGTAGAAATTATGGGAAGATCAGAAAAAGAGACTCTTCATGCATCACAAATATTTTATCCCTGTATGCAAGCAGCAGATATTTTTTATCTGAAAGCAGATATTTGTCAGTTAGGAATGGATCAAAGAAAAGTGAATGTTCTTGCACGAGAAGTTGGAGAAAAATTAGGACTTTGGAAGCCAATTGTCGTGAGCCATCATATGCTTATGGGGCTTGGCGAACCGCCAAAAGAAGGATTAGAAGGCGCAGAGCGAGGCATTGCACTAAAAATGTCCAAATCAAAGCCAGATACTGCGATTTTTATGTTGGATACAAAAGAAGATGTCGAACGAAAGATCAAGAAAGCATATTGTCCAGAGAAAAAAACAGAAGAAAATCCAATGCTGGAATATTGTAAGTACATCATATTCGAGAAAGTGGATGAGATCAAAATCAAGCGGCCAGAAAAGTTTGGCGGCAATCTGACAATTGGGAGTTATCAAGAACTTGAGGACATTTATGCTTCTGGCGCATTACATCCAATGGATTTGAAAACAGTAGTTGCAGAATATTTGAATCAGCTGATGGATCCTATCAGAAAGAAATTGCATGACAATAAAAAAGCAATGAAATTGTATGAAGAGATTAAAGGATTTGAAGTAACACGATAGAGTTGTGTTTAATAGTGCTAAAAAAACGCATAGTACTCACAACAAAATCGCCATTCTAGTGCTCTATGATCACCTTCAACGCAGAACAGTATCTTCAATCCATTATAGTATTCAAATTTAATTTTTACAAAGAATAATAATGAATTAAAGAGTGTATGGTGTTATCGATGTGTGTAGTGCGGTTCTTGCCCAGCGATGACAGAGCGATCTACTTCTGCTCCAGCACAGCCAATGTATACTTCTCAGTAAAATACGTCCGAGCAACGCGCTGAACATCAGCAGCAGTGACCTTTTTGACAGAATCAAAATAGTCTGCAAGCATCTCAACAGAAGCAGTGTGATGCCAATATGCGAGCTCCTCAGCAACAGCAGCAGTGTTTTCCCGCCGTAATGCAAGGCTTCCTTCAATATAGGTCTGCGCTTCAGCAACATCAGCAGAAGAAACAGTTTTGAGTTTTTCCAGCTGCTCCAAAATAAGCCTTGTAACAGGATGAATATTTTTCTTGTCTGTACCGCAATAAATCCCCACACTGCTGAAGCTTTTGTTTGCTTCATATTCTATGCCAACAGTATAACAAAGTCCGCGTTTTGAGCGGATTTCATCAAAAAGCCACCCTGATTGTCCTCTTCCTAATATTCCTGAAATAACATCAAAGACAACAGAGTCGGGATCTGTTCGAAGCACTGCTTTATAGCCAAGAACAAGATACGATTGTCCGAGCTTCTTCTTTTCTGTAATTGCTGTTTTTTTGTCAGGAGAAGGAAGTTGGATGTGAGGAAGAGGACATAATTTTTTCTCCCATGAAGAACAAGAAGCAGTTACTGCACCAACTGCATCAGGAACATCTCCCGCGACAAGCACAGTAATATGAGACGGAACATACCATTTTAAAAAATATGCAAGAATCTGGCTACGTTTCATCTTTTTCAAAACAGGAACATTGCCATAAACAGGGAGCCCTGCAGGATGGCCTGCAAATAATGCTTTATTGAACAAAATCCACTGATAATGCCGAGGATTGTCATTCACCATGTTGATTTCATCAAGAATCACCTTCCGCTCTTTCTCAAGAATCTGAGGATCAAAGAGCGAATGTCGAAACATGTCTGTTAAAATGTGAAGCGCAACAGCAAAGTGCTTTTTCGCAATTTTGACATAATAAAAGGTCCGCTCTTGAGAAGTTGCTGCATTAAATTCACCACCATATTTCTCAATTTCATTGGCAATGGCTTTGGAAGTAGGTCGTGTAGCAGTTCCTTCAAATAAGAGATGCTCAAGAAAGTGAGAAAGACCTGCTTCTAGAGAGGATTCCATGATACTCCCTGTGTGCACAGAGAATTCAACAGTTACTGTCTCAGAAGGGCAATGTTTGTAGAGAATAGTCAATCCATTGGAAAGAACCTTTTTCTGAACAGAAGAAACAACCATAGAAAAATAAAGTTTATATACCTATAAAAAGATTTAGGTTTTGTGGAGAAGCTACAGGAAATCCAGCGTGCACTACAAAAACAAAAGATAGACCTAGCACTGCTGATAAACACAACAATCAAGGATCCAACAATGCTGTATCTCACAGGATTGAACTTGGAATATTCATTTCTTATAATTCCAAAAAATGAGCAGCCAATATTTTTGGTTTCTGCACTAGAATATGAGCGGGCAAAGAAATATAGTGCAGTCAAAAAAATCGTAAAATACCAAAACCCATGGAAAGAGATAAAAAAGCTATTGAAAGGAAAAACAACAATTGGAATCAATGAAGCATACATAACCATTGCAACAAAAAAGGCATTGGAAAAAGCCATAGTGGGAAAAAAATACAAACCAACAGATGCAATCTACAAAGTTGTAAGAATGATAAAGACAGAAGAAGAGATAAAAAAGCTTCAAAAAGCAGCAGCGATTGCAGATACAATTTTTGAGAAACTAACAAGAGAATTAAAGATAAATAGAAACATGTTCAAGACAGAAAAAGATATTGCTGAGTTTATTGACCAAAAAGCAAAAACATGGGGAGATGACCCATCATTTGAAACAATAGTTGCGTCAGGAAAAAATGCTGCACTCCCCCATTATGTTCCACAAGATATAAGATTGCAAAGAGGTTTTTGTGTTCTGGATTTTGGGGTGAGATACAAAAATTACATTTCAGATATCTCGCGAACAATATTTTTTGGCACACCAACAAAAGAAGAAATCATAAATTACACAAAAGTAAGAAATGCCAATGAAAGAGCAATAAAAGAACTAAAGATAAATAAAAGACTAAAAGACATTGACAAGCTATCGAGAAAAGAGTTTACCTATCCGCACAGCTTAGGGCATGGCATTGGCATCGAAGTTCATGAAGGGCCAAATGTGAGTCCAAAAAGCAAGGAGAGGATAAAAGAGAATATGTGCTTCACTATTGAGCCAGGAATGTATATTCCTGAAAAATGTGGGATACGCATTGAAGACGATATTTGGATGACAACGAATGGACCAGTACAAATGACAAAAAGCACAAAAGAGCTTCTCTGTTTTGATGAATAAAACAAACACAATGTTTATATAGGTCGATAGATTACTCTCTTGTATGAATACACAGGCAGACAACCAGCTGGATTCTGTAATGTACAGTTATACAACAGACAATAGCAGGTTGGAAATGGAAAATCGAATTCTTAAAGAAACAGTTTCACACTTACAAAATGAGCTCAACAAATTTCGCCAGCCAGCATTAATGGTTTGCGATGTTATTGATATTATTGAAAATAATGCGATCATCAAAACACCAAATGGCAATAAGTTCTATGTGAGCATTTCGAGCCAATGCACAGATATCAAAGCAGGGGATACAGTTCTTGCAGAGCAGAAGAATCTCACTATTATAAGAAAAATCCCGTCAAACAAAAAATTCCATGTGGAAAAGTTTGTGATTATAGAGAAACCAACAACAAAATGGGAAGAAGTGGGCGGCCTAGAAAAAGAAGTACAAGAGATTATTGAAGTGATTGAACTCCCATTAAAGAATCCAGCAATTTTCAAGAAGATAGGAATTGATCCACCAAAAGGGATTCTTCTTCATGGCCCACCAGGCACTGGAAAAACACTCTTGGCAAAAGCAGTTGCTGCATCAACAAACTCGACATTTATTGAAATAGTTGGGTCTGAGCTGGTGCAGAAATTTATAGGAGAAGGAGCAAAGCTTGTCAAAGAGATTTTTGAGCTTGCGCGGGAGAAAGGTCCATCAATTGTCTTCATTGATGAAATTGATGCACTTGCTGCAAAGCGGATTGAGATAGGTACATCAGGAGAGCGAGAAGTGCAGCGAACATTCATGCAGCTGCTTGCAGAACTTGATGGGTTTAAACCATTGAGCAATGTCAAGATCATTGGCTGCACAAACAGAAAAGATATTCTGGATAGTGCAATTCTTCGGCCAGGAAGACTAGACAGATTAATTGAAGTAAATCTTCCAAACAAGGAGGGTGTTGCGCAGATTTTCAAGATCCACTCCAAAAAAATGGCAATGGAGAAAACAGTGAATGTAGAAAATATTCATAAAAAATTGCTAGGGTTTAGTGGTGCAGAGATCCAATCAGTATGTACAGAAGCAGGGTATTTTGCAATTAGAGAAAACAGAGCATCTGTCACAGAAAAAGATTTCTTAGATGCAATCATAAAACTCATAAAAAAAGAAGACGCAGAGAATGAAGTAAGTATGATGTTTGGATAAGCAGAACAAAGTTCTTACAATAAACTATATAAAAGCACCTTGCTTCACATTTCTTATGATTGATAAGCAGCAAGTACTCTCTGTTGTCCGCATGAAAGGGCTTGTTGTCCCTTCGGATCTTGTTCGGGAATTTCATGCAGACACATTTATCATGGGTGCTGTGCTTTCTGACCTTGTCCATGACAAGACAGTTGCTGTGACAACAGTAAAAATTGGTGGAAGCCCTGTGTATTACGCCATCGAGAACAAAGAGAAACTCGTTGATCTTTACAAATATTTGAATGAAAAGGATAAAGCTACGTACATGCTTCTTTGTGACAAGAGAGTCCTGCTTGATGCAGCGCAATCTCCTCTTGTTCGTGTCTCTCTTCGAAATATGAAAGACTATGCAAAACCTATTGAAGTTACTGCAGCTGGAGAAACAAAGCTGTTTTGGAAGTGGTATCTTGCAACAGAACAAGAAGTGCAGGATGGTCTTCGAACACTTTTTTCTCAACAACAGACACCTATTGCAGCAGCACCTGTTCAAGCCATTGTTTCTCCAACACAACCTGTGAAAAAGCAGCGAAAACCTGCAACCCTAAAAGAATCCAGTACTGTGAAACCTCAACAATTGCAGCTCAGTGCTTCCTCGCTTGTTATTCCACTTGATGATCCATTTGCACAACAAGTTGCGCAGTTTTTTGAACAGAAGAAAAGTACACTCATCCGCTTTTCTGTAGTGAAAAAAGGCGAGATTGATTGTGTTGTCGATGTCCCTGGCGCATTCGGCGCTGTCCGTTATTTGTGTAAGGCAAAAAACAAAAAAAAATATACAGAAGGAGAACTTGCGACAGTATTTGTTGCTGGCCAGCTTGAAAAGCTTCCTGTGCTGTTTTTGACAACAGGAGAGCTTTCACAGAAACTTTTTGATAGGATTCAACTCACTTATCCAAACATGAAAGTGATACAACTATCGGAGGCAAAAGTATGAAAATAAAATATGTATGTGGCAGTATATTTCTTGTTTTTTTGTTTTTAGTAGGGTGCGGGCAAAAAACAGTATATGTGTGCAGTGATGGTACTGAAGTAGCAGAGACGACACTTTGTCCAACAACAGCAGAGATAACCACAGAAGAAGTTGTTGAAGAAATCGCTTCTGAAGAGTCAGCAGAAGAAGCTGTTGCTGAGGAATCAGCGGAAACTTCTGAGCCAATAGACTATACGTTATCTGATGCAGAGAAGGCGTTGTTGCAGGAACGATTTACTCCTGCGCTTCGAGCAGTAGTTTCGAACCCTTTGATTAAAGACATGAATCCAGGTGATGTGTATGTTGCAGGGCTTGCTGTCCGAAATATATTAGGTGGAGCGGAGCATGAATTTGTGGTGACTATTAAATTCCGTGAAGCAAAGGATTTTAGTGGAAGTATATTAGAAACAGATGATGCGCTTATTCAGGCGTGGATGAGCAAAAATTTGTATACAACATATACGCTTGAGCGAAGTGAAGAGGTAATTCTGCCAGTGATCATTGAAGTAGGAGAGACTATTACTGATCGAGGAGGACCAACACTTCCTGGAACATACATCTTTGATGTCTATGTAGACTATGTAACAAATCAAGGCAACACTGATGAGTATGAAAAGTTGTTGTTAACTGTTCAGATTACTGAATAGTTTTTTTATTCTTTTTATTTTATCCATAGTCATCAGAATAAATCGCCAGTTTAAGGCACTATACTCATAAGTACTTATTCGCAGAGTATCTTCAAATAACTATTATTTTGTAAAATTTCTAAATTTTCAAAAAATAGATTGAAGATACTATTGCTATGCCTGTGCGTGTTTGTGGATCTTACTTGGCGATTCGTGGTGTGTTGAAAATTTCAAAAATATTTTTCAATAATTTTCTTCAACAAGGTATCTTTCATTTCTAATTCTTTAATATTTTTCCTCGGAATCCACTCCATATGTGTGTGTTCATGACTCAGATTGCTGTTTCCCTCTTCTACTGTGCAGAGATAGGTTATTCTGACAATATGCTTTTCCTCGCTTTTGAAAACAGTCGATGCATCGAGAATGTATTTTATTTCTTTGATTTGTAGTCCTGTCTCTTCTTGTATTTCTCTTGTAAGTCCATCTTTTGGATCTTCACCAAAATTAATTCTCCCTCCAGGAATGTCCCATGCATTGTTCAAGTGCTCGTATTTTTCTGAACGTTTGAGGAGCAATATTTTTCCATCTTTCTCTATTATTGCTTTCACGCCGATTTGTTGCATTGTCATTTTCTCTTTCATACTCCTTCTTATTTACTACAATGTTTATTTAACTCATGCTAAGTTTTTTGCTATTTTGTCCAAGATCCTGGATGCTGATAATTTCTAAACATGATCTGTTCCTTGCCCAATACATCAAATTCATAATAACCTGGGAAAGGATGTTGTGGACCACCTATATATCTTAATGCTTGCAGTATAAGTCTTCGCTCTTCTTTTGCGGGTTCTGAAGTATTAATGTCCATTAAAGCCAGGTGCTTGTTGAAGTCTTCCTTCTTCATAATATCTTCTTGCAACTTCAAGAGAAACATATTCTGGAGAAAACGTCTTTGCGCCATTTGCTCTTGCTGATGCATCCTTTGCTTCACATATCTTACTATGATATGCGCCACCGGTTCTCTCATCAACAACTAATATTGGATTTCTTATTGGTCTCTGACATACAAGGTTATCACAATATAAAATAGGTTGGTTATTTTCATCTCTTCGTTGTTTTTCGCTGTGAGTTTCTGGGGATGATGCGCGTAAAGAAAACATATCTATGATTCCTTTTGGTGTGTATATAAGTCCAAGTCGATGCGCAATGTCTTGATCCTCTTCTCTCAGTGATGCTTCTCCTTCTTCAAAATCCACCATGCTATCATATTGATTTCCTGGACCATATCCTTGGATTCCTCTTGGATGTATTCTTCTCCATCCATATATTATCTCACCAAGGATACTTGTTGTCTCAGATGTGCGAAAAAATATATCTACTAACCCTAACCGTCTTAAAAACCCTTTTGTTGGTTCTGTTGTCGTTTCTACAACTCCTCTTACTCCTAATGCAGCAACTACTGCATCAATACATTTCTGAGCATTGAAAACTCTCGGAATCTCATAGAAACAATCTATCTCACTTTTCTTATATGATGCTCTTCTTACTGCTTCAAAAAGCGCATCATAATCTTCCTGTGTCAGTTTGCTGCTATCAAAATCCCTTTTCATCGTGCAAGGAAGTGCATCATCGTTTAAAAAGTTATTTCCATACATTTATATTTTACAAGATATTTTCTTCTCTCATGGGCTTACAACTTCGTGATCTCGTAGAAGGAAAAGAAATTGAACTCAAAGATTTAGCAGGAAAGAAAATTGCAGTAGACACATACAATATCCTCTATCAATTTCTTGCATCAATTAGGTCTCCTGATGGAAGTCTTTTGACAGACGCAAAAGGCAATGTCACTTCTCATTTAATGGGATTATTCAACAGAACAACGCATCTTATGCAGCATAATATCCAGCTGATCTTTGTCTTTGATGGAAAACCTCCTGCACTAAAAAGACAAGAGCAAGAGCGAAGAAGGCAGATAAAAGAAGAAGCAGCTGAGGCATACGAAACTGCAAAAGAAGCAGAAGACACTGAAGCGATGAAAAAATTTGCAAGCAGAACAGCTCGTCTAACACCAGAAATGCTTGCTGATGCAAAAGAACTCATTACTGCGCTTGGTTTTCCGATTGTTCAGGCAGCAAGTGAAGGAGAAGCGCAGGTTGCGTATCTTGTCAAGCAAGGAGATGCTGACTATGGATCAAGCCAAGATTACGACACCTTACTCTATGGTATTCCTCGCTTAGTTCGCAATCTTTCTATTGCAGGTAAACGCAAAAAAGCAGGAACACATTCATATGAAACAGTGAAACCGCAGCTTATTTTAACTGCTGATGTTCTGAACACGCTTCAGCTTGATCGTGAGCAACTCATTGTCCTTGCAATTCTTATTGGAACAGATTATAATAGAGAAGGGATTCCAGGGATTGGTCCGAAAAAAGCGCTAAAGTTGTTGCATGAATACAAAAAAGACTTTGCTGCATTATTTTCTGCTGCAGAGTGGGAGAAACATTATGCACATTCTTGGAAAGAAATTTATGATGTTTTCCAGCAGATGCCTGTTTCTCATGAATATAACCTCAACGTTCGCTCGTTTGATAAAGAGAAGATAACTGCGATGCTGTGCGATACGCATGATTTTTCTCGAGAACGTGTTAGTGCAACACTGGAGAAACTTGAGCATGTGCACACATCAAAAAAACAAAAAGGATTGGGGGATTTTTTTTAAGATGTTTGCAGCTAAAGTTCCGTGTAAGGATGCAGAAAAAATAAAGCAATACCTTATTGAGACAGAGAATCTTTCGCCATTGTATAAAGTTATTTCAAAGAATGGCTTTGTCTATTTCCCTCTTGCTTCTAAAGCAAAATTTAAGAAAAAATATGCTGTTGTTTCTGCTGCGCTTAAAAAAAGAGAGCAAAAGGAAAAATTGAAAATAGCATTTGACCATGTCGGCACTATTGCAATTGTTGAAGTTGATAGAGCGCTGGTTAAAAAAGAAAAATATATAGGGAAAGCGATTTTGGATTCTGTTCCTTCTGTCAAAACTGTGTTAAAAAAAGAAGGGAGACATGAAGGAGAGTTTAGAACACAGAACATGAAATTACTTGCTGGCGTGAATACACGTGAAACAATGCATCGTGAAAATGGTGTTTCGTTGTGGCTGGATGTGGAGAAAGTGTATTTTTCTCCGCGACTCAGCAATGAACGAAAACGGATTATGCAATTAGTAAAACCTAATGAGATAATATTAGTCATGTTTAGTGGCTGTGGAGTATATCCTTGCGTATTAGCAAAAAATACCGCTGCAAAGGAGATTTATGGGGTTGAATTAAACCCAATAGGGCATCAGTATGGAGTGCGGAATGTTTCAATAAATAAATTGAAGAATGTGAAATTGTACCTTGGTGATGTTCGTGAAGTTGTTCCGAAACTAAAAAAAACATTTGACAGAATTCTCATGCCGTTGCCAAAATCTTCAGAAGAGTTTTTAGATGTTGCGCTTGCAGTTGCAAAGAAAGGAACAGTGATTCATTGTTATGATTTTTTGCACGAAGATCATTTTCAAGAAGCAGTCAAGAAGATAGAGAAAGCATGCATTGTGGCTGGAAAGAAATCCAAAATTTTCAGTATCTTCAAATGTGGCCAGCACAGTCCGCATATCTACAGAATCTGTGTGGATTTTGTTGTTGTTTAGAAAAGATGCACACTCAGCAGTTACTTCCGTCAATCATCTCCTTGCGGATCAGCTGGTGTTCACGTCATCATCGTGTGCAAGTCTATGATGTGTCTCCTATATTATAAATTTTTATATTCTTTTCAGATACAAAAGAACAACCCTAAGGCCTAATCCATCTCGTTTCCCAGTAACTCACATCCCCTTCTGCATCAACAACAGCAAGGAGCAGCCGTTTTTTTGTGCTGTGTGCAACTCTGTTCTTTGCAGAAAAGTCGTGCCAGGTCATCACATCAGTTTCATAGACAGGATACACAATCCATTTTGCGTGGTCATCGCCTGGTTTCACACCACGATCATAGACACGAAAATCCGCACCAAACTTCAGTGCAGTTTTCACAACATATCCCCTGCTGCGAAGGTCACGAAAGACACAATATTTCATCCAAAACTGTTTTTCTTTGCGTTTTGCTTTTGTGAGAAACGTTTCTTGAGAGAGTGGCTTTCCACGGCCGTCAGTAATAAGAAGCTTTCCTTTTTCAACAAGATAAAATGCCTCAAGAAAAGAAAGAAGCACTTTATTATTATCAACAACACCATAGTTGCCTTGGTGAAAGAGCTCACGTGCAAGATCACTGTCTTCTGTCTGCACAACATCAGAAACAATAGTGGAAGGAATTGGTTTTACTTTTGTCATAATCCGTCATTATAGAGAAGTAATTAATAAAGGTTTCTTAGAAGTTGTAACTACAAAAGTAACTCTTTATCCTGGACATAAGGAATTTTTTTTTGAAGCGCAAGTGCTGCTTTTTGTAATTCAGTTCCCAAATAAAATGCATGGGATAAATCACAGACTCGATGGTCAAGAACCAGAGTCTGGTAAAGCAAGAAAGGATCAGCACCAGTAAACTCATCAAGCCGTTTTCCTGCAGGATCTGTATGAGTAATAACAATGCTGCCATCATGAACACGAAGAATAAGGTTTCCTCGAGGATCGCCGATGCGCTTCACAGGATGATGGTACTGAGAAAGAAGTTGATCAACAATTGCCCAATTATTCTGATAAATGTGTGCACTACTCGAAATGATAGTAATGCTTCCTGGAGAAATTCCTACTTCGTGTGAGACAAAATACTGAAGCTTTCGAAGCCCAAAAGCGTTTCGCGGCCATGCATGAAACATGTCATTGCTGCGAAAAAAAGCAGTGAGGAAGAGCTTGTCCTGTTGAACGAGAAATTCAACAAGAATTAAGCATGGTGGTTTTTCATTGGTCACATCTTTCTCAATATCCCAGGTAACAGCAAGTGCACGACGAGTGTGGGGAGTTTGTCGAAGGCTGGAAATAAGTGTTTGAATCTGGTCAATGCGATTATGATTCCTCATTCGTTGTCCATAGGAATATTCAACTCCCTCAAGGGTCGATGCAGTTAATACTTGCGGATAATAAGAAAAAAGATCATCACGTGTAAATTGAAAATAAGGAGAGAAAACAGGTGCGTCAGGATTTTCTGAGTCAATAACAGAAACAATGTTGAGAAGTTCACGCTGATTAATACCATAATCACTTTTTTTGACTGTGCCAAAGCGTCTGATAAGGGAAAGAATTTCGAGCCATGCTGGACCAATGAAATCATGATGCACAATAAAACCAGATTTTTCAGAGGGGTAGGTTTCAGGAACAGCAAGTGTTGTTGCAGGAAAATAAGAAGCATCGCCATAAGAAGAGAGAGGAGGCAATGCTGTAAGAATACTAGGAAGCTGAGAAAAGTCTTTTAGTTTCCTGTAGTCATGCACCTGAACATGGTTGCGGAGTTCAAGAAGAGCAGAAGCAGGAATTTCTTTATCAATCAAGATATCTGGCATTCCAACAACAGCATGAGCAGCATCAATGCCATGTTGAAAAAAAGAGAGAAGCGCATTGCCAGAACCGTTTAAATCAACACCGACAACAACTAAATGTCTAATGAACTTATTTGCGAGACAGTTACGAATAATGCCGTTAAGCCCTTCATCGCGGGAATAAAGCTGGCCAACAAGAGCATAGCTATTAGGAGAAAGATGCTTTAAAACAAACTCTTTTTTAGTCCAGAGAGTAATGATTCCAACAGATGACTGAGAATTGCCAATAGTTAGAAGATCAGAAAAGCAAACAGGCCAGGAGTAATTTAGTTGTGGAGAGTCCATGAAAAAAAGGAAAATGAAACAACTAATAAAGATTGTCAATCAGCTGAAAATATCATAAATATCAATGCTATAAAGAACAACAGCAAGTTCTGCTTCTTTGACAAAACTATCTGAAGAGAAAGTGAGGAGGCCAGCATCAATCGCATCGCTAAGTTCCATTTCATCATTTTGGAGAGCAACAAGAGTGTCATATGTTGTTTCAATTTCAATAGTGGGGCTTTCTTGTGTTCCTGGTTCAAGTTCAACAAGTTCACCATCCTCCAAAAGAGCATAAAGATTATAATCAAGATCTGAAACATAAATATTGATAACCTCTTCACCAAAGAAAATAAAAACAATGTCAGGAAGACCTGAAGCTTTTTCATTGTAGGTGTCCATGTAAAAGCTCAAAAGATCATCACTAAAAACCTCCTCTGCAGTGACTGCGCCAGTAATACCGCGAACAGTGTTTGTAACACTAAGAACAAAAATACCAGAAATAACAACAAAGAACAGAAATCCTGCTTGAATATGTCGTGCTTTTGCATGAGTTTTCTGTGCCATACCTCATTCCTTGAAAACCTGATTTAAATACTTTTTGTCCGTAAGTGAGGGTAAAACCAAGAAAAGTATATATACAATAGACAAAAACAAAGAAAAGAGGAGGAGAGAATTGTGGAGCTTATATTTTTAGGAACAAGTGCAATGGTGCCAACAAAAGAAAGGAACCATAGCGCATTGTTTATGAAGTATGGAAAAGAAGGAATATTAGTAGATTGTGGTGAAGGAACACAGCGCCAGTTTAAACTTGCAGATGAAACTGCAACAAAAGTCACAAAAATACTGATTAGCCATTGGCATGGCGACCATGTTTTGGGTCTGCCTGGATTACTGCAAACACTGAGTGCATCAGAGTATGCAACAAGAGAAACACCATTAGAAATATATGGGCCGAGAGGAACAAAAAAACATATCGAGCTTATGTTGCAGGCATTTCCATTTGATAATAAATTAGAGCTAAAAATAAAAGAAATAGCAGAAGAAATTTTCATACAAACAGATGAGTTTGAAATAGAAGCATATATGTTAGATCACACAACACAGTGTCTAGGATTTAAATTTAGGGAGAAAGACAAAAGAAGGATTGATGTGACAAAAGTAAAAAAAATAGGAATTCCTGAAGGCCCATTGTTAGGAAAGCTACAGCAAAACAAAGCAATAACATTCAATGGAAAAAAAATCTCACCAAAAGAGACGACATATGTTGTGCCTGGAAAAATAATTGGGATAATTGCAGACACTGGTCAATGTAAAAATTGTTTAGAGATAGCAGAAGGAACAGACATCCTCATCTGTGAAGCAACGTATATGGAAAAAGAAGCAGAAAAAGCAGAGCAGTACAAACATTTGACAATAAGGCAAGCTGCATTGATTGCGCATACTGGAAATACAAAAAAACTAATTTTAACGCATTTCTCACAGCGATATAAAGACAAAGCAGAGATTGAGCAAGAAGCAAAAGATATTTTTCCTAGTGTTATTCTTGCGTATGATGGAATGAAAATAAGTATATAAGATTGTAATAGTATAATTATTTCACAGCAAGCATAATATCTCCTGCTTTAATTGTTTTTCTTCCTGCATGCTGCGCAAATCGTGCTGCTTGTGTACCAAGAGCAAGCGCTTTATCTTCTATAATTTTCTTCAGCACTTCTTTTGCTTTATCGCTGACACGGGCAGCACCAGCTTTCTTCATAAGCGCATCCATAGAAGCGATGGGTATTCCTCGTTTTGACATAATCAGAGTAATACATATCATGTTTAAATATTTTCTTCAATTCTTTGATTTTTTATGGAAAAAGTGAAGAGAAAATATATATAAGATAAAAATGAAAAAATGAGGATGAGTAGAAAAAGTAAAGGAATCTCGTATGAGCGGGAGTTGATTCATATGTTCTGGCAAACAAAAGAGTGGGCAGCTATAAGAATTGCAGGATCAGGAAGTATGCAATATCCTTCTGCAGACATTCTTGCAGGAAACATGCTCCGAAAACTTGCAATAGAGTGTAAAAGTGTGAAAAATGATGCTGTCTACATTCCTAAAGAAGATGTTGAGCAGCTCCAAGAGTTTGCAAAAATATATGGTGCAGAACCATGGATTGCAGTACGGTTTGCAAAAACAGCATGGCATTTTGTAAGCATGGAGAATCTAGAAATGACAGAACGTTCAGCGGTGATTACGACAGAAAACATAAAGACAAAAGGGTTGTTGTTTAATGAAATATTGGGAAAGTTTGATTAAACTAATTCTTCTTAAGCATCCATGGATAACTCTTCTTCACAGTATCAACAAATGTTCGCGGAGTCAAAACCCCCAGTTCTGAAATAATTGCTTTGATGTCAGGCATGATGATGGGTTCAAACGCAGGATTTTCGATAATAACCTGCCTCGGCGCATGCTCCCAAACCTCTGCTTCTTTTCGTTCTTCAACAACTTCATGATGCCTAATAGAAACGTGAGCATCAAATTTCCATGAATCAGAACAGATGTAGAGTGGAATTTTTCTTGTTTTAAGAAGCTCTGCAAAAATTCCAGAACCAACTTTATTATAGACAACTTGAGGAGTTATTGCATCGCTTCCAAAGAATGCGATATGCGCATCCTTCATTGCAAGGCCTGCTGCACTATCGACAAAATATTTGACAGAAATTCCTTCTGTAATTAATTCAGCTGCAGTGCGCCTTCCTTGAAAAAGAGGCCGTGTTTCAGTGTTATGCACAACAAATTTTTTTCCTTGTCTTTTTGCTTCAACAAGAATAGCGACAACAGTAGAAGAGTGGCAATGAGTATAGACAATGGTTCCATGCCTAATTTTTGCTGCGCCGAGTTTTGCAATTTTTTTCTTTGCATGGTCAAAAAAGAGAAGAACTTCCTGAATCCGTTGAGCCAATCCTTTGTATAAGTTATGTGCATCGTGGTAGGAATAAATATTTTCAAAGACATAAAATAACGCATTTCGCAGACAAGGCTCTGTTGGTCGTGCAGCAATAAGCTGGTCACGTGCATGATATAATTCTGCAAGAACACCATGTGCCGTGACAGCGTGTGATTCTTGTAATACTAAAAGCAAAGATCGTACGCCCTCTCGAGCAACTCCTTCTGCACCCTGAATCTGAAGTGTTTTGATGTCGTGAATAACGTTTTTGAATTTCATAAGTATCTCCTGAGGAAATAAAAAAGAGCGGAATAAGGAAATAAGAATAAAAAATTATTTTTTCTTTTTTAGTTTTTTACCAACTTTGATACCAAGCTTTTTTTCAATGACTGCTTCCTGTCGTTCAATCTTCATTTCTTCTGCAACAATGCGTCGCGCTATTTTTTCGATGTTAAGATCAACACGTGCAATGCGTCGTTCAAGAAGCACAAGAATACGCAAACTGTAAACAATTGCTGCTAATGTCCCAACAATAATAGCTAAGATAATGACTTCCAATGAAACCCCTTCAATTGCCATAATATGATACACCTCTTTGTAAAACCCACCGAATCTCTCTTTTTATATACAGTGGGATATAAAAAGCTTTCTTTTTACTCAACAAAGGTAACGAAAAAGAAGAAAGCAGAAGGAAACAATAAGAAAAATACGCCCACCCTTTAATTTCCTATGGAAAGGGGAGTGAAAGAGGAAAGAAAAGGGACAAAAGAACAAAAAGAAGGAAACGAGAAGAGAACGATTAAAAATCATAAAAATCAAAAGAAAAAATATTTTCCAAAAGAAATAAAGGTCTTTCTTTATTTTTTATTTTACTTCTATATAGAAAATAATATAATGAATAATAATAAAACAATAAAATAAATATGATAAGATGATAATTTATTAATATGAATTACTAAACTCACAAAAGTCCCACAGCAAATCCCAAGAAAACCCCAAGAAAACACCACATAAAGCTCCACACGAAGCAAAGGGGGGACTCATTCTTCCTTGCTTCCTCTTTTATTTTACCCTCTATAATTTCCTATGAAAAAGAGGTAAAAATGCAAAATTAAAAAACTATATAAACCTTGGTTTCCTATGGAGTGTGATGGAGGAAAAGAAACTAAACAATATTTTTGAAAAATTTTTAAGTCAGGATTCTTTGTTCAAAGATAAAAAAGTATTGCAGTCATCCTACACTCCAGATGCGCTTCTCCATAGAGATGAAGAAATAAACCAATTAGCAAAAATATTGGCGCCTGCATTGCGTATGGAAAGGCCATCAAATGTATTTCTCTATGGAAAAACAGGAACAGGAAAGACAGTGACTGCTCTTTACACAATAGGGGAAATTCGAAAGCTTTCAGAGCAAAAAAACATTCCTGTGAAGGCGGCATACATTAATTGTAAGTTAAGCAGGATTGCAGATACAGAATATAGGGTTATTGCACAGCTTGCGCGAGAATTTAACAAAGAAATTCCAGCAACAGGCCTTCCAACAGATGAAGTGTATAAAATGTTTTTTCATGCGATTGATGATAAAGAGCAGCTTATTGTTCTTGTTTTAGATGAAATAGATCAGTTGATAAAAAAAGTTGGAGATGAAATAATCTATAATTTGACAAGAATAAATACAAGTCTCAAAAAAAGTCAGGTGTGTATTATTGGGATTTCGAATGATCTTGTTTTTACAGATAATCTCGATCCTCGGGTAAAATCATCGTTAAGTGAAGAAGAGGTTATTTTTCCTCCGTACAATGCATTGCAGCTCCAAGATATTTTACGAAGGCGGGCACAGCATGCATTTAAAGAAAATGTCATAGAGCCAGGTGTTGTAGAAAAGTGTGCAGCATATGCAGCACGTGAACATGGAGATGCACGTCGTGCATTAGAACTCCTGCGAGTTGCAGGTGAAATTGCAGAGCGGAATGGTGATCAAACAGTAAAAATATCTCATATTGATTATGCAGAAGAAAAGATAGAGCGAGACAGGGTTGTTGATATCGTGAAAACACAGCCAAAGCAGCAGCAAACTGCGCTGTATGCAATTTTCTCGCTGTACAATGAGAAGAATAGTATTATTTACACAGGAGATGTGTATGACATTTACAAAACACTCTGTACAAAAGTTGGTCTCTATCCATTAACACAGCGGCGTGTTTCTGACATTATTGCAGAGTTGGATATGTTGGGAATCATCAATGCAAAAGTCGTTTCAAAAGGAAGATTTGGGAGAACACGAGAGATTTCAGTTGCAATTCCACAGACAGTCAAGCCGAAGATAATGACAATTTTACAGCAGAGCCTGAGTTTAGAGTAATTTATAACTTTTATGATTTACGTTGGGGGAAAGAAATGAGCAGTGTCAAAGAGATGGTTCAATTTCTTATAGGAAAAAAAATAGTTGTTCCAGTAAAACTAATCAGTGCTCTTGCAAAAAAAGAAAAAACAGATATTGGCATTATATATAGTGAACTTCAAGAGAAGAGCGATGAAGAAATAAAAAAAATAATTGAAAGTATTTGTCAGGATAAAGGCGCAGAACAAGAAAATAATGGAACAGTTTCCATTGTTGTAAATCATACAGTAAAAGAAGTCAATAAAACAGTCCAGGATTTTGTTTCTTATTTTAATAATAGGTATAAAACAATAGAAAAAATGTTAAGGAATAGGCAAGAGCTCAGTGGAGTCACTGCAATAAAAAGAATTGCACAAAAAGATGAGCGTGAACAGGTTGCAGTAATTGGAATTGTAAAAAAGAGTGAAGAAACAAAAAATGGAAACCTTATATTTACACTAGAAGATGCAACAGGAGAAATAAAAATATTGATATCAAAAGAAAAAAAAGAGTTGTTCGGTTCTGCAAAATCTGTAGTGCTTGATGAAGTAATTGGTGTTGTGGGGGTTTCTGGAAAAGGGATTATTTTTGGAGAAAAAATTATTTGGCCTGATATTCCTGTCTACAATGAGTTAAAAAAATCACCTGTTGAAGAGTATGCTCTTTTTCTGTCTGACATTCATGTAGGTTCAAAACAGTTTTTAGCTGCAAGCTTTGATAAATTTATAAAGTGGATAAATGGGGAGCTTGGTGATGAAAAACAAAAAGAAATAGTAAAAAAAGTAAAATATATTTTTATTGTTGGTGATGTCGTTGACGGAGTGGGAATTTATCCTGGCCAGGAGTACGATTTAGAGATTCTTGATATATATGAGCAGTACAAAATATGCGCTGCGTTGTTGGATAAAATCCCAAAGCATATGAAGATTATAATTAGTCCAGGCAATCATGATGCAATGCGGCTTGCAGAACCACAGCTTCCTTTTTATGAAGATATAGCAAAGCCATTATATGACTTAACAAATGCAATTATTGTAAGCAATCCTTCTATAGTAAACGTTGGCAAGACAGAAGGTTTTCCAGGAATAAATGTCTTAATGTATCATGGCTATAGTTTTGATTATTATATTGCAAATGTGGATGAAATACGAAATAATGGTGGCTATGATCGTGCAGACTTGGTTATGCGCTTTTTGCTTCAGAGGAGGCATCTTGCACCAACACATGCATCTTGTCTTTACGTCCCTTTTGCGGATGATGATCCAATGGTGATTGGAAAAATACCTGATATTTTTGCAACAGGGCACTTGCATAAAACATCAGTGTCTAGTTATAGAAATATTACGTTAATTTGTGGAAGTTGTTGGCAGGCAAAAACAGCGTTTCAGGAGAAAATGGGGCACAATCCAGAGCCTGCTCGGGTGCCGTTGGTCAACCTACAGACACGGGAAGTAAAAATTTTAAGATTTGGTGATGAGTAATATGGCAGCAGCATCAGAAAAAATGCAGCAGTATTTTGAGAGTATAGAGCAAGAAGTAAAAGAAAGCTACAAAATCGCAACTGCTGCTCGAAAAAAAGGATTTGACCCAGACCTACAAGTAGAAATTAAGCTCGCAAAAAATATGGCAGAGCGTGTAGAAGGTCTGATTAGCGTTGTTGCGCCGCAGCTTATTGGGTCAGGAGTAACAGAGCGAATCATGGAGTTGGAGAAAGAATATGAGGCGCTTGATTGGCGTGTTGCATTAAGAATTGCGTTAGAAGTCTCTCAACAAAGATTTTGTGCATTTACAGACAAGCGAGAAGCAATGGAAGTAGGAATTAGAACTGGCTTTGCGTATCAGACAGCAGGAATTGTTGCTGCTCCATTAGAAGGTTTTACGCAGCTTAAAGTGCGAAAAACATTTGATGGAAAAGAATATTTTGTTCCGTGTTATGCTGGCCCGATTCGTGGTGCAGGGGGAACAGCAGCAGCATTCTCGTTATTGCTGACAGATTATGTGAGAGTGCACATGGGCTATGCAAAGTATGATCCTTCAGAAAAAGAAGTCAATAGGTATAAAACAGAGATTTATGATTATCATGAACGCATTACTAATTTACAATATCTCCCTTCTCTTGAAGAGCTTGACTTTCTTTTGCGCCATATGCCAGTACAGGTAGACGGAGATCCTACAGAAACAAAAGATGTTTCAAATTATAAAGACACGCCGCGTGTGGAAACAAATAAAATTAGAGGAGGAATCTGCTTAGTTCTCGCAGAAGGCCTTTCACAAAAAGCGCCGAAGTTGTGGAAACGTTTAGAGCAATGGGGTAAAGAGTTTGGTTTAGAGTGGGATTTTTTAGGGGAGTTCTTAAAAATCCAAAAAACAATTAAGGCAAAAAAGAAAACAGGAGAGACAGGAAAAAAAGAAAAAGTAACTCCTAATCATACATTTATTGCAGATATGGTTGCTGGTCGTCCAGTGCTGACATTTCCAATGGCGCAGGGAGGATTTCGGCTGCGTTATGGTCGATCAAGAACATCTGGTTTTTCAGCTGCATCAATAAATCCCGCAACAATGTTTATTCTTGACAAATTTGTTGCAATAGGAACACAGTTGAAAGTAGAGCGTCCTGGAAAAGCAGCAGCAATAACATCATGTGACACTATTCATGGCCCTATTGTTCTGTTAGAAGATGGGACACTAAGATATGTTGAAACAATTGAAGATGCAAAAGCATGCAAAGATAAAGTAAAGGAGATTGTGTATTTAGGAGATATATTGTTTAATTATGGAGATTTCTCTGAAAATGGGCATATCCTTGTTCCTTGTGGGTATAATGAGGACTGGTGGCTTCAGCAATTGAAAAGAGAAAGAGCTCGACATAATGAAAAAGAAAAAATTTCACAAGAGCAGCAGGATTATTTCCGTGATGCAAAAAAAGAAAAATCACTAAAAGAGTGTGTTGAGATCACAAAGAAATATAATATTCCTCTTCATCCTCGTTATACATATTTCTGGTCCCAAATAACAAAAGAGCAATGCGAAGAGCTTCTTGCACATCTTATAACACTCCGGATTTTAGAACAGAAAATAACAATCAACTGGAAGCAAGGAATTAAAAGAACAATAGAATTATTAGGAATTTCTCATATAGTGGTAAATAATGAGTTTATTGTTATAGAAAAAGATGATGCAGCAGCATTCCTCCTTTCCTTTGGGATCACACAGTATGAAGATGTGGCAAAAGTACAGAAAAGATATGATGCTGCAAAATCAGTGCTGGAAAACATCAATGAGTTTTGTGGGATGACAATAAAAGATAAAGCAGGAATGACAATTGGGACAAGGATGGGACGTCCGGAAAAAGCAAAAATGCGTGAGCTGACAGGGTCTCCGCACCTATTATTTCCAATTGGAAGAGAAGGGGGCAGAATGAGGTGTTTTGAGTCTGCGTTAGCGGCAAAAAAAGTAACAGCAGATTTTCCGTTGTATTATTGTGAGACGTGCGCGAAAGAAACAGTGTTTCATTTTTGTCATATATGCCATACGCAAACAAAGCAAAAATTCTTTTGTCAAGTGTGTGGAAAAATAAATGAGCCTATTTGTAAACAGCATGGAAAAGCATTACAATATCGAAAGCAGGAAATTCCAATTGTCCAAGAGTTTGAAGAGTGTCTAAAATATATAGGTATAACAAATCCAGCAAAGCTCATTAAAGGGATTAAAGGAACAAGCAATGAAGATCATGTTATAGAGTATTTGGGAAAAGGGATTATTCGCGCAAAACATGATGTTTATGTGAATAAAGATGGAACTATTCGCTATGATATGAGTGAGTTACCTATTACTCATTTTAAACCAGTCGAGATAGGAACAACAGTTGAGCGATTAAAGGAGCTGGGATATCAAAAAGATATATATGGAAATGAGCTAATAGATCAAGAGCAAGTGCTGGAAATTTTTCCGCAGGATATTATTTTGCCTGCAGCAACAGATGCATTGGATGAGCCATGTGATAGTGTCTTATATAGGACAGCATTGTTTATTGATGAAATGTTGGAGTGTATGTACAAACTTCCTCCGTATTACAGTGTAAAAAAGAAGAGTGAGCTTGTTGGTCATCTTACAATTTGTCTTGCACCGCACATTTCCGCAGGAATGGTCGGTAGAATAATTGGGTTTTCCAAAACACAGGGATTTTTTACACATCCGTTGTTCCATGCTGCACTGAGGAGGGATTGTGATGGAGACGAAGCAAGTGTGAGCCTTTTGATGGATGGCTTACTTAATTTTTCAAGAAGATACCTTCCTGCAAGAATTGGTGCAAGGACAATGGATGCTCCGTTAGTGCTCACGTCAAAGCTGATTCCAACAGAGGTAGACGACCAGGCTCTTGGTTTAGATGTTGTTTCAGAGTATCCTATCGAGTTGTATGAGTGTGCAGAGGAGTACAAAAATCCATGGGATGTCAAAGTAGAGCAGATTCGGCACAGAGTGAATACGCCACAGCAGTATGAAGGCTTTGGATTCACACATAATTCATCGAACATAAACGCAGGAGTGACGTGTTCTGCGTACAAAGAGCTTCCTTCTATGGAAGAGAAGTTAAATGGACAAATGGCGCTTGCAGTAAAAATTCGCGCAGTGAGTGAAAAAGATGTTGCGAGGCTTGTTGTAGAAAAACATTTTCTGAAAGATACGAAAGGAAATTTAAGAAAATTTTCGCAACAAAATTTTCGCTGTGTTAAGTGCAATGAATCCTACAGAAGGCCTCCTTTGTTTGGAAAATGTCTCAAATGTGCAGGCAAAATAATTTTTACCATCTCAGAAGGATCTGTCATTAAATATCTTGATTTAAGTATCAAGTTGGGAGAAAAGTATGGTCTTTCTCCTTATCTAAAACAGACATTAGATCTTTTGCAGCGAAGAGTAGATGCAGAATTTGGAAAAGATAAGGAAAAACAAGAAGGATTAGGAAAATGGTTTGGATCCTAAACACATACACAAAACAAAAAACATTAAATGGTAGAAGAAACCCATTTTTTTGTAGAAAAGTAAGGTAAAATTATTGGTGCGAGCATGGAAGTAACAGAACAAATTCAAGTGTTTCAGGAATTTTTAGAAATTCACTATATTGCACACTTGTTAGAAGAAGTGAGAAAAGGGCAGACATATTTTGTTGTTGATTATGGTCTTTTGGCAAAGCATTCTCCTGAGCTTGCAGAGATGCTTTTAGAGCAGCCAGAAGAAGTAATAAAGGCATGCGAACTTTCTATCTCTAATTTTGACCTGCCAAAAGAAGTGAAAAGTTTTCACATTCGGTTTTCTAATCTCCCAGAAAAGCATAAAATTTATGTTAGAAATATACGAAGCGAGCATATTAACAAACTTCTTGTTGTGGAAGGCACAATTAGGCAAAAGTCTGATGTTCGGCCGCAGGTAACTGCTGCTCGTTTTGAATGTCCAAGTTGTGGTAATGTGATGAACGTACTTCAGCTTGATAGTAAATTTAAAGAGCCAAGCAGATGTGGGTGCGGAAGAAAAGGAAAGTTCCGGCTGTTGAGCAAAGAGCTGATTGATGTCCAGGGAATTGTTTTGGAAGAAGCAACAAAAGATTTGGAAGGAGGCGCGCAGCCAAAGCGAATCAATGTTCTTTTAAAGCAGGATCTTGTCAGCCCAATGTCCGATAAGAAGACCAATCCAGGAACAACGTTGCAGATTATTGGGATGCTCAAAGAAATCCCTATTATTTTGAGAAGTGGCGGTCAATCAACAAAATATGATCTTTTACTTGAAGCAAATAACATTGTTCCGTTGGAAGAAGATTATTCAACAATTGAGATTAAGCCAGATGAAGAAGAGCAGATAAAAAAAATAGCAAATGATCCTAAAATCTACCAAAAGCTTGCAACATCATTGGCACCAGGAATTTACGGCCATCAAAAAATAAAAGAAGCGTTAATACTTCAGTTTGTTGGTGGTGTCAAGAAGCTTCGCGATGATGGTGTGATGAGCAGAGGAGATATCCACGTTCTTTTGATAGGTGATCCTGGTGCAGGAAAAAGTCAGTTGTTAAAGCGTGCAGCAGTTGTTGCTCCGAAAGCGCGATTTGTTTCCGGGAAAGGCGTGAGCGGTGCAGGGCTTTGTGTTTCTCCAAACAGCCTTTTATTAACAAATCCTGGTGGGATAGAGACAATAGAAAATGTTGTTGAACCTCGTCTTGATAATCCTAAGA
>Ga0233425_10003165_pt1 | contig 30627 bp, 25 predicted proteins | sample Watercolumn_Towu_2_FD_181712 | JGI IMG/M metagenome (GOLD analysis project Ga0233425, IMG submission 181712) | Freshwater microbial communities from Lake Towuti, South Sulawesi, Indonesia - Watercolumn_Towuti2014_140_MG | ecosystem: Environmental > Aquatic > Freshwater > Lake | place...
GTCCCGCCGCCATCACGCCGGCTCGGCACGCCATGTGCACGGACGCATGGCGTCGGCGGAGGATGTCTCCGCGACCCCTCCCCGAGGAGCCACGCCATGAACGCCGCGATCCGCGATCTTCCCCGTCAAGAGTCCGCCGCCACCACGCTTCTCGCGATGCGCGTTGACGGCGACACGTGCACGGTCCGCGCGGCCGCCGTGTGGCCCATCGCGGAGGTGCTCGCGTTCGAGGACCAGTTCGACGGCCTCGCCGCGGGCGACGCCAACGCCGATCCCTCGCTCATCGCCGACATGCTCGACTCGCGCATGATCGCGGCCCCACGGCCGCGTCGACGTCGCGACCGGGCCGTGAGTTCGCGGGCGATGTTCTACGCGGGAAGCTGACCCGCACCCCGCCCCGCGGAGGCGCGTGCTACACTCCCGACCCCCCGGGAGTCCTGCTGGCATGAACGGCGCTTTTCCGCTTCTCGATCTGGATGGGTGCCGCCAGCGGCAGACGCGGCTCCTGGAGTGCATGGCCGCGCGGTCGCTCGATCTCGTGGTCGTCGTGTCGCCGGAGCACGTGCAGTATCTCACGGGTCACCGCTGGGATCACCGTTTTGCTCCCCTTGCGGCGGTGCTTGCCTCCGGTGACGTGCTGCTCGTCTGCCCCGACAAGCCCGTGGATCGGGCGGCGGCCTCCGAGATTCGCACGTACGAGGCGAAGTGGCGGTCGACGCTGCGCAACGACCAGCGCGAGGCGTGCGCTGCCGTGTTCGGCGACTGGCTGACCGCCCGGGGTCGGCCCGCCCGCGTCGGGGTCGAATACTCCGCCTGCCCGCCACACGTGACCCGATGGCTTGCCGACGCCGCGTTGGAGGACGTCGAACCCGATCTCTTGCGGCTGAGGCGGCGCAAGGACCCGGACGAACTCGCCGTGCTCGCTCGTGCGATCGATGCCGCCGGTGCGATGGTCGCGCGGGCCCGGGCGGTCGTGGCGCCCGGCGTGAATGAACTCGCCGTGTTCTCTGAACTCCAGACGGCAGCGGTGTCGGCGTGCGGTGAGATGCTGACCGGCACCGGGAATGACTACGCCTGCGGCGTCCGGGGCGGGCCACCGCGCGACCGAAGCTGCGTGGCGGGTGACCTCTTCATCCTCGACCTTGGCCCGGCCTACCGCGGTTACTTTTCCGACATCGCCCGGGTGATCGCCGTCGACGGCCGGCCGACGGACGCGCAGCATGCGGCCTGGGAACACGTCTGCGGCGGCCTGGCGCTCGTGGAGCGCATCGCGAAGCCAGGTGTCCGCTGCCGCGACCTCTTCGAGGAGGTTCGCCTCTGGCTGGCGGCGGCCCCGGTCGGCACCTGGTCGAGTCACCTCGGACACGGCATCGGCCTCGCCGTTCATGAGGGACCGCACCTCAATCCGAACTGGGACGACGTACTCGAGGAGGGCGACGTGATCGCCGTCGAGCCGGCGATCTACGATCCCTCGCTCCGCTGCGGCCTCCGGCTCGAGAACGACTATCTGGTCACGGCGACGGGAATCCGCAACCTCAGTCCGTTCCCGATCGGCCTCATCGATTGACGTCGGCACCGTCGAGCGGACGCACCCAGACATTGCGGAACCGGGCCCGGCTGCCGTGGTCCTGAAGGACGAGCGGCCCCGCGCCGGTCTCGAGGATCCGCTTCTCCACGTCCCGCATGTAGTTCGTCACGCCGTGCTTGAACGGCGTGTACGGCGACCGCGGCTCGGCGAACTCGATCGCGTCCTGCACCAGCCTGCCGTTGAGCCACGCGGTGAGCCGGCCAGGCTTCGTGATCGCACCGGACCCATCACGGCGCGGGGCGATGAACCGGATGTCGTAGACCTGCCACTGACCGGTGGGCAGCGCCGCATTCACCAGCGGAGGTGCGAAGCGGTAGAGGGCCCCTTCGTCCTGCATCTGCGGAGGATGGCTCTTCGCGGAATCGAGGATCTGAAGCTCGTACAGCCCGTGCACGTAGAGGCCGCTGTTGCCGGAACCCTCGGGCGAGGTCACGAACTCGGCGTGAATGTCGGCGTCACGGAACGTCATCGTCGAGACGATGTGATTGGCGCGTCGGTCGCTCGCGGCCACCTCCAGCCCGCCGTCGCGAACCTCCCAGTCGATCGGCCCACCCGTCATCGAGACGAATGCAGGGCGGTCCGCCGCGTCGACGACATGGCCGTCGGCGCCGACGAGCACGATCGCGTCGGACGGAGGCTGGACGGGGAGCGGTGACTGCACGGGATGAAACGCACCGTGGTCGTCGGCTGGCGGGGGTGTGCGGCCGAGGAGCGTGCGATCCAGAAAATCGGCGCACCTTTGCCAGTCGTAGGCCAGGAGTTCGTGTCGCCCCGAACGCACGTGGTAGCCGATGGTTCGGCCGACGGGCGTGTCGATCGCGGGATAGCTGCCGGTGGCGAGCCCCTCACGGTCGAACAGCCGCCAGGCCGGCTCGGCCGCGACGCAGGCGAGGAACTCGCCGCGTGGGTCGGACCAGCGATCCTCGACGGCGCTTGCGACATACAGCGGCCGCGGCGCGACGAGCGCCAGCAGGCAGTGCTGATCGCAGGGAAGTTCGGCCTCGCGGCCGGCGAACGACGCGAAGCGTGGACAGAACCAGTGGGGAAACCTGCCGGTGATGTCGGCGATCCCTTCGCCGTAGTCGCGGCGCGAGAGTGCGGCACCGCCGCAACCCGACTCCATCGACACGACGGCGGCGAACCGCTCGTCGCTCGCGCCCGCCCAGAGGGCTGCCTTGCCGAGACGGGAGAACCCCACGACGGTCACCGCGTCCTTTCGCACCTCGGGGAGTGTCACCAGCCAGTCGAGGATCCGCGACAGCTGCCACGCCCAAGCGGCCATCGCGCCGGGGGCGTCGGCGGCCGACGGGGCGGCAGTGCCGTCCGGCGGGGGTCGGTCCGGAAACACGTCACCGCAGGAGGCCGTCGCCATGCCGTAGCCGCGCACGAGCATCGCAGGAACCGGCCAGCGGTGGGCGAGCCGTCCGCGTGACGACTCCGTCGCGGTGTGAGCGTCGATGCCGGCGACCTTGTCGTTGGGCAGCCACGTCGACGGCAGCCAGATGCCTGGATCGGGATACTCAGCCTGGTTTCCAAGAAAGTTGAGACCGAGGAGCACGGGCACCGGCTCCCGCGTCTCAGCGGGAACATAGAGAAGCACCTCGGTGATCGGCGCAGCGTCATCCGTGCCGAGACGGAGCCGGACCTGGAGACGTCGCGCCTTCACATCTCCTGGGAGCACGACATCAGCCCGCTCGACGGCTCCCACCACGGCGACCGGGGCCGAAGGCAGCCGCTTCCCGAACACGTTCGACTCGAGCAACGCGAGCTGGTGCGGTCGTGCAACCGTCATCCACGATTCGGCGGAGGTTGCTCGTTTGCCATCCGGCCCCTCGAGGGGATCCGGAAGCACGAACGAGCCGACCTTGGCCTCGTCGTAGTTCGGAGGGCCGCCCGAAGCGATTCCCCACCCCATCGCAAGCACCGCCAGACATCCTATGGTCATGCGCCCCATGCAGCCCTCCCGAGTCTCTCGCTCGATCGTCGTCTCCGAGAGTCTACGCGAGCCGTGGGCCCCTCAGGACCGATTCGTGAGACTCCCCGCTGAACAGGCGACGGAGGCGAGTCAGGGTGAGGCTTTCCTTGCCGCATCGGCCCGTGCGGCGGCGTCGTTCGTGGCCTCGAGATCGGTGTGCGAGTCGAACTGCGGGCCCGTCGGGGCGGCAGCCGCATCGCGGGCTGGCAGTCGCGGGCGATGCAGGTCGTTCTGCAAGCCGATCGACTCGATGGGAATGCGGGGAAACGCCGGAAAGCGGCGGAGCACGGGCGACGCGGCCGCGAAGCCGTAGTCGAACTTCACGGGGTCGATGAACAGCGGATCGTCACCGCCGGTTCCCTTTCCCAGATCGAGGTTGTCGACGATCGAAACACCGTCGAGTTCCCCCTTGCGGCCTGACTTCCTCAGGGACGTTCCGCAGCGCACGGTGACGTTCTCCGCGATCAGAATCCCGTGCGGCCGCCCGGCATCGGTGGCCGGATCGAGCAACCGAGCGAGCGTCGGATACCGCACGCTCCAGGGCTCGGTGTCGGCCCGGGCCGACGCCAGCCGCGACCGCAGCCGCGGGTTGTCGTGGCAGCCCCGGGACACGCCCCGGGAATCGACGTGGATTCCGACCGCGCACTCGACCATCACGTTGTGCCGCACGATGTTGTCGTGGCCGCCGCCGAGAAAGGCCCCGCATGCCGAGCGTATGACGAGGTTCCCCTCGATGGTGTCGCCACTGTCACCGTCATCGACGTAGAAGGCGTTGGCTCGCGGGCAATCGTGAACGAGATTGTGGCGAAGGACGTTGCCATGGCTCGTCCAGTCGAGCGACGAGTAGAAGGCGCCGACGTCACCCGACGTGAGCGCCACCCGACAGACCTCGTTGCGCTCGAGGAGATGATCGTTGCCGGTGTAGAGCACGGCCGCGTGCGGCAGGTCGTGAAGGTAGTTGTTGGCCACATGACAGCCGACCGCGTCGCGGGCCGGCTTGCCCTGAAAGGACATGTCACCGAGGTGAATGGCCGCCGCATACGTCTTTCGCCGGATGCCGACGTGATGCACGTCGTTGTTGATCGCTTCGTGGCCGCAGGGCTCGAGCCCGGCACGGTCTCCGCCCACGAGCCGAATGCCGGCATCGCCGATGTCGAAGATGTCGCAACTGCGGACGGCATGCGCGGTGCCGCCGGTGACGACCACGGCCGTGCCGCCAAGTTTGCGGAACGTGCAGCCGAGCACGAGGCCGTCGCGGCCGCCGACGATTTCCACGCCCGCGCCGCTTCCCCCTTCGATGGTCAAGGACTGGAGCGTGATGGCGCGAGCCCCCGTGATCTTCACGACGGGCTCGCGTATCCCGCCGACGAACACGCGCGACGTGGCGCCAAAAGCCTTCGGAGGCCAGACGTAGAGCATGCCCGAGGCCGTGTGGACGCACCACTCTCCCTCACGGTCGATCTCCTCGAGCAGGTTGACCGCCCACCACGGCTCCTTGCCGTCACCCTTCTTGCCCTTGGGGGCGTACTTCGAACCGATCCCTCCGCTGACGGTTCCGGCGAAGTCGATCCTTCGGGTCGCCGGGTCGATGGCGGCCACGCGAATCGTGACCGGATCCCACGGCACGCGCCAGTAGCCTTCCAGCCAGACGCCGTCCTCCACCCGCCAACGGGCCACTCGATCATCGCGGGAGATGAACGCGCCGCCGCGGCCACGTTGCTCCCCCTTCTCGAGCACGTCGCCCATGGTGGCCGGGCCGTCGTCAGGCCACCGTGCCAGCGGGAGGCGGGCGTCGTCGATGAACAGTTCCGGAAGGCCGCCCCCGTCACGAAAGACGTCGGGAGGCACGGCCACGGCTGGCAGTCCGGCCGCCTTCATGTCGAGCACGAGCACCCGGCCGCGGGCCGCGGGGTCGAGCCTCGCGACAACGCGGGGATCACGAACGGGCACGAACGCGGCCGGATCGACGAAGCGGCCCGCGTGCACCCGCGCCCCGCGATCCGCGGGGCCGCGAATCACGAGTTTCGAATCCCGCTCGTCGAGGTCGAGCGTTCGCGTGCGCCGGTGGAGCCCGGGCGAGAGCCAGATCGTGTCGGAGTTGATCGCTTCTGCGGAACGATCGCGCGCCCGCGCGGCATCGCGGGCGCGTTCAAGCGTTGCGAACGGCTGAGCGCGTGTGCCGGCGTGGGCATCATTCCCCTGGGGAGACACATGCCATTCCCCTGCGACCTCGGCTGCCGACGTCACGTCACCGGCGAGACAGAGAGCCGACACGATGGCCAGCATGAGGAGACGGCGAACGATCGCGGGCATCTGGGCGGGCTCCGTGCCTCCGGGGTTCGGATCGGCATTCTAGGGTGGCATCGGCGCCCGTCGCGACCAGTCCCGAGCGTTGACGCACGGCGGCCACACCGTGCGCTGACGCCGTCCATCATGGGACGATCCAAGGGAGCTTCGCAGTCCCTGCGGCGATCGCATACATTCTTACGCGGCCCGGTACCGGTCCGCGTCATCTCCCGCCCCAACAAATGGAAACTCCCAGCATGTCCCTCGCCGAGGCACCCCGTGACACCGTCCCAAGCCGCTGGCACGCGTTGGCGGATCGCGTGCTTGCCGGCGGCGCGATCGAGCGGCCGGAGGCCCGTGCCGTCCTCGAGTCCTCGGACGCCGAACTGCCCGACCTTCTCGCCGCCGCGTGGCGGGTCCGGCACAGGCACTATGGCAACACGGTGCAGCTGTTCTTCCTGATGAACGCCAAGAGCGGGTTGTGCCCTGAAGACTGCGGCTATTGCTCGCAGTCGAAAGTCTCGGAGGCGGAGATCCCCCGCTACAACCTCCTCTCGGAGCCCAAGCTGCTCGAGGCGGCGAAACTCGCGTCGGAGCGGCAGTCGAAGACGTTCTGCATCGTGATCTCCGCACGGGGTCCGAGCCAGCGGGAGATCGACTTCGTCTGCCACATCACACCGAAGATCAAGCGGGAGTACGGGCTCAACATCTGCGCCTGCCTCGGCCTTCTCACGCCCGAGCAGGCGAAGCAACTCGCCGCCGCCGGCGTGGACAAGGTCAATCACAACCTCAACACGAGCGAGCGGCATTACGGCGAGGTCTGCACGACGCACACCTACGCCGAACGCGTCGCCACGCTGGCCGCCTGCCGGGCCGCCGGCCTCGAGCTGTGCAGCGGCGGCATCATGGGCATGGGGGAAACGCACGACGACCTCGTGGATATGGCACTGGAACTGCGGGCGCTCGGGGTCGAGTCGATCCCGCTCAACTTCCTCAACGCCATCGACGGCACGCCCTTGGAGCGGATGAACCGCATCACGCCGCGCGACTGCCTCCGGGGCCTGGCGATGATGCGGCTCGTGAACCCCACGGCCGAGATCCGCATCGCCGGCGGCCGCGAACTTCACCTCGGCAGCCTCCAGCCGCTCGGTCTTTATGCGGCCAACTCGATGTTCGTGGGCGATTACCTGACCACGAAGGGCCAACTTCCCGAGGCCGACTACCGGATGATCGAGGATCTTGGCTTCGTGGTCACCCGCGGCGCGGAGTCGGCAGAGCCCGTGCCGTCCATCGACTGACGTCGGCGGGTCACGACTCTCCCGCGGCCCCAAGGCTCGCGAGCAGTTCGGCCATCTCCGCGGCGGCATGGGCCTGCCCTTGGTCGCGGGCCGCCTCGATTCCTTCGCGGAGTGCACGGCGGGCGTCGTCGATCCGGTGTCGCGCCGCGAGGTGCCGGGCCGCCATGTGGTACGCCGGCACGTAGGGCGGCTCGCCACGGGCGAGCTCCTCGAGGATCTCGAGCCCGGCCTCCCACTCCCCGGCCGACTCGAGTTCGAGCGCCAGGCTGTAGCGAAGGAAGACGTCGCCCGGTTCGTCCTTGAGAAGGGCCTCGATCTTTTCACGTCGGGACGTGGTCATCGCGGGGGTTGATCCTCCGGTTCTCGCTCGTTCTCTCGTTCCGGACGACGGCTGGCTGCCGGATCGATGCGGACCAGGCCGGGCTTCGATCCACCGTGGGAAACCACGATCGACCGCTCCAAGGCGCATGCGATGCCACGCGGCGACGGCAGCCGTGCGACGCACGTGGCTCGTACCGCCTGGCGTCGAGCGCGGATGACCGCATCGAGTCGCCACAGCCCGGCAGGCTGCTGGACAACTGTGGCATCATCGGCGATCAGCCACAAGGCCCCGTCCCCGCGGGTGAAGGCGGCCCCTCGCACGTTGAAGAGGCCGGTGTCCACCCGGAGGATCTCCCGTCCAGCGGAATCATGAAATGACACTTCGGCCGGCGCCGCCCCTTGGGTCGATGCATCGACGAGCACCAGTTCGTCGGCGGGGCTCACGGCGGCGGCGATGACGCGGCGACCAGCGGGCACGCTCGGACACGCCTCCGACGAAAGGGGGCGCACGCTGGCACCGGCAAATACCGCTCGGACCACCGGATCCACGGGCTCGGGCAGTCCGGCGATCGCCAGCCAGTCGCGCGATTGGCTCACGGCAAGCCCGACCGAGGCGCCCCCGCCCGCCGCCCGGCCGACGCGGAGGGACTGCACGGGCGTGGAGGGGTCGGCCGCCGCCGCGGGTGCGATGCGGAACGTTCGCAGGGCCCATTCCTCGCCGGAGCGCGTGACCACGGCGACCAAGTCGCCCGGAAGACAGCCCAGGGCAACAGGGGCCGCCACACCCGCCCCAGCGGGTGCGATCGCATCCCGCCGTCGGTCAGGCGTTCGTGGATCGAAGGCCACGACCGCCCGACGGGATTCGTCAATGCCAAAAACCAACTGTCCATTCGCCGAGGCCGCCAGCGGCCCGAACGCATCCCCGGCCCCGAGTGGCGTGACGGTCACGGCGTCAGCCGCTGGCCGGGGGTCATCCCGGGCGGCCACAGGCGGCGGCGCCGTGCAGGCCAGCGTCATGCAGGCCAACGCCACCGCACAGCCGCCCGACCGCGCACGGTGCACGCCCTCACCCTCCCGCGGGTTGAAGGCCGTGCGCCGCTTCCCAGGCCGTGATCTCATCGGCATGCCGCAGCGAGAGGCCGATGTCATCCAGCCCTTCGAGCAGGCACTGTCGCCGGAACGGATCGACCGCGAAGGATCGCGTGAATCCGGCGTCATCGGCCACGGTGCAGGCGTGGAGATCCACCCGGAGCCGGTACTGGCCACCTTCCCTCGCGGCAACCGAAGCGCGCCCAAAGAGCTCGTCGACATCCGACTCCTCGAGTCGGATCGGAACCATCCCGTTCTGGAAGCAGTTGTTGAAAAAGATGTCCGCAAACGTCGGCGCGATCACGGCCCGGAATCCGTAGTCGGCCAAGGCCCACGGTGCATGCTCGCGACTCGACCCGCATCCGAAATTGCGGCGTGCCAGCAGGATGCTGGCTCCGGCCGCAGGCGGCTGATTCAACTCGAACTCGGGATTCAATGAGCCGTCGGGAAGGAACCGCCAGTCGAAGAACAGATACTGTCCGAACCCGGTCCGCTCGATCCGCTTGAGAAACTGCTTGGGGATGATCTGATCGGTATCGACGTTCGCCCGGTCGAGCGCGGCGACGACGCCGGCGTGCGTGGTAAACGGCTGCATCGGCGTGGTGACCTCCTACCTGTACTGCCAGTCACGAATATCGACGAAGTGTCCTTTGACCGCGGCCGCGGCGGCCATGGCGGGCGAGACGAGGTGCGTGCGGCCCCCCTTGCCCTGACGCCCTTCAAAGTTGCGGTTGCTCGTGGACGCACACCGCTCCTGGGGCGCGAGCGTGTCGGGATTCATTCCGAGGCACATGCTGCAGCCGGCCTCGCGCCAGTCGAAACCAGCTTCGCGAAACACGCGGTCGAGCCCCTCTTCCTCGGCCTGCCGCTTCACGCGGCCGCTGCCGGGCACCACCATCGCCCGCACGGTCGGCGCCACACGGTAGCCCCGCACGACGCTCGCCGCCGCCCGCAGGTCCTCGATACGGCTGTTCGTGCAGGATCCGATGAACACGCGGTCGAGCGGAATGTCGACGATCGGTGTGCCCCCGGCGAGCCCCATGTACTCCAGTGCCCGCGTGGCACTCGAGCGGTCGTTGGGGTCGGCGAACGCGGCGGGATCGGGCACGGCGGCATCCACGCCCGTCACCTGCGCGGGATTCGTGCCCCACGTCACCTGCGGCACGACGTCGGCGGCGCGGAACAGTTCCACCCGGTCGTAGACCGCGCCGGGATCGCTCGGCAGCTTCTCCCAGCGGGCGACCGCCTCGTCGAAGTCCCGTGGGGCGAAGTCGCGGCCGCGGAGGTAGTCGAACGTGACCGCGTCGGGCGCGATCATGCCGGCCCTCGCCCCCGCCTCGATCGACATGTTGCAGACGGTCATCCGCTGCTCCATGCCGAGGCTGCGGATGCACGACCCCGTGTACTCGATGACGTGGCCCACGCCCCCTTCCGTGGACAGCCGGCCGATCAGGTACAGCACGATGTCCTTGGCGGTCACACCGGCGGGCAGCGCACCATCGACCCGCACCTCGAGTGACCTCGGTTTCGCCTGCCGCAGTGTCTGCGTGGCGAGGACGTGCTCGACCTCGCTCGTACCGATGCCGAAGGCGAGTGCCCCGAGCGCGCCGTGCGTGGCCGTGTGGCTGTCACCGCACACGATCGTCATGCCAGGTTGCGTGATGCCGAGTTCCGGGCCGATGACGTGCACGATCCCCTGGTCGGCGTCGCCAAGATCGAACAGCCGCACACCGAACTCCCGGCAGTTGTTCCGAAGCGTGTCGATCTGCTGCTTGGAAACGGGGTCCGCGATCGGCAGACGACGGTCGCTCGTGGGCACGTTGTGATCGGGCGTGGCGAACGTGGCCTCCGGACGCCGAACTCTCCGACCGGCGAGCCTCAACCCCTCGAATGCCTGCGGGCTCGTCACCTCGTGCACGAGATGGCGGTCGATGTAGAGCAGCGGCAGTTCGCCGGCGGGAGTGCAGACGACATGGTCGTCCCAAATCTTGTCGAGCAGCGTGCGAGGTGCGGAGGGCATGGTTCGTCGGCGGCTAGGAAGGGAGCGGATATCCGGAAAGCCACTTTAGCAAACCAGCGTCGCCGGAAAGGGGTGGCTTCAAGGTGCCGTTTTTGGACTTCGTGAAGATCGCGCGGTAGAATAGCCGACGGTGAGGGGAAGAGACGGTGCTTTGGTCGGGGGGGTGTGATCCGAGAGAAATCGCCCACCCCGAAGGTTCCTTCCTTGCGATGGGAGGCCCTGGACCATGGCGATCCGAAGGCGGGGATTCACGCTCGTCGAGTTGCTGATCTCGACCGCGATCGTGGCGGTTCTGTTCGCAACCCTGATGCCGGCCATGCAAGTGGCCCGCGAGTCGGCACGACGAAGCCACTGCAGCAACAACGTCAAGCAGCTCGCGCTCGGGATTCAACAGCACGTCGCCACGCAGGGGCCGTTCCCGACGGGCGGCTGGGGCTGGGGCTGGGTGGGTGACCCAGACCGCGGGTCGAACCGCCGACAACCAGGAGGCTGGGTCTACAACGTTCTGCCCTACATGGAGCAGTTGGCGACCCACGACATGGCGATCGGCACCACGGGAGCCGCGAGGTCGGCCGCCGGGGCGACGATGATCGCGACTCCCTTGGGAGTGTTCAACTGTCCCTCGCGTCGCCCCGCCAAACTCTACCCCCACGCACTTTCCACAAACGGCTACATGGTTGCCGGGGCGACGCCGCTGGTGGCGAAGTCTGATTACGCCGCAAACGGCGGCCACTCCTCGTTCGACGGCACGGCGGTCGGCCTCTGGAGCCCCTTTTTCACGCAGAATGCGTCCTCCGGCCCGTCATCGGCCCTGAGCGATGCACAGATCGACGCCGCAGCCCGAACCGTCGCCACTGATCCGACGCCGCCCACGGGGGTGATCTATATCTTGAGCGAAGTCATGCCCGATGCGATTCGCGATGGCCTATCCACCACGTATCTCGTCGGTGAGAAGTACCTGAACGCCGACAACTACCAGGACGGTGTCACCGACGCCGGCGACAACGACACGATGTACGTGGGGGTCAACCAGGACAACGTGCGTCAAGCGGACCTAGCCAACCTGCCGACGCAGGACCGTCGAGGGGTGACCAATCCCAATACGTTCGGCAGCGCCCACAGCATCTCGATGGCCATGGCGATGTGCGACGGCTCAGTGCGGGCGATCGGCTACACCATCACGCCGTCGGTGCACCAGAACCTCGCGCATCGCGCCGATGGCAACGTCGTGGCCGTGCCGAGGCCGTGATCCGGCTTCGCCGTCGCATCGTACCGCTCCGGCAAGGTGTGACGAGTCGTGGCCGTCATTCTTGAGCCAGCCGGTTCCGCCGGCCGATTCCGAGGGGGACGCGAAGGTCGCCAGGCGGCGACCGTCACCGCGCCTGCGGGAGGATGACATGGCTGGGCTGGGGCTGATGCGATCGCTCTGGCTTTCGAGATTCTCGAAACCGGCGGGCGAGCGGGTCATCCTCCGCCACGCACTCGCCACGCCACCACGCCGCATCCTCGAGCTTGGGCTTGGCACGTTGGTTCGCACGGAGCGGCTGCTCGAGGTCGTCGGAGCGGCGGTGCCCACCGGCGAGATCCAGTACGTGGGCATCGACCGATTCGAGAGCCGCGCTCCCACGGATCCACCGGGCGTGACACTCAAGCAGGCCCACCGTCGTCTGCACGCGTTGGCACGAGTGCAACTCGTGCCGGGGAACATCGACTCGGCGCTCGCCCGCGTCACGAACCATATCGGCACGTTCGACCTCATCTTGATCTCGGCCGACAACGACGAGCGGCACCTGTCGCGATCGTGGTTCTTCCTCCAGCGACTCTCCACGCCACGGACGACGACGTTCGTCGAAACCACCCGAACCGGGGCATCCGTATGGTCCGAGATGCCGCGCATGCGTCTTGACGAACTGGCCGCGAAGTCGGTGCTGCTCAGGGCCGGCTGATCACGCGAGCTCCGACCATCCTCACGGTCACGGCTTCGACTTGATCTTGGACAACGCCGCCGCGGCTGCCGCACGGACGCTCTTGATCGGATCGTCCTCGGCCACGAGTTCGAGGATCGGAATCGCCGTGGAGGCGGCCGCCCCGATATCACCGAGCGCCACCGCCGCTTCCAGTCGGGCGAGATCGCGTTCGTCGCGCAGCGCGCGACGGAGCAGCGGAATCGCCTTCTCGACCAAGACGGGATCACCCGGCTTCACCTTGAGCGCGGCCCAAGCAGCCACGGTCGCCATGAGTTCGTCATCCGAGTCGACGAGCGCCCGGAGCGTCGGCTCGGCAACCGCCGCCGGCTCGCCAATCCGGCCGAGGGCGTAGGTCGCGGCATACCTGGCATCTTCCTTCGCGGATTCGTCACGGACCAACTCGAGAAGCATCGGGACGGCCTCCGCCGCTTCGCCGCCGATCGCACCGATCGCCATGGCGGTGTCACCCCGCACGAGTGCGTCGTCCGAACCGAGCCCCTTGAGCAGATCGGGCAGGGCCGCCTTCGCCGCAGGACCCAACGCCGAGAGGATCTCGATCACACTCAACTTCGTCGCAGGGTCGTCAAGTTTGCCCCTCAGCACGTCCACCGCCGCCGGCCCGAGACGGATCAGCGCGGCGCCGGCTGCGTTGCCGACCTTGCGCTCGGGATCCGAGACCAACGGCATGAAGTCCCCCGCCAGTGCAGCGCGAGCCGGCACGTCGAGCCCTTCGGCAAGATCGGAGAGTCCTGATACGCAGGCTGCGCGAGCGTCGGCATCGGGGTTTGCGAGCCCCGCCCGCAGGCGATCGACTGCCTTGTCGACGAGCGCCTTGTCCTGAGGATGAATACGAGCCAGTGCCCACGATGCCACGGCGGAGAGAAAGGCGTCGTCGGACGCCGCCGCCTTCGTGAGACACGCGTCGGCGCCACCTGCGCGCACACTCCCGAGTGCGAACGCCGCCGCCAGCCGAAGGGTCTCGTCATTCGATTCGAGGGCTTGCACCAGCGCCGGGGCCGCGGAAGCCGCCTTCTCGCCGATGGACGCAAGCGCGAGAATTGCCTGCAGACGCTCATCGGGCTCGCCTTCCCCAGCCGCGACGGCCAACGACTCGGTCGCCGGAGCCGCCTCGGGCCCCATGGCCGCGAGGGCCACCTCGGCCCAGTAGCGCGACTTCGGATCCTTGAGCGCCTCGAGCAGGAGCGGCACGGCGTCGCTGCCGAGGTCGGCCACCGTGTGCAGGGCGGCCAACACGACCGACGGATCGGCGTCGGCGAGATGTCGGGACACGATCGGCGCCATCGCCCCGGGCGCGGGGCTGAATCGGCGCAGGGCCTGCATGGCGGCACGCCGTACCCGGGCGTCACCATGCACGGCCGACTTCGCCAGCGGTTCGATCGCGGAGGAGTAGATCGCCGCGTCAGCGTCGGGAACGGTTTCGCGACCATCGTCCTCGCGAATCTGGCCGAGGGCCGCCGCTGCCTGTGTCACCACGATCGGATCATCATCGCCGAGGAGTTTGACGAGGTCCGGGATCGCCGACCGCGAATCCTCTCCGATGAGCCCCACCGCACGGGCCGCGTGCCATCGCACGCGAGGCTCCGAATCCCCGAAGGCGGCCACGAGTGCCGACAACGCCGGTTTGGCGTTCTGCCCAATCGCTCCGATCTCGTCGAGCACGAGGACGCGACCTTGGCTGTCGGTGACCGCCGCGAGCTTCTTGACGAGATCCTCGATCGTCGACGTCGACTCGGTAGCGGACGTGACCGCCTGGTCCGCCGGTGGTGTGGTCGTCTCGGCGGCGGGAGCAACCGGTTCGGGGGCGGGCGCCGGCTTCGCTTCCGGCGCTTCCTCGACCGGCCTCACCGCCACGGCGGCAGGCTTCGCCGGGGGTGGCGGAGCGTTCTGGGAGCACCCCAGCAACGGCAGAAGCCCAGTCAGTGGAACCGCCAACCGGAAAGACAAGGGCCGCGACTGCCGGATCATCTGCAACGTGCTCCGAGTAGGGAAGACAGGTCTTGAGGTCCCGGGTGTGGAACCGGGCGGACAGCGGCCGCAGGTGCGCGGGCCAAATCTCCGTCGCCCCCGAAGGGCCCCGTGAGTATACTTGCGGCCGGTTTTCCGACACGGGGTCAATCTCCGTGGACTTCCGCCCGACTCCCTTTTGAGGTCGTGCATGTTCGTCCGTCCTTGGTATCTCACTCGTCTTGTCGCCGCGTTCGTGGGTGTCGGATTGGTGGCCGTCGGTGCCTCCGCTCAGTGGGGAGGCTTCGAACGTGGCGGTTTCGCATCGACCGCTGGCCAAGCGGCCGCGTATGGAATGTCCGAGATGATGCGCGCCCAGGGCTACGAGAACCTCCAGAACTCCGAGGCAGCGAAGAACTGGGAGGAAGCCAAGACCCTCGAAATCAAGAACCGCCTGCTCTGGACGGAAACGTACTTCCAGATGCGGCAGGAGAACCGCGAGCGAAGGGCGGCCGAAGCCGGTCCACGAGTCACGCAGGAGCAGGCCGTGCGGATGGCGAGAATGGCCGCACCGCCGCGGCTCGGATCGACGCAACTCGACCCCGTGACGGGCCACATCGCGTATCCGCTGATCCTCACGAACGACATCTATAAGCCCTACCGAGATCAGCTCGACTCGCTTTTCGCGCGTCGGGCGGCGTCGGGCGGCAGCATCCAGTTGTCCGACTTTCAAGCCATCCAACAGACGGTGTCGCAGTTCATCGACGCCCTCAGAAGCCGTGTGAAGGACTACCCGGCCGGCGACTATGGCCGGGCACGGTCGTTCTTGGACAGCCTCGCCCACGAGGCGTCGCGGCCGGCCGGCTGACGCCGGCGCCCACCATCGCCATGCCCTCGCGAACGGTCGGACGGCCGACCTCAGCGGCTGGCCGCGAGCCGCACCCGTGCGAGCAGCGGGAGCACGGCGAGCCGGATCAGGCTCGAGGCCACGAACACCGCCGCGTAGGCCTCGCGCGTCTCGCCGAGCGATCGAAGCAGGTAGCCGCCGCACGCGGCGCCGGCCACCGTCGCCACGGCGATGCCGAGGTTGTAGACCGTGACGACTCCCGTGCGCTCGCGGTCGTCCAGGGCCTCGAAGAACAGGAGTGTCACGGCCAGTTCGTACGCCGCCCAGCAGGCCCCGCACACCACCTGCACGCCCGACAGGTACGCGACGTGGCCCCACGGAAGCCAGAGAAGCGCGAGTGGCACGATCGACGCGCTCGCCACCCAGAGCAGTCCGAGCGAACCGATCCGCGACGCGAGCCGCCCGATCGCCGGCAGGAGCAGCGCCTTCGAGAGAAAACTCGTCGCGAACACGAGCATGTAGGCGTGGTAGGAGAACCCGAGTTCACGGAGCATGAACGGCGTAAAGTAGGGCCCCGCGAACTGCGCGCCGAACACGAAGCAGCAGAGGAACGTCACGAGCGCACCCGCGGGGCGGGCCGCCATGCTGCGGACCGCCGTGACGACCTTCGCCGCCAGCGACGGCCCGTCGACGGCGCGCTCGACGGGCAGAGGCGGCTTCGGCTCCCGGCATGACGCGAGGCACGCGGTGGACACGGCCCGCGCGACGCCGGCCGTGACGAACACGGCAGCGAATGCCGGCAACAGGGCCGAGGCGCCTTCGCCCCACTGAAGCACGAGTCCGGCGATCACGAATCCCACGCATACGCCGAACTGGCCGAGGCGGTTGCGCTGCGCGAAATAGGGCGTGCGGATCCGGTCGGGTACGAGGGTCGCCATCCACGCGGTCCAGGCCGGCCCCGAGGCCATGCCCAGCGACCAGTAGACCGCCGCGGCCACGATCAGCTCCCAGAGCCGCGCGTGCCCACGGAGGGCCCACCACACGAACGGCAGGAAACAGAGCGACTGCACGGTCGTGCAGGCGATCACCCAGCGGCGGTGGCTCCCCACGCGCGCGGTTGCCAGAGGCGCAGCGAGTTGCACGACCGCCCCCACGAGGATCGGCAGGCTGGCCACCATCCCCGAAGCCACGGGGCCGAGCCCGAGGGCGAGCGCGAACGCGGGGAAGTACGACTCCCCGCATCCCACCATGACGCTGTAGGCGACGGCGTCCACGGTCGAGACGAGCAGGTCGCGCCGCAGGCTGCCGCGCGGCGGAAGTGGGGATGCGCTCACGGCTGAAATCGTCGTCTCCGGGCGCCGGGGGGAACCCATCTGTCTATACTTCCGCGGCGTTTTGGTACAGGCGCCGCCGCGGAGCGTGCCGGCGGCTGGCGGAATGCGGAGACAACGACATGAAGGCCTTGGTGACCGGCGGCAGCGGTTTCGTGGGGCCGAGGCTGTTGCGGATGCTCGACGGCCCCGTGGTACTCTCGCGCGATCCCGATCGCGCGAGGCGCTCGATCGGAAACCTCGCCGGGCGGATCGTCCGCTGGGATCCCATGCAGGGGCCACCCCCGCGGGAAGCGTTCGACGGCGTCGACACCGTGTTTCACCTCGCGGGCGAATCGGTGGCCGAGGGGCGCTGGACCGCCGCCCAGAAGGCGCGCATCCGTGACAGCCGGGTGGTCGGCACGAAGCACCTCGTGCAGGGCATGCTCCAGGCCGCGGCCACGCCGCCGGTCCTCGTCTCGGCGTCCGCCGTGGGCTACTACGGAAGCCGTGGCGACGAGGAACTCACGGAATCGGCCCCGCCCGCGCACGACTTTCTCGCCGAGGTGTGCGTGGCGTGGGAGCGCGAGGCACTCGCCGCCGCCGAGGCGGGCGTCCGCGTGGTGACCAACCGCACCGGCATCGTGCTCGGCGCCGGCGGCGGAGCCCTCGCGAAGATGCTCACGCCATTCAAGCTCGGTGCCGGCGGCCCACTGGGCAACGGCCGCCAGTGGATGCCGTGGATTCACGTGGCCGATCTGGCTCGCCTCTATCTCCACGCCGCCGAGACACCCGAGATTCGTGGCCCCATGAACGGCGTGTCACCCAATCCCGTGCGCAACTCGGAGTTCACCCGCGCCCTCGGGCACGCGGTGCATCGTCCGGCGTTCATGCCCGCGCCGTACATCGGCCTGCGGATTCTGTTCGGGGAGTTCGCCGAGGTGTTGTTCGCCTCGCAGCGGGTGATCCCGCGGGTGGCGCTCGACACGGGTTTCGTGTTTCGCTACCCCGACATCGGGGCGGCGCTCGCGGAAATCCTCGCCCCCGCGGCGTGACCGCTCACGACGCCGCACGGCGGAGACGGTCTGCCACGGCGGCCCATCCCTCGGTGGACGGCGGTGGATCGACGATGATCCGATCGAGGCCGCGCTGGTCGAGCGCGTGGAGCGTGGAGTAGAGCCGCGCGGCATACGCGTCGGCATCGGCCGGCATTGGCACGACCATGAGTTCGCGCGAGGCTGCCAGCCGCCGCACGTCGGGATCGTCCACACGTGCGGTCAGCCAGCCGAGCCGCAGTCCGGCCTCCAGGTGCGTGGCGACCGCGGCGATCGGATCGTCGGGGAGTTCGAGACGCGTTCGCGGGGCGTAATGACGCGGTTGCTGCCCCGGCGACCGCGCGGGGCCTCGCGCCACCGGAACGCCGGCCCACGAGACCGGTCCTCCGATCACGTCCTCCAGTGACGCGCGAGAAAGCGGCCCGGGCCGGAGGATCGTCGGCGGCGACGTGGTGCAGTCGATCACGGTCGATTCGATGCCACGCGTGCACGGTCCGGCATCCAGGATCAACGCGATCCGGTCACCGAGCCCCGCGAGCACGTGCGCGGCCGTGGTGGGGGACACGGCCTCCGAGCGGTTCGCGCTTGGGGCCGCCAGCGGCAGGCCGCAGCGATCGATGAGGCGACGCGTGAGCGGGTGAGCGGGGCACCGCAGCGCGACGGTCGGACCGCCGGCCGTGACGACGTCGCCGATCCGCGGCCCGCGCGGTACGACGACCGTCACCGGGCCGGGCCAGAGCCTCGCGGCGATCCGCTCCGCCATGTCCGACCATGCACCCGAAAGTGAGCGGGCCGAGGCGATGTCGGCCACGTGCACGATCACGGGATTGCCGGATGGCCGCCCCTTGGCACGGTAGATCGCCGTCACGGCCTCGTCGTCGAGTGCGTTGGCGGCGAGGCCGTACACCGTCTCGGTGGGGATCGCGACGAGGCCGCCGCCGCGCAGGACGCCGGCCGCGCGGTCGAGCGCGGCGTCGGCGTCGGCCGAAGGCGCGGCCGACCCTTCGGGCCATGCGATGCGAACGATCTCGGCCGTGGGGCGTGCCATCGCCTCTACCTTGCAAGCCCGGCGGGCCGAGAGCAAGATGGCCGCTTCGTTTCGCGGGCGACCCGCGACGCATCGCACGAGACCTTCGCGAGGACGACTCCGTGGCCGCTAGCGCCTCCCCGCTCGTGGGCATCGCGATGGGCAGCCGCTCCGACTGGCCCACGCTCCAGCGGGCCGCGACCATCCTCGAGCAGTTCGCCGTGCCGCATGCCTGCGAGATCGTCTCTGCCCACCGCACCCCGGCGAAGCTCGCGGAGTATGCCGCGGGCGCCGCCGCCCGCGGGCTCAAGGTGATCATCGCGGGCGCCGGCGGTGCCGCCCATCTGCCGGGCATGATCGCCGCGCAGACCCACCTCCCGGTGCTCGGCGTGCCGGTGGAGTCGTCGATGCTCCGCGGCGTCGATTCACTTCTCTCGATCGTGCAGATGCCGGCGGGCGTGCCGGTCGGCACGCTGGCGATCGGCCCCGCCGGCGCCGCCAACGCCGCCCTGCTCGCGGTCGCCATTCTCGCGCTCGACGATCCGACCCTCCGCGACAAGCTCGTGACGTACCGCTCGGAGCAGACGGACCGGGTGCTCCGCGAGGAACTCAACGGCGAGTCGAGCGCGTGGTCCGAGCGGCCGTCGGAGCGGTGACCCGTGGCCGCACGTGAACTCCGCCCCATTCTTCCCGGCTCCACGCTCGGCATCCTCGGTGGCGGCCAGCTCGGCTCGATGTTCGCCGCCGCCGCGAAGCGCATGGGCTACCGCGTGGAGGCGATCTCCGACGAGGCCGACTGCCCCGCCGCGCGACACTGCGACCGGGTTCACGTGGGAGACTACGCCGATGCCGCGTTCCTCGAGCACGCGGCAGCGTCCTTCGCGGTGGTGACGTTCGAGTTCGAGAACATTCCGGCCGAGGCGGGCCGCGCGCTCGCGGCCGTGGTGCCCGTCCGCCCGGCGCCCGAGGTGCTCTTCACCACACAGAACCGGGCGCGCGAGAAGGCGTTCCTCGTCCAGCACGGGTTCGCCTGCGCGCCGCATCGCACGGTGCGTACGCGCGATGAACTCCACGCGGCGGTGGCCGCCCTCGGCCTGCCCGCCGTCGTGAAGACCGCGGCGTTCGGCTACGACGGCAAGGGCCAGCGAAAGCTCCTCGTGCCGGCCGATGTCGATGCCGCTTGGGATGCGCTGGGAGGCGGCCCCGACGGCCCGCGGGAACTCGTGCTCGAGGGCTGGATCGATTTCGACTGCGAGATCTCGGTCGTCGCCGCCCGGGGCCTCGACGGCTCGGTCGCCGTGTTCGCCCCGTCGCGGAATGCCCATGCCAATCACATCCTCGACCTCTCCACCGTGCCGGCCGGGCTACCGGCCGTGGTGGAAGACGCCGCGGTGGCGGTCGCGTCGCGGGTGCTCGAGGCCCTCGACGTGGTGGGCGTGGCGTGCGTCGAGTTCTTCGTGACCCGCGACGGCCGCGTGCTCGTCAACGAGATCGCTCCTCGCACGCACAACTCGGGACATCTCACGATCGAAGCCTGCGACACGTCGCAGTTCGAACAGCAGGTTCGCGCGATCTGCGGGCTTCCGCTCGGTTCGACCCGACAACGGCTGCCAGCCGCGATGGCGAACCTGCTCGGTGACTGCTGGGCCGACGGCGTGCCCGACTGGGCGGGGGCCCTCGCGGTGCCCGGGGTTGGCCTCCACCTCTACGGCAAGTCGGACCCGAGACCTGGTCGCAAGATGGGCCACCTCACCGCCACGGCCGAGACGGTCGGCGCGGCGGCCGAGCGCGTGCTCGCGGCCCGCAGGCGCGCGAGTCGCGGTTGACGCTACTGGGCCTCGAGGGCCCTGCCCCGCCACGAGGTCTTCAGGCCGAGCGAGCGCCGGACGAGCGCCGTCCACTGGATCGCGAGAAACACGCCGATCGCCAGCGGGTGCAACACGACGCTCGCCATGCTCTGCCGAAACCGCGCGGCCTCGACGAGCCGCGGCGCGAAGGCGAGCAACGTCGCGATCGAGGCGACGGCGGGAGCCCACGCCGGCCAGGCGTGAAAGCCGGTCGCGACCCCGACCGCGACGAGCACGACCGGCAGGATCGCGCCACCCGCGAGGAGGATCGTGAACGGCGCGATCGTCGCCGGACTGCCCACGCCCTCGGTCGCGTTCTTGGCGAGGCCACGCCACACGTCGATGCTCCGCGCGTACATCCGGCACGTGGCGATGTCGGAAGCGTCGAAGATGTCGGTCGAGAGTCCGGCGCGACGGTAGGCCCGTGGCAACTTCACGCCGTCGTGGAGCGACGCGCGGATCGCGGCATGCCCGCCGGCCCGTTCATAGTCCGTCCGCCGCGTGACGAACAGTTGACCGCAGCCGGCGGCCAGCCCCGGCGAGCGGTCCTGACGGCTCCGCGCGATCGGCAGATAGCCGAGGAGGATGAAGTGGATCAGCGGAAGCAGGAGCCAGTCGAGCAGGCACGCCGTGGCCTGTCGCGGAAACCCGCTCCCGAGGGCCGCCCCCGACGCATCCAGAAAGGCCACGATGCGGGCGATCGCGTCGGGCGTGGGCGACACATCGACGTCGAGAAACACCAGAATGTCGTGCCGCGCGGCAGCCGCAAGCTGCCAGCATGCGTGCTGTTTGCCGCACCAGCCGGGCGGGAGATCGCCGCCGCGCACGAGCCGCACCCGGGAATCCTCGGCGGCGAACCGGGAGACGATCGCCGCCGTCGCGTCATGACTGTCGTCGTCGAGGATCACGAGTTCGAGCTCCACGCCCTCGCTCGCGAGCACGTCGTGGCAGAGTCGTCCGATGGCGGCCTCCTCGTTCCTCGCCGGCACGAGCACCGAGACGCGGGCCGACGCGCCGCCCGAGACGGGCGTCGGCGCGGGGCGAAACACGCGGAGATTCGCGAGCGTGAGCAGGGCGGGCAGCGCCGCGAGCACGAGCGCCACGACCGCGAGTGCCCCGATCCACACGCTCGTCATCACGGCGTTCCCTCGCCGCCGTGCGAGGCGTCGAACCGTTCGCCTCGCAGCCACGCTCCCATGCGTCGGATCGCGTCGTAGGCGACCCCGACGCCGACGCGGCCCGAGAGAAGCGTCGTGAACCGTCGCGGATCACGGCTTCTCGCAGCTTCCGCGAGCCGGTCCTGCGCGGCTTCCAGGTGGCGTTCGAGGACGGCCGTCCACTCCTCCGGCGAATGCTGCGGTCCCGAGCCGAGGGGCACGGCCGGGCCGAACGCCACGAGCGCCTCCGGAAGTCGCTCGTTCCAGAACGGGTATTCGACGGCGAGCGGCACGACCACGCCACGCGCTGCCTTCGCCACCCCGTGCCCCACACCCGGCCGAAGGACGAGCGGCCGCTCGCGTGGATCGGTGAACGCGCCCTGCGCCGTGATCCAGAAGATCACGTCGGTACGTTCGCCGGCCGCCCGTAGCATGCGCAGGAACCGGGCGGAACCGCGCCAGGTATGCGGCTCGATGCCGATGAACCCGATGCGTTCCAGGAAGCGGTACTTTCCCAGCGCTCCGGCGTCGATCGGCCCGTAGATCACTCGGTCGGGGAACAGTGCGTCGCCCACGAAGAGGAACGTGAGCGGATCCCACCAGCCTGGATGGTTCGAGTAGAAGATCACGGGCTCGCCCGCGATGTCGGGCACGTCGGGGACACGATCGCCCCCCTTGAGCAGCCGGACGGCGTGAAAGTTCCGCGCCAGGTAACGGCGCACATACCACATGAACCAGCCATGCAGGCGCCGGGAGAACGGAGGTAACTCGGAGACCGCGCGGCCCGCCTCTCCGTCGCACCGGCCAGCTGCCAGCTTCACGCGGCTCACCCCGCCGCCACGGCGACCGCGCGAGCCGAGCCGCCCGCGGGCGTCACCAGCTTGTCCTGATCGACGCAGTCGGCGGCGATCCAGCCCGACATGAGCACCATCGGCATGCCGGGCCCCGGATGGGCCGAGCCGCCGGCGAGATAGAGGCCCTCGACGTCCGGCGAGCGGTTGGCCGGCTTGAACGCCCCGAGGTACCTGCCGTGGCTCGCCAGACCGTAGATCGCGCCGTCGAGCACGTGGTAGCGATCGTTGATGTCCTGTGGCGTGAGCGCCCGTTCCACCACGATGTGCTTGTCGAGGTCTTTGAGGCCAGCGGTCCGCTCGAGCTTGCGGACGATCGTGTTGCGATACTCGGGCAGCATCTTCTTCCAGTCGTGATGCGGCCGCAGGTAGGGCGTGTGCACGAGCACGTAGAGCGCCTCGCCGCCCGGGATCGCCACCTCCGGCTCGGTCACGGCCGGGGCACAGACGTAGCAGGTCGGATCGGCCGCCGGCTCACCGCGGCGGTAGATCGCCTCGAACTCCTCGTGCGGGTCGTGCGAGAAGACGAAGTTGTGGTGGATGAGCTGCTCGTAACGCCGGTCGAGGCCGAGGTAGAGCACGACCCCAGAACAGGCCGGTTCGTACTTGCGTCGCGCGAGGAACCGCTGTCGGGGCTGACCATCCACGAGCTCGCGGTGGGTGCGCACGCTGTCGGAGTTGCTCACCACCGCGGCCGCGGCGATCGTATCGCCCGCCGCCGTCTCGACGCCGCGCACCTTGCCCCCTTCGACGATGATCCGACGGATCGGCGTGCGGGTGCGGATGTCGACGCCCAGATCGACCGCCAGGCTGGCGAGCGCCCGCGGCACGGCGCCGGTGCCGCCGCGGGGATACCAGACACCGTCGTTGGCCTGCATGTGGGCGATGCCGCAGAGCACGGCGGGCGACTCGTCGGGTGCGCTTCCGACGTACTGCGTGAAGTGGTCGAGCATCTGCGCCGCCCGCTCGTCGGGGACGAACGATCGCACGGTGCCGGCCACGCTGTGGCCGGGCCGCATCCCGATCAACTCCTTGATGAAGGAGACGGAGATGCTCTTCCGGACGTTGAACATGTCGCGCATGCCGCCGACGCTGCGCCAGAAGAAGAACTCGTTGGAGAGCCGGTGCAGCCGCCGCGAGAGTTCCATGAACCGGCCGTAGCCGTCCCCCGAGCCGGTGCCCGGGGCGTAGGCGTCGAGCGTGGCCCGCATCGCGGCGACGTCGGAGCACAGGTCGAGCGTGGAACCGTCGTCGAAGAAACTCCGCCACTGCGGGTCGAGCGGAACCAGATCGAGCGACTGCTCGAGGTCACGGCCAGCCTCGGCGTAGATCCGCTTGAGCACCCGCGGGATCGTGAGGATCGTGGGCCCCATGTCGAAGCGGAAGCCGCCTTCCGAGAGCACCGCCGCCTTGCCGCCCACCCAGGCGTTCTTGTCGCAGAGCGTGACCGCGTAGCCGCGGGCCGCGAGCGTGCAGGCCGCCGCGAGGCCGCCGAGCCCTCCACCGACCACCACCACGCGCTCGTCACCGTTCGCCTGCCTGATCATGGATGCTCCTCGCCACGGCCGTTCAGACCGCTGCCGCCTTCTGCCTGCCGGGCCGCGTCGCCGCCGGAGAACGCCGCGACGGCCCGGCCGCGGCGTCGATGCCGAAATCACCGAGCAGGAGATCGGATGTGATCCGCGCTGACGAGTAGATCACCGGCAGGCCACTGCCAGGATGCGTGCCGCCGCCCACGAGGTACATGCCGTCGACGTCCTCGAACCGGTTGTGGGGCCGCATGTGGAGCATCTGCCCGAGGTCGTGCGACAGGTTGAACGTCGCCCCGCGGTAGATCTCGTAGTCGTCCTGCCAGTCGTCAGGAGTGATCATCTTCTCGTAGCGAATCCGAGGCCGGATGTCGCGGATGCCGATCCGCTCCATCTGGTCGAGCGCCACCTCGCGATACCATGCCGCCTCCCGGCGCCAGTCGACGTTGGGGTGGCGATGCGTGACCGGAATCAGCAGATAGAGCGTGCTCATCCCCGGCGGCGCGAGCGACGGATCGGTCACGCAGGCGTTCTGCACATACATCGACGGATCACGCGAGAGCACGTGCCGATGCTCGATGTCGGCGAGGTTGTCGCGGTAGTCGGCCGAGAGGTAGATGTTGTGATGGGCGACCTCGTCGTAGCGCCCCTCGACCCCCAGGTAGAGCATGAACGTCGAGCAGGAAAACCGCCGCGACGCGATCTTTCGGTCATTCCAGCGGCGCCGGATGCGGTCGGGCACGAGCCGCGTCATGGTGCGGGCGAAGTCGGCGTTCACGACGGTCGCGTCGGCGGCGTAGGTGCCGCGGGCCGTCGTCGCTCCCGTGATCCTGCGACCGGCAAACTCGAGCGACTCGACCGCTTCGCCATAGTGGATCTCGACGCCCATGTCGGCCGCAATCCGGGCCATCGCCTCCGACACGGCGCCGCAGCCGCCGATCGGATGAAACACGCCGTGCTCGTACTCGAGGAACGAGAGGATCGAGAACAGGCTCGGGCACTTGAACGGCGACATCCCGAGGTACTTCGACTGGAACGTGAAGGCCAGCCGGATGCGCTCATCGGAGAAGAACGTGCCGAGTTCCGCGTCGAGGCTCCGCCACGGCTTGAGCAGCGGCATGAGCTTGAGGAGACCGGGGTTGGCGAGGTCCCGCCAACTCTCGAACGGCTGCTCGAGGAACGGCGCGAAACGCTCGAACTTCGCCCGGGTGCTTTCCATGAATCGCGTGAACGCCCCGGCGTCGCCGGGTGAGAGCCGGGCCACCTCCGCCTCCATCCGTGCCGGATCGGGCGTGGCGAGCAGCTCCCCGCCCGTACCGAACACGAGCCGGTACTGCGGATCGAGCCGGACCATCTCGACCTCCCGCCGGAGATCGAGCCCACAGGCCGCGAAGATCTCGTCGAGGACCCGCGGGTAGAGAAAGAACGTGGGGCCGAGGTCGAATCGGAAGCCATCTTCCGTTGCGATCGAACTCGTGCGACCGCCGGGCACGGAGAGACGCTCGAGAATCCGGACGCGGACGCCCGCCCGTGCCAAGAGCATGGCGGTCGCCAATCCGCCGGGCCCGGCTCCGATGATGTTGACCGTCCGCGACATCCTGGCCCTTCCGCCGCGGCGGACGGGGAGTGGACGTCCCTGCCGTGCAGCCCGACCGTACTATAGGGGGCGCGCGGGGACGGTCAAGAAACCGCCCGAAGCGCGGCATGATCCGCGTGCCGCGGGCGCCGCGCGAGTCAGTAGCCGATGAAGTACGCCGAACGGACCGGTCGCAGACCGCCGAACGGGCCGCGGCGATAGAGCGGCACCGCGACGGCGGCGGGCGCATAGTACGCGGTCACGGGGGCGGCCACGACCTCCGCCACCGGCGGCGAGTAGACCGTGGTGGGGGCGTAATACGACGTGACCGCCACGGGCGCCGCGACGGCCGGGGCGTAGGCCGATGTCACGGCGATCGCGGACGGCGACGCGTAGACCGGAGGCGAGAACGCGGTGACGGCGGCGTAGTTGCCGGCCGGCGTGTAGTTGGCCACGTATGCCGGAGCCGCGACGACCGGCGCGGCCATCACCGGCGCGGCGACGACGGGGGCCGCGATCACCGGACGAAAGGCGCCGTAATAGACCACCTGTGCTTCGGCGTCGGACGATGTGCCGACGAACCCGCAGGCAACGATGCTCGATGCCAGAGCGAAACCACGCAGCGACATGTTCATGGATGGGCTTCCGGAGGCGACGGGGCACGGTGGACGAGCGATCGGAACGATGGCAGCCGTGGCAGCCGTTCCCAGACGCCGTCCTTCGAGAATACGTTCGCTGGGGTTGCCCTTGCAAACCGTCGGCAAACTCTGACATTTTGCCGTTCAACCTGGGCAAGCGGCGGCCGCTGCAAGGTGACTTCAGGGCCCGCCTTGGGCCGGTGACCCCCGGGCTTCGGAGACGACACCTTGCACGATGCGGCCCCCGCTCCCCACCGCCCTCGAGGGTTTCGCTCGCTGCTCGCGGTCCGGGGGCTCACGCTCGTCAACGATCATGCGCTCAAGTGGCTGGCGATCGGCCTCGGCAAGCGGCTGGTAGACGACGGCCAGGTCTCGCTCGTGCTCACGATCGGCCTCGTCGGCCTGTCGCTGCCCTACGTCCTGTTCTCGTGGCTCGCCGGCTCGCTCGCCGACCGGCACGCCAAGTCCACTGTCATCCGCTGGTGCAAGGCGGTCGAGGTGCTGATCGCCGCGGCCGTGATCGCCGTGCTCATGGCAGGAGTCGGCGATGCCACCACGTGGCTCGGCCTCCCGGTCGGCCTCTGGCTGCTGCTCGCCACGGTGATGGCCATCGGCGTGCAGGCCGCCGTGATGACGCCCTCGGTCGTGGGCGCGATCCCGGAGATCGTGCCCGCATCGCGTCTCGCATCGGCCAACGGTGTGTTCGCGCTCGTCTCGCTGGTGGCGGTGCTCGCAGGCACCGTCGCCGGCAACTGGGCGGCCGATATCTCGCCCCTCGCAGCCGACGCATCGGCGTGGGCCCGCGCGATGCCCGCAGGCACGATCCTCGGCAGCGTGGCCGTCGCAGGCCTGATGGCGGCGCTCGCCATGCCCAGGCTCGCGCCGGCGGCCCCCAATGCTCCGCCGGCGTGGAATGCACTTGCGAGCATCGGGAAGGATCTCGGCCTGCTCGTGCGCCAACGTGAGCTGGCTGCGGCCGCGGCGGGCATCGTCTTCTTCTGGGCGATCGGGGCCGTCGCGCAGGCGAACGTCGATCAGTTCGCCACCGAGGCGGGCGCCGACTCGCAGGGAAAGGTGGTGCCGATGCTCGTGGCGCTCGTGGCGGGCATCGGTCTGGGGAGCGTCGTGACCGGGCGGCTCGCCACCCGGCCGCACGGCGCCGACCCGCGGGTGGAACTCGGTTTCGTGCCCGCGGGCGGCCTGATCATGACCGTCGCGTTCGTGGCCCTCGCGCTGTCGGGCGGCCGCTTCCTGGCAGATGGCGGCACGGCGTGGATGCCGCTCGTGTGGCTCGTTGTCCTCGGCTTCGGGGCAGGCATGTTCGACGTGCCGCTCGAGACCTACCTTCAGGAGAAGAGCCCGTCCGCCCGGCTCGGGGGCGTGCTCGCGGCCACGAACCTGCTCCTCTTCACCGGCATGTTCCTGGCGTCCCTGGCCTACGGCGGCCTGCGGGCGCCTCTCGGGACGGGTGGCGGCCCGCTGCTCTCGGCGCGGGCCATCTTCGCGATCTTCGCCCTGCTCTCGCTCGTGGCCGCGGGCGTGGCCGTGTGGTGTGCGCCGCGGGCGACGCTCCGCTTGTTCGTGGGGTCGATCGTGCACGCGGGCTGGCGGTTTCGCGTGCGCGGCGCGACGAACATCCCGCTCGACGGGCCGGCGGTGATCGTGGGCAACCACCTCTCGTGGCTCGACGGCTTTCTCCTCCCGCTGGCGAGCCCTCGCCCCGTTCGGATGGTGGTGTACGGCCCCAACATCAAGGGTCGGTTCCTCAACATGCTCGCCGACCAGTGGCGGTTCATCCTCTTCGATCCACGGCCGAAGTCGATCGGCCAGGCGCTCAAGACGATCCAGTCGGGCCTCGCCGCGGGCGACGTGGTCGGGATCTTCTGCGAGGGGGGCATCGCCCGCACCGGCCAGCTCCTCGGCTTCAAACGTGGCCTCGAGTGGCTGCTCGAGAAGGTCGAGTCGCCGATCGTGCCGGTGTCCATCGACGGCCTGTGGGGCAGCGTGCTGTCGTTCTCGGAGGGCCGCTACTTCACGAAGTGGCCGCGGCGCTGGCGGCGGACGGTGACCGTCACGTTCGGCCCCTCGCTCCCCGCGGGCACGCACCCCGACGAGGCCCGCCTCGCGCTGCAGGAGACGACCGCCGGCGCCGTCGCCGACCGCCTCGATCCTCACGCCGCCACCGCCGAGGCCTTCGACGGCTGCTGCGTCGTGCGCCGCGAGGACCGCCTCGTGGCGTCGCTGGCCGCCGGAGATCCGCTGCACGATTCCCTCGGCGTCGCCGGGGGCAGGCTGCTGGGCATCGCATCCACCGTGATGCCGGCCGACTCCGCACCCGGCGAGCTCGGCCGCGTGCTCGCCTCAGCGCGGGCCACCCTGTGGCTGGCCCGCATCGAGCAGGTGCGCGCCGTCGCCGAAGCGGCCGTGCCCGGGCTCGCAAGTCATCTCGCGGTCGTCGTCGTGCCGATCGGCAGCCTCACGGACCTGCCGGCGGCCCGGGCGGCGATCGAGCGGTTCAGGGAGGCGTATGGCATCGAGCCGGTCGTGGCCTACGCGCCACCCGCGGTGGGCGGGCTCGTGGCGATGAACACGCCGGTGTCGCGGATCGCCTGGGATCACGAGGCGATCCACAAGCCCGAGACGGTGGGCCGGGTCGTGAATGGCGTCGCCGTCTGGCCGCGGGCCGCGATGCGTCTGCCCCTCGGGCTGGACTCGCTCGCCTCTCAGGGCATCGCCGACGACGCCGACGGCACGCTCGCGATCGCCGCGACCGGAGGTGCAGGCCGCGCCCGCACACCGCGGGCGGCGCTGCTCCCCGACACATTCGACGTGGACAAGGACGGCTTTCTCGTCCCGCGAGGCTGATCCCGTGATGCCCGACGCCGCGTGGCGTTCGCGGGGCCGCCCCCGCGATTTTCCCGAGAACCTTGGTGTCGGAGGCGGCGTTCGGTATGGTTGGGAGCGGTCATGCACCCGTAGCTCAATTGGATAGAGCATCGGTCTACGGAACCGAAGGTTGAAGGTTCGAGCCCTTCCGGGTGTATTTCTCTCGCCGCTCCCCCCGCGCCGTCACCAGACTGCCCTTGGGCGACTTCTGCGGCGGCCGCTAGGCTGCGGGCATGCAACGGCTGCCGAACGCGGAACGCGTGGTCGGGTTCGACCCCGGACTGAACGTCACCGGATACGGTGTCGTGGAGTGCCACGGCGCGTCGGTGCGCCTCATCGAGGCCGGGACGGTGAAGTCGAAAGGGGACACCCTCGAGGACCGACTCCACACGATCCATGCCGGCGTACGAGAGGTGATCGAGGCCTGTCGCCCCACGGCCATGGCGATCGAACAGGTCTTCTCGCACGCGAGGTTCCCCAAGGCCGCGATCCTCCTGGCGCATGCGCGGGGCGTGATCTGCCTCGCGGGAGTGCAGGCCGGCCTGGCCGTGCACCATTACCTCCCCACCCGCGTGAAGGGCACGCTCACCGGCTCGGGCCACGCGGCCAAGGAGCAGATGCAGGCCGCGGTCCAGCGGGAGCTCGGCCTCGCCGCGGTGCCCCGTCCCGCCGACGCCGCCGACGCCCTCGCGGTGGCGCTGGCCGACTACCACCTGCGGCTCCGCCCTCTGTTCTTCGGTACGGGCGTGGCCCGCGTCCGCAGCAGTCGGTCCTAATCGAGCGCCCCCCTCCCCTTGCCCGCAGCCGGTCCACCCGAATGATCACCCGCATTTCTGGCACGCTCGATTCCGTCGATCACTCCGGCAACGCCATCGAACTGGCCGTGGGGCCGCTCGTGCACGAGATCCTCGTCACGGACCTGGTGCGGCGCACGCTCCAGGCGAAGGTCGGGCAGTCGATCACGCTGCACACGCTGGAGTTCCTCGAGGGCACGCCCGGACGCGGCAACCTCGTGCCTCGCATGGTCGGGTTCCTCTCGGAGGTGGAGCGGGAGTTCTTCGATCTCATCTGTGAGGTGGACGGCGTCGGCGTGCGCAAGGCCCTTCGCGCCATCATCCGCCCGGTCGGTGAGATCGCGGCCGCCATCGACGAGCAAGACGCGAAGACGCTGGCCACTCTCCCCGGCATCGGGGCCGCGACCGCGGAACGGATGATCGCAAAGCTCCGTCGCCGGATGCCGAAGTTCGCGCTGCTCGTGGCCCGCGATGCCCCGGGCGATGCCGGTGCCAGCGGAGACCTCTTCAGCGAGACGTTCGAGGTGCTGCGGTCGCTCGGCCACTCCGACGCCGACGCCCGCCGCCTCGTGGACGCGCTCCGCGCCGAGAAGAAGAAGCC
>Ga0233425_10003166_pt1 | contig 30621 bp, 29 predicted proteins | sample Watercolumn_Towu_2_FD_181712 | JGI IMG/M metagenome (GOLD analysis project Ga0233425, IMG submission 181712) | Freshwater microbial communities from Lake Towuti, South Sulawesi, Indonesia - Watercolumn_Towuti2014_140_MG | ecosystem: Environmental > Aquatic > Freshwater > Lake | place...
TGGCTTCCGGAACTTCGCACGCTTCCGAGAGCGGGTCCTCGTGCAGTGCGGTGCCGCCTAAGATGACGGAGCGAGTCCCAAGGGCCGGACCCCGCTCATTCGCGAAGAACCGACTTCTACTTGGCCATTGACACACGCGGAGGCCGCCCTGCGCCGCAGCTAAAACCGGGCCATCTTCAAGGCCATCTATGTAGCCGAGGGTCAAGTCAGGCGCTTCGAGTTCGAAGACCCTTTTCCGATCTTCTTTCCTGGGCGAGTTCAAATAAGGAACATCTGGTGAGCCCGCCGGGATTCGAACCCGGGACCAAAGGATTAAAAGTCCCCTGCTCTGCCACTGAGCTACGGGCCCGTGCGCCTGAGTCTAGTTGATCCACCCGGCGGAGCACGCGCGTACAGGGGGAGATGGCTCGCGTTCTCCTCGTCCTCCTCGCCGTCGTCGTCGCCTGCGCGCCGCAGGCGGCGCGCACCGATCAGGTGCGCATCTTCGACGATCCGGCGAAGCCGGAGAAGGATTGGGGCTACGAGCCGCGCGCGATCCAGGTCTCGCGCGGGGCGACGGTCACGTTCACGAACGCGGGCGCGGTCTTCCACACGGCCACCGCCGATGCCGCCCCGCGCGCCTTCGACGCCGGCGCGAGCCCGAAGGAGAAGGCGACGATCACCTTCGACAAGGCGGGCACGTGGGGATACCACTGCGGGGTCCATCCCGACATGAAGGGCGTCGTCCACGTCTGCGACGGCGCGTGCCCGTAGCGGTTCTCATCAGCTCCTCATGCGCGGGGCCGTCGCTCCTTGTCATCCTGTCCCCGTGAGATCGCTGCGGACGCTCTCGCTCGCCATCGTCGCGGTCGCCGCCTGCGGAGGCGCCGCGCAGCCCGCCCCGACCGCGACGCCGCAGCCCACGCCGGCCGCCACGGCGACCCCGGCCCCCACCGTCGCCGCGACGGCGACCGCCGCGCCGACGACGGCGGGCGGGCTCACGTTCACCGTCATGAGCGGCTCCAAGGCCGTGGTCCGCGTCACGGAGCAGCTCGCGGACCGGAAGGACCTCAGCGACGCGGTCCTCACGAGCGAGAAGATGAGCGGCGAGTTCACGCTCATGCCGAGCGGATCGTTCGCGCCGACGTCGAAGATCGTCGTCGACCTCACGGCGCTGGCGAGCGACAACCGCCAGCGCGACAACTTCATCAAGCAGAACACCCTCGAGACGTCGAGGTTCCCCGAGGCGGTCTTCGTGCCGACGAAGGCCGAGGGCCTCACGCTCCCGCTCGCGGCGTCGGGTGACTTCGCCTTCAGGCTCACCGGCCAGATGACGGTGCACGGCGTGACCAAGGACGCGACGTTCGACGTGAGAGCGCAGCGCGCGAACGCCGACCTGACGTCGACCGCGGTCGTGACCCCGGCGATGCAGTTCGGCACGTTCGGGATGACGCAGCCGCGCGTGTTCACCGTCCTCTCGATCAAGGACGAGATCCGGCTCGAGGTACAGCTGGTCGCGAAGCTGAAAGGCTAGGCCGCGGTCGGCCCGCGCCCCGCTTCCGACGGGAAGAGGTAGCGGTAGGAGAGGCCGGCGATCGCGCCGCCAGCGAGCGGGCCGAGGAAGTAGACGTACCAGTTGTCGAAGAAGCCCGCGACGACCGCGGGGCCGAGCCAGCGCGCGGGGTTCATCGCGGCTCCGGTGAGCGGCCCGCCGATGAGGATGTCAGCCGCGACGGTCAGGCCGATGCCGAACCCGGCGATGCGCGGCGCGTTCGGCGAGACGGCTGTCCCGAAGACCGCCCACAGCAGGAACACCGTGAGCACGAGCTCGACGAGGATCGCCGTGACCACCGAGACCCCGCCGGCGACGACCGGCGTCCCCAGGTGCGTCGCGTCGGCGGCCGCCGGCGCGTGGTCGAACACGACGCGCAGCACGACGCCCGCGAGGAGCGCGCCCACCGCCTGCGCGGCCCAGTACGTGATCGTGCGGTCCGTCGGGTGCTTGCGCGCGACCCAGAGCCCGAAGGTGACGGCGGGGTTGAAATGCCCGCCGGAGATCGCGCCGAAGGAGGAGACCGCCACCGCGAGCGCGAGCCCGTGCGCGAGCGCGATCCCGACGATGCCGATCCGACCGCCCATCACCGCGTCGGCGACGATCGCGCCGGCCCCGATGACGAAGAACCAGAACGTCCCGGCAGCCTCAGCGAACAGCGCGCGGCCATGAGCGGTGAGCATCGGACCTCCTTCGGGCGAACGTGCCCGGGTCGGATGGTAGCCTCGCCCGCAGATGGCCGACTTCCGACCCGTCGAGGCGGCGAAGGCGCGGATCCTCTCGATCAAGCCCGCGCCGGAGGGCACCGCCATCGACGACGCCAACGCGGAGTGGATCGAGGTCCGCGTCGAGGCGAACGCCGACCTCGCGAACTGGCGCGTCGCGCACCTGCGCGCGCTGTGGGTCGAGGAGGTCGCGAAGCCCGTCGAGTGGGAGTGGGTCCACACCTTCGGCGCGCCGCACTTCGCGAAGGCGGGCGAGATCTACCGCATCCACTCCGGCTCGCAGGTGCGCGCGGCGCTGCACCCGGTCGCCGATGACCTCACGCCGGGGCGGAAGCACGTGTACGCGAACGGCCCGGTGCGCGCGGCGCGTCTCATCTGGGCAAAGGGCGACTACGCGCGCCTGCTCGACGCGTTCGGCACGGTGATGGACGAGATCGTCGTGTGGCCCGACGCCGCGCGCGGGCCACAGGCGGAGGCCGAGCCCGCCCGGCGTTAGGTCGGGCCGATGAGGATCGGCGTCGATGTCGAGGTGTCGACGCCGGACGCGACCTCGAGCGTCACCGTACGCGAAGCCGAGCTTCCTCGGGCTCGCGACCCTCGAGAACCTGGCCGACAACATCCTCCACTTCGTCGTGGGGTCTGGACGGCCGCGTCCGCGATGCGGGCGCCCGCGGTGGCGATGGCGGAGGCGCGCGCCTAGGTCCCCCGGGCGCGCAGGCCGAGGCGTAGACGAGGCCGAGCACGTGGGCCCGAGGGAGGGCTTTGCCCGACCGAGGGTCGGATCAAGCGCGGTGCTCGGCGGTCCGGAGAGCGAGCTTCCGGATCACGTCCTCGAGGACGGTGACACCGATCCCGGGTCCGGACGGCACGCGCATGGTGCCGTCCGGATCCACCTCGAACGGCTCGCCGATGATCTCCGTCGCGAAGTAGCGCTTCGAGGCGGCGACGTCCCCCGGCAGGCTGAAGCCCGGCAGCGACGCGAGGTGCACGTTGTGCGCGCGCCCGATCCCCATCTCGAGCATCCCGCCGCACCAGACGGGGACGGCCCGCTCGCGACACATGTCGTGGAGCCTGATCGACTCCGCGTGCCCGCCGACGCGGCCGGGCTTGACGTTCACGACCTTCGTCGCGCCGATCGCGATCGCCTTGCGCGCGTCCTCAGCGTGCCGGATCGACTCGTCGAGGCAGATGGGCGTGCGGATGCGCGCCTGGAGCGCGGCGTGGTCGATCATGTCGTCGTAGGCGAGCGGCTGCTCGATCATCGTCGGGCGGGTCGCGTCGATGCGCTCGAAGACCGGCGCGTCGGCGAGCGCGTAGGCCGAGTTCGCGTCGAGCATGAACGGCAGGTCCGGATGCTTCGCACGGACCGCCTCGGCGACGCCGCTGTCCCAGCCGGGCTTGATCTTCAGCTTCACGCGCTGGTAGCCGCCGCGGAGCTCCTCGTCGATGCGTTCGAGGAGCGCCGCGATCGACGGCTGGATGCCGATCGCGACGCCGCACAGGATGCGGTCGCGCGTCCCGCCGAGCAGCCGCGCGAGCGGGACGCCGCGCTGCTTCGCCGCGAGGTCCCACATCGCCATCTCGATGCACGCCTTCGCCATGCGGGCGTCGCGGACCCACGCGAGCGCCTCGCTCACCTCGCACGGGTGCTCGAACGACCGCTCGCGCAGGTGCGGGATGAGGTCGTTCTCGAGGAGCGCCCAGATCGTCGCCGGGGTCTCGCCCGAGAACCGCGGCGTCTCGTTCGCGACGCTCTCCCCCCAGCCGACCGCGCCGCCGTCCTCGACGCGCACGATGACGTGCGTCTCGTGCGTCTCGACGGCCATGCTCGTCTCGTACGGCCGCTTCAGTGGGAGCCGCAGGAGAAAGAGCTCGACCCGTTCGAGCTTCATGGGGCCTGCCGCACGAGGAGGTACGCACCCCGCGTCCCGTCGTCCGAGCGGAGGTGCTCCACCGCGGCGTAGCCCGCGGCGAACGCGGGCTCGAGCGCCCCTCGCACGGCGAGACGCCAGCGCAGCGCGAGGTCGCGGTCGCGCGCCTTGATGGTCTGGAAGTTTACAGGGATCTCGACGAGCAGGTGCGAGTCGTCGCCGAGCGCGCCGACGTCACCGGGGCGGTCGCCCTCGGCGCGAAGCAGCCACCGCACGTCGTCGCGCTCGGCGTCGGCCAGCGTCGGGACGCGGTCGGCCCCGCGGAGACGCTTGTCGGCGCGGTCCGTGGCGATGCGCCACTCGACGTACACGCGGTCCGAGGGCAGGCCCTCGTTCAGCCTGTCGGGCATCGCGCCGTACCAGTCGCGCCCGTACGTGCGCGTGAACGCCCCGAGCTTCGCGAAGTTGAAGCGCGCGTTGCGCGCCTCGAGCGGGTCCATCGTCCACGCGACCGTGTCGATGCCCTGGTCGAGGCAGTGATCCCGTTGCGCCTCCTTCAGCGCGACCGCGAGGCCCGTGTGCCGGTGCGGCGCGCGGACGGCGAGCATGTGCGAGTGGTGCCGGAAGTGGTGGTCGTGGATGCCGAGGAAGCCGAAGACGAATCCCGCGGGGTGCTCGTCGCCCTCGCCGTAGCCGAGGGCGACGAAACCGCCGTTGTGGACGGCCGCGAGGAGGAGCTGCGGCGGCACGACGACGTCGCCGCTCCAGATCTCCTCCTGGATGGCGACCGTCGCGCGGCACGCCGCGATGTCGTGCGCGACCTCGATCCTGTACGACGCCATCGGGCGTCAGGGTATGCTGGCGCGCCGATGGCAGCCCCGAACGTCGAGTTCCTCCGCCGCGTCCGCCTGTTCAACGAGCTCGACGACCACACCCTGCGCGAGATCGGCGCCGCCGCCGTCGAGCAGCGGTGGGAGGCGGGGCAGGAGATCGTCCGCCAGGGCGACACGGGCGTCGGGATGTTCATCGTCCGCTCGGGCAAGGTCGAGATCATGCAGGACCACATGGGCAAGGCCGAGAAGCTGCGCGACCTCGGGCCGGGCGACGTCTTCGGCGAGATGGCGCTCCTCGACGAGTTCCCGCGCTCGGCGACGATGCGCGCGATCGAGCCCACGACCTGCCTCGGGATCACGCGCTGGCACTTCCGCGGGATCCTCGAGAGCCATCCCGCGATCGCGCTGAAGCTGCTTCCCATCCTCACGAAGCGTCAGCGCGCCGCGGAGTCACACGCGGACGAAACGGCGGCGCATTAGCGAAAGCGCGCGCGCCGCTGCGCCCCAGCCGAAGCCAAGTACGTTCCGGAAGCGCCTGACGTGACGTTGGCGAGAAGTTCGATCCGCTGCTGCGGGGCGTTGGTCGCCCACGGTGGTCCCTCAGCCGCGCGGGGTCCCTCGGCGGGGCACAGCAGCGGCGCGCGCGCGATCGATCGCGCTATATAGCCAGCATGCCCGGCCTGGTCGAGTGCGTTCCCAATGTCAGCGAGGGCCGTCGCAGTGACGCGATCGACCGCATGGCCGACGCGATCCGCTCCACCGACGGCGCGCGGCTCCTCGACCGCACGAGCGACGCCGACCACAACCGGTCGGTGTTCACGTTCGCGGGCGCGGCGGATGCCGTCGAGGCCGCGGCGCATGGGCTCGTCGACGCGGCGCTGCGCGAGATCGACCTCCGGACCCACCGCGGCGAGCACCCGCGGATCGGCGCGGTCGACGTCGTGCCGTTCGTCCCGCTCGCCGGTACGACCATGGACGAGTGCGTCGCCATCGCGCATCGCTTCGGTCGCGCGGTCGCGGAGCGGCACGGTCTCCCCGTGTACTTCTACGCCCGGGCCGCGACGCGCCCCGAGCGCGTCCGCCTCCCCGACATCCGCAAGCCGCAGTTCGAGGGACTCCAGGAGCTCATGGCGACGACGCACGCTCCGGACGCGGGCCCGCCGCGCGTGCACCCGACCGCGGGCGCGATGGTGACGGGCGCGCGCCCGCCGCTCATCGCGTTCAACATCGAGCTCGACACGACTGACGTCGCGGTGGCGAAGCGGATCGCGAAGGCGATCCGGGAGTCGTCGGGCGGGCTGCCCGCGGTGCAGGCGCTCGGCTTCGAGCTGACGGACCCGCCGCGCTCACAGGTCTCGATGAATCTCCTCGACGCGTCGCGGACCTCGCTCGCGCGCGCGTGGGACGAGGTGGCCTCGCGCGCGGCCGCCGAGGGCGTGGCGGTCCTGCGCGGCGAGCTCATCGGCCTCATGCCGCTCGACGCCGCGTTGCAGGTCACCTCTCACGCGCTGCGGCTCGACGGGCTCTCGCGCGACCGGATCATCGAAGCGCACTTCCTCGAGTGAACGCGAAGCAAGCGGACCTCCTCCTTCGCGGCGCGCGCCTGCTCACGCTCGCCCCGCTCGGCGACGAGCGGCCACGCGTCGGTCCCGCCGCCGGCGACGTCGGCGCGGTCGACGGCGGGTGGGTCGCCGCGCGCGACGGCCAGGTCGTCGCGACCGGCCACGGCACGAGCTGGCAGCGTCTCGAGCTCGTGGAAGGCGCGACCGTCGAGGACGTCGGCGGGCGTGTCGCGATGCCCGGCTTCGTCGACCCGCACACGCATCTCTGCTACGCCGGCCGGCGCTGGGACGAGTTCGCCGCGCGGCGGAGCGGGTCGGACTACCTCGCGATCCTCGAACGCGGCGGCGGCATCCACGCGACGGTGCGCGCCACGCGCGAGGCGTCGGATGCCGAGCTCCTCCGGCTCCTGCGCGAGCGGCTCGACCGCGCCGTCGCGGCGGGCACGACGACGATCGAGATAAAGAGCGGGTACGGGCTCGAGCCGGAGGAGGAGCTCCGGCAGCTCCGCGTGATCGCGCAGCTCCGATCGGAGGCGATCGTCGACGTCGCGCCCACGTACCTCGCGGCGCACGCCCTCCCCGCGAGGGCCAGCGGCGACCGCCGCGCCTTCCTGCGGTCGGCGCAGGGCGTCCTCGCGCAGGTGGCGGCGGAGCACCTCGCCGAGGCGGTCGACGTCTTCGTCGAGAAGGGAGTCTTCGAGACCGACGAGGTCGCGCCGCTCATGCACGAGGCCGCCGCCCTCGGCCTCGCGCGTACGGTGCACGCCGATCAGCTGAACGAGGTCGGCGGCGCCGCGTTCGCGGCGCGCGTCGAGGCGCGCTCGGCGGACCACCTCTCGCGGACCTCGGCCGACGGTCTGCGCGCGCTCGAGCGGTCCGGCACCGTCGCCGTCCTGCTGCCGGGCAGCGCCCTCTTCGTCGGCTACCGGCCGCCGGACGCGCGACGGTTCGTCGCGAACCGCGTCGCGATCGCGATCGGCACCGACCACAACCCGGGGACGTCGCCGCTCGAGGGCATGCCCGCCGCGATCGCGCTCGGCGTCACGCTGTGCGGCATGACGCCGCACGAGGCGATCGTGGCGGCGACCGCCAACGCCGCGCACGCGCTCGGGCGGGGGCGGCGCGCCGGAGCGCTCGTCGAGGGCCGGCGGGCGGACGTTCTCGTGCTCGAGACGGACGACGAACGCGAGCTCGCGTACCGCCTCGGCGCGCGCCTCGTGCGGTCGGTCTACGCGAACGGGCAGCGGGTCGCGCGGAGCGAGTTCATCAGCTGACCGCTGCTACTCTCACGTCGCGGCGTGCACGCCCGAAGGAGGTATCGCGACCGCCATGGCCGAGCGCATCGCCGTCTACCCCGGGACGTTCGACCCGCCGACGAACGGGCACCTCGACATCGTCGAGCGCGCGTCGAAGATGTTCGACCGCGTCGTCGTCGGCGTCGGGATGAACCGCGCGAAGCGGACGTTCTTCGGCGACGAGGAGCGCATCGCCCTCATGCGCGAAGCCTGCCGCTCTTGCCCGAACGTCGAGGTGCGGGGCTTCGACACGCTCACGGTCGAGTTCGCGCGGACCGCCGGCGCGCGCTTCGTCATCCGCGGCATCCGCGCCCTCTCCGACTTCGAGTTCGAGTTCGAGATGGCGAACATGAACCGGCGCCTCGCTCCGGAGATCGAGATGGTCTTCCTCATGACGGCGCCCGAGTACCTGTTCCTCTCGGCGTCGCGGGTGAAGGAGCTCGCCGCGTTCGGGGCGGACGTGAGCGACATGGTCCCGCCGAACGTGGCGCAGCGGCTGCGCGAGGGCGCGAAGGACCGCGGCCTGCGCACCGGCGCGACGGAGCACAGCGACTAGGGCCGTGGGCATCCTCCTCGCGGTCGACGTCGGGAACACGAACCTCGTCATCGGGGCGTACCGCGGCACGCAGCTCGTGCGGACGTGGCGCGCGGCGACCGCCGTCGAGCGGACGGAGGACGAGCTCGCCGTCATGATCGACGGGCTCCTCGCGCGCGAGGAGCTCGGCATCGAGGACGTCGACTCCATGGTCGTCGGCAGCGTCGTCCCGCCGCTCACGCTCGCGCTCACGCGCTTCGCGGACCGCCATCTCGGCGGTCGGTGCGTCGTCATCGGCCCCGGCATGAAGACCGGAGTGCGCCTCCGCGTCGACAACCCGTCGGAGGTCGGCGCCGACCGGATCGCGAACACGCTCGCCGCTCACCATCGCTACGGCGGCCCGGTCGTCGTCGTCGACTTCGGCACCTCCACGAACTTCGACGTCGTGAGCGCCGAGGGCGACTTCCTCGGGGGCTCCTTCGCGCCGGGCATCGAGGTGGCCTCGGAGTCGCTCTTCGGGCGGGCGTCGCGCCTCTTCCGCGTGCCGCTCACGGCGCCGCGCGAGGCGATCGGCAAGAACACGGCGGATTGCCTCCGCAGCGGGATCGTCTTCGGCTACGTCGGCCTCGTCGAGGGCCTCGTCGCGCGCATCCAGGCCGAGCTGGGCACGCGCGCCCGCGTCGTCGCGACCGGCGGCCTCGCGACGACGATCGCGCCGCTCACGCGCGCGATCGAGCGCGTCGACGAGGACCTCACGCTCGAGGGCCTGCGCATGCTGTGGGAGCTGAACACGGCATGACGGACGAGATCCTCCGCGGGCGGCTCGTCGTCCTCGGCGTCTCGGGATCGATCGCCGCATACAAGGCGGTGGAGCTCGCGCGCCGGCTCACCCAGGCGGGCGCGACGGTGCAGGTGATCATGACGCGGTCGGCGACCGAGTTCGTCCAGCCGCTCACGTTCCGGGCGCTGACGTACCGCCCCGTCGAGATCGAGATGTTCAGCGGCATCGACGAGCGCGCCGCGGGCCACGTCTCCATGGGCATCCACGCCGAGTGCATCGTCATCGCCCCGGCGACGGCGCACGTCGTCGCGCGGCTCGCGCATGGCTTCGCCGACGACCTCCTCGCGACGACGGTGCTCGCGTCGAGCGCGCCGGTCATCGTCGCGCCCGCGATGGAAACGCACATGTGGCAGAACCCGGCGACGCGCGCGAACGTCGCGACGCTCCGCGCGCGGGGCGTGCGCGTCGTCGACCCCGAGGCGGGGGAGCTCGCGTCGGGGATGGTGGGCCAGGGGCGCCTGGCGGCGATCGAGCGCATCGAGGCCGAGATCGTCGACGCCCTGCGGGTCCGCTCGCGCCGTCTCGCCGGCCGCCGCGTCGTCGTCACCGCGGGCCCGACGCTCGAGCCGATCGACCCGGTGCGCGTCATCACGAACCGTTCCAGCGGCAAGATGGGCTACGCCGTCGCGACCGCCGCGCGCGAGGCCGGCGCCGACGTCACCCTGATCGCCGGGCCGACCGCGCTCGCGTCGCCGGCCGGCGTGCGCGTCGTGCCGATCGAGACCGTCGCCGAGCTGCGCGATGCCGTTCTCGCGTCGCTCCCCGACGCGGACGCGGTGATCATGGCCGCGGCGGCGTCCGACTATCGGGCCGCGGACGCCAGCGCGTCGAAGCTGAAGAAGCGCGAGGTGGGCGACGAGCTCACGCTGCGCCTCGTGCGCACCGCCGACGTCCTCGCCGCGGTCGCCGCGGCGCGCCGCCCCGGCACGCTCGTCGTCGGATTCAAGGCGGAGACGGGCGACCCGACCGCCGAGGCCGAGCGCATGCTCCGGGAGAAGAGCCTCGACCTCGTCGTCGCGAACGACGTGACCGAGGACGTGTTCGGCTCGGACACGGATCGGGTCACCTTCGTGAGCCCGGACGGTGCCGAAGCGCTGCCGCGGCTCACGAAGGCCGACGTGGCGCATCGCCTCATCGAGCGGATCGCGGAACGCCTGGGGTGACGGCGCGCTCCATCTCGCTCGTCATCCCGATGTACGAAGAGGAAGGGAACATCGAGCACGCGATCGCGACCGCGGTCGACGCGCTCGAGGGCCAGGACTACGAGATCGTCGTCGTGGACGACGCGTCGACCGACGGCGGGCCCGCGATCGTCCGCTGCCTCGCCGAGCGCAACGCCCGCATCCGCGTCATCCGCCACGAGCGCAACCGCCGGCTCGGCGGGTCGCTCCGCACGGGGTTCGCCGCCGCGCGCGGCGACCTCGTCCTCTATATGGACGCCGACCTGCCCTTCGACCCGCACGAGATCCCGCGCGCCGTGCGCGCGCTCGACGTGAGCCGGGCCGACATGATCGCGGCGTACCGCATCGACCGGACGATGGAGGGCCTGCGCCGGGCCATCTACTCGTACGCCTACAACGGGCTCATCGGCCTCCTCTTCGGCTGGCCGCACCGCGACATCAACTTCTCGTTCAAGCTCATGCGGCGCGAGGTGCTCGAGGCGGTCGAGCTGCGGTCCGAGGGCTCGCTCATCGACGCGGAGCTCGTGGTGAAGGCGAAGAACCTCGGCTTCACCATCCAGCAGCTCGGGCTGGACTACTTTCCGCGCACGCGCGGCCGGTCGCACCTCGCCGGCCTCGACGTCGTCGCCAAGATCCTCCGCGAGCTCGTCCGCCTGTACCCGGAGATGCGGCGCCCCCGGCGGCGCGCTACAGGCTAGCGAGGACGAGAGCGGGCGCGAAGCGCACGCGTGAGGACGAGAGACGCCTGTATGAGCAACGCTCTTACGGCCCCCCGCGCAGCGCCGCGAGGCGGAGACCCAGCGCCGTCCTGACGTACTTGCGGCCGCGCCGCAGGTAGCCGGCGAGGCCGCTCGCCGTCTTCGACGTCCCCCGCTGGCGCGGGACCATGACGCACGGGACCTCGAGGACGCGGTGGCCGCGCCGCAGCGCGCGGTAGATGAGGTCCATGAAGTACTCGCCGTAGTCTCCGCGGAGTCCGAGGGTCTGCCAGACCTCTCTGCGGATCGCGACGAAGCCGCTCGTCCAGTCCCGGAACCCGTGGTCGAGCAGCATGCGGAGCGCGGAGTTCAGCGCGGCGCTCACGAGCACGGGCAGACGCGGGTCGCGCGTGCCCGCGGTCCGGCCCTTCCCGCGTCCGCCCTCGATGAAGCGCGACCCCACGACGATGTCGTTCCCGCGCGCGATGCCCGCGAGAAGGCCCGGGATGTCCTCGGGGGGCATGGTGAGGTCGCAGTCCATCCAGACGAGCACGTCGCCCGTGGCGAGGCGCGCGCCGTGGGCGATGCTCTTCGTCAGCCCCGGGTCGGCGGTGCGCCGCTCGACGCGGAGCCGCGCGTCGCCGCGGGCGAGCCGCTCGGCGATGTCCGCCGTCCCGTCCGGCGAGGCGTCGTCGACGACGATCACCTCGTGGACGTCCGGCACCGCGGCGAGGATCCGCTCGATGAGCGGGACGATGTTCTCCGCCTCGTTCAGCGTCGGGAGGATCACGCTGGGTCGAACTTGATCTTCTCCCCGACCCCGAGGTAGGGCCCCTGCTTCGCCTCGATGAGCTGGGCCTCCTCGAGGATGTCGAGCCCGTGGCCGCCGGAGGCGAGCAGCACGCAGTCCCCGCTCCCGAGCTCGACGTCGTGCGCGAGGACGCGCTCGGGCGTGTAGAGGTGGAGGACCGCCCGGCCGCGCTTGAGGAAGAGCAGCTCCTGCTGCTCCGTCACCTCGCGCCGCGTCTCGACGTGCACGTGCGGCTGGATGCGCTGGCCCGGGGCGTAGAAGTTCACGCCGAGCTGCATCGGGAAGTCGTCCGGCGTGAGGAAGTTGTACTGCCCGCCGCGGAACGCGTCGCGCACGACGATCGCGAGCAGCCCGCCCGAGAGCGGGTCCATGTACCGCTCGACGCCGGGCGTGGTGCCGGTGGGCCGCGCCGTCACGCTCACGGCCGCGAGGATAAGTGGCGCGATGATGTCGGCGGAGATGGGTCGCTGAGCGGGTCCACGCGAGCCCTCACGGCGACGGCGCTGTTCCTGTTCGCCGTCGCCGTGCGGGTGCCTCTCCTCACGTACGAGTTCTGGGCGCACGACTCCGTGCTGTACGCGCGCGCGGTGCAGGTCGGTTTCGATCCGGTCGACCACCGGCCGCAGCCGCCGGGATACCTCTGGTACGTGCTGCTCATCCGCGCGGTCGACGTCGTGGCCGGCGATCCCGTGCGCTCGATGACGGTCATCAGCGCCGTCGCCGCGGCCGCCGCGGTCGCCCTCCTCTACCTGCTGGCGGCGCGCATGTACGACGACCGGACCGCGGCGCTCGCCGCGGTCTTCGTCATGACGAGCGTGACCTTCTGGGGCGAGAGCCTCGTCGCGCTCCCGTACACGCTCCTCGCGGCGCTCACGGTGCTCGTCGCGCTCCTGCTGTGGCGCGTCGTCGACCCGTGGTCCGATCCCGCGCCGTCCGCGCGCGAGCGCGGCCGGCGCCTCGCGGTCGCGTCGCTCGCCTGGGGCGTCGCCGTCGGCTTCCGCTCCGACCTCGCTGCCTTCCTCGCGCCCGTGTGGGTCGTCGCGGCGCTCCGCACGACGCCCGCGTGGGCCGGCGGCTCCGCCCTGGTCGCGGGCGTGGCCGGGCTTGTCTGGCTCGGTGCGACGCTCGCGCTCACCCCGGGCGGCGCGGGGCGCTACCTGGCCGGGCTCCGGGAGCACGCCGCCTTCATCGACGCGCGCTACTCCGTGACCGGCCGCGGCCTCGACGCGCTCGCGAACAACGTGCGCGAGCTCGCGCGATTCCTCGGCCGGGCGCTCTTCGGTCTCATCGCCGTCCTCGCGGCGGTCCTCCTCTCCCGGGACGTCCAGCGCATCGAGCTGCGCGAGCGGTGGCGTGCCGCGTTCCTGCTCCTCTGGACGCTCGCGCCGCTCCCCGTGTACCTGTTCGTCCACGCCGGCGAGTACGGCTACGTCTTCACGATGCTGCCCGGGCTCTGCATCATCGCCGCGCGCGGCACGATCGGCGCCGTGCGCTCGGCGCAGGTCCCGCGCGCCCTGCCGTGGGTCGCGGCCGCCGTCGTCGCGACGAACACGGGCATCTTCCTCTTCTCGGACGAGCCGCTGACGCGGCGCGACGTGGCGAAGCGCGACGCCGGCATCACGGAGAAGGTCGCGCTCATCGTTCCCGTCGCGCCGCGGGACCGCGTCATCGTCGTCACCGCGTACGACCAGGTCCTCCTCGAGACGTACCTCCCCGGGCGGCGCCTCGTGGCCTACCTCCCGGACGCCACCCCGGCCTTCGACATCCCGCTCGCGTGCGGCGCCGGCTCCTGCAGCGTGTACGCGTGGGACGAGTACTTCCGCACGGGCGCGGACTGGACGACGGTGCCGCTCCCGAGCGGCTCGCGGCTGCGTCGCGCGGAGGTGCCCTCGGGGACGGTCCTGCGCGTGCGCGACGGCCTGACGCTCGAGCTCGTCAGATAGCCGCGCCGACGCAGCCGAGGTCGAACGTGCCCTGGGCCACCGGCGCGTCGAGATCGGGGAACGCGAAGAACAGCCGCGGCGCGAGCCCCGCGGCGCCCAGCCAGCGCTCGAGCTCCGCGCGCGCGAACGCGCGCATGCGGTGCGTCTCGTCAGCGCGCGCCCGGACCGCGCTCCCCTCGATGTCCCAGGCGCGCATGCGCACGTCGACGACCGCGCTGCCCGGCCGCAGGGTGCGCGTCGACGCCTTGATGAGCTGGCCGCCCGGACGGTCGACGACCGTGAGCCGGTCCGGCGCGCCCTCGCGCAGGAGCGTCGGCGCGTTCCACACGTCGATGAGGAGGAGGCCGCCCGGGCGCAGGTGGCGCCGGACGTTGGCCAGCGTGTCCGCGACGGCATCGTCCTCGGTCTGGTAGCCGAGGGCCGCGAAGAGGATGAGCGCCACGTCGAACGCGCCGTCGACCCGCGCGTCGCGCATGTCGCCGCGATGGAAGGCCGCGCGGACGCCCGCAGTCGCCGCCTTCGCGCGCGCGATGCGCAGCATGTCATCCGAGAGATCGACGCCGCGCACGTCGTAGCCGCGTCGCGCGAGCGCCACGCTGTGATTGCCCGTGCCGCATCCCAGGTCGAGGACGCGGCGGTACGCGTTCCCATCACCGAACCGCTCGACCGCGCGCCCGACGGCGTCGCACTCGAGCGAGTAGTCCTTCGTCGCGTACATCGCGTCGTAGAGGCGCGCGTACGACGCCGCGAAGATCGGCTCGCTCCATTCCGACCCTCGCTCGGGGGAACCCCTCGCTCGGGCGCGGGTGCTCGACCTCGTCTTCGCTCGGTCTGCGCGCCCGCGGGACGTCACGCCAGCGCCTGTTCGATCGCGTCGCAGACGACGTCCTGCTGCTCACTGGTGAGGGTGAGCCCCGACGGCAGGTAGAGGCCGCGGCGCGCGATGCGCTCCGCCACCGGATGGCGTTCGCCACCGAAGAAGCCCATCTCGCGGAGGACCGGCTGCTCGTGCATGCCGATGAAGAACGGCCGCGTGTCGACGCCGCGCTCGCGAAGGCGCAGCGCGAGGGTGTCGCGGTCGACCGGCGCGTCGTCGCCGAGCACGACCCCGTACATCCAGTACACGTTGCGCGCCCACGGCCGCTCGACCGGGAGCTGCAGGCAGGGCACGCGCGCGAGCCGCTCGCTGTAGTAGGCCGCCATCTCGCGCTTCCGCCGGACGCGGTCGTCGATCGACGCGACCTGGGCCGCGCCGATGGCCGCCTGCAGGTTCGTCAGCCGGTAGTTGTGGCCGAGGGCGGCGTGGAGGAACCGGCGCTCCGTGCCGAACGCGAGGTCGCGCCCCGACCGCAGCCGCGCCGCGGTCTCCGCCGAGTCGGTGAGCACCATGCCGCCCTCGCCGGTGGTGACGATCTTGTTCGCGTAGAAGCTGAAGCAGCTCAGCGCGCCGAAGCTCCCGGCGCGCCGGCCGCGGACCTCGGCGCCGTGCGCCTCGGCGGCGTCCTCGATCACCCGCAGGCCGTGCCGCTCCGCGAGCGCGAGCAGCGGGTCCATGTCCACCGGATGGCCGTAGATGTGGACCGGCATGAGCGCGCGCGTCCGCGGTCCGATCCGCGCCGCGACCTGGCCCACGTCCATGCACCATGTCTCCGGGTCGCAGTCGACGAGCACGGGGACCGCGCGCGCCTCGAGCACCGCGAGCACGCAGGAGATGATCGTGAAGCTCGGGAGGATCACCTCGTCGCCCGGCGCGAGGCCGGCCGTCGCGAGCGCGAGCTCCAGCGCGACGGTCCCGTTGCTCACGGCGACGCCGTGGGCGCGTCCGCAGTACGCGGCCCACGCGCGCTCGAACTCCTCGACGAACGCGCCCGCCGACGAGATCCAGCCCTCGTCGAGACAGCGCCGGACGTTCGCCTTCTCGGCCTCGCCGATGAGGGGCTCATTCACGGGGATGCGCGTCATGCCCTCAGCCGATCCAGTGGGACAGCGCGAACATCGCTCCGAGGACGAGCGAGAGGAGCCCGCCGATCGCGACGTACGTCCAGTGGAGCCAGCGGCGCGAGCCGAGGATGCCGAGCGCGATGAACGCCGGGAACATGCCGAGCTCGTGGCGCATCGATGACGTGACCGTACCCGGTGACAGCAGCGCCGCGAACAGGAGCGCGGAGTACACGCCGTAGCTGATCCGCACCCGCCAGGCGTACACGGTCAGCACGGCCATCATGATGAGCAGCCCCGCGACGAGCCAGGGGAACGCGTACACGCGCTCGTCGAAGAGGTCGGTGATCGCGGAGACCGCGTTGCCCGGCCGCACCGCCCACGCCGCGTGCGCCTCCATGAACGCGAGCGGCCGTCCCGTCATGGACCACAGGTACGCGGCCCACGCCGCGAGCGCCAGCGGACCGAGGGCGAGCGCCGCCCAGGGCCACGGACGCCGGCGCGACGAGCGGTGCGCGGCCTCGAGCTCGACGGCGAGCGCGAGCGCGAGGAGGACGCCGAACGGACGGGTGAGCGCGGCGAGCGCCGAGGCCGCGCCGGCGCCGGACCACCGCTCGGTGCGCGCGTACCAGAACCCCGCCGCGGCGAGCGCGAGGAAGAGCGACTCCGCGTACACCGCTGAGAGGAAGACCGTCGTCGGGTAGATGAGGACGTAGAGGACGGCCCGTCGCGCGCTCGCGGCGTCCGCGTCGAGCCGCGCGAGCCGCGCCAGGTACAGGAGCGACACGAGCAGCGCGCCCAGCGAGACGACGATGCCGCTCGCGACGAGCGCCGCGCGGTCAGGTCCGAATGGCCCGGCGACGATCCGCGTGAGCGTCGGGTAGAGCGGGAAGAACGCGAGGTCCGACCCCACCGCCTCGCGGAAGACGTACCCGGTCTCGGCGATCGAGACGTACCACCGGCCGTCCCAGCGCGCGAACGCATCGAGCCAGGGGACGCCGGAGGGCGCGCAGTCGAGGCAGCGTCCCATGTTCACCGGCAGCACCGCGATCGCGACGAGCACGACCGCCGCGAGTGCGGCGCGCGTGATCACGAGCGGCGGCGCGACCTCGCGTATCGCGGGAGTCTATGGCCGAGCGAGGACGAGAGCGGCGGCCGTCACGCCGACGCGTGAGGACGACCGACGGCCGGCCGTAGGCCTACTGTCGCGCTGTGCCCGTCCGCTGGGTGACCTTCGACTGCTACGGGACGCTCATCGACTGGGAGCGTGGGATCACGGACGCGCTGCTGCCGCTGCTGCCGCCGGGCGTCGACTGTCACGCGCTCGCGCAGCGCTACATCGAGATCGAGGCCGACGTCGAGCACGGCGAGTACCTGCGGTACCGCGACGTCCTCGACCGCAGCGGGCGCCGTCTCCTCGCGGAGCACGGGGTGCGCCTCGCGCCCGAGGCGCCGTCCCCGCTCCCGGCATCGCTCGCGTCATGGCCGCCGTTCCCCGAGGTGCCGGAGGCGCTGCGCGAGCTGCGCCGGCGCGGCTACCGGTACGCGATCCTTTCGAACGTGGACCGCGACCTGCTCGCGGCGTCGATCCGCGCGATGGGGCTCGAGCCGGACCTCGCGGTGACGGCCGAGGACGCGCGCTCGTACAAGCCGGCGCGCGGGCACTGGCGCACGTTCGAGGACCGCGCCGGCGCGACGATCGCCGAGACCATCCACGTCGCCGCGAGCCTCTACCACGACATCCGGCCGACGACCGGGTGGGGATACCGCAACGTCTGGATCGCGCGACACGCCGAGCCGACCGGCGAGGCGACGCCGACGCGCATCCTGCCGGACCTGCGCGCGCTCCCGGACACGATCGACGAGCTCGCACGAGCCTGACCGGCGCGCTGCGCGCGCGGTACCATCGGCGCGGACGCCGGGACCGGCCTCGTGGCCGGCCTGGACGGAGGTGCGACATGCCCGAGCAGCATCAGCCCGCCGGTGCGTACGGCAGCGGACCCGCGATCCCCCCGAAGAAGCTGACCATCCCCGAGATCGTCGCCATGAAGCGCGACGGCAAGCGCATCACGATGATGACCGCGTACGACGTCGCGTTCGCTCGCCTCGTCGACGACGCGGGCATTGACATCATCCTCGTCGGCGATTCCCTGGGCATGGTGATGCTCGGATACCCCACGACCGTGCCCGTGACGATGGACGACATGGTCCGCCACGCCGCGGCGGTGGCGCGCGGCGCGAAGCACGCCGTGCTCGTCGGCGACATGCCCTTCGGCTCGTACCAGACCGGCCGCGACGATGCGCTCCGGAACGCGTCGCGCTTCCTCAAGGAGTCGGGCATGGACGCGGTGAAGCTCGAGGGCGGCCACGAGGTCGTCGAGACGGCGCGCGCCCTCGTCGAGAGCGGCATCGCGGTCATGGGCCACGTCGGCCTCACGCCGCAGCGCGTCGCGCAGTTCGGCGGATTCAAAGTCCAGGCGAAGAGCGCGGACGCCGCGCGCCGGCTCATCGACGACTGCGTCAGCCTCGAGCAGGCCGGCTGCTTCGCGATCGTCATCGAGTCCGTGCCGGCGCCGGTCGCGGCGCTCGCGACGGAGCGCGTGGGGATCCCGACCATCGGCATCGGCGCGGGCCCGGACTGCGACGGCCAGGTGCTCGTCCTGCACGATGTGCTCGGCCTCTTCGGTGACTTCAAGCCGAAATTCGCGAAGCGGTACGCCGAGCTCGGTCCGATCGTCGTGGACGCGCTCCAGCGGTACGGCCGGGAGGTCCGCGACGCGTCGTTCCCCGACGCCGAGCACTCGTTCACGATGAAGGACGCGGAGCGCGCCGCGCTCGAACGCGCCCTCGACGAGCCATGGCGACCGAAGAAGGTTGTCTAGAGGCGAACGCTCCCCGGGCGCGCAGACCGAGGCGCTGATGCGAGAAGCCGGAGCGACGAGGTCGAGCACCCGGGCCCGAGGGAGGGCTTCGCCCGACCGAGGGTCGGAATGAGAGTAGCCATCCTCGGCATGGGCGCGATCGGCCACGTCGTGGCCGTGGCGCTCGACGGCCGCGTCGACCTCGTCCGTGTCGACCGCACACGCGCGCCGTTGCGTGACGGCGAACCCCCCGTCGATGCCGCCGTGGTCTGCGTGAAGACGTACGGGACCGGGTGGGCGGCCGATGTCGCCGCCCGCATCCTCGCGCCGGACGGCGTCGTCGCGACGGTCCAGAACGGGCTCGGGAACGTCGGGACGCTCGCGGCGCGCGTCGGCTCGGACCGCGTCTCGCTCGGCGTCATCTACGTCGGTGCGGAGCTCGTCGACGCGAAGCTCGTCGCGACCGGCGCGGGACGCGTCGAGCTCGGCCGTCCGAGCGACCCCGGCGCCCGGGATCGTCTCGAGCGGCTCGCGGGCGCGATGCGGGCCGGCGGGATGACGGTCGCGGTCGTCGACGATCCGTGGCCCTCGGTGTGGAAGAAGCTCGTCGTGAACGCCGCGATGAATCCGACGACCGCGATCTTCGGCATCTCCAACCCGCAGCTCCTCGAGCATCCCGCCGCGCGGCCGATCGCCGACGACCTCGCTCGCGAGACGGCGCGCGTCGCCACGGCGGCGGGGGTCGCGATCGACCCCGAGAGCGCGCCGGGTATGTGGCATCCGGTCACGAGCTTCGTGAACCGGTCCTCGATGCTGCAGGACCTGACGGCGGGCCGGCCGACGGAGATCGACGCGATCAACGGCGCGGTCGCGCGCGAGGGCGCCCGCCTCGGTGTCCCGACGCCGCTGAACGAGGCCATGACCGTCCTCGTGAAGGGCGTGGAGGCGAGGCGATAGGCAGCATCACCGACGTCCGCGGCGTCCGGGTCGGTCAGTGGACCGACGAGCGCGCGCGGACCGGGTGCACGGTCGTCCTGTTCGACGGCGAGGCCGTCGCCGGCGTGAGCGTCCGCGGCGGCGCGCCGGGCACGCGTGAGACGGACCTCCTCGACCCAGTGAAGACCAACGAGCGGATCGACGCGGTCGTGCTCTCGGGCGGCTCGGCGTACGGGCTCGCGACCGCGGACGGCGTGATGCGGTGGCTCGAGGAGCGCGGGATCGGCCGGAAGGTGGCGGACGCGATCGTGCCCATCGTCCCTGTCGCGATCGTCTTCGACCTCGCCGTCGGCGATCCCCGCGTGCGTCCGGGACCGCAGGAGGGCTACGCCGCGTGCGCGGCCGCGACGGCGGAGCCTCCCGCGGAAGGTCGCGCCGGCGCCGGCACCGGGGCGACCGTGGGCAAGCTCATGGGCCGCGAGCTCGCGCGCGCGGGTGGCGTCGGGACCGCTTCGCGCAGCGCGGGCGGCATCACGGTCGGCGCGCTCTTCGTCGTGAACGCGGTCGGCGACGTCGTCCACGAGGACGCGACGCTCGTGAACGCGCCGCCCGGGACGCGCCGCATCATCGACCGTCTCCTGGAGGGCGAGCGGCCCGTGCTGCGCACCGCCCGCGAGAGCACGACGATCGGCGTCGTCGCGACGGACGCCACGCTCACGAAGACCGAGGCGAGCTGGCTCGCGTCGGTCGCGCAGGACGGCGTCGCGCGCGCGGTGCTGCCCGCCCACAGCCGGGCCGACGGCGACACGGTCTTCGCGTGCTCGACGCTGCGCGGCTCGCGCGTCGACCTCGAGCTGCTCGGTGCTGTCGCGGTCGAGGTCGGCGCGGAGGCGATCCGGCGCGCGGTGCGCTAGCGACCTCGCACCGAGGACGTCTTCCGAGGCACCGTGCGCCTCGGCGCTGCTCCGCGACGGTGCCGCCGTGGCCCACTCGTCATGCCACGTCTCGGCATCACGTGGACGTTGGCTCGTGCCTCGATATCACCTCTGCGCGCGATCACGTCGGCGGCCATCGCGATCTTGCCTGGGGTAAAACGACCCTCGTCATCGATCGCGCCGACTTCACGTCGCGACAGCGACCACTGGACGTCATCCACCGGCTCACCGCGCTCATCGACGGCCTTGAACTTGGCGGCTGCTCCCGGGACCGGAAAGATCATCAGGTCCCCGGGTACGATCTTGAGAGCCTTCGGAAACTCAATGTGCCCGAGCTCTCGGGCGATCGCGGTCGTCAGCCACGTGTTCAAGCTCGTACCGGACTCCTTCGCGCGCCGGTCAGCTGCGCGGTGGATATCTCGCGGTATTCGAAGCAACACCTTGCCGCTGTACGCGGCCATGGGTTCAGGAACATCAAGGTCGCGATCAAGACGATCCTCGACCCAGTCGCGCATTGCGCCGCCGACGTGCGCGAGCGCCTCGTCGCGCGTGTCGCCCGCAGTCATGCAACCCGGCCACTCGATCACCTGCGCGACCACGCCCTCCTCCGGGGTCTCACCGTAGACGAGATCGATCCCATATGGCTTGCGAATGATCGCCTCGACGTCCTGTCTGGTCTTCGTGGTCATCGCTCGTCTCCTCCTTTCAGGAACTTGACCGCCTGCCTCACATAGACTGCCTTCACGATCGGATGGTGCCGGGGCACCGTGAGTGTCTGGCTGCCTCTGCTGGCGATGTAGCCGTGGCGGGTCCCGCTCCGGATCTTGAAGCCGTTATCGCGGAGGACTCTCAGGAGGTCATCGATCCGAACTCCTTTCGAGCTCCGTTCCAGGTCCGCGAGCGTCCTCTTGGCCACAACCCAGTATTGCCGGCGATATCATCCTCGTCAAGGTCGACCCATCAGGCTTTGCGGATACGCCATGCTCCGAGGGACCGACGCTGGCACGTCTCTTCCCCCGACATCAAGGTTCAGGCTAGTCCAGCACCTCGGTAGACTGCCGCGCGGTGAGGCGCTTGCGCGTCAGGCTCCGGAGAGGTCGCAATGACCGTGACTCGCGTGACCCTCGGACGCCACAACAAGATGTTGTCCGATGGCCGAGGAGTTGACCGTGACCCGCGTGATCGCATGGCGGTCGTGACGTTCACGCGGCGGCAGGTCGCGGCGGACATGTTCCCGGAGTTCCTCACCAGGCGCGGCTATCCGCTGATCCCGGAGATCGACGCGTACGCGCGCGAGGCCGGCGTTCCGCGGCCCGCGCTGCTGCTCCTGTCGGCCAGCCTTCCGCTGTGGAGGGACGGCGTCCTGACGCGGACGCGGTCGCGGTGGCGGTCGCCCTACGTCACGAACGAGGAGCCGCGCGAGCGCGGGTGGCGCGAGATCGTGCAGTGCGGCCTGGCCGAGGACCATCCGGACGGCTGGCGCATCACGGCGCGCGGGCAGGACGTTGCGCGCGCCTACCAGCGGCGGCTGCGGTCGCTCCTGCGCGAGCTCGCCCTGCCCGCCGACGCGGCGCGGCGGGCCGCGGCCGCGACGGCGCGCGTCGCCGCCCGCATCCCCGCGGGCGCCGAACGCGCCGCTCTCGCGCGCACGCTCACGACGCCCGACGCGGATGAGCCGCCGTCCGACGGCGTGGCGCTCAACAACGCCGTGAACACGCTCTGGGGCTTCCGCGACGACTGCCACATCGGCGCGTGGCAGGCGGCCGGCTACGAGGGGCCGCCCTTCGACGTGCTGTCGCAGGTCTGGACGTCGCCGGGCGACCTCGCCTGGGCGACGATCGGTGGGAGCACGACGGTCGAGGCCGTTGTGAAGGCCATCGGGGCCAAGCAGACCGCGGCGGACGTCGACCGCCATGTCGACCGGCTCGTCCGTCGCGGCGACCTCGCCCGCGACGGCGACGCGGTGCGCATCACGGCGCGGGGCCAGCGCGCGCGCGACGCGATCGAGGACGAGACCGACCGGCGCTTCTTCGCGACCTGGGACCTCGACGACGCGGCGACCGCGCGCCTCGGCGCGGACCTCCGTGCCGTGATCGACGCGCTTCCCTCCAGCGCACCGTGAGCGTCTGACGCTCGGGGGCGGGCGGTGGGCCGGAAGGCACGGCGCCCGAGGGTCGGACGCCCTGTCACATAGGTCCATCGGATCGGTCGACGCGTTCATGGCACGTGCTCGTTCGGTAAGCTTGTACCCACGATGCCGCGCGCGGCGATCCTGGGGGGAGCGCGGACGCCGTTCGTGAAGGCGGGCACCGCCTTCGCCGAGCTGGACGTCCTCGACCTCGCGCGAACGGCCACGACGGAAGCCCTCGCGCGGGCCGAGGTCGATGCGCGCGACGTCGACGAGGTCATCATTGGGAACATCGCGCGGCCGTTCATCTACCACAACCTCGCGCGCGAGGTCGTGCTGTCGCTGTCGATGCCGCCGCGGATCCCGGCGTTCACGGTCGGCCTCGCGTGCGCGTCGGCGTGCGTCGCGATCACGAGCGCGGCGGACCACATCGCGGGCGGCACGGCGGACGTCGTCGTGGCGGGCGGGAGCGAATCGCTGAGCAACGTGCCGCTAACGCTCACGCCGCGGCTGGCGCGCGCGCTCGTCGCGGCGTCGCAGGCGAAGAGCCTGCCGGCGAAGGCTCGCAGCCTCGCCGACGTGCGCATGTCGGACATCGCGCCGATCGCGCCTGCGATCCGCGAGACGTCGACCGGTCTCACGATGGGCGAGTCCGCCGAGCGCATGGCGGCGATCAACGGCATCTCGCGCTCGGATCAGGACGCCTGGGCGCTGCGCAGCCACCAGCTCGCCGTCGCGGGCTGGGACGACGGGCGCCTCGCCGCCGAGGTCGGCCCGGTCTTCGTCGCGGGTCCCCCCGGGAGGGACAACGGGCACGCCGTGACGACGGACGCGCACATCCGCCGAGACTCGTCGTCCGAGAAGCTCGCCGAGCTGCGGCCCGTGTTCGACCGCGCCCACGGGACGATCACCGCCGGCAACGCGAGCCCGCTCACCGACGGCGCGGCCGTGGTCGTCCTCGCGAGCGAGGAGGCGGCGAAGCGTCTCGGGCGCGACCCCATCGCGTTCGTGCGCGCGTACGCGTACACCGCGGTCGACCCGAACGACCAGCTGCTCATCGCCCCGGCGTACGCCGTCCCCATCGTCCTGCAGCGCGCGGGCATCACCCTCGACGAGATCGAGGTCTTCGAGATGCACGAGGCGTTCGCCGCGCAGGTGCTCTCGACGATCCGCGTCGTCGAGCGGAACGGCCACGGGACGATCCCGGTCGAGAAGCTGAACGTCATGGGCGGCTCGATCGCGCTCGGGCACCCGTTCGGCGCGACGGGCGCGCGCGTGACGCTCACCCTCGCGAACGAGATGCGGCGGCGCGGGGCGCGCTACGGCCTCGCGACCGTGTGCGCGGCCGGCGGCAACGGCGCCGCGATCCTCCTCGAGGCCGCGTGATCACGTCCGAGCGTCCGCCGGCCGAGGCGGCGGCCGCGCGGTCCGTGACGTTCGTCCCGGCCGATGCGTCGGGCGTCGCGCGCATCGTCATCGACCGACCCGACGACCCGGTGAACTCGATCGACACGCGCCTGCTCGAGGACCTCGCCGCGGCCGTCGCGGCGGCGCGCGCGGCCGCACCGCCTGTCGGGGGCGGGGCCCCGGCGTTGAGAGGTCTCGTCGTCATGAGCGGCAAGGCGGACCAGTTCGTCGCCGGGGCAGACCTGCGGATGGCCCAGGGCGCGACGCGCGGGGACCTCGAGCGCGCGAGCCGCGGCATCCAGCGGGTCCTCGACGACCTCGCGGCGCTGCCGTGCACGGTCGTCGCGGCGATCAACGGCCCCGCCCTCGGCGGCGGGTTCGAGATCGCGCTCGCGTGCGACCGCCGCGTCGCGGCCGACGCGCCGAACGTGCGGGTCGGCCTGCCCGAGGCGCGCCTCGGCCTCCTCCCGGCGGGCGGGGGGACGCAGCGGCTGCCGCGTCTCGTCGGGGTCATCCGCGCGCTCGACCTCATCCTGAACGCGCGCACGCTCGCGCCGAAGCGCGCGCTGCGCGCCGGCCTCGTCGACGAGGTCGTCCACCCCGCCGCGCTCGTGCGCGCCGCGTGCGACGTCGCGCTCAGCGCGCCGAAGCGCCAGTTCCGGGGCGGGAAGACCCCGCTCGAGCGCGCGGCGACGTGGATCGGACCGGCGCGCTCGTACGCGACCTCGCAGGCGCGCGCGCGCGTGCTCGCCGAAACGAAGGGGAAGTACCCGGCGCCGCTCCGCGCCGTCGAGGCGATCGCGACCGGGCTCGCGAACGGGATGCCCGCCGGGCACGACGTGGAGGCGCGTGCCTTCGCCGAGCTCGCGGCGTCCGAGACGGGGCGGAACCTCATCGCCCTGACGATGCTCACGCTGCGCCAGCGCCGCGCCGCGCTCGACGGGCTCGGGGAGCCGCACCCGGTGCGGAACGTCGGCGTCGTCGGGCTCGGGTTCATGGGCGCCGGGATCGCGCAGGCCGCGGCGAGCGCGGGCCTGAACGTGCGCGGTCGCGACCGGGACGCCGCCGCGGTGGCAACGGGCATCTCCACCGTCCGCAAGCTCACGACGGACGCGGCGAAGAAGGGCGTGTTCGAGCGGCGCGAGGCGGCGCGGATCGTCGGCCGCGTGAGCGGTGGCGCGGACCTCGCCGGCTTCCGGCACGCGGACCTCGTGATCGAGGCGGTCTTCGAGGACCTCGCGCTGAAGCAGCGGGTCATCGCCGAGCTCGAGGGGGTCATCCGCGACGACGCCGTCATCGCGACGAACACCTCCGCCCTGCCGATCGCCGAGGTCGCGCGCGGCGCGCGCGTACCGGAGCGGATCGTGGGCATGCACTTCTTCTCGCCGGTCCACAAGATGCCGCTCGTCGAGGTCATCCGGCCGGTCGCGGCCGATCCGAGCGCAGTCGCGACCGCCGTGGCGACGGCGATTGAGATGGGGAAGACGCCGATCGTCGTCGGCGACGGCCCGGGCTTCTACACGACCCGCGTCATCTCGACCCTCATCGGCGAGGCGGTGCGCATGGCCGCCGACGGGATCGCCGTCGACGCGATCGACCGCGCCATGACCGACTTCGGCTGGCCGGTCGGCCCGCTGAAGCTGGCCGACGAGGTCGGGCTGGAGGTCGGCCTGCACGCCTCAGAGACCGTGGCGAAGGCGCGCGGCACCCTGGTCCCGCCGGTCATCGGCCAGCTCGTCGCGCAGGGCTTCAAGGGCAAGGGCCGGGGCGGCGGCTTCTATCTCTACGAGGGGAAGCGGCACCGCGTGAACCCGCGCGTGTATCTGCTCCTCGCAGGGGGCTCTGCCCCCCGCACCCCCCGGGTCATGCCCGGCCCGGCCATCGCTGAGCGCCTCACCCGAACGTTCGTCGACGAGGCGCAGCGCTGCCTGGACGAGGGCGTCCTCCGGAGCGCGGAGGAGGGCGACCTCGGCGCGGTCCTCGGGCTCGGCTTCCCGCCGTTCCTCGGCGGGCCGTTCACGTACGCGCGCGCCAGGGGCATCGCGTGACCGCGAGCTTCTTCACCGGGAACGCGGACCTCGTCGAGGTGTTCGACCGCGTCGTGCCGTGGACGCGCGTCGTGCGCGCGGTCGCGGGCCCCGGCGCGAACGTGCCCGAGACGGTCTCGACGTGGCGCGAGATCCTCGACCTCGCCGGGCGCTACATCGGCAGCGAGATCGCGCCACGCGCGCCGAAGGTCGACGAGATCGGCGTCGTCCGCGCCGACGGCGACGTGCGGATGAACGAGCCGATGACGCAGAGCCTGCGCGGCCTCGCCGAGCTCGGCCTCGCGTCGCCGTCCGTGCCGGAGCGGTTCGGCGGTGCGGCGCTGCCGTTCACCGTCTCGATGATGATCGCGGAGATGCTCGCGCGGGCCGACCTCGCGACGCAGGTGCAGCACGGGATCGGGTGGAACTCTCCGGCCGCGCTCATCTTCCGTTTCGGTACCGACGAGCAGAAGGCGCGCTACCTCCCGCGCCTGGCGAGGGGCGAGATCATGGGCGCGGTCGCGATGACCGAGCCCGAGGCCGGCTCGGACGTCGGCAACCTCCAGGCCACCGCGACCGACGTCGGCGACGGCTGCTACCTCGTGGACGGGCGCAAGCAGTTCATCTCCGCCGGCCAGGGTGAGTTCGTCATCGTCCTCGCGCGCGCTCCCGGCAGCACGGGCCTCGACGGCCTCGGGCTCTTCATCGTCGAGCGTGACGGGCGCAACTACGTCACGGAGCGCGCGGAGCACAAGTTCACGATCCGCGGGTCACCGACGTGCGCGCTCGTCTTCGAGGGGTCGAAGGCGTTCGCGCTCGGGAAGCCCGGCGAGGGCTGGAAGCAGATCCTCACCTTCATGAACGAGTCGCGCCTCGGCGTCGGCATCCAGGGCATCGGCGTCGCGACCGCCGCGTGCGAGAAGGCGATGGACTACGCCGCGCAGCGCGTCCAGATGGGGAAGCCCATCCGCGAGCACCCGATGGTCGCGGACATGCTCCTCGAGATGCGCACGACGGTCGCGGGCGCGCGCGCGCTCGCGTACGAGGCCGCGGCGCTGCAGGACCTCGTCCTCTTCGCGAACGACCAGCGCGCGGCGCGCGACCTCCGCGAGCTCACGCCGCTCGTGAAGTGGTACGGGACCGAGGGGGCGGTGCGCGTGTGCCGGCTCGCGCTGCAGGTGCACGGCGGGTACGGCGTCGTCGACGAGTACGACGTCGGCCGCTACATGCGCGACAGCCTCATCACGCCCATCTACGAGGGGACGTCGCAGATCCAGTCGCTCATGGCGGTGAAGGACCTCATGAAGTGGACGCTGCAGCGGCCGGCGTCGCTCCTCCGGGGCGGGCCGAGCCGTCTGCTCGCGCGCGCGTCGTTCGACGGCCGCATCGGCGGCGACCTCGCGGCGGCGCGCGGGCACGTCATGGCCGGAATGCGTCTCCTCCTCGGACGCCTCGTGCGACGGAAGGGCCTCGGGGCGCTGCGTGGCCGCGACCTCTCCGAGGACGACCTCGGCCCGATCCTCCTCCACGCCGAACGGCTGACGGAGGCGCTCGCGCACACGCACGTCGCGCGCGTCCTCGGCGAGCGCGCGAAGCTCGTGCCGGAGCGGCGGGCGCTCGCGGAGCGCGCGGCGCGCACCGCGCGGCTCGTCGCGGAGCGGAGCCGGCGCGCGATCGCGCTCGACGACGGGAGCGTCCTCGCGCAGATCGCGGAGTGGCGCGGGGAGATCACAGAAAGAGAACACGCGTAGGGCCGGACGGCCCCTTCCGCGCGCGCACCCTCCGCCGCACGCTCCGGTCCGATGCGCATTCGGCGCCGCACCCTCCTCGCGGCCACGGGCATCGCGTCGGCGCAGCTCCTCATCAGTGCGTGCGCGCCGTCGGTGCCCGCTGCGCCGCTCCCGTCGCGCGAGAGCGGCGCGGCGGAGGCGAGCGGTGGGATCGGCGGGCCGGCGGCCGGGACCGAGATGGCCTGGGCGGGATCGGGCAAGACCGCGTTCGGCACGTGGACGACCGAGGTCACCGCGTCCCCGGCGACCTGGGCGCCTGGCTCGGCCGTCCGCGTGCGCGCGCGCCTGACGCTGACCGACGCGCACCTCGACGAGCTCGAGCGCAAGGCCCGCGTCGACGGATTCGTCGCGCTCCTCACCGCCGAGCGCACTTTCGACGCGGACGGCCGCCTCCGCCTGCCGAGCGACGAGCGGATGTCGACGCTCCTCACGGTCACGCACCTCGGGATCGAGGGCGGTCGCCAGGGCGCGGTCAGCAGGCTGCTCGGCCACCCGTTCGGCACGCCGATCGATCGGCTCTCCGTGGTCCCGGTCGCCGCGACGCGCTCCGCCGAGGGCAGGCGCGAGGTCGCGTTCGAGATCGGCGCGCCGCTGCCGGCGGACCTGCCGCCGGGCCTGTACCGCCTGCGGCTCGACTACGGCGTGCGGTCGGAGCGGCGCGAGCTGAGCCTGGGCCGCGAGGCCTTCGGCGAGCGCGGCTTCTCCGGCACCGTCTCGGAGGTGTACTCACCGACGATCCCCGCGAGCGGCAGGCACGTGAGCGGGCGCGCCATCGACGCGGCCGGGATCGTCCCGCGCGTCCCGTGGGTCCTGCTCGCTGCGTACAACTCGAACGGCTACCGCGGCGTCGTCGCCGACGAGGACCGCGACCACTTCGCGCTGTCGGAGCGCAACCTCATCCACGACGACGTCATCCTCCCGCTGTACGACGAGGGCGATCCGAAGGCCGTGCGCGCGTACTCGCTGGAGCCGGCGTTCCCCGCCGACGCGATCTCCGACAGCCAGAACATCCCGTGGGACCCTTCGTCCGGCGAGCTCACCGTGCGCGTGACGCAGCCCGACAGCAAGGTCGTCGAGCTCGGGACGGCGCAATTCGTCGCGCGCACGAACGCGGGGCTGACGACGAAGAGCACGCGGCTCACGCAATGGAAGCCGCCGATGTACGGCCGCTACGAGGTGAAGGCGACCGGCTGGATGCGCGACGCGTGGGGCCGGCGCTACGAGGGCGGGGGGACGTACCGCTTCTGGATCGCGAAGCGGATGACGCTCGCGACGGCGACGTTCCAGGGCCAGGCGTACCCGGTCGGCGACCGCTACGGCCGCGACATCGGCTTCAACCCCGCGGTCCCCGCGGACGTCGAGATCACGGCGACGCTCTACCCCGACTCGGACCCGGCGAAAGCGCGGACGATCACGTTCAGCGGGAAGGCGTCATCGGGCGGGCTCTTCACAGCGGCGCAGGGGATGAAGCCGCTACCCTTCGACGCTCCCGGCGAGTACGAGGCGACGGTCCTCGCGAAGTACACCGACGCGGACGGCCACCTCTGGGTGTCGACCATGCGCCACGCCGGCGTCGTCTACCCCCCGGACTCTCCGATCGTCGCGCGCGGCAAGAAGCTGAAGGTCGGCGACAAGCTCGTCGACCGCGGCGAGACCGGCCGCGAGGGATACAACGATCCGAAGACGGGCGAGCAGCGCCTCGAGCACATCAACTTCCCGTACGCGGCCGGCGACGTCCTGCTCATCGCGGCGGAGGGCCAGGGCGCGAACAAGATCGAGCCGGTGCTCACGTGGGACCGGAAGGCCGACCCGATGCCGTACGACCCGGCGCTGCAGCAGATCGGCGCGACGAACCTCGGCCTCCGCACCTCGAACGGATACTCGCCGCACCTCTTCCCGGAATACATCACCGACCGCGCGTACTACTACGCGTCGGCCGCGCGCCCGGGGTTCATGGGCCGCTTCCTCGTCGCCGAGGATGGCACGCGCGCGCCGTACTGGCCGACGACCCGCACCGACTTCGGCGGCCAGATCAACGCCTCGGCGAACGGCGACTCGCCCGGGACCATCTACCGCTTCATGGGCGGGGTCGTCGTGCGCCGTGCGGGGCAGGCGCCGATGTACGCGGGCTACCTCGCGAGCGGGTTCGTGCTCCCGCGCGGGTCGAAGAACAACCGCGTCATCGCGCCCGGGTCGGAGGAGCTCATGGGCTCGACCGGGGAACGGTCGCGGATCTTCCTCGCGATGAACGCGCGGCCCGGGATGGTGTACGAGGCCGGCACGACGTTCGCGCCGGCGTTCCAGATCGACCCGCCGCTCCCCGCGGCGATGCGCTTCACGCTGCGCTATCCGGACGGCCGCAGCGTCGTCGCGGCCGGCGTCGGCAGCGCCGCGGGCTCGTGGGCCGGGACGGAACGGTGGACGCTCGACGTGCCCGGCGTCTACACGTATGTGGTCTCAGCGGAGTGGAACGGGTACCGCGGCATCGTCCCCGGGATCCCCGCGGAGGGCGGCGCGATGTACGTCATCGAGAAGGACCGGCCCGCGGGCGCTCGCGGGATCTCGTTCGAGCTCCCGCCCCTGTCGACCATCGACGCGGCGAAGGCGAGCACGTTCAAGGGCGCGAGCAGCGCGGACGAGGTCGAGTACGCGATGATCACCCCAGGCGCGGTGATCGCGCAGGGCGCGATCCCGGTCAAGGGCGGGAAGTTCGCGTTCACGTTCGACCCCGGGCGCGTCCACGAGCTCGCGCAGAGCTACGACATCGTGAACG
>Ga0233425_10003167_pt1 | contig 30620 bp, 34 predicted proteins | sample Watercolumn_Towu_2_FD_181712 | JGI IMG/M metagenome (GOLD analysis project Ga0233425, IMG submission 181712) | Freshwater microbial communities from Lake Towuti, South Sulawesi, Indonesia - Watercolumn_Towuti2014_140_MG | ecosystem: Environmental > Aquatic > Freshwater > Lake | place...
GGAACAGCTTCAAACATAAAAAGCAAAAATACAAGAAAAGCAGTGTTAGATGCATTAGAAAGAATAAACAGGCAGTTAAAACTAATACAGCAAACACCTGCAAATGGGCTGGCTGTTTTCTGCGGAAATGTTTCTCCAGTTGAAGGCCAGGAAGATGTGCAGATATGGGCAATAGAGCCCCCAAAACCTCTTCGTGTAAAATTATACAGGTGCGACCAAACTTTTGTTTTAGACCCATTAAAAGAAATGTTGGAAACAGATGAAGTTTATGGTCTACTTGTTATAGATAGAAAAGAAGCAACAATTGGAATTTTAGAAGGAAAGTCGATAAAAGTTTTGCAACATATGACCTCTGGGGTACCTAGCAAGGTTAGGGCTGGGGGGCAATGTTTGTCTCCAGACACTTTAATAATGAAAGATAATGGAGAAGTAATTGAAATAAAAGATTCCCATAATCCTTTAATAATTGTCTCTGAAAATTTTAACTCAGAAATGAGTGAAGAAACTCCTATAATTGCAAGATGGGAGAATGAAAAAGAGATATTCAAAATAACTACTTGCTACCCTCGATTTCAGATTAAAGCATCAAAAGAACATACTTTTTTTGTTAGAACTGAAAAGGGGGTTGAGGAAAAACTTCTTTCAGAAATAAAAGAGGGTGATTATTTAATATTTCCTGAAAAAATAAATCTTAATTTAGATGATCAATATATAGAATTTACCCCGCAAATAACTCAAGAGTTTAATATAAAAGAAGTTAATATCCCCCAAAAAATTGGGGAGGATATCTCTAAGGTATTAGGATATTATTTGGGGGATGGAAGTTATGAAATAGACAGGATAACTTTTTTTGAGCAAAGAAAAGAAGTTGCAAATTATTATAAAAGTTTGATTGAGAAAATCTTTGGTATTGAGGTAAAGTATACTTTTAGAAAAGATAAAAATTACCATCAATTAAGAGTTTACAGCAGAATAATCTCTCAATTATTTAAAAAAATGATGCCTGAGAAAGATAAAACTTTAAATGAGAAAATACCCCCATTAATATTAAAATCATCAGATAAGAGCTTGGCTTCATTTATATCTGGTTTTTTTGATGCAGAGGGTTATGTCTCTGGAGGAAGAGTTGCATTTGGAATAAATAATGAAACTTTGACAAAACAATTTCAGATGGCATTACTTAGGTTAGGAATAATCTCTTCAATTTGGGAATATGATAATAATAAAAATCCATATTCTGGCAATAAAAGATATACTTTAGCAATAGACGATTTAGAATCTTTAAAAAAGTTTAAAGAATTAATTAACTTTACATCTAAAGAAAAGCAAGACAAACTTAATATACTCATTAATAACCGAAGTAATAGAAACAAAGTAAGACAAATTGCAGTCAGTGGCAGTGAAGTTGCTAAGATAATAAGAAATTCTGGACTAAACACTCGAGATTTTCATTGCGGATACTTCTTCTGTAATAAAAGACAAATGAGTAAAGAAATCTTTAAAAAAAGGATACTTAATAAAATACATAATCTGGAATTAAAAAGAAGATTAGAAATGTTCTTTTTATCAAATTTGGTTGTTGCAAAAATATCAAAGATAGAACCTATTGGAATGCAGAAAACGATTGATATTGAAACAAAAAATCATAATTTTATCGCTAACGGACTAATTGTTCACAACTCTTCTCAGCGTTTTCATCGTATAACAGAGGGTCTTGCGAAAGAGTTTTTTAGAAGAGTCTCTGAGAATATGAAAGAACAGTTTTTTGAAAATAAAAAACTAAAGGGAATACTTATTGGGGGACCAATACCTACAAAAGAAGAATTTATAGAAACTGGAAATTTAGTTACTGCTCTAAAAGATAAGATTATTGCGGTTAAGGATCAAGGAGATACTGATTCTAGTGGATTAAAAGAATTGGTTGATTCTTGCCAGGATATTCTTGCTGAACAAGAGATGTCCAAGCAAAAAAAGATTCTGGATGATTTTTTCAAAGCTCTTGCAAAAGAACCTGAAAAAGTTGCATATGGAGAAAAAGAAGTAAAACAAAGGTTGGAAGAAGGAATGGTAAAGATTCTGGTTTTATCAAAAACACTAAATAAAGAAAAAATAAGACAGTTTGAAACTCTATCAAATAAAACATCTGTAGAAGTACATATTGTTTCTAATGAAACTTCTGAGGGCCTACAATTCGACAATATTGGGGGGGTTGGAGCAATTCTAAGATTTGCAAGTTACTAAACTAAATCAATAAACCAATTTGGTGTAGAAGAATCATTGCAATGATAAACTTTATGTGTTAATTGATTAAATTTTCCATATAATTTCATATTACTTCTAATTAATTTTTTATTATTATTTGAGATAGCTAGTTGGGGTGGCTTGAACTCTTTTGGATAAAAACCAAAGCATTCCTTAAAGATATCTATTCCCTCTTGAAGATAATCTCCAGATCTTTCTGTTTTGAATTCTTCATAAATATGAGTTACTCCATGAAGATAAAGAGTTTTATTTAAAGATAAAATAAAATTGCACCAGGTTTTGTTTTCAGCAATACTATGATTGTTAAATTTTGGAATAATCAAGAGATAGTCTGATTTATCAAGCAAGTCCATTGAGCAAGGAATATCTGGAGATATATCATCAATTTCTGTGTGAGAAAAAAATCTAACTAGATATAAAATAAAAACAAAGAGTACAATAATTATTGAAAGAATGGCCAATACCCTAAATACTTGTTGAGTTTTTGGAATCATAATCTTTTAAAATGCTCGTGAGTATATAAAATTATGGAAGATAATAAAAAGCAAAGAGAAGTAATCCTAACTGAAGAGACTGCAAAAGAACTTGATAATGTTTTTATTGATAAGGAAAAGAGCTCTGAAGAGAAAGTAGAGGCTGCTTTATTTGTCTCTGGCAAATATCTTAATTTACAAGATCTTATAATGTTAACTGATATAAACCCATTAATGTTAAAAGAAATATTGAAAAGGCTGGAAAAAAAATATTCTCAAGGAGCGATTGTTTTAATAAATAAAAATCAGAGCTGGAAAATGGATGTAAGCTCTAAGTACTATTATTTAATAAATAAACTTGCTACTGGAAAAGCAGAGTTTACAAAAGCAGAGCAAGAGACACTTGCAGTAATTGCATACAAACAACCGATAAAACAATCTGTTGTTATAAAAATAAGAGGTAATAAAGCCTATGACCATATAAAAAAGTTTATTGAGATTGGTTTAGTCCAAGCGAAGCCATTTGGCCATACGATGGAACTAAATTTAAGTGAAGATTTCTACGATTATTTTAATATAGAATCTATTAAACAAAGTTAAGATGCAGATTCTGCCAATTATTTATCTTGCATATATGTTTGTTTCTATTTATTTTAGCATTTTATTTATAATGCTTTACATTAGAAATAAGGAGGAACTTTTTGATGTTCCTAAGATGGATAAGATTCGCTCCCTAAGTATGGTGGTTCCATGCTATAACGAAGAAAAAGATATTGGAAATACAATAGAATCTCTTCTGAAGATTGACTATCCTGGTTTGAAAAAAATCTATATTGTAGATGACTGTAGCAAAGATAATTCTTTTAAAATAATAAAAGAATATGCAAAAAAGTATCCTGGAAAGATTATTGCTCTCCAGACTCCAAAAAATACTGGTTGTGCTGCTGGTTCAAAAAATTATGGAGCAAAATTTGTAATAACAGAATTAATCGGATTTACAGATGCAGATAGTTTCCCAAATCCCGATGCAGTTAGTAAAATAGTTGGATTTTTCAAAGATGAAAAGGTTGCTGCTGTTCTTGGTTCAAATCTAGTTAAAAATAAAAATACTTTTTTTGAGAAACTACAGGCGATAGAATATACTATAATCTCTTGGACTAGAAAATTATTAAATTATGTTGATGCAATTTATGTAACTCCTGGACCATTAACAATTTACAGAACAGAAGTTTTTAATAAGGTTGGGAAATTTGATGAAAAACAAATGACTGAAGATATAGAATTAACATGGAGACTTGTTTATTACGGCTATAGGAGAGAAATGTGCCTTTCTGCAATAACTCTTACAACAGTTCCTTCAAAGTTTAAACAATGGTATAATCAAAGAATAAGGTGGAATGTCGGTGGTTTGCAATGCATCAAAAAGTATAAATCTTTTTTATTTAGAAAAGGCATGCTCGGAGCATTTATCCTGCCTTATTTTATAACTTCTCTCTTCTTGGGATTGCTTGGGCTTTGTATATTCTTTTATCTATTTTCTCAAAGATTCTTAAATATTTTCTTTTTCACAAAATATAGTTTTATTTCAGATACAGCAGTTATAACTATGGAAAATTTTAATATAACCCCCACTGTGCTCAACTTTTTTGGTATAGCCTTATTTTTACTTGGTTGGGTATTTACAATCTATGGTCTCGGGGTTATGAAGCAACATAGTTTAAAGAACCAAAACCTTTTTAATATACTAGTTTATCTAGTTGTATACCTAACCATATACCCATTTATTATGGTTCCTTCGATTTATAAGTTTGCTAGAGGTAAATTTGGTTGGGGAACAAGATAAGATGTTTAAATCACAAAAATATGTTTTTTTGAATGCATTAATCTTAACTGTGTTTATATTTGCTGTAGGTGTTGCAATAGGGTATTGGTTTGAGAGCTTAAGAGTAGATAAGGTAAATATATTATACTTAAACGCAGAATTAAGTATGTTGGATATGAGGGTTGTATCTGATTTATTTGCTGGTAATGTTAATTGTGAAAATGCAATTAAAGAAAATATAAATTTTGGAGATAAGATTTATTCTGAAGCGAGAATGTTGGAAAGATATGAGAATGCTCAAAGATTATCTGAAATCTTAAAGATACAACACTACAAATATGATCTTTTAAGGGTCATGTTCTTTAGGAATAGCATAACCATAAAAGAAAGATGTAATGAAAGTTTTCATACTGTTGTCTACTTATATCAATATAATGAACCTAGTTTGGAATTAAAAAATAGGCAAGCGGTTTTTTCAAATATGCTGTTAAGAGTTAAAGAAAAAAGAGGAAGCAATATTGTCTTGATTCCTATTGCTGGAGATCTTAATTTTTCATCAGTTAGCCTTATAATAAGAGAATATAATATAACAAAACTTCCCACAATATTGATTGACGAAAAAACAAAAATAACAGAGATAATGACTGCTGAAGAAGTTAATTCATTAATTGGTCAATAATGCAATGTTTCTGCATAATTATATCTTATTTTATAACAATACTTAAAAACATCCCTTTTCTTCATTTCCTATGAAATGTTATATATGCAATAAAGAAGAGACTGATCTATATGAAGTCATTCATGAGAAAAAAATTGTTTCTGTCTGTAGGAGCTGCATTGAAATAGAAAATCTTACTCTTATTAGAAAGCCTACTCAAGATCAGCTTGAAAGAGCAAATCAAAGAGCTACTGTTCATGAAAGGATGATGAAAATGGCTGGGTTGGATAAACTAAATCCTGTCAGTAGAGATCATGAGATTGCACAAAGGCATCTTGCAAAGATAAAAATACCTGAAAAAAAACAATTTTCTGAGTTATTGGTGTCAAATTATGATTGGATTATAATGATGACTCGGAGAAGGAAAAAAATAACGTTAAATCAGGTTTCTGATCTGACTAAAATTCAAATAAATGATCTTGAAAACTTAGAGAAAGGAGTTTTGCCTAAAAACTTTGAGAAAATTGCTAGAATATTAGAAAGCGTTCTTAATATTGTTATCCTAAAAGAAACCGAGAAAAAAATGAGATTTGAATCGCTCCCTGAAAAAAGAAAAGATGAATCGGAGATACTTGAAGAGACTCGTGCTAAATTATTTGGAAAAGATCTTGAAATAAATCAAAGAAGCGAAGCTATGAAACAAGAACAATTAGAACAAGAGCTAAGAGATGCTGAAAGAATTGCTGAAACAAAAGAAGAGATAAAGATAGAAGAAGCAAAAAGTGAATTTAGAAGTGAAATAAAAGAGGGCAGGTTTGATTTTTCAAATAGGAATAAACTGAAAGATGTTACATTAAGTGATTTAGTTGATATGAAAAGAGAAAGAGAAAAATTAGCAAAAAAAGAAAAAGAGTTTGAAGAAAGCAGAAAAAAAGAAGAGTTTGAAGAATAAAACTACCCCAGATATCTTAATCTGCCGGGTCTTGGCTCGTAAATAAGACCCTCTTCTAAAAGCTTTGTTATTTCTTGATTTATTATATTTGGGGCTGCTTCTATCTCCATTATTAAATGGTCTATATCTACTCCTTGGTCTTTTTCAGATAGTTTTATTTTATCTATCAATAGGTCTCTTATTGGTGTATTTGATTTCAGAGGAATATCCTTTCTGGATGATTGAATTTCTAATTTTCTTATAAGAAGCCATTTTGGGTCAATAACTTTTGTAATTTCTGGAAGAATATACAACTCTGAATTGTATTCTCGGACTATACCCACAACTTGGAGTGTGTCTCCTTGAGAAAACTTTTCAAGCAATAATGCATCATCTCCAAATGATTTTAGTCTTATCTGGCCAGAAGCGTCATCTAATGTCAAAGAAGCATATTTTTTTTCATTATTATTCACAAATTTATCTACAACATTTGCAATAATATTAACTCTAGATATTTTTTTATCTCCCAATTCTGAATATAAAAATTTTCCTTCTTGGATAACAGGTCTTGATTTTAATATATCCCCAATTCTTAGTTTATATGCCACATTTCTTTTTTTTGGTTCACTTATAATTTGGCTTGCTGAACTTCCCCCAACTTCATTTTCAACCATGTTTTTATTAAAAAGAAAGTGTTTTATAAAGATTTGTAGCATTAAGTGATATTATCTATCTTTACTATGTCTGACTAATTCTTTTACCTTAAGATTATATTTTTTTTCTAATTTTGTGACTTCTGCTTTTATTTTATTATAGTACTCTTCTGGATTTTTGATTGCAAACTCAAAGTCTTCTATTTTTTCAGGAAAATTTTTATTGATGAATGGTATAAACCTGTCGAGGATTGTTTTTCTAGTATTTAATAACTCTACCCAAACATAATTGCAAAAAGAAAGTTCTTTAAATATTTCTTCTAAATCTGTAATCCCTGGTAAAACAGGAGAAATAAAACCAAAAACTCTTATTCCCTGCTTTTTAGCTTCTTTTAATGCATTAATTCTTTCTCTTGGGGGAGAAGCTAGTGGCTCTATTAGTCTTGCTGTTTTTTCATCTAATGTATTTATTGAACAACCGAGTTCAACATTTATTTTTTTTAATAAATCTAAATCTCTTTTAACTAATGCTGATTTTGTCAATATTTCCATGGTAAATTTATTTTTATATGGAGATTTTGAAATTATTTCTAAAATTTTTCTTGTTAGCTGGTATTTTCCATCCAATGGCATATAGCAGTCACAAACACTTGCCATAAAGATATTTCCCGGTTTATTTTTTTCTAATTCTTTAGCTAATAAATCTGGACAATTTATTTTTGCATAAGCAAATTCCCCCCAATTTGTTTTTATGTTTTGAAATCTTCTTATAAAATCAGCATAACAATACCTACAGGCATGCTGGCAACCAGTATATGGGTTGACAACATAATCTGTTAGCTTGCTTTTTGTCATGCAGGTCTTGCATTGTATTTCTTTTGTTTCCATCACATCTTTTGAATATATCCTTTTCTTGGTTTGAATAAATCTCCTGAACGAACTAGCTTTTCAACTGCTTCTTCTAGTTCGAGTTCTTTTATTTGTTCTCCTAGTTCTTTTTGAAGCTCTTCTACTGGAATTAATTTTCCTAATTTGCTTTCTAATTTTTCAATTGCATCCAAAACTAATCTAATCTTGCTTCTGGAACTTGCAGGCGTACCTGAAATACGGTCAATATCGAATGTTTTTGTTTCTTCATCAAAACCAACTTTCATTAAGTAGTATTTCACAAGTTCTATTGCTTGTCTTGAATCTTCTTTTGTAACTTTTTTAGCAAGCTTTGCACGAGCTATTGCTTCAGATATTCTAATTAGTGCTTCTAATTGTCTGGCTGAAATTGGTATTGGTTTTATCGGGGTATCTGAGAATGTTGGTTTATTTCTAAGCTCTACGTAAAATGTTTTTATTTCTTCAACAGCTTCTTCACTTAATGTGGGATTTACCCTCTGCCGAGCATAAGCTACGTATTTTCTTAATAATTCTTTATCAATTATCTCTGATTTTAATTCGTCTTTGTGTCCTTTTAATACATGATCTGCAATAGACTCATCTCTATTTCTGTCAGGCATATCTTTCATAATAAAAATAACATCAAATCTATTTAATAGAGAGGGTGCTAAATCAACTTGTTTTGCAATCATCTGTGTTGGATCAAATCTTCCAAATTTTGGATTTGCTGCTGCTAAAATTGCTGTTTGTGAATTTAATGTTGCTTGAACATTTGCTTTTGATATTGTGATTGTCTGCTGCTCCATTGCTTCGTGCATTGTACTTCTATCATTTTCATCCATTTTTTCTAACTCATCTATACAAACAAGGCCCTTATTTGATAATACTAATGCTCCTGCTTCTAGAGCCCAGCCCCTTAAGAATTCGTCTTTAACTACTGTGGCTGTTAAACCTGCTCCTGAAGTTGATTTTCCTGAAACATATCTTCCCTTTGGCGCAATTCCTGAAATAAATTTAAGCATAACTGACTTGGCTACTCCCGGATCTCCTACAAGAAGAATATGAATATCTCCTCTTTTTCTTGTACCATCTTTCATTAATTTTTTTACTCCTCCAAATAATTGTAATGCTAATGCTTTTTTTATTTCTTCATGACCCCAAACAGAAGGAGCAATGCTTTGGATTAAACGCTCTATTACTTTAGGGTGAGCTGCTAGTTCTTTTATTGCTCTTTCATCTTCTTCGCTAATTAAAATTTCGTCAAAGGTTTCTTCCATTGGGATAACATTGTTTGCTTCTATTGCAAGTTCAAATCTTGTTTGAATTCCTCCTGTTGCAGTGGGTATTGAAACTTCTTTTAGGACGCCGATTATCTTAATTTTGCTTCCGGGGGTTGTTCTATCTTCCATTTTTGGATCAACAAGATCTTCTTTTAAAAAAATCTGCATTCTTTTTGGTTGTTCTCCGCCAGATAATGAGTCTGGAGATTCTTCAATTACAATTCTCTGTGCATCAACCATATCTTTACTAAGTTCTCTAAAACCCCCATGCCTTCCGCAAGAGCAACGGGAGGGTTCTTTGAATTTTTTGTCTAATTGCAATACAGAAATTATTGAGCCACAAGAGGGGCATTCAAACTTTGCATTTACTACTTGCGGCCTTACTTCGGATGCCTGTCTTACAATACCATCGACAGAAATCATTGTTCCCAGATGTTTTGCTCTTATATTTCTAACAAAAACTTCCTGTGTCTTTGCTAATGAATTCAAGCGAACACGAGCATTAGAAACCATGCCTGATTCAACTAATGCAACTTCTAAAAGTTCAAGTGTTTCTTCTGGTTTGATAATTATATTTTCTGAAAGTGTCGGGGAATTTTCTGCTAAATCTTCAAAAGTTACCTGTATTACTTTGTCTCCTTTCTTTGCTGCAAGACCTATTTGTTTTTTATAGGTATTAAAAAATGTCTTTGCTTCTGCAATAAGCTCTTCTTGAGCTTGTCCAGGTTTTGGTTTATCCTCTTTATCAAAATCTTCATTCATTTCCATGTTTTTGATAAAGGTTTTTTGTTTTTATAGTTTTGTTTGTTGGGATATATATTTCTAAGGGTTAGTTAAAAACAAATTCTGGCCTTGCAATTATTTCTCCTTCTAGAGAGATGTGAGCAATTTCTATAAATTTTTCTTTGTAAAACAAGGCAAACTTGCCTTCTTTTGGCAATTTATCTGGATTTTCTAAAACAGACAAGAAAATTGGCTTGCCGGTTAATAGTTTTTTTACTTCTTGTTCTTTTACTTGTAAATGAGGCATGATTTTTTTTATTGATTGCTCTGCAGGGGTTAGAATTTTTATTAAATCTTCTTCATCTCCTTTTTTAGCTTTCTCAACTGCTTCTTGGAATTTGTAGAGGTCTGTCGAGATGTTTTCTGGGAAGATTCCTGCCTGGATTCTTCTTAGTTCTAACATGTGTGCTCCTCCAAGCTCTTCATTTTCTCCCAAATCAGAACATAATTTTCTTATATATGTCCCTCCTTGGACTTGTGTTTCAAATAAGAAATCTTTTTCTTGTTTTTCTAAAATTGTAAATTCAATTATCTCTCTTTCTCTTTCTTGTCTTTTAACTCGTGATTTTCTTGGGGGGAGTTGTTTTATTTTTCCTAAGAATTTTTTGTTTATTATATCTTGTAATTCTTTTATTTCTACGTCGCTATTTATATGCATAACTCCGATATAGGTTTTATCGTGACCTAAGAAAAATCCAGTTAATTTGCAGGCGCGATTTAATGCTATTGGTAAAACTCCTGTTACTTTTGGGTCTAGTGTTCCAAAATGAGATGTTTTTCTAACTCCGAATTCGCGAAATTGCTTTCTAACATAATCGGATACTGAAAAACTAGTTGGGCCTTGGGGTTTATCTATATTAATTATTGAAAATTCTAGAAGTTTTTTTAATTGTTCTGAAACCATAAATATCAATGAGAAGAAATGTTTAAAAATCCTCTTTTTCTTTAGATTATATGAAAACTGATAAATCTCCTAATAGAATGAATTTATCAGTTGGAATTCTAGCATTATTACTCGTCTTATAAGAAGCAGGCTCTATTTTTGGGTTCTGCAAAAGCTAAGATATGCTGAATGTGCTAGAATTCTACTAAACTAAATATCGCAAGGAGAAAAACAAAAAATGACAACATATAAGATAAAAATTCAAGAAGAAAGTGGCAGAAAAGCCTACATAGTTTTTGTTAATAATGCTTCTTGGCCTGAAAAAGATTTTTATGATACAGCAATGCTATCAAGATATCTTGAAAACCAAAGAAAAACAGGAAGAATAATAGATGCAATCAGGGTTTTTGGATCTAATGGAAACAGCCCGGAAGCAGGGAAGCTTGAAAGTGAACTTAAACAGACTGCAGGATTTGCAAAAACATAACAATTTTAAACTAAAAATGGCAGAAAATAATATGGCTGAAGAGCAAAAAATAGATTTTAATGCAATTGAAAAAAAGTGGCAGGATAAATGGGTGAAGGCAAAATGCTTTGAAGTAAAAGAAGATAAGAAAAAATCAAAATATTATGTTCTTGAGATGTTCCCTTATCCCTCTGGTTCTGGATTGCATATGGGTCATGCCTTAAATTACACAATTGGAGATATTTATGCTCGTTTTAAGAGAATGTCTGGATTTAATGTTCTATATCCCATGGGTTATGATGCTTTTGGATTGCCTGCTGAAAATGCAGCTATAAAAGCTAAAGAGCACCCGGGAAGCTATACTAAAAAGTCCATGGCTAGTTTTGAAAAACAGCAAAAATTGCTTGGGCTAAGTTATGACTGGACGAGAAAAGTAATTACATGCAATCCAGAATATTATAAATGGAATCAGTATTTTTTCTTAAAGTTTTTTCAAAATGGATTAGTTTATAGGAAAAGGTCTGCTGTTAATTGGTGTTCTAAGTGCAATACTGTTCTTGCGAATGAACAGGTTCATTCTGGAAAATGCTGGAGACATGAAGATACTAATGTAGAAATAAAACAATTAGAGCAATGGTTTATAAAAACAACAAAATATTCTGAAGAACTTCTTAGAGATATTGCAAAATTGCAATGGCCCGATAGAATAAAGATAATGCAAGACAACTGGATTGGTAAATCCAATGGTACTGAAATTGAATTTACAATCAATGGAAAAAAGTGGCTGATTTTTACAACAAGACCAGATACGATTTATGGAGTTACTTTTATGGTTATATCTGCACAACACCCAAAATTATTTGATTTAGTTACTACAAAACAAAAAAAAGAAGTTGAAAGCTTTCTTAAAAAATTAAAATCTGTTTCTGAAAAAGAATTGGAAGAAATGGAGAAAGAAGGAGTTTTTACAGGAAGTTATGCTATAAATCCAATAAATAATGAGAAAGTTCCTGTTTATGCTGGTAATTTTGTTGTCGCTGATTATGGTTCTGGGATGGTTATGGCTGTTCCAACTCATGATCAGAGAGATTTTGAATTTGCAAAGAAATATAACATTCCTCTAAGACTGGTGATTAAACCTGAAGAATATGAGATAAATGTTGAAAAGATGTCCTGTGCTTTTACAGGAAATGGGGTTTTAATCAATTCTCAGGAGTTCAATGGAAAGCCAAATAAGGAAGCAATTGAAGAAATAAATAACTATCTGATTAAAAATAAGATTGGTAAAAGAGTTACGCAATATAAACTGAGAGACTGGTTGATATCCAGACAAAGATACTGGGGAACTCCAATACCTATGATTTATTGCGATAAATGTGGCATAGTCCCTGTATCTGAAAAAGATTTGCCTGTTTTATTACCTGAGAATGTTAAATTTGGAATTGGAAATCCTTTGGCTACTAATAAGGAATTTTTAAATGTTAAATGTCCAAAATGTGAAAAAATGGGAAGAAGAGAAACAGATACAATGGATACTTTCTTTGATTCTTCGTGGTATTATCTAAGATATTGTGATAGCAAAAATGAAAAAGAGGCATTTGATCCAAAGAAAATTGCCTATTGGATGCCTATAGACCAGTATATTGGGGGGGCAGAACATGCTTGTATGCATTTAATTTATGCTAGATTCTTTACAAAAGCCCTTAGAGATTTAAAAGTTATTGGAGATATTGATGAACCCTTTATAAGACTATTCAATCAGGGTATGCTTCATGGCTGTGATGGGAATAAAATGTCAAAATCTCTTGGGAATGTCGTAAATCCAATAGATATTATTGAAAAATATAGTGCTGATTCTCTTAGATTGTTTCTTATGTCTCTTTCTTCTCCGGATAGAGATAGTATATGGAGTGATAGGGGTATAGAATTCACATTAAAATTTATAATTCAATTAGCTAACTTTTTCAAGAATATAAAAATAGGAAAGTCTTCTGAAAAAATAGAGAGCAGAGTGAATAAGACTATCAGAGAGGTTACTGAAGAGATTGGAAAATTCAAACACAATAATGCTATCATCAGACTTAGAGAATTATTTGAAAAGTTTGAGCAAGAAAAAGAAATAGGAAAGCGAGAAATTGAAAGCTTTTTAAAGCTTTTTCATCCTTTCTGCCCGCATATAACAGAAGAATTATGGGAGAAACTAGGTCATAAGGATTTTATTTCTCTTTCAGATTGGCCTAAGTGTGATGAAAAAAAGATAAATGAGAAATTTGAACAAGAAGAAAAAGCAGTTGAAAATCTTGCTAGCGATATAAATAATATTGTTAAAATTGTTAAGGAAAAGCAGAATAAAGAGGCAAGCAGGGTTTATGTTTATGTTTTGCCTCAAGAAAAGCAATTGTATGAGCAAAGTAAAGACTTGCTGGAAAAGAAAACTAATTTACAAGTAAAGATTTATGCTGTTAATGATAAGACTAAGCATGATCCTGAAGGAAAAGCTTCAAAAGCCAAACCAGGCAAACCGGGGATATATTTAGAATAATTATTTAATCAAAAAAATCAAAATACCTTCTATAACTGCTGCAATTATCAACAAAGGTATCACAATAAAAATAAACACTTCAATTGATTTTATAAAATTATTTTTTAATGATTTCTTTTTTTGTTTCTTAGTTAAGTTAGAGATTAGATCATAACCAATTTTTATTCCCAAACCAGATGAAATCAGAATTGCAGGTATCTCAAATATTCCGTGTGGAAATATCCTCCAAATTACAACTAATCCTCCCAGAGCAATAGAATAGTTAAGAACAAAGCCTATTACATAACCATTAATAAGAGTCATAATTAATGGGAATATTGCAAAAAAGATGCCAAGTATTAAGACAAAAAAAGATGCTTTAAGATTATTATAAAATATAAAGAATATAAGCTCTATTGGGTTTAAACCCGCTATTTGATCCTTTAGAGATGAAATAAAACTAAAAATCTGATTTTTAAAAAATATTGGGAATAAAATTCCTATAATCAGAGATAGAAAAAATATTGCCAGAGAAAACCAAAGGAATTTTTTTGATTGCTTAAGGTAATTAAGAGAAGATTTATATTTTTTTGATAGAAAATTTAGAATCATTTGGAAAATATCTGGGCGATCATATTTGTTTTATTGGGGTATCTCTTTTTTAAATAAAAACCATAAACCAGGCCTGCAATTAATCCTCCAAGATGAGCCATGTTGCCTATTGGCAAATTTATTCCTGGAATCAAATCTATTAATATCAAAGGTATAATTGCAACGATGGGCAGTGCCCAGAAAGACAGAGCCAATGGGATTGAAAATGCACTTAATTTTGGATTGAACATAGCAAATATTGAAAATATTATATAAATAGAGATTATTAAAGACAAGACTCCATTTATTGCTGGAGAAAGAAAACTTGATAAGATCGCTTCTATAATTAAGGCAATTAATGGGCCCGCAATCAAAAAAACTTTCTTTTTTGGCATAATAATTGCTAATAATCCAAGAAGTCCAAAAATTGCTCCTGATGCCCCCACGCCTATAATTTTTGAACTCCCAAATATATTCTCTCCAAAATATCCATATCCAAAATATCCTGAAAGAACTGAAAATAATATTGATGCAAATATTCCAGAAGCAAGATAAAAAATTAAAAATCTTTTCTTTCCGATTATATCTTCTAATCCGCCTGTTTTAATTATTGTGTAATTAAACAGTCTCTTTCCAAGGAAGAATAATGAAAACATATTCACAAAAAGATGAAAGAGATTAGCATGCATAAATATGCTTGTAAAAATTGTCCAGAGATTTTCACCATGGATTATTTTATACGGCTGTAATGCAAAAAGATCCAGTAATTTGATTTCTCCAATAAAAGAAGCAGTTATTGAAAATGCAATATACACTAAGATGTTAACAATAATTATTCTTGCAGTATATGATCTAAATATCCTCATTTTATTAAATGTATGAAAAGAAGCTACTTTTTATTCTTTTTCTTTGGTTTTTTTTGTTTTTTTGCTGATTTTTTTTGTTTTTTTGTTTTGTTTTTCTTTTCATCAGATATTTTTTTCTTTGCCTGCTTTTGTTTTATTTCATTTATTTCATTTTGGATAAGTTTTAACTCTCTCTCTTTTAGTTTTATTCTATTGTTTATCTCTTTTATTGGATTCTCATTATTTGATAAGACATAAACTTCTGCACATTCTGAACAGGAAAAATCATTTTCTAATGCTGTTTCTTCTGTAACTTCAACACCGCATGAATTACAAGTGTAAAATCTTTTTTGCTCTCTGTTCTTTAATTGATTTTCCAAATCTTTTATTTTGCGAGTCAGCTCCAATTCCAGTCTTATTAAGCATTTTTCTGTATTCAGTGTCCAGAAATAAATATACCAGCCCTTGCGATTGTCTTTCTTTCTTATAAAAGAAACAAGACCTTCCGCAGATAGTTTGTATAAAATATTTCTTATCTGATTTATAGTCAACTTCATTTTCTTGGCAATTAAAAACTCATTTACATCTTTTTTATTAAAAAGTAAATCCACAATGGGTTCTGCTTCAGAACCAGCCAAATCTTCGACGAGCGATTTAAGAAGCTTTTCCTGCATCAGATAAGTTGATTTTCAAGTATTAAATACTTTTCGGTCAGATTTAATTTTCCCTCGAGAAGTTATTGATGTCATTCTAAAGTTATAATAAACCTTTAAAAAAGGATTTGATATCATATATCTATGAGTTGGTTAGGTCTTAATAAAAAGGAAGACGAAATAGGTTCTATGAGGTTGCCGGATTTGCCGTCCTTACCTGAAAGGAGATCGTTGCCGGAATTACCTTCATTGCCTTCTAGTCAAATGGTAAATCAATTTAATAATGATATGGTTAAATCTGCGGTAGTTGACTCTTCTGGGGGAATGGGTGATAATGTTTCAAATCCTTTTGAGGCATCTAGAGATGACTATTTTTCTTTAATGCAGCCAGTACAACCACAAATGCCTTCTCGGCCAAAACCAAATGAATTAGTATTTGTTAGAATTGATAAATTTCAAGATGCTCAAAGAGATTTTAATGATGTAAAAAGAAAGGTAAAGGAGATAGAATCTCTTCTAAGAGAAGTTAAGGCAATTAATCAAAAAGAAGATGCTCAGGTTGGAGAATGGGTTAAGGATTTAGAAAAGGTGAAAACACTTCTAATAGAAATCGATTCTAAAGTCTTTAATCAACTATGACTCAACCACTTCACATTGCATTAGATAAAGAATTGTATAAAAGAAGCAAGGCAGGTATTTTGGCTTCTGAGATTTCAATATTAAATTCTATGAAACACCTGTATGAAATACGCCGAACACAGCTACAACAAAAAGAAATAAGGAAAAAAGTTTTTGAGGCTTTTGATTTTATAAAACAAAAGATGGTAAAGCTTGCTGGGAGCAAGTTGCCTGAAGTTAAGAATATTCCTCGGACGGGATTTAAGAAAGAATCAATAAATATGGCTACAAAATTGCCTCAATTTAGAAGAGAAGAGAAAAAATCTGTTTCAGATCAAAGAGGAAGGTCGATTGAAGAAGAACTTTCAAATATTCAAAGAAAATTAGATATTTTGAACAATAATTAAAATGGGATGGCTAGGCAGAATTTTTGGTGCAGAAAAGAAAGAAGAACCGCGATTTGTAGTTCCACAAATGCCTGATTTACCTTCATTACCTGTAAATACTTCTCCAATTGAATATCCTCGATTAGAGCCTCGTGAAGTTAAAGAGGTTGTTTTTGTTAGATTAGATAGGTTTGAAACTGCTGAGAAATCATTTCAAGATGCGAAGGTAAAACTTGAGGAGATTGAATCAAATATTCGTTCTGTTGATCAAATAAATGAGAGAGAAGATGAAAGATTATTATCTTGGAATAAAGACTTGGAGAAGATTAAGATGCTTCTTGTTAAAATTGATGAAAAAACTTTTGATCAGATTTAGATAAGAATTTTAGGCGATTGATGCATTTACGGACCAAAAAGGCTTAAAAACAAGCTGAACTACGAAGATACTAATGAAAAGAGTGCTGTCAGACATATTTTTTACAAAAAACTTTCAGTTGCATTAAAGCTTCGCTTCTATTTTATTATTAATAACTATTAAATTAATATAATCTATTCTCGGTAGAGAAAGTAAACTGCTGAAAGCAGGGTTAAGTAATGGTTTAGTTATTGGGTTGGGGGTTTAGGATTGACGGGCAAATTGATCCGGATTTACACTAATCGCCATAAAAATTTATTTAAGCACTGCTTTAATTCTTCTTACACCTGCACCACTTGATTCCTCTTTAACAATCTTAAAATGCCCCAAATCACCTGTATTAGAAACATGTGGACCAGCACAGATTTCTCTTGAAAAATCTCCGATAGAGTAAACAGAAACTTTTTCTCCATATTTTGAATCAAAAATACCATGAGCTTTCTTTTTAGCTTCACCTAAAGAAAGCTCCTCTCTTATAACAAAGCATTTTTCATTAATTTTTTTATTTACAAGTTCTTCAATTTTTTTTAATTCTTCATCACTCAACTTTCTGTCAAAATTAAAATCAAATCTTGCTCTTTCAGCAGTGATATTTGAGCCTTTTTGATAAATATCTTTCTTTCCTAAGACTTCTCTTAATGCTTGATTTAACAAATGAGTAGCTGTATGCAATTTTGTTGTCATTTCGCTGTTATCAGCTAACCCTGATTTAAACTGGCCTGCTGAAGCTGTTCTGCTTAGTTCCTGATGCATTTTACATTCATTTTCAAAACCTTTTTCATCTATCTTTATTCCTTTTTCCCTTGCAATTTCATTAATCATTTCAATTGGAAACCCATAGCTTTGATAAAGCAGAAAGCTATCTTTACAGTTAATTTCTTTTTTGTCATGCACCATTTTTTCAAAAAGCATTAATCCATTTTCAAGTGTTTTATTGAATCTTTCTTCTTCCTTTTTTAATTCTGCTAAGATATTTTTTTTATTCTTAATCAAAATATCATAATCCTCATAGATTTCAAATATAGGTTCAACCAATTTTTCTGTAAAACTTTTTATTCCAAGTTCGCGACCATGCCTTATTGCTCTTCTAATTAATCTTCTTGCTATATAGCCTCTTTCTATATTGCTCGGAATAACACCATCAGCTATAATAAAAACACTTGCTTTAATATGGTCTGCAATTATCTTCATATGCTGCGTTTCTTTTTCATTTTTCCCATATAGCTTTCCAGAAAGCTCTTCTATTTTTTTTATTATTGGAAGAAAACAAGCGGTCTCATAAACACTTTTCTTTCCATTTAATAACGCAATAACTCTTTCAACACCCATGCCTGTATCTACATTTTTTTGTTTTAATTGTTCATATTTGCCTTCTTTTGTTTTATTATACTGCATAAAAACATCATTCCATATTTCAACTCCATCAAAGAACATTTCTGTATCAGGCCCGCACGGACCACTAGAGCCGGCAGGCCCCCACCAATTATCATTTTTAGATAAGAAACTTATCTTTTTTATACCCAAAGATTTCCATATCTTTGCACTTTCTTCATCTTTTTCTGCGTTTTTATCTCCTTCAAAACAAGTTACAGCAAGTTTTTCAGAAGGAATCTTTAAACCCTTTATTAAAAATTCAAACGAGAACTCAATTGCCTCTTTTTTAAAATAATCTCCTAATGACCAATTTCCAAGCATCTCAAATAAAGTTAAATGAAAATCATCTCCTACTTCATCTATATCCCCTGTTCTAATACAGCGTTGAACATTAACAAGTCTCTTTCCTAGGGGATGTTTCTGCCCGAGTAAATAAGGAACTAAAGGATGCATTCCTGCTGTTGTGAATAAAACAGTTGGATCATTTTCAGGAACTAAACTAGAATTAGGAATCTCTTTATGCCCTTTGGATTTAAAAAATTCTATATATTTTTTTATAAGTTCTTGTCTTGTAATCTCTTTCATAATTATATCTATCAAAACTAATTTTTAAAGTTTGGCTTTCAAGATTTATCTCAAGCAAAGAAAATCAATTAAAAATTCAAGTTCTTGTCTTGTTTCTATTGACTGAGATGGTTCTGCTGTTAGAGAAGAGCTTGCAGTTAAACTATTTTCATGCAGATATAATAAAATACCAAGATTTCCATGAAAACCAAAAGATTTAGCTTCTTTTAATTTTTCGGTATCTGGCGAATCTGATTTTAATAATTGTTCATATTGTCTTAAAGAAACACAGGCAACATCTCTGCCAAGTTGAATATCTAAACCATCACTATTACGTTTAACCCAATATGCGTCTGCGAGCCTTCCATTTTGATAAACGCCCCTAAGATAATAATGTGAGCCAGAATGTGTTGTACATATTAAAAGGTCTTTTGAAGGAGTTTGAACTGGCTTAAGCTTAAGCTTTAATGATTGAGTCTGCGTTTTATCCATACTTAAGAATTAAAAAAAGGATTTATAAGCATTATTTTGATTGAGTGATGGGTTTTTTATTTATTTTTTTATTAAAAATGATTTAGGCAGAAGAAAAATATCTCGGGCAAGATTTTTTATTTTTACAGAGAATAAACTTAATAAAGATAAACCTGTTTAAAAATGAATGGGGGGGATAATACCAAATAAAATAATAGATTATAATTCTAAATTATCTTTAAGATACAAAGAAGCAATAAAAAGAAAATTTAGTTATTTTCCTAAGTCTTCTGAGTTATATATCTTTTTTCCAGGAAATGATGGAAAAATTTACATGAATTACTTTATTAGGAGAACTGTATTGAATGGGGGGTTTTCTTTTTTAGAATATGAATTTCCTGAAGGAGAATTATCTTCAGATGCTTTTTTGACATTAAAGTTTTTTGGAGAAGTAGAAAAATTAATTAAGAAAGATATCAAAACAATAATAAAGAGATACAACCTTAGAAATATTAATCTTATTGGGGTAAGTCTTGGGTGTATTGATGCTTGTATTGCTGCTAAAAGCCTCCAAAGAATAAATCGCATTTTTTTAGTTGCTCCTATTTTTGATTTATCCAAGACTGTTTGGGAGAGCAAAATAACAAGAGATTTAAAAAATAAAATGATTTCTGCTGGAATGACATATAAAAAGCTTAAAATAATCTGGAAATCGTTGAGTATATTGGAGCTTATCAAATATATAAAATTCAAAGAAGTCAATGCAATTGCTTCAAAAACAGACAAGGTATGCTTATATAAGAACGATTATAGTCTTATTTTTAAAAATAAAAAAATTGAAATCATTAAGAATAAATCAGTGGGGCATTATTTTTGCATTTTTTATTTTTATTTTTTTCCTAGGAGGCTGTTAAAAATTTTTAAGAAACAATATAAACTAAATCATTAACTCTTGCAGGAGAGTTTATCTTTAGTCCGATTCCTTGGCTTGCTTTTGCTTCTTTGACTTGTTTGTGTTCTATTTGCATACTCTCTACTTTTTGTTCAAAATTGGTTGTATTTCCTTTAATTCTTATTTTATCTCCTACTTTTAGATTTCCAGATAATTCAATAACCGCAACGCTTATTTTATCAAAGAAATGTGAAATTTTTCCTACGAGCTTTTCTTTTATTTTTTTATTTTCGTTTGGCTCTTTTTTAACTTCTCTTTTTGGTTTTAATTTTTTTACAGCTTTTTTTGCAACCATCTTATTTTTAAGAAGTATAAGTTATATTTAAATTTATCTTTTTTAATTGATTGAAAAAACTTTAAAAACACAATAATATCTATCTTATCAGGGGGCTGTAGCTCATTGGGAGAGCGCCCGGCTGAAGCCCGGAAGGTAGTGGGTTCGATTCCCACCAGCCCCATATAGAAAAGATTTATAAAAGAGAAAATCTTAAAGAGGATATGAAAAAAGAGATGAGAAAGCAGAAGAAAAGAGCTGCAATTGAAATGTCTATAAGTACAATAGTTATTGTTGTTCTTGCTATGGCAATGTTAATATTAGGATTAGTTTTAATAAGAACAATATTTAAGGGCACGACAAATATTGCTGATATGACAAATACAGAACTTGAAAATCAAATAAGCAAATTGTTTGGGGAAGATGCAAAAATAGCAATCTACCCTAGTTCGGGGCAAAAAGATATGAAAAAAGAGACTGCAGAAGCTTTTGCTTTTGGAATTAAAAATTTGATTTCTGGGGCGTCTGGAAATACTAAGTTTTCTTATGATGTTGTTGTATCTGATGCAAATTTAAGAACAAAATGCGGGGTTTCTGATGCAACTGCCCAAAGCTGGATTGATTCTGGCGCATCACAAAATAACATTGAAATTGCTCCGGGAGAAATGGTAATCCCTCGTGTTTTCTTTAAGATACCAAGCAGTGCGGCTTTATGTACAATAAATTATAAAATTACAGTAAAGGCAGATGGAAATACCTATGCTACGGATTTCATGCTGATTAATATAAAAGCTAAATAGATTTATTAGCCAATAAAATTTTTATAATATGAAAATAATTGCTATCGGGGATTTTCATGAAAAATTTCCCGAAAAATTAAGAAGAAAAATTCTAAAAGAGAGACCTGATTTAATTTTATCTACAGGAGATTATGCTGGTGGAAAAGAATGGAGGCCCTTGCTTAAAAGAGTTTGGAAAGAAAGGGCAAAAGGAAGAAAAATTGAAATTGAAGATCTTATTGGAAAGAAGAAATATAAAGAATTGCTTGAAAGAGATTATAAAAATGGAAAAAAGCCAATACAAGAGTTAAATAAATTTAAAATTCCTGTTTTAAGTGTGTTTGGAAATGGAGATTGGTACAAAGATTTTTTTAATAAATCAAAAAGAGACTATTCTATTTTTATTAATCGGCTAAATAATATAAACAATATCAACAGGGCATGTGGAAATTTTAAAGGAATTAAAATTGCGGGCTTTGGAGGGTATCTTGATCCTGATATTTATTTTACAAAAAAAGGAAAAACCACAATATGTGAAGATGAAGGCACATGCAGGGAAAGAATAAGCAGAAGAAAAAAGGAAAAATCAAGTTTCATGAAAATAATGAAATTTAAGCCAGATATTGTATTAAGCCATTATACCCCATATGAAATTCTGGATAAAATGGATTGTTCACATAGCTTAATGCATAGATGCCATATGGGCATCAGTTTATTCAACATTGGAATAAAAAAATACAAGCCAGTTTTATTTATATGCGGCCATATGCATGAAAATCAAGGCAGGGAAAGAATAGGAAAAACATTAGTTGTAAATCCTGGCTCTGCTTCAGAAGGTAAGATGGCTATAATTGATTTTGATGAAGTTAAGAAGAAAGTTCGAAGGGTTAGGTTTATTAAATAAAAAATCCAGTAAAAAACATGTTAAAGCTATATAACACGCTGACAAGAAAGAAAGAAGTTTTTAAACCTATTAAAGAGGGGGAAGTCGGGATGTATGTATGTGGACCTACTGTTAATGGTGTTCCTCACTTGGGGCATGCAAGACAGCAAATTACCTTTGATTTATTAAGAAGAGTTCTTATTTATTTGGGTTATAGAGTAAAGTTTGTTTCAAACATAACTGATGTTGATGACAAGATAATAAATAAAGCAAAAGAACTTGGAAAGAATATAAAAGAATTTACAGAAGAAAATCTTAAATCCCATTTAGAGGACTATTCTAAACTTAATGTAATAAAACCAGATGTACAACCAAGAGCAACGCAATATATTAAACAAATGATTAATGTTATCAAACTCTTAGAAGATAAAAACTATGCCTATATTATTCCTGAAGATGGAGTTTATTACGATATCTCTAAATTCAAAAATTATGGAAAACTTTCTCATCAAAATATAGCGGATTTAAAGGCTGGTGCAAGAATTGAAAAGAATAATTTAAAAAGGAATAGTGAGGATTTTGCTTTGTGGAAGTTTTCTAAACCTGGAGAACCAGAATGGCCGAGTCCTTGGGGTAATGGAAGACCTGGATGGCATATAGAATGCTCTGCGATGTCTAAAGAGAGTCTTGGAATTCCGTTTGATATCCATGGCGGAGGACAGGATTTAATTTTTCCTCATCATGAAGACGAGATTGCTCAATCAGAAGCTGCTTTCGGAAAAAAGTTTGTTAATTATTGGGTACATAATGGTCTGGTAAATGTTGATAATGTTAAGATGTCAAAATCCTTGGGAAATTTTAAAACAATAAAAGATTTATTAAAAGATTATTCCGGATATGTTATAAGATATTTTGTTTTATCTACCCAATACAGAATGCCTATTGACTTTTCTAAAAATGCATTGGATGGTGCAAGGAATTCTTATGAAAAATTAAAAAACATAATAAAAGAAATAAAAGATGATGGAAAAATAAATGAAAAATACTTAAAAGAATTTGAAAAAGCTATTAATGATGATTTGAACATGCCCAAAGCACTTGCTGTTTTATGGACTTTAATTAGAGATGAAAAGGCAGAAGGAAAGATAGAAACAATAAAAAAGATGGATTCTGTTTTTGGTCTTGATTTGCTGAAGAAAGATAAAATTGAAGTTCCATCAGAGATAAGAAAACTTGCTGAAGAAAGAGACAAAGCAAGACAAGAAAAGAATTGGAAAAAATCTGATGAATTAAGAGAGAAATTAAAAAAACATGGTTGGCAGATTAATGATAATCCAAATGGATTTGAGCTTAGGAAAAACTAATTTTTATCCAGCTTTTCTTTTGATTTATAAAATATTTCTGGACGGATTATTAATATCGCAACCATAATTGCAATAACATAAATAATTGCCTTGTATAACTCTAATAAGGCTGTTGCTTTAACACCAACATATTCTAACGCAGTCAAAACAAACCCCACTATAATTATTATCTCTACTATTGAAGATATTTCCTCTTTTTTACCAATTTTCTTTTTAGAGATTATTGTGGAAATCATTTTTGATAAGACAATTCCAGCAGAGATTATTATTATAAATATTATAATCTGGGGTATCTTTGTTAGGATTACTGAAAATATATTTGAAAGCAGATTAAATTCTAAAAGCACAAGCGAATAGTTAATAAAAACTATAAAAATTATCCACTGCAGTATTTCTGATAAAATGGAGATTATTTTTTTAGAGGTTTCATATGACCTGATATCGCTACTAAAAATCTTTTTTAAAAACAGGCTGAATATTTTATTTACTGCTTTTTTAATTATAAAACCAATTAAGATTCCTATAACAACAAGCAATAATGATTTTCCAATTAAGATTATTTCTTCATTGCCTTTTAATATATTTTCTAATACCATAAAAAAGATTATATACTTCTCTTTTTATTATATTTATATGTTTTCCAACCTTTTAAAGCTTTTTTATTCATTCCTTGAGAAGGGCTTAAAGATAGGCATTATAAGCTATTACTATCCATTCAAGAAGCCATCAACGAGCGGGGTAGGTATACATGTGTATAATTTAGTGAGCAACTTAGCAAAAAAGGGGTGTGAAGTGCATGTTTTTACATATGGAAAAGAAGATGAGATAAACAGAACATATTTTGGCTCTGGAAAAATCATTGTTCATTTTTTAAAATCTGATTTTGATCTTGATTTAGAAGATCCTGTTGTCGAGAAAAGAGTAAGATATGCTATATTTGAAAATAGGGTGTTGAATGAGTTTTTATTGGAGAATTCAAGAAGAAAATTTGATATAATCCATACGCATGGATGGCTGACAAGTTGTGCATTTATGCTGAAATATTTAACTAAGATTCCGTGGGTTCATACTGTTCATGCCTTAGAGCATAATAGACTTGCTTCTATGACTCCTGAAGAGAAGGAAATGTTTAAAATTACTTCCTGGATTGAAAAAACCTTAATTAATGCAGATAAACTTATTGCTGTATCTGAAAGTGCAAAAAGTGAAATATTAAAATTATTCAAAAAATCAGAGAATAAAATTGAAGTTATTTATAATGGTGTTGATTTAAAGCTATTTAGGCCATTGGGTGAAAAAGAAAAAATGATACTCTGTGTTACACGTTTTAGCATGGAAAAAGGAGTTGAGCTTCTGCCCGAAATAATAAAAAATGTGTTAAATGTGAATAGAGAGTTTAAATTCGTACTTGTAGCTCAAAAAACTTCTTTGCCTGGATTAAAAGATGTGCAAAACAAATTAATTGCACTCTCTAATAAGTTTAAAGACCGCTTTATATGGAATTCTGATCCCTTGATGCCTCAAAATCTAGCTAAGCTGTATCAAAAATCAGAAATATATGTTCAACCATCTTTTTATGAAACATTTGGATTATGTATACTTGAAGCAATGGCCTGTGAAAATGCAGTTATTGCAACAAATGTTGGGGGGATACCCGAAGTTGTTGGAGACAGCGGTATTTTAGTAGAGCCAGATTCAAGGAAGATATCTATAGAATTAATAAAGCTGTTAAAATCAAGGAGTAAAATAGAAGAATATAAGAAAAAAGCTTTTGAAAGAGCAAAAAATTTTGATTGGAGAACTATAGCAAATAAAACAATAGTACTCTATAAGAAAGTTATAGAAAATACAAAATCTTCTTAAATATAGAATCGTTCAATTAAATATGAGAGAATATATTTATTATTCAAAATCTGCATTAACTACGGGCAACTTTGATTTGACAAATTTAATGAAGGCTGGAAGAATGGATATTGCGTGCAATATAATAATCTCTGCATTCTTCATCAGCCATGCTGTAAGAAAAGATATAAAACTTCACTTAATTTTTGACGGCCCGCCAAATGCTCCGGCTCATTTGATTTTTGAATATGATAATGATATGCCCATTTCAAAAAAAGATGCTGCAGGACTTATAAAACGGATGTTATATAAGCTTCCAAGGAAACAGGGAATAAAACGCGGGGTTTTCCCTGGATGTTCTATTGAAAAGAAGAGCTTTGAAGCTTTAGTAAAGGAGCTCAATAAAGAAGGCAAAAATATTTTTATTTTAGATGAGCGTGGTGAAGATATAAGAAGCATAAAATTTAAAGGAGATGAGGTATTAATAATAGGAGATCAAGATGGATTTCCTCCAGAAAAGAAAAAATTTCTAAAGCAAATAGACAAAATATCTGTTGGTCCAAAAATTTATTTTGCATCCCAAGTGATAACTCTTATCAATAATGAGCTGGACAGGCAGATTAAAAGTGAAGAAGAGGAGAGAAGATTAGAAGAAAATTTTGGGTGAGCGGTTTATCTCCATCTCTCTCTTACTTCATTTTTATATTTCTGGTGCACTATATAGCTTATTTGATATTCTGGAATACCTAGTTCTCTTAGGATATTGACTTCTCTTTTTTGCGACATATTTTCTTTTTGCATTGCAACCTCCTTTTTATTTTGTGAGTATGATCCCCTTTTTGGAAAGAAGGGGGTTTAATCAAATGAAATTTTAATCTAAAAGAACTATGAATTCTACTTATAAAGGGATTGTGAAAACTTATTAGGGAATTACGATATAGACTGATGTTTCATAAGCTTTTTAAATAAATTTAATTTCTCCTCGATATGATTAAGATAGTTTTAACACCCGAATGGTTTCTTGGAAAAGATGTTTTGATTGATTTTTTCAGCTTTTTTGTATTGCTTGCTTTTTTTATTTTATGTTTAAAGAGTTATAAAATAAATAAAAAAAATGGTTTTAAATATCTGGGGTGGGGATTTTTGATTATTTCTGCGGGCCAGCTTGCCGCAATATTAACCAAGCTTGTTCTTTATTATGATACTGTTTTTACGCAGCAAATTGGCCAGATGATTATAACACAGCATATTGTGAATTCTGTTGATATCTTCTACTATACCGGATTCTTTTTCAATAAATTTTTAACTCTATTGGGGCTGTTTATAATTTATAAAATACCTGAAAAAGAAAAGAGGCCTATAGACTTTATAATTGCCGCATATTTTATTATCTTATCTGCTTTAGTAGGATCAGATATTTATTATATATATCACCTTTCTGTTGTTCTATTTTTAGTATTAATTATTGGAAATTATTACTCTGTCTGGAAGGCAAATAAAAATCAAAATACTCGAATGTTAGTGATTTCATTTACTATTCTGGCTGCAGGACATTTTCTATTTCTAATGTCAAAAATCGGCATTTTATTTGTCCTTGGCAATATTATAGAATTAGCAAGCTATATAATCCTGCTTTATCTTATGATTAGGATATTAAGATCAGGCAAAAATTAATATGGAAGGAAAAAGAAGCAAGACAGATATAATATATGATATGCTTTTAGTTATACAAGACAGGGGGGGAAGGATAAAACCCACCCACCTTATGTATAAAGCAAATCTATCTCATAACCAGATGAAGATTTACTTAGATGATCTTATAAAGAACGGTCTGGTTGAAAAGAGTCTAGTTTCAAATAAGTCTATGATATTTATAACAAAAAAGGGCAGAGATTTTTTTATCAAATATAAACAAATGAGGGAATTTGAAAAAACTTTTGGATTATAAAAGATAATTATTTAAATCTGTTTTATTACATAAAAAGATGAAGAAGCAAAAGAGAAGTGGAAAAAAGAAGATAAGAAATAATGAAATTAAGACTGGAAAATATATCCCCCGAAAAGAGATTGAAAAAAGTCTGGGGGAGCTTAAAACAGATTTAGAAAAAATAGATTATCTTAAAAAAATTTTGAAGCAACCTGAATTCTTGAGAGATAAAACAAAAGAAAAAGCATTTGAAGAATTGGGCGAGTTATATATTTTAATTGGGGAAGAGAGAGAAGCTGGCAGGGCATTTATAAATGCAGGTAAAAAAGACAAGGCAAGGGAGTGTTACCAAACGAGCTGTTTTTTTACAAAAAAAGACGAGGAAATGCTGAAAGAAACTGAAAAAGAATTGATTGAATTATCCGGAAATAAAAGCAGAGAGATTATTGCTGCTGAAAATGAAATTAAAAATATAGATGATTTTTCTGATTTGGGTATTAAAGATAAGGGCAAATTATAAAAAGCCTGTATTTCTTAAATGAATATGAAAAGAGCAGTTAAATTGGTAATTAATGGAACAGTACAAGGTGTATTTTTCAGGCAGTTTATAAAAGATAATGCAGACAAACTTGAATTAAAAGGATTTGCAAGAAATCTGGAAAATGGAGATGTAGAAGTTATTGCTGAAGGAAATCTGGAAAATATAGAGAAATTTATTGATTTATGCAAGCAAGGGCCAAAATTTGCAAGTATTAAAAAAGTAGGTGCAGAAGAAAAAAATTATTCTGGAGAATTCAAGGAATTCAAAATCTTAAGGATGTAAGGTGATTTGTTCTAACAAACAATTATATTTTTGCTATTTCTTTTATTAAGTCCACAAAGACATTAAACTACTTGATTCATTTTCATCTTTTAGACTTGTATGCAGATATGTGCTGGTCAAGTCCTATAAAACTTAAATAATATATGCTTTCAGCATTTTTGTGCTTTAACAAGTCCATATTATAGCTATATAACTAGCAAAAACTCACTTTGTTCGTTCACGCGGGCGACAGCAACGAATAATTAATAATGAAATAAGGGAGACACTAGTCGACCATAATACAGAACGAAGTGCTATAATTTATAAATATCAAAATATAAAGATAATTATGGCACGTGAAGATGAGATAATAAAAGAGAGAATTAAAAAAATTGAAGAGATGAGAAAGGCAAAGATAGAACCATATGAATATAAATTTGACAAAAAAGCTAATTGTTTAGAATTGCAGGAGAGATATAAAAAACTTGAGAATGAAAAATTTGATTCTGAAACAAGTGTTTCTGGAAGAGTTATGTCTATTAGAGATATTGGGAAGATTGCTTTTTTAGTTTTACAAGACTCAACTGGAAGAATACAAATTGTTATTCAAGAAGGTGAAACAGACAAAAAGCAAATCAATTTATTCAAGAAGTTTGTTGATTCAGGTGATTTTATAGGTGTTTCTGGAAAAGTTTTCAGAACAAAAAGAGGAGAATTATCTGTGTTAGCTGAAAAGATAGAGATTTTGACAAAGGCTGTAAAACCTATCCCTGAAAGTTTTTATGGCTTGAAAGATGAAGAGGAAAAATACAGGAAAAGATATTTAGATCTTGTTTTAAATTCAAATGTAAGGCTGATTTTTGAAATAAGGGCTAAAATTCTTGAAGCAATAAGGGAATTTATGAAGCTGAAAAAGTTTTTGGAAGTTGAAACACCATTATTACAGGCAATTTATGGTGGAGCAAGTGCAAAACCATTTAAAACTCACTGCAATGCATTTAATTCAGATGTATTTTTGAGTATTGCACCTGAATTGTATTTAAAAAAGGCAATGGTTGGTGGTCTTGGAAGTGTTTATGAGATTACCAAGAAATTTAGAAATGAGGGTGTTGATAGAAGCCATAACCCGGAGCATATGACAATTGAATGGTATCAGGAGAATGCAGATTATGAAGAAGGCATGAAATTATTTGAAGAGTTTATGAAGCATATTGCTATGCGTGTTTTTGGAAAATTAACATTTGAGTATGCTGGAAATAAAATTGATTTGTCTAAATGGGAGAAACTTAGTTTAGAACAAGCAATAAAAAAATATTTGGGCGAAGATATTTCCAAAATTAAAACAGATGCAGATGCAAAGAAAATTGCAAAAAAGCATGGAATTGAAATAAATGGAATAACAAAGACAAATCTTCCTGATGAATTAATGAAGCTTTTTAGAGAAAAATTGATACAACCTACTTTTTTAACTGATTATCCTATTGGACTTGCTCCTTTAGCAAAGCCAAAAAGAGGAGATCCAACTAAAGCTGAGATTTTTCAGCCATTTATTGGAGGTTTGGAAGTAGGAAGAGCTTATTCTGAATTAAGTGATCCGCAAATTCAGGCAAAACATTTTGAAGAACAGGAAAAAGAAAGAAAAGTTGGAAATGAAGAAGCAATGCCTACTGATAGTGATTTTGTTGAAGCATTAGAATATGGATTGCCTCCTGCATGCGGTGTGGGAGTTGGAATTGAAAGAATTATTATGCTTTTTACTAATTCACACTCAATCAGAGATGTTATTATGTTTCCGTTTATGAAAACTATTGAGGAGAAAAAAGAGAAATGAGTTTAATAGTTAAAAGCAATATAAAAGAGTTCAGTGATTTGCAGATATCTGCTGAATTTGAACAGGAGCTTGAGAAAAAGGCAGAAGAGCTTATAAAAAAAGCAGAAGAAAGAGCAAAGAAGAATAATAGAAGAACTTTGTTTGCACGAGATTTGTGAAGAAATTCAAGTTTATCTAATGGGGGGAGTGAAGGTTTTAGCAGGTTATCTATATTGTTGAACGAATGAAATGAGTTTTTGTTTGTCTTTGACCCCTAAATCCTAACGAAGTGCAAAATGGTATATGTGTCTATAAAGTGACAATGTCAAGAACCATACACTAAAGCTTCAGAAATACTTCTTATTTCTGATAGCCATCAAAAATCAGCAAATTTTGATGTATGGCGTATTGTAAATTAGTATGGTTCTTGAGCATGTCAGAAATTATTAA
>Ga0233425_10003168_pt1 | contig 30610 bp, 24 predicted proteins | sample Watercolumn_Towu_2_FD_181712 | JGI IMG/M metagenome (GOLD analysis project Ga0233425, IMG submission 181712) | Freshwater microbial communities from Lake Towuti, South Sulawesi, Indonesia - Watercolumn_Towuti2014_140_MG | ecosystem: Environmental > Aquatic > Freshwater > Lake | place...
CAGGGTTTTTCGAGGTTTTATCCCCTTTCATCTTCAAATGCTGTGATTGCATATCTTTTGAGCACTAAGGAATTTTTCGGCTATAACCCGATGCTTCCGCTTCAGCTTATCTATACTATTGCAGTTTCAATAATAATTTTTATTATAAGCCTGGTGCTTTATTCAAGGTTCTGCTGGAAAGCTGACTGAGCCGATAAAGGCCCTTTAAGCTTCGATATACTCTTCAAATAACGAATGCTCATGAATTATTTTCCTTAAACCATGCAAGAGTCCTTTCAAAAGCTTCCTTCTTTGAGACAATAGGCTCGTAGCCGAAGTCTTTTGCGGCCTTATCATGGACATATGTGTGGTCAAGGCAGGTTTGGATTATAGAGAAAGTATTAAATACCGAGCGGGGATTGATTTTTTCATTTATCCATCCCAGCCAGTAAGCAAGAGGATATGGAATAGATTTTTCAGGGGGTTTTAGGCCCAGACCCATTAAGAAAGGTGCCATGAAATCAAAGAGATTTTCTGCGGGCTGATGGTCAGTTATAAAATATATGCTGCCTGCAACCGGTGAGCCCTCGTAAAGGTTTTTAGCTGCAAGGACATGGGCATGCGCAGCATTTTCAGAATAGACATGGCTGAATTTTGCCGAACCGTCCCCGACCCTTAAGTTTGCTTTCCCTTTTGCATTCTTTATTATATTGGCAAGATGGTACTTGTCCCTGGGCCCATACATTCCAGCCGGCCTCAATGCACATGTGAGCAGGCCATCGTTATTTGATTTAATTACTTCCTTCTCAGCAATTATCTTTGTCCTGCAGTAATTATCTTTCGGCATTTTTGCAGGATAAGGAAGAGACTCATCTCCATTTGTTATCGGTTTTCTTCCGTCAACTACAACATCGATTGTGCTGGAATAAACAAGCCTTTTAATTTTTAGTTCCCTGCAGGCTTCTATAACATTGTGGTTACCAAAAAGGTTAACTTCATCGTAAATATGTGCAGGAGTTTTTGGATCCCATACTGCTGCCGCTGTCTGGAACACGACATCTGAGCCCTGGCAGGCCCTGACAATATCTTCCATGTTTCTGATGTCGCCAACATATTCTTCAAAGATATTTTCACCAGAATTGACAAGGTCAAGTATCCTTATTTTTTTGCCTTCAGCATGCAGCTGTTTTGCTATCTCAAGCCCAAGCATGCCGGCACCGCCAATTATAGTACAACTTTTAAATTCATTTATCTTACCTGTAGTTTTCCCAATTTTTTCCGCTGACATTATTACCTTTCACTACTTTACTGTAATAGCCCGCAGAGGGCACTCTTCCACACACTTCATGCAGAAATTACAAAGCGAGGGCCAGAGAGCAGTCACTCGCCATTTATCAGGATCAAGGGGATTTTGTTGTTTTGCGCCTACTGTCTGGTGAAGCAAAAAAACAGCTGGTTCACACACACGAAGGCACCTGCAGCAATTCCTGGGGTCCGCACCATTACCATCTCCGCACTTTTTATAGTCGATTAAAATTTTAGTTTTAGCCATGGTCAAAAATTCTAGTATTTCCCTGCCACCTGTAAAACGGAATCCCTGCCAACCAGCGAAAGCGCACCATCTTTACAAAAGTGCCTGCATACCCCGCAACCATAACATTTATCAAGGTCAAGCATCAGTTTCTTTTTGGTCCTGTCATAACTCAGCGCATTAAACTGGCATTTTTCAATGCACTGCATGCAGGCTGAGCATTTTTCATCATCAAGCTGTATTACATATTCTGCTTTATAGATTGAAAACATGCCAAAATTGACCCTTGGCCTGAGGCCCGCGCATTCAGGATTTGCACAGGAACATAAATTATTTATATATGGAAAGGGCCCGAACCAGATTGTACCAATATATCCTTTCAGGTTATGTTCAGTGAATCTTTCGATTGCCTCATGTTTTGCAAGGTGAAACTTTTCTTTCTCAGGGATGAACCTGGGGAGCTCCCCGATTATTTCGGACATTACCCCGAAATTAATGCAGCAGGCTTCCTTGATGCCCCTGGACATATACCTGCACATGCAATTCTTATTTATCATTGGTTCAGCAGCACATTCCTGGAGTATTGCAACTCCATCTTCCAGGGGGACAACCTGTCCTATGTGCCCTTCGGCCCTTAAAGGATTCTGGGGCGGCTTTTTACTATGAAGCATCTTTTCTGCAGTTTTCTTGATAATGCGGCCAATAATAGGGATTTTCAGTTTATAGTCCAGCCCCACGCCATTAAACCCATATACCTTCCTTACAGACACCTGTTCAAAATTTTTATACTGCTCAAGCAGATATTCACGGAGATTATATTTTTCCACGAGATCATCAGAATAATGCCTGGCATTTAAATACCATTGCCTTCCCGCACCATGTTTCATGCAAAGTTCACACACAATGTCCCCCGAAGATTATTATTTGCAGATAATAATGTAAAATAAGTTTTCCCGGATTACATTTTTAAGGTTTTTACTTTTATATTGAAAAAATTTAAGCAGAAAGTTAAAAATGGTGGAGATGAGCGGGATCGAACCGCTGACCTCCTGCTTGCAAGGCAGGCGCTCTCCCAGCTGAGCTACACCCCCACGTCATAAAAAACATATCCAAAATATCGCCCACCATTATGGTGGGCATATCTGGATTCGAACCAGAGACCTCGTCCTTATCAGGGACGCGCTCTAACCAACTGAGCTATATGCCCTAATAGCTAAAAGGCAAAAAACTTCACCATAAACAGATTCAGTGATTTTTAAATCAGCCTGCCATGGCAGCAAATCTGTTAATACAAAAAAACCATGTGCTAAAATTTTAGCTTACACAAAATAACAATTCTGTGCTCTTTTGTCAAGAATCAATGAAAGTTTAAATGGCCCTCACTGATTATTGATATTATAGTCCTGCATTACACTGCCAGCTGGAGTAGCAGCCTGTGCATTTTCTGCATTAAAAGCCTTTTCAAATTTTTCAGGAGCAAACCTTAGCTCGATTCCGCCTGTTATTTTCAATATAATATTGAATATCCAGACAAAAAGGGCTGCAATAGCTGCAGCAAATACAGATGCAACAAGCCCCACTATGATAAACAGCACTATTCCAAGAACGCTGCTTCCTGCCCCTATGCCGATACCCGCAATCATCTGCTCAAAGTTCAGTCCCGGGACCAGGCTGTTTAATACCTGTGCAAGTGTTATTCCGGAAGCTGAAAGAACTGCCCAGCCTATAAGGCCTACTATTGTAAAGATAATAACAAACAATACAAAAAATATCAGGTATGATACCAGGACAAATTTGAATGCCGAAAACTCACTTATACTTTTAAGTGCCTTGCGTTCAACCTTCATAATGACCTCTTTTTACAGGTTTGTGTAATTATATCCCTGACAGGGAAATTACATTTTGAACCATTTGTCAGCAAGCTTGGAAATTCCAGGAATCCTGAAAGTCTTGCCGGAAAAACCCATAATAATACAAATGATTGCAAGCACTTCTAAAATGAGCCAAATTACCCAGCCAAACCATGAGAAGAAAAACCATCCAACATATGGTATCCAGCCAAGTATTACCGAAAAAAGCATGAATGCCACAAATCCAATTGCACCAAGTATTAGAGACTGAAGTGCATTCCATTTTACAAACCTGTTTTCCTTCTCCATCAGCCAGAATATCAGTCCGCCGAGCCAGCTGAAAAGGTAAGCCAGAAGATTTGCTACTTTCGGGTCCATTCCGGTTGAACTTTTCTTGGTTACATCTTCATCATAATTTTTTGCTGCATCTGCCATAAAATCCTCCTTTTGTCTATGGTCATTTTTTTATTCTAATTAATTAATACAGCCTTACATTTCCAGACGTTCATTTATCAAAAAGGTGTCCAAACCATAAACTAATTAACTGAAAAAGCCATTTTATTTAATGGCCACAGACTGTAGTATTTAGCTTACTATTATAATAAATATAATCAAAAAACAATAATTAATTTTCAGGAAAAACAATTGAATAGGATGCTACAAGGTCACCTTCGGAAACATTCATCACTTTTACGCCCTGGGTTGTGCGTCCCGTCCTTCTGACTGACTTTGCAGGTATCCTTATTAAAATGCCGTTGGTAGTAATAATAACTATCTCATGCTCGTCTTTAATTATTCCTGAACCTGCTACACGGCCCTTCTTTTCAGTAAGTGCAACGGTCTTTACGCCAAGTCCGCCTCTTCTCTGTTTTGTATATTCAGTAATTGCCGTCCTTTTTGCAAACCCGTTTTCTGTAAGTATAAGTATGTCACCATGAATATCCTTAGAAACCATCATCGCCAATACCTGATCTCCTTTGGAAAGCTTCATTCCCTTAACGCCCTGGGTTGCCCTTCCCATTGGCCTGCAGTCCTTTTCGGAAAATCTTATTGCCTGGCCGTTCTTTGTCACCATAACGACCTCATCGTTTCCATTGGACCTTTCAACACTAATAAGTTCATCCCCATCCATCAGGTTTATTGCAGCAAGCCCGTCTTTTCGCGAGCTGTCATAATCAGACATTGCAGTCTTTTTTATCATGCCCTTCTTTGTTGCCATGATAAGGTAGTCATTTTCGCCATACTCCTTTGTTGCAATTATTGCAGCTACGCGCTCGCTTGACCTGAAGGGAAGAAGGTTTACTATTGCCTTGCCCTTCGCTGTACGGCTTCCCTCAGGAAGCTCATGGACCTTTAGCCTGTAGACCTTCCCATAGTTAGAGAAAAACATCATATAGTGATGGGTCGAGGATATGAACAGATGCTCCACGAAATCATCCTCTTTAAGATTTAACCCGGTGACACCTTTTCCGCCCCTTTTCTGCTTCCTGTATGTATCAAGCGGCACCCTTTTAATGTACCCTGAGTGTGTAATGGATATTACATTTTCTTCCTCGGCTATCAGGTCCTCTATGTCTATTTCTGAAGAGCTTGCTGATATCTCGGTCCTTCTTTCATCGCCGTATTTTTTCTTCATTTCAGTTAGCTCATCTTTTATGACACCATAGACAAGAGCATTATTTTCAAGGAGTTTCTTCAGTTGCTTTATTTTTTCTTCAAGCTCTTTGCCTTCCTGCTTTACTTTATCCCTTTCAAGGCCTGTGAGCCTTTGCAGCCTCATATCAAGTATTGCCTGCGCCTGTATTTCTGAAAGCTTGAACTTTTTCATCAGGCGTTCTTTTGCGGTGGGCACATCTTTTGAGGAACGTATTGTGCTTATAACCTCGTCAAGGTTATCAAGTGCAATGAGTAGGCCCTTTACAATGTGCAGCCTTTCTTCTGCAACTTTAAGCTCGTATTTGGACCTGTTTACTACTATTGTGAACCTGTGTTTTATGTATTCCTTAAGGAGCCCGGTGACATTTAACGTTTTGGGCACTCCATCCACAAGTGATAGCATTATAATGCCAACTGTGGATTCGAGCTGTGTGTTCTTGTAAAGGTAATTGACTATTACATTGGGAATAACATCCCTTTTTAAATCAATTACTATGCGCATGCCGCTGCGGTCGGATTCATCCCTTAAATCGCTTATGCCCTCCAGCTTTTTATTTCTTACAAGTTCGGCAATATATGCTATAAGATTTGATTTTTTAACTTCATAGGGAAGCTCGCTTATTATAATCTGGGTCTTGCCCTTTGGGGATTGCTCTATATGCGCCCTGCCTCTTACTTTAAGACGGCCCCTTCCTGTCTCATAAGCTTCCCTGACACCTTCGGTGCCCATGATTATTCCTCCTGTGGGAAAATCAGGGCCCTTTATCTTTTTCATAAGGTCCTTTGGTGTGGCATCAGGGTGGTCGATAAGGTAAATTGTACCGTCAATCACTTCATTTAAATTATGTGGAGGTATATTGGTTGCCATTCCAACCGCAATACCTGATGAACCGTTTACTAAAAGATTGGGGATTTTTGCAGGAAGCAGAGCAGGCTCTTTAAGTGATGCATCGAAGTTGTCTACAAACTGCACTGTCTCTTTATCAATGTCTATCAGTAGTTCTTCGGCGATTTCTGCAAGCCTTGCTTCAGTATAACGCATTGCTGCAGGGCTGTCGCCGTCGACCGAACCAAAGTTACCATGTCCGTCTATTAAAGGATAGCGCATTGAAAAATCCTGGGCCATACGCACCAGGGATTCATATACTGCAGTGTCGCCATGGGGATGGTATTTACCAAGTACCTCACCGACAATCCTTGCGCACTTCTTGAACTGTGAATTGTGCCTCATTCCCATGTCGTGCATTGCATAAAGTATGCGCCTGTGCACAGGTTTTAAGCCATCCCTTGCGTCCGGCAGGGCCCTGCCTATTATTACGCTCATGGCATAACTAAGGTAAGACTCCTGCATTTCAGATTCTATTTCAACGCTTTTTATTTTTCCTCTGAGCTCAAATACCATTAAAAATACTCCGATTATTTATTTCTATTATTTATTTGTAATTATGTATCTTTCTGATTTTTTACTTTCTCACAATAATTTCTAATGTCTATCTCTCTTGCATAACCTCTGTGCCGAATATTTTAATCTAAATATCTATAAATGAGACATCTTTTGCATTTTTCTCGATAAACTCACGCCTCGGTTCCACTTTGTCACCCATAAGGGTTGAGAAGATATCGTCTGCAATAAGCATATCGTCTATCTCCACTTTTAGAAGGGTCCGGGTCTCGGGATTCATTGTGGTCTCCCATAGCTGTTCGGGGTCCATTTCGCCAAGGCCTTTGTACTGCTGGACCGCAACTCCCTTGGTACCGACTTTCTGCTTTACTTTTTCAAGTTCCTTATCATTATATGCATAGTATGTTTCCTTTGCATGCCTTACCTGGTAAAGCGGCGGCTGGGCAATATATACATAACCATTATCAAAAAGGTTATTCATGTATCTGTAAAGAAATGTCAGTATAAGCGTCCTTATATGCGCCCCATCAACATCTGCATCAGTCATTATTATTATCTTGTGATACCTGGAATTATTGATATCAAATTCCTCAGCAATCCCTGTTCCCATAGCTGTTACCATTGCCTGGATTTCCTCACTGGACAGGATTTTATGCAGCCTTGCCTTTTCCACATTGAGTATCTTCCCCTTTAGTGGAAGTATTGCCTGGAAGCGCCTGTCGCGCGCCTGCTTTGCGCTGCCGCCTGCCGAGTCGCCCTCAACCAGGAACAATTCGCAAAGCTCGGGCTCGCTCAGCGAGCAGTCCGCAAGTTTTCCCGGAAGCGAGCTTGATTCAAGCAGGGATTTCTTGCGGGTAAGGTCCCTTGCCTTTTTTGCAGCATTTCTTGCGCTTGCGGCCTCAATGCACTTGTTTACTATTGCTTTTGCAACAGGCGGGTTCTCGCCAAGAAACTCTGCAAGCTTTGAATTTACAGTCGATTCCACAAAGCCCTTTATTTCACTGTTGCCAAGCTTTGTCTTTGTCTGGCCTTCAAATTGCGGCTCCTTTAGCTTAACGCTTATTATTGCAGTAAGGCCTTCCCTTATATCTTCGCCAATAAGGTTTTCGTCTTTTTCCTTCAGCATGCCGGAGCTTCTTGCGTAGTCATTAACTGTCCTTGTGATTGCTCCCTTAAAGCCCACAAGGTGCGTCCCGCCCTCTGTGGTGTTTATATTATTTGCGAATGAAAAAATGCTTTCATTGTAACCCTGGGTATACTGCATAGCTATCTCGACTTCATGGTCGGCCTCCGAATTGGTTATATAAATGGGGTTCTTATGTATTACTTCTTTTTTCTCAGAAAGGAACTTTAAAAAGTCGACTATGCCTCCATTGTAATGGAACACTTCCTTTTTTTCAGGGGACTCCCTTTTGTCCACAAGTGTGATTTTGAGCCCCTTGTTTAAAAATGCCATTTCCCTCATTCTGGCAGAAAGGATCTCATATTTATAATCTATTTCCTCAAATATCTCTCTATCTGCAAAAAATGTCACAATGGTGCCATGAGTGTCAGTTTTTTCACCTTTTACAAGGTCAGTTACGGGATTGCCCCTTTTATATTCCTGCCTGAATATATAGCCGTCCCTTCTTACCTCTACCACAAGTTTTTCTGAAAGGGCATTGACAACAGACAGGCCCACGCCATGGAGGCCGCCCGATACTTTATATCCTTCACCGCCGAATTTTCCTCCTGCATGAAGTTTTGTAAGAACTATTTCGACAGCAGGGCGGTTATATTTTTCCACCTTTTTTACAGGTATTCCACGGCCATTGTCAACAACAGTAACAGAGACATCTTCATTTATAATGATAAGGACATTGTCGCAGAATCCTGCCATTGCCTCATCGATACTATTATCAACTACTTCATAAACCAGGTGATGCAGGCCCCTGGTGCCAGTTGAGCCGATATACATTCCCGGCCTTTTACGTACAGCATCAAGACCCTCAAGCACTTTTATGTCTTTTGCATCATAGCTGGACTTTTTTAAATCTTCCAAAAATACTCACCTCGCAAAAACAGCTACAAGGTTTTAAACATAAATAAAGAGCAATAAGTATCCCAACAGATATCATAAAACTTACTTATCACCCTTTAATTTTTTCCGGTATAAATTAAAGAAATACATCCAGTACAAACTAATGTTTTATATTATTATACCATAACATGACTTATTTTTTGTGTAAAAAAACAAATAAAATAGTTATTCTTTTAAAAAACAAGAGTTAGATATTTTGCTTACTGAGGAATTAAATTATATTTATAGCATTAATAGTAGAGTATAAAAAATAAATATTGAAAATTAATTATTAAATATTACCTTCAAACTTAAATAACTTTAAACTTTTACTTTTTTATAATAATTTCCTATAGCATCAGCAGCAATTATAGCTGTAAATACAATTTCTGGAGTTATTTTAAAAGGTTCCGCATGACTTATAGCGCCCTTTTCTGCTGTCTTTGCTGCAATAGACATAATCATTTCTGTATCGATTTTTTTAATACCAATGTCACTTAATGTAACAGGTAATCCTATTTTTAAGCAGAAATCCAGTACTTGTATAATCTCTAATTGAGGCCTATTTTCCAATATTAATTGGCATATTACACCAAAAGCAACTTTTTCCCCATGATAATATTCTTTTGTTTCCGGCAATATTGTTAGACCATCATTTATTCCATGTGCAGCAGCACATCCAGAATTTTCAAAACCCAAACCACTTAGTAATATATTAGCTTCGACAATATTTTCAAAAGCTTCCGAACAGACACCACACTCTGCCGAAAGTTTTGCTTCTAAACCATCCTCCATCAAAATATCAAAACAAACCTTAGCTATTGCTAAGGCTGCCTTACACCTTCTATAGCCCTTGCCAATATAATTTGCATTATCTGATTCAGAATTTGCCCTGGCTTCAAAATAAGTAGAAAGTGCGTCTCCCATTCCAGATACAAGCATTCTTACCGGTGCTTTTACAATTATTGCTGTGTCAACTAAAACCATATCTGCATTTCTCTTAAAAAAGATAACTTTATCATGCTTCCCGTCATCAGTATAAATAATTGATAGAGCACTGGTCGGTGCATCAGTTGATGCAATAGTAGGTGCTACTATAATAGGAATATCTACTGCATTTGCAACAGCTTTTGCCGTATCAATAGTTTTTCCTCCTCCAATACCAATGAGTACATCATGATTTTTATTTTTAATAATTTTTTTAATTCTTTCAATTTCATTTATTGTACATTCGCCATTGAATTTTTCATTTGTAATTGAAGAGTCTGTAGATTCATATATTGATTTCAGTTCTATATCCAAAGATGTATGTAAGAAATTATCTATCAACGCAAAAACATTTGTGCCGTAAATAGAAGAGTATTCCTCAATCCTTTTTAATTCTCCAGGCCCTTGTATGTATCTACTTGGACCTCCAAAACCTCTTGTTATATTATCGACCATTGGCATGAAAAACTCCTTAATACAGATTTTGAAATTATTTAAATAAAATTATTTTTTATCACTTTATTGGTAAAAAAAGGAAAATAAAAAGTAAAAAGCAAATTATCTTTTTAATTTTTTTTAGAATTTATATTTCCAGCTTAATCTTAAAAATAATTTTCCTAACAGACTCTAATTTATCAACTGTGATGCCAGTTCTGTGTATATCCTCGGGGTAAAAAAATACAAACATGCCTTCTTTAAAAATAAAAAAATTTTCGTTCGCTACATAACTATAAAATTCTGCATCTTTTTCATTGTCATATTTTGCTGAAATTACTTTAGGGTTTGATAAATCAGCATAACCAATTTTTTCTTTTCCTGAAATAATATAATGAAGATCTATGAACTTTTTATGTGATTCTGGAAGCGCTGCATCTGCTAATTCTTTTGTTATATATGATGCCAATATAAAATAAAAGATACCTTCGTCAATGATATTTTTATCTTCATTTAATTTACTAAAATCTGTATTTTTTATTATTTCAATTGCACTAAGAAGAAGTTTATTGTTTTGATTTGAAACTTGATTAATACCTGATTTTATTGAACTTAATATCATACTGGAACTTCCATTTAATTATGAATAAACTGAAATGTAAATAATAAATATCAATTAGATTTACTATTTAAATAATCTTCAACTCTTCTGAGATGCTCTTTAATAATTTGTTCTGCTTCTTTTGGTTTAGAATTAAGAATACAATCAATTAATTCTTTATGATCTCTTAAACTGGCTTCTAAATTTACGTGGATCAAATACCTACTTACTTGTATATTTGATAAAGTACTTATTCTTTCAAGAGCTTTATTGCCAGTTGCTTCAACCAGATAATGGTGAAATCTTCTGTCAATTTCAAAATATTTTTTCTCATTCTTACTATTAAATGCCGCTTCAAACTCTTTTAAAAACTGCAATAGACTATTTTTAATATTTTCATTAATATTATCTATCAATAAATCAATACCGATTATTTCTATATAAGTCCTTATTCCAAGAACCTCGCTTAATTCTTCTTTTGAGATATTTTTAACAAAAAAACCTCTTCGCGGGTAAGTCACTACAAGCCCTTCAGCTTCTAACCTTGTTAAAGCAAGCCTTAACGGTGCACGGCTAATACCTAGCTGCTGCGCCATTTCTTCCTGCTTAATTTTGCTTCCAGGTTTTAAGATATTATTAAGAATCAACTCTTTAATCATGGTATACGCTAAATTATTAAGGCTCTGTTGTTCAATTTTTGGTATTTTCATAATTTATTTTTTTTAAATATTAATATAAATAATTTTACAGTAGTTAAACCTTTATGTTCCAAATATTTGAATTAAACTTCAATAGATAATATTATTACTTTAAATAAAAATATTAAAACTTATGTTTAAAAAATTAAAATTTAATTTTATCGAATATTAATATTTAAAACTATAAAAATTTTCATATTCTTTCCCAACATATAGTACATTATTTTTGGCTCTGAGATACTCCATAAGTCCTACAATACCATCTTCTCTTCCAACCCCTGAATTTTTATTTCCACCATATGGAGCCTCTATCTTGGACCCTTCATTTGTATTCATCCAGACAATACCTGCATTCAATTTTTTAGCAGTCCAATATACTGTCTTGATGTTTTCACTCCAGATTGTAGCACCCAGTGCGTATTGTGAATCATTGGCCATTTTTATTGCATCATCAAGGTCTTTATATTTTTTCACTGTCAGCACAGGACCAAAAATTTCTTCCTGTACACATTTCATATCATTTGAATCAACTGCCAGCACGGTAGGCATATAAAAACTGCCCTTATCACAAGGAGGCTCCATATACCTCTTACCACCATATAAAAGCCTTGCACCATTGGCTACCGCATCTTTCACATAATTATCAACTCTCTCAAGGTCATTTATGGATATAAGGGCACCCATCTGTGTATCAGGATCCATTGTATCCCCTATTTTTAAACTTGAAAGTCGCTTAATAAAAAGTCCCATAAATTCATCATATATATCTTCATGCAAGTAGAGCCTGGTTGAAGCACAGCAAACTTGCCCTGAAACAAGACAAAAACCAATTATTAATGTATTGATTGCACCACTTATATCACAATCAGGTTCGGCAATGAATGGACCTTTACCTCCAAGCTCCAAGATTACTTTTTTAATATTTCCTTCTGCAGAAGCCCTGATGACTTTTCTTCCTATATCAACTGAACCGGTAAAAGAAATAAGGTTAATATCCTGGTGATTTATTATAGCTTCTCCTGTAATACTGCCATTCCCCGAAACAACATTAAATACACCTTCTGGAAGACCCGCTTCTTCAAAAATCTCACCTAAAATCGTACAAGTAACAGGAGCCATGCTTGATGCTTTTAATACTACTGTATTTCCAGTCGCCAGTGCTGGTGAAATTGAACGTGTAGCAATGTGGACCGGAAAATTCCAAGGCACAATTGTTGCAGTTACACCATAAGGTTCATATGTAACATAATCAAAAAAATTCTTTCCTGGTAGCGGCACTACTTCCCCCCTGATCTCCCTTGAGAGGTTAGCAAAATATTCAAGGGCTCTTATTGCCATATCCACATCAATTTGTTTTGTCTCAAAAATAGGTTTTCCTACATCCTTAGCTTCCCATTCTGCTATCTCTGGCTTTCTTCTTCTCATTATATTTGCTGCTTTAATCAGGTAATCTGCCCTTTCATCGGGGTCAAGTTCCGGCCAACCACTATTGAAGGCTTTTCTTGCAGCCATTACTGCACTATCTACATCTTCTTTGCTTGCAAGCGCTAATTCTGCAATAGGCTCACCATTTGATGGATTATAACTTGTAAATGTTTTTTTATCTGAAGAATCAACCCATTTGTTATTAATAAAAAGTTTGAACTTTTTCATTTTTGTCTCCTCCTAAATATTTTAGAAACCATTAATTTGATCATTTCAAAACAATACAAGGAATATTCATTAAACTTGCAAACTCAGATATCTCTTCTGTAATATCACCATAAACAATGCCATTATGATGTGGTATCCCATTTTTAAGTAATGATTTTGTAAAAGCCATATTTCCACTTCTCATTCTTACCAGCATATTGCTGCCTCTTAAAAGTGGTTTGGATTCAATCGCATCACCTAAAGCAGCATGAATTGTAAATTCACCTTTAATGGAATTAATTCTGCAAATAGTTACAGTTCCTACTTTAAGAGCTGATGTCTGAGCCAATCCTTTAACAACTCTATCCAGCAATGGTTTGTCATTAGATAAATTATATGGTGCATTTCCGCAATGCCAAAATAGGATTGCATCAAATTCTTTGATTATGTTCACATAGTCAGCAAACCATGGCGTATTTCCATTTATGGCATATTCCAGCATTAAGGTGAGCGCGCCATCTACATCTGCTTCACAAGCAGCCATAATACCTTCAGCATTACATCTTCCATTTGCCGCACACACAGGCACAAGTTTGACATCTCTTAGTTCTGGCCAGCAATCTATTGCATAAGAAGTGAGATTAAAATCTTTGACAGCATTTTTAATTGCCAAATATGCTTTTGATAACCCTTGTGCTTCTTCTATATATTCTTCTTTTATCTTATATATATCCTTCTGGATTTTCATATCATATTCAACTGATTTTTCGTTTGGATTTTCTATATCGTTGATTATTTTGGATAATGAAACATTTCTGATCGTTGTACCAAATTTTATTTTAACAGCAAGTTCATCATAGCCTGCAACTTCAAATCCGTCTGGTCTCATACCAACAATTCCAATAACCGCTTCTTTTAAATAGGAAATTGCTCTGATAGCACTTATAAAGACTTCCAGGTTTTTCTGGGTATCTTTGTTATTGATTCCGCCATAAATGAATGAAAAATTTTTATTGAAATTTTTGAATATAGCTCCTTCAGCCATTACTCCAACCATCGAACCCGCGAAATTCATCCTTGGTATGCCAAATTCTTCAAGACCCCATAATAAGTAATATGTATTGAGATTTCTTATAATTTCTACAGTTAAATCTGCTGTACTGAAGGTGCCATTAAAAATAACAACAGCATCTATATCACATTTTTGAAAATACTTCCACGCTTCTCTTGCTTGAAGATAATTAAAAATTGGTTTTTCAAATTCATATATTTCAGTATTTAAGTTTTCTTTTAGATATTTTTTAGCTTCTTCAGAATATTTTTTTGCCTCCTCTTTATCCTCTTTTTCAAGATGTTCCAGGCTTAAATTTACAAATCCAATTTTCAATTTTCTAAATTGTTTAAGCATTATAAATCACCATGACTCCTTTTCTGTCTCAATATTTTAAAGGGCATATAATAATATTTTTTTTATTTCTTCTCTTGTAAATACTTTGGGATGTACATCAAGCATACATTTTGTGTATTTGAAAATATCATCCAAAAGTTGATCCAACATATTTTTATTAATACCAATATCACTTAATTTAATATTCAGATTAATTGTATTTAAGAATTTTTTTATTGCCATAGACGAAAATTCAGCTGATTCCTTCAATGTCATGTTTGAAACATTTTCACCCATCAATTCAGATATCTTAGCAAATTTATGAAAATTTGATGTCCAAGAGTACTTAATTACTGGTTCAAGACATACAGCAAGTGCAACTCCATGGTCAACTCCCGCTCTTCCTCCTATCACATGCCCAATACAATGAATTAGTGTGGTACCAACATGGGTTATAGCAATTCCTGCCAGTGTACTTGCCCAAGCAACTTTCTCTCTGGCTGATAAATTATTACCATTAGCTACAACTTCTGGAAGATATCTTGAAATAATCATCATGGCTTCTTTTGCATACATTTCTGAAAAAGATGTTGCATTTAAATTTATAAATGATTCTATACAATGAGATAAAACATCAATTCCTGTTGCTGCTGTAAGCAAAGGTGGAACTGTTCGGGTTAATTCAGGATCAACAATAGCTATTTTCGGAATAATATAATTACTGCCTAAAAAAGATTTTTCATAAGTATCAGGATTAGTAATTACTGCCCATTTTGTTACTTCAGAGCCAGTCCCGGCAGTAGTAGGTATTGCAATCAAAGGTAAAGTTGAATCGCTTATTTCCAGATTATTTCTGTAATCCAGGAATACATAATTCCAGATATCTTCATTGTGTGAAGCCCTGACTGCAATAGCTTTTGCAAAATCAATAGAACTTCCCCCACCAATGCCTATTAGATAATCACAACCTTTTTTTAAAAATAATTTCGCAGTTTTGTCAACAAGAGTACTTACCGGATTTGGCTTTACATCAGAAAACAATTCATAATCTATATTATTTATTTCAAGTAATTTAAGAATATTAGAAATTATTTCAAAATAGTTGGGTAAAGAAGTGACTATAAAAGCTTTTTTTCCTAATTTTTTTGCATGATAGGATAACTCATTTATTCTACCAGAGCCAAATAAAACGTTACAGGGCAATGTAAAATCAAAATTCATATTTTAATCCTCTCCAATAAAAAGCTATCTTTCAACTCTTGCTCCGCCTCCTGCTATAATTTTTTCCACTTCTTTAAGTGAAGCCATTGTTGTATCTCCCGGAGTGGTCATTGCCAGCGCACCATGGGCAGCTCCATATTCTACAATTTCCTGTGGAGATTTCTCTTGCAGGAATCCATAAACCAATCCTGACGCAAAACTATCGCCTCCACCAACCCTGTCATATATTTCCAAATTTAAAATTTGTTTAGAAGCATAAAAATTATTATTGTAATACAAAATTGCTCCCCAATCATTTAATGTAGCAGTTTTTACGGCCCTCAATGTTGTTGCCACAGCTTTAAAATTAGGATATTGATTTATACAGGCATTTATCATTTTTTTAAAGTTTTCGGGATCCAATTTACTTAAATTTTTATCTATGCCTTCTACCTCAAATCCTAATGCCGCAGTAAAATCTTCCTCATTACCAATCATAACATCAACATATTTTGCAATTTCTCTATTAACTTCAATGGCTCTTTTTGTTCCTCCAGTAGCTTTCCAAAGCGATGATCTGAAGTTCAAATCATAACTTATTATAGTCCCTGCTTCCCTTGCTATTTTTGCTGCTTCAATTATTACTTCTGGGGTACTTTCTGAAAGGGCAGCAAAGATTCCACCTGTATGAAACCACCTGACACCATCTTCTTTAAATATCTTATTCCAGTTTATATCTCCTGCCTTTAACTTAGAAGCTGCAGAATTTGCCCTATCAGATACTCCAAGAGCTCCTCTTATGCCAAAACCTCTCTCAGTAAAATTCAATCCTACCCTGACATCTCTTCCAATGCCGTCAAATTGAAACCATTTTACGTACCTGGTATCAACAGCACCCTGGTTAATAAGGTCAAGGAGCAAATAACCAATATCATTTTCTACAATACCTGTAACAACAGCTGTATCAAGTCCAAAACACTTCTTTAAACCTCTTATAACATTATATTCTCCACCACCCTCGCATATTCGAAAACTTCTTGCAGTCTTGACACGCATATCGCCAGGATCAAGTCTAATCATTATTTCTCCTAAAGATATTGCATCCCAAATGCAACTAGATTTTGGTTTTATTTTTATTGTTTTATCTTCATCCATTATTTCTCCCAAGTAGTTAAATTATAAATTTTCTCTTATGTCTTTTATTAAATGGATTACTTTTTTCATGTCAGATGTAATCTGTGAATAATTTTTATTTTTGATAGACTCTTTTGTTATTAGATTTGAACCCATGCCTACACATGCTACTCCTGAAGTGAACCAGTCTTTTAAAGATTCTTCTGTAGGAGATACACCTCCCGTAGGCATAATTGACGTCCAGGGGCAGGGACTCTTCATTGCTTTAACAAATGCTGGACCACCAACCTGGGTGCCAGGAAATAATTTACAGAATTCAACTCCCAGCGCATGTGCTTTTTGGATCTCTGTAGCACTTCCACACCCAGGACTATAAGGTATCTTTCTCTTATTGCAAAGTATTGCTGTTTCTTCATCTATCACAGGCCCGACAATAAAATTAGCACCATAGCCAATATATAAAGCAGCAGTAGGAGCATCTACTATTGAACCGGCACCAAGTATTACTTCCGGAAGTGAAGATTTACAAAAAAGTTCAAGCTCTTTAAATATATCTATAGCGCCATCCCCTCTATTTGTCATCTCAATGCATATTGCCCCACCTTCGGCACAAGCTTTAACAATATTTTTCGCAACCTCTATCTCGCTATTATAAAAAACTGGAATAACTCCTATGTTTTCCATTTCTATAAGTGTTTTTAACCTTGAAAACCTAGCCAATTTCTACCCCCATACTCAATATTTTAAATTTTTATCAATATTGTATTTTTTATATATACACAAATATAAATACTAAAATTATCATTTTTAAATTTAACCAGATATTTCTTTATTCACTATGTTTATTGGTTCTTCATTGATTAAAACTTTTGCAACATTAAGGGCAGATTTTTCACGAACTTCCCTTATTGAGCTTTCAGAGTAAAATCCATAGTGAGGTGTAATAATGAAATTACTCAAGCCCAGGATTGGGTCGTCAAATAAAATCGGTTCGGGGTCATAGACATCAACAGCTGCGCCAGCAATTATTCCATCTATAAGAGCATCATACATTGCCTTGTTATCTATTATTATTCCTCTTGAAGTGTTAATAAGAAATGCTGTTTTTTTCATTTGTAAAAATGCTTCCTTATTGAATAAATGTTTAGTTTCAGTATTTGCAGGACAATGGATTGAAATAATATCTGAATTAATAAGTAAATCTTTAAAAGTTACCATCTGGAGTCCATATTTTTCAATCAAAGTTTTGTCTAAATATGGATCGTATAAAATAATATTTAAATTAAAAACTTTTGCCTTAGAGTAAACAAGTTGAGCAATACTACCAAAGCCTACTATGCCAAGGGTCATTTGATTTAAAGGAAGTATTGGCTTTGCTGAGTCTATCCCCCATATGCCTTTTTTTACGAGATTACTCGCATGTACTATTTTTCTCACCAATGTAAGAATCAGTGCTATTGTATGGTCAGACACTTCATTTACGCAGTAATTCGGAACATTGCATACTAATATGCCTTTTTTTGTAGCAGTTTTGACATCTATATTATCTACCCCTATCCCGACTTTTGAGATAACCTTGCATTTTTTCATATTTATAATTACTTTTTCTGTAATTTTAGATAAATCTGTAATTATTCCATCCGCGTCTTTTGTTACTTCAATTATTTTTTCTTCATCAGTGAAATTAAACTCTAAGAGTTCCGCACCAACCTCGTTTAATATCTTTTTTTCAATCTCTATATCTTCATATCTATTGTCAACTTTAACTGCTTTAAATTTCATGATTATGATCTCCAAACATATATATTTTTTAAGATATTAAATATCAGTTTATTTCAATTACTACTTTTGTTGATTTTTCAGGATTACTGGCAAAGATTATTGCATCGTCTAACCTTTGTAATGGAAAAACTTCAGATATAAAATTTTCGAGAACGTCCTGGTTTTCCATAACAAATTCAATAGCTTTAGTAAAATCTGTATCTTTATAGACCCTTGCACCTTTTACAGTTATTTCTTTAAACACAATATTCATTAGATCTACTTTTGGTGGTTCATGGACAACTCCTACTAAAACAATTAATCCCAATACCTTGGTAAGAGCAACCATAGATTGTACAGGTTCACTGGTACCGGCTGCTAAAACAACTATGTCAGCCAAATTCCCATTACTTATATCTTTGATTTTATTTAATAGATCTTCTTTTTCTGGATTTATTACATTGAACCCAAATTTCTGTAAGAGTGATGTCCTAAAATCACTTATTTCACTGAAGTATATATTCTTTATGCCGTTATTTCTGAAGAATAACCCTGTAGAAAAACCTATTGGACCTCCGCCAAGGATTAATACTATATCTTCTTTTTTGGGTAAAGCTTTCCAGAATGCATGCACACCTGTTGCGAAAGGTTCAATAAGCGTAGCAATACGCAAATCCATTTTTTCAGGGATTTTATGTAATTTACTTACGTCTACAACAATATATTTAGCAAATCCACCATTTTTATCTATGCCGAGAAGTCTTAAATTCTGACAGATATGCTCGTTATGTTCATTGCAAGGTCTGCATTTATAGCATGAAATTAGGGGATTTACCACGACCTTGTCACCAACTTTGAAAAAATCACTTTTAACTTCTTTTATAATTCCACTAAATTCATGGCCCATTACAAGAGGATATTTTGCCCTCGGGTGAATTCCTTTATATATGGCTATGTCTGTCCCACAAACTCCACAATATCTGACTTCTACCAGTGCTTCGTCTTCTTTTATTTCATTAAACGAAATATTGCCATGTTTTATAGCGCTATTACCTTGCCAATATGCTGCATTTCCTGTGTATTTATCCTTCATTGTAATCCTCATCCGGAACCATGATTACTTTCAGGCTTTTTTTATTGATAATTAAATCAAAAGCTTCTCTGTATTTAGAAAAAGGCATTACATGAGAAATAATTTTATTTAAATTCAATTTACTTTCCCCAAGCATTGAAATTGTGTATTTCCAAGATTTATAAGTAGAACTTAATGAAGTATAAATATCTAACTCTTTAAAAATTGCAGTATTCCATTTTATATTTATGTATTCCTTACCACTCATTCCCATTGCACAAAGTTTTCCGTTCTTTGCCAGAATATCAAGTGCAGAATTAATGCCAGCTTCACTGCCACTGCATTCTATAACCATATCTGCCCCTGAATTATTTGTCCTTTGTTTTATATCCTGGGCCAAATCAGTAATATCAGTATTTAATGATTCAAAACCTAATTCTTCAGCAACTTTTAACCTGTAATCCCTATCATCATTAACTCCACAGACTAATACTCTTTTTGCTCCTGAAGAACGCGCTACCTGTGCTGCAATTAGACCAATAGGTCCAGGGCCCATTATGACTACATAATCTTCAGGACTGATTTTACCCCTTTCAATTACTGCGTGAGTGACCGTAGATGCTGGCTCAATAACTGCTCCCTCAAGAAAAGAAACATTATCTGGTAATTTATGAAGAAGTCTTTCAGGCAGTTTTATGTAAGTAGTCATTGCGCCATCAATACCCCAACCTGGGGATCTTTTTTCAGAGCAGAGATGTATTAATCCAGTGCGACAGTATTTGCATATCCCGCAAACTCTCTGGTGGGGTTCTGAGGTAACTCTGTCACCTATTTTAAAATTTTTAATATTTTTCCCGGTTTCTTCTATGACCCCTGAAAACTCATGCCCTAGAATTACAGGTGGCCAATATGGATATTCATCATAATAAATATGAATATCTGTTCCACAAATACCCGCAGCTTTTACCCTTATAAGCAACTCATTATCATTTATTTTTGGTATAGGGACATCTTTAAAAATAATATTATCGAATCCCTTTTTTTCTTTTACTATTGCTTTCAAGCAAACCACCAATCAATTATATTAAAAATCTTTAATGTCGATATCCAAGCCTTTTTTATACTTTTCAATACCAGAAGCAGCAATAATTATTATATTTGCATAAGCGGTAAACTCTGCTGTCCTTACTGCACACTTGACATTTCTTGAATACTCCACAAAATCCTGCCACGATACAAATTGAAAAACCTGGTGATTTAAAAGGAGTTGCAATTCTTTTAGAAATTCAGGGCTTGAATCTTTAACATTTTCACAAATGATTAATTTCTCTATCACCAGCTCCTTTAATATTGCCTTAAGTACCTGAATTAAACCTGGAACACCTTTTATGAGTGCGAGATCAATCCTTTTAGTTTCTTTATGTATAGGAAATCCTGCATCTGCAATCAACATACTATCTGTATGTCCCAGCCCCGCGATTTCTCCAGATAATTCCTTATTCAAAATTCCTGATTTTTTCATTCTTTTTTCCGCTTTATAAAAATACTTTTTTAAATTGTCCGTCTAGTTTCAGGATAATCAGTTAATTTGTTTACTTCATTTATTAGATAAACTATGTTGTCATATGAGATATCTTCAGGAAAATGGTGATCGCCATTCACAAAATACCCGCCATCCTTTATAAGTTCTTTTACCATCGATACCTGGACATCTATTTCTCTTTTACCCTTGGCAATTTCTCTCTTGTCGATACCCCCAATAAGAATAAGATTTTTACCAAATTTTTTCCGTATTTTTAATGGATCATTGTTTGAAGCTCTCTCAATTGGGAAAATACAGTTTATACCCGCATCTATCCATATTGGCAGTAATTCATCTATCAAGCCATCGCAGTCAACACATATGACTTCTATACCATTATCTCTGAGCAGCCCTGTTATTTTTTTATATCTTGGTACCATTACTTTTTTTACATAACTTGGGTGTATCAATGAACCTTTGTTAAATGCCATATCCTCCCAGACTAAAGCCCACTCAAAGGTTACTCCCGCTTTAAAAACTTGTTTTATCATCTCTATAGAAAAATAGGTCTGCCATTCTATCATCTCTTCAACCAGTAGTGGGTCATCATACATTGCCAAACTTATATTTTCTATTCCCATATAATTTCTTGGCATACCAAATAATGATGCGCAAAACATTGCAAGCACAAAATCCCTCTCCTGGAAATTCTTGCCTTTTAATTCTTCTTTTAACGGCCATTGGGTCACAGTTTTTTCAGTCATTATATCCCAATTTTCCGGGAATCTTCCTTGTGAAAAAGGGTCGAGTCTTTTTTTAAATTCATTCCAAGTTTTTCTGTCTCTTACAGGATATTCGATATATTGCGGCATTGCTTCCGGGTTATCCTTGATTTTTTTAATCTTTGCACCATCAAAATCTATCATTGTTTGGACATCATCCAATTCTTCCAGGACAACTGGCTCATAAAATGGGTCAAGTGGCGGCATCCACGGAGGGTTATTGCATGGACCTAATCCTACAATTGCTGCATTAGGGATAAGTCCTTCAACATGATTCTGATAACCAAGAAAATGCATATTAATTTCTCTTTTATCTTTTAAGGAACTTACTGGCATGCCTTCATTTTTCCATCTTCTGAAAGCTTCTATCCATGCATCGATGCCCCACCACATCGGGTCATTTTTTCTTTCAAATCTGGCTATCTCTAAAAACCTTTGTCTTGCGTTCATGATTCTCCTTGAAAATTATCCATTAATTTTTAAATAATTATTTTTCTTCTATTAAATTATTTAGTTTATTTCTATAATATTTGAACTCTTCCCATGGAACCTCAGGTGGAATCAAGTGGTCGCCAAACGGTATATACCCACCCTGTTCTAATAACCATTCTACAGGTTCAAGCATTTTATCTATATTTTTTTTACCATATGCGATTTCTAACTTAGGGATACCACCCATAATTTGTAATTCTGGATATTTTTTTCGAGCTGCAGTCACATCCATTCCAGCACTAACTTCCATTGGATACAAACCAGTTACTCCAGCTTCTAAAAAAAGTGGTATAAGCTCATTACAATCCCCATCAGTATCAACCAGGGTAATTTTCACCTTTTTGCTTCTTAAAAAGTCTGTCAATTTCTTATAATATGGAGATAAAAATTCTTTAAAAATTGATGTCGAAATCATAGACCCTCTTCCAGAAGAAATATCCTCCCAAAGGTTGCATAAATCTATTTCAACATCTTTCATAATTTCTTCCCATAAAGCTATCCATATATCTGTCAGCCTTTCCAGAATATCTTTCAATAATTCTGGTTCATCATAATAAAATAAAAACAGGTTTTCATACCCAATAAGATGTGTTAAACTGCCAAACAAACCATTTGGATAACCACCTACTGCCAATGGATAATCCCTATTTTTATATTCATTAACAAGCTCTATCCAGTTTTCTGGTAACCTTTTTCTAATATTATCCAGGTTAATCCTTTCATGCTTTAAAACATTCCAGTCATCCAAATTTTTTATTGGCCATTTTATTCCTGCAGGTATTACAGGATTATTTTTAGAAAATCTTCTTGTACATCCATCCAGATCTATGTAATCTATATACTTATAATCTTCTCTTAAAATTTTTACTTCAAATTGAGGATAAACAAGCTGCTCAGCATTTACCATCATTTGGCTTGTATCAAATCCAAAATAGTCTCGTACATCAGAGTCCAGTGCCACACCTTGAGTAGGCCAATAAATTCCACCTGCAGTAACAGGAATTCCATCAGGGAGCTCTATTTCCCTCTCTGCTTCTATGTATACTTTTTCAAAATAGGTTTTTTCTTTTCTCCAGGAATTACTCCAAACTGCAGTATATAAAGATGATGTTGTATTAATTATATTTGATGGAACTTTAGGGTAATGTTTTCTTGGCAATCCTTCTTTATACCATCTTTTAATGGTAGCTCCCCAAAATCCAAACTCCCATTTATTGGGTTTTGTTTTTTTATTAAATTTCATTGTTTCAATAAATTTTTCTCTTGAAGTCAATATAATCACATTATCAAATATTAGAGTAATTAATCCTGTATCTTAAAATAGACTAACAAATTAATTTTTTTGAACTAGTTATTAAAGTCAGCAATTCTATTTATAGCCTCCACCCCGGGCAACATCAAGTGTTACTGCAAATAGGAGAACAAACCCTTTTGCAACAGTCTGCCAGAAAGATGGTACATTCATCAATGTAAGACCATTCTGTAGAGTTGCTAAAATTAATACTCCAAAAAATGCACCATAAATTTTCCCTTTCCCTCCACTTAGTGCAACTCCTCCTAATATTACAGCACCTATTACATCTAATTCCGCACCAGTTCCAGCAACAGGTAGTGCAGCACCAGTCTGGGATGCTAATATTACACCACTTAATCCTGCTAAAAGACCATTAATTGAATATACATTCAATCGAATACCATTTACATTTATTCCTGCAAGTCTACTGGCTTCTGCATTTCCGCCAATTGAATAAACTTTTCTTCCGAATGGAGTGTAATAAAGTAGATAACCAATAAAAATAAATAAAACTATCATTATAAGTACGCTGATTGGTAGTGAGTTAAACAAATATTTTCTTCCTATTAATTTAAAACTTTCACTTGCGATAATAACTGCAAGCCCATTGACAAGAAGCATTGCTGTTCCTCTAAAAATAGACATAGTAGCAAGTGTAGTAATGAGTGGATTAATTTTCAATTTTGTTATAAGTGCACCATTCATAAGTCCGCAAACAATTCCTGTGGCAAGTCCTGCTATAACACCAAGAAATGCATTATTTGTAGACTTTAATACTAAACCAGCTAAAATAGCTGATAACCCAAAAATGGAACCAACAGAAATATCTAAACCTCCCATTAACAATACTAATGTCATTCCACAAGCTGAAATTCCTATCACTGATGAGTATAGAAGAACATTCATGATATTTTTAAAACTTAAAAAATAGGGAGAAATTATAGAAAAAACTACAAATACAAGAACATATGCAATAAAAACAGTCAGTTCAGTTGAAATAGAAAATCGAAATTTCTTTGAAGTATCATTAATGATGTTTTTCATATTAGTTCTCCCCAATCGCACTATGTAATAAATTAACTTGAGTTATATCTTTCCTGTCAAATTCTCCTGTTTTCCTTCCTCTTGACAATACAATAACTCTATCTGCAAGTTGAATTATTTCCGGTAATTCTGAAGAAACCATTATTATCCCAATACCTTTATCACAAAATTCTTCCATGAGTCTATAAATTTCAACTTTGCTGCCAACATCTATTCCCCTTGTGGGTTCATTCAATATTAATACTTTGGGATTTGTCTCAAGCCATTTTGCTAGAATGACTTTTTGTTGATTCCCACCACTTAAATTCTCAATTAATGTAAAAATTGAGGGTGTTTTTATATCAAACCTTTCTTTCCATGCATTAGCTATTTTTGCTTCCATTCGCAAATTCATTTTAAAGAATTTTGATATTTTATTTATTGAAGCTGTAGTAATATTTTCCTTTACATTTTGTGTTAGTATTAAACCATCTTTTTTCCTTTCATCTGAAAGAAAAGCAATCCCATTCTTAATTGCATCTATAGGTGAATTTATTAAAACTTTTTTTCCATTAATTAAAAAATCGCCATAATTACGTTTTTTTATACCAAATATTGTCGCTGTTAAATCTTTTTGGCCAGCACCTAATAAACCAAATACTCCTAAAATTTCGCCTCTTTTTAAATTAAAACTGATATTATTTAAATAATCACTTTTAATATTTATACCTTCAAATATTATGTCTCCTTTAATTATTTCTCTTTTTGGATACATAGCATCAAGCCTGCGCCCAACCATCATTTGAACTAATTCATCTCTATTTGTAAAATTTATATTTCTTTCACCAACTTTTTCACCATCTCTCATAATTTGCACCCTGTCTGCAACTTTAAATAATTCTTCAATTCGATGGGAAATATATATTATTCCAATACCTTTTTTCGCCAGTTTTCTGACAAGTTCTAGAAGATGTTCAACTTCTTTTGTGCTTAAAGCAGAAGTCGGTTCATCCATTACAAGAATTTTCATATTTTTAGATATTGCTTTTGCTATCTCAACTAGTTGTTTTTCAGCAACCGAAATATCTTTCATAAAAGATTTAGGGTTAATATTAACTCCAAGTTCTTCAATAAATTTTTTTGACTCTTTATGTAACTTAATCCAATCAATATTTTTAAATAACTTTTTTAACGGTAATCTGTTTAAAAAAATATTTTCTGCAACAGTAAGCTCATTGAGATAATTTAACTCCTGATAAATTATGCTTATTCCTTGATCAGACGCTTCTTTAGGGGTCCGATAATTTTGCTTTACTTCTTCGATATATATTTCACCCTCATCTGGTAAATAAGCACCTGATAATATTTTTATCAAAGTAGATTTGCCTGCGCCGTTTTCACCTAGAAGACCCAAAACTTCACCTTTTTTTAATTCAAGGTCAACGTTTTTTAAGGCAATAACTCCAGGAAATCTCTTAGTTATGCCTTCCATTCTTAAAAGTAATTGATTATCTGTCATTTTTTTATATAAATATTCAGTGATATTTTAGTAATTCTGTTTGATACCCGAAGGTATCAAACAGAATTATAGTTAAAATTTATTATTTACTTTACTACAAATTCTCCTGCAGGATAGTGTTCTTCACAATTCTCCCAAGTCAACCAGTAGTGTTCAAAATAGGTATTATTTTGTACGGAATTACCTTGAATTAGATTAATCATAAGAGGTATAGCATAAAATCCATATTTTTCTGGAACAAAGCTAGTACTTCCAATCCAAAAGTTTGGTTCTGGCAATCGAAAGTTTGCAAGTGTACTTGCAAATGGACCATTGCCACCAAGAATTACCTGATCCTGCCTACCTGCAATTTCAACTGCTGCAAAGGCTCCGGCAGTTTCATCGTCCTGATGGCAACCTATTAATATATGCTGAGCATCAGGGTGTGCTGTTAGCACATCTGTTACAAGACTCTGTGCAAGTTCCATTTTGTCTTTTGCATCTACTCTTACTATTTTATCATCAGGTAGTTCAATTTGTGATCTTATACCATCAATTATTCCACCATTTCTTAGAGTATTAGTCTGCAGATTAGACATTGTTTCAACTGATATATAAAGATCGACCTGACCATTCCATTTTTCCATTGCAGCTTTGCCTAATTCAGTGCCACAAATCGATCCAGCTTGATAGTTGTCTCCACCACAATATGGAGCATCTCCAACTGGAATATCAATACCTATTACTGGTATTCCCGCAGCTTTGCACATATCCTGAACATTGACATTAACTGCGGCATCATTCATATATTGAATAATGCCATGAACGCCCGCTGCTATAAGTGTGTCTATATTCTGAATTGACAAACCACCATCAGCTTTATTGTCTACACTAACAAGTTCTCCTACACCATTTTCATCTGCGTATTTTTGCATACTTTGCTTGACCCATGCACAAAAATCAATACCATCAAACAAGTTTGCGAAACCAATTTTCATATCTGCAGGTTGTAATACGGCAGGTTCGGTCTCAGCGGCTGCAGTTGTCTCAACAGCTGCAGTTGTCTCAGCGGCTGCAGTTGTCTCAGCGGCTGCAGTTGTCTCAACAGCTGCAGCTTGACAACTAACTGCTGAGAAACCAATTGTTATGACTGTTGCAATTATCAACAGACAAACTAAGGCTCTTTTCATTTTTACATCCTCCCTTTGTTTAATCATAGCTTTTTACTAATAAGATATCTAATTAATTATTCACCTCCTTATGTAGTTAAGAATTTTTTTAATGATTCAATTTGTCAATAATAAATTTAATTTTAATAAATAATAATATAAATTGTATTTTGTTTTTTTTATTCTGGATACAAAATTCATTTTAGTTAATTATTTTTTTTTGTCAATATATCGAATTGCTTTATTTAAAAAGTACTTGAAACTGAATCGATGCCTCATATAAAAATGTACACGAAAATATTTTAACAATTTTTGCTTCTGATTATATTTTAAAGAAAATAGCAATCTTTAAATATAGCAGGAGTAAAGATATCAATGTTAAATATGAGGCATAAAAAAGAAATAACAGCTGAGGTACAGGCAAGGTACAAAAAAGCTTCAAAGAAGCAAAAGAAGATAATACTTGATGAATTTGTAGAACTAACCAATTATAACAGAAACTACGCTTCAAGGGTGCTGAGGTTATGCTATGGTAAACAGATAGGCAGTATTATCCAGAGAGGCAGGAAAATAAAATATGTTATTGGAAAAAACAGAAAATCTAAAAGAGATAAGAAAAGATTTTACGGTGATGATGTTACAGTTATTTTAAAAAAGATTTGGGCAATTCTTGATATGCCCTGCGGTAAGCGCCTTGCCCCATTTATACCTGAAATAATATTAAAACTAGAGGCCTTCGGTGAAATAGAAATGGATAGCTTAACAAAACAAAAGCTACTTAATATATCTACATCAACAATTGACAGGCTTCTTAAACCAATTAAAGAAAAGTTAAGGATCGGCAAGGGAAGGTCCTTTACAAAACCAGGCACTCTTTTTAAACACCAGATACCAATAAAGACATTTTCTGACTGGGGCGATAGCGTCCCCGGTTATCTTGAAGCTGACCTTGTTGGCCATGACGGAGGAAATATGCAGGGAGATTTTTGTTTTAGCATTAATTTTGTAGATGTAGCAACCTGCTGGGATGAGACTGTTGCAATAAAAAATAAAGCACAAAAATGGGTAACTGATGCAGCTGAAAAAGTAAGGGTCCGTCTTCCCTTTGAAATGCTTGGAATTGATTCTGATAATGGTTCTGAATTTATCAACAATCATTTTTTTGCCTATTGCAGCGATCATAAAATTACATTTACAAGAAGCCGTGCTTACAAAAAGAATGACTCATGTTTTGTTGAACAGAAAAACTACTGTGTTGTAAGAAAAGCAGTGGGATACCTTAGTTATGATACAGAAGAGGAACTTGCTACTCTAAATGAACTGTATGGATATCTTAGGTTATATATTAATTTTTTTATTCCAGTTAGAAAATGCCTGTCAAAGACAAGAACAGGGTCCAAAATTAAAAAAAATTATGATGATGCTAAAACCCCATATAGAAGAGTTCTTGAGTGTATAGGTATTGATGATAAAATAAAGGCAAAGCTAAGAATAGCCTATGATGGATTAAATCCAGCAGAACTTAAAAGAAAGATTACAAGTTGTCAGGATAAGTTACTTAAGTTAAATGCCTTAAAGCAGCAGGTCTCAATAGACAGTATTGGAGAACTTAAGTCTTCATCTGATTGTACTTATTAGTACATATTTTAATATTATTTCGTGTACATTTTCACTTGAAGCATCGTATATGCTTTCGTGTACATTTTTATATGAGGCATCGGGTATTATTAAAAAAATTTTTTAAGAGTGTATGGTGATTCTTTACAGCACTTGGAAAATACTTTTTTTCTTAATGATAATTTGGTTATTTTGATTTATTTTATTGATTACGAATAATTTTCTTATCAAGATGCTTTATAAACTATTAAACCTATAAAGAATTATTAACTACTATATTGTCTAAAGTTTTTATAAGCATTAATAAGCCCGTTTGTAGAGCTGTCATGAGAACTTACTTTTCCGTTTCCGGCAAGCTCCGGAAGGATCTTATTTGCAAGCTGCTTGCCAAGCTCCACGCCCCACTGGTCAAAACTGTATATGTTCCATATTATTGCCTGGACAAATATTTTATGTTCATACATAGCAATAAGGCTCCCCAGGGTACGGGGTGTCAGCATTTTAAAAAGTATAGAGTTGCTGGGCCTGTTACCTTCAAATACTTTAAAAGGCGAAAGCCTTTTTATATCACTTCCAGATATGCCGGATTTTTTAAATTCTTCAACAACTGAATTTAAAGATTTTCCTGCCATTAGAGCCTCTGCCTGTGCAAAAAAGTTTGCAAGCAGTATTTCATGATGGTTGCCACAAGGGTTATGGCTCATTGCAGGCGCCAGGAAATCGCATGGAATAAGTTTTGTGCCCTGGTGTATAAGCTGGTAAAATGCATGCTGCCCGTTGGTTCCCGGCTCTCCCCAGATTACCGGACCGGTCTGGTACCGTATTTTTTTACCATCTCTACCAATACTTTTACCGCTGCTTTCCATATCCGCCTGCTGAAGATATGAAGCAAACCTCGCCATGTACTGGTCATATGGAAGAACTGCATAGCTCTGGGCATTAAAAAAATTGTTGTACCATATCCCAAGAAGGGCAAGTATTACAGGGATGTTGCTTTCAACCGGAGTGTTTTTAAAATGCATATCCATAGCATGGCCCCCGTCAAGCAGCTCCCTGAAGTTTTCAAAACCAATCGTACACGCAATTGAGAGCCCTATCGCGGACCAAAGTGAATACCTGCCCCCGACCCAGTCCCAGAAAACAAACATATTTAGTGGATCTATGCCAAACTTTGAAACCGCTTCGGCATTTGTCGAAATAGCAACAAAGTGTTTCTTGATATGCTCCTCACTTCCAGCACCATCAATAAACCACTTGCGGGCCGTTTCTGCATTTGTCATTGTTTCCTGTGTCGTGAAAGTCTTTGAGGCAATCATGAACAGTGCAGTTTCCCTGTCAAGCTTTTTAAGCGTCTCTGCAATATGTGTGCCGTCTATATTTGAGACAAAATGCGGCTTTATCCCGTTTTTGGCATAAGGTTTTAGTGCTTCTGTAACCATTGCCGGCCCCAGATCAGAGCCGCCTATGCCGATGTTTACTATGTCTGTAATTCGCCTGCCGGTATATCCCTTCCATTTGCCTGAAATAATGTCATCTGAGAACTTCTCCATTTTAGAAAGGACTTCATTAACTTGTGGCATAATGTCTTTTCCATTTACAAAAACAGGTGTCCCTTTCCTGTTGCGGAGCCCGGTATGCAGTACCGGACGGTTTTCAGTTTCATTTATTGCCTCCCCGGAAAACATCTGCCCTATTGCTTCATATACCCCGGTTTCTTGTGCAAGCGAAAACAGAAGCTTCATTGTTTCTTCAGTAACAATATTCCTGGAATAATCAAGCAGAATATCTTCAAACCTGGCTGAGAACCTGTCGAACCTGTCTATGTCTTT
>Ga0233425_10003169_pt1 | contig 30608 bp, 24 predicted proteins | sample Watercolumn_Towu_2_FD_181712 | JGI IMG/M metagenome (GOLD analysis project Ga0233425, IMG submission 181712) | Freshwater microbial communities from Lake Towuti, South Sulawesi, Indonesia - Watercolumn_Towuti2014_140_MG | ecosystem: Environmental > Aquatic > Freshwater > Lake | place...
GCTGTCGAAGTCAAAGTTGACGTTCGTCATGGTTGCAAATAACGCGCTTTCCATGAAGGCATTGACCTCTTCGTCCACTTGACCGAGCCGTCGGGCGTGATGCGCATACGCCGCCATACCCTTGAGACCGTAGAGTAAGAGCTCTTGCAGGGACTGGATATCCGGATCTTTCCCGCACGTACCAATATCCGTACATCCGCTGCCGTGTGTCGTCTGCTCGCATTGATTGCAAAACATCGCGTAGCCCCTTTCGCTAATATCAACTTACGATTTCGAAGGCACGCCTACTTCAACTCGAAGCATCTTGAGGGGGCGGTTCGTTCTGCATCCGAACTTCAGCTATACGGCGCAGTTTGTCGATCAGCTCCGGCTCCGCCGCGAGGCAGTGCTGAAAATCAGTGCGGCGCAGCTCAAGTAACTGGCAGTAGCTCAGGGTGATGACATCGGCAGTACGCGGACTGCCCAAGACCAGGGCGATCTCTCCAAAAAAGTCGCCTGGGCCAAGGCGCACCGGCTCGGGCTCCACCCTGACCTCAACGAATCCGGACGTAATGAAGAACATGCTGTCGCCGGACTCACCGCGTCGGACGATAGGTTTGGCCGGCTGGACAAGGCGAGGTCGGAGGAATCCTGCAATCTCGTCGATCCGGGCGGATGTCAATACGGCAAAGAGCGGTACCATGCGCACGAGCGACTGGATATCAGGGGCCGCATAATGGCGGGTAATAAAATCATTCTGCAGCCAAAGGATTTTCTGAAACGCGCGCAGGCATTTAATCTTCGTGCCGTCATCCGCGCGCAACGCAAGCACCCGATCGGCCAACAGCTCGCTCAGCATACCCATGAACGCATTCATCTGCACGAGCGGCACATTAATTTTCGGATTGCCTGTTTTGGGTGTGTGCATTTTGCCTACAGCATCAAAGAGGACCGCCACCTTATTATCAAACGGATGACCGATCAACTGCATGAGATAGGACTGCATATGATCCATCCGGAACTTCACCTGTCCGTGCTTCGCTGCAAGGTCGGCGAGGGAGCCAGAGACCGGCGTTGGATCTCCAGGCGAGCGCACGACAAAATGGCGGGCTGTCGCATCGAAGGCAAGGAGTTTGTCATACTGATCCCTTACGATTTCAGGAACCTGCATCGCAAGCTCAGCCAGCATCGTTCGTATGGCGGCCACGTCCTCATCGCCGAAGCCGATAAAATTCTTTAGGAACTCATAGCGGTAGACGAGATCCAACTCCAACCGCTGCTCATCCAGCTTTTCCATACCGTTCTACTCCTCAGCGCATGAGGAAGCCTGTGGGGCCGTGGGGTTATGAGAGGATAATTCGGAGTTGACATCTGAAAGCCGATTGCTGAATGCTACTGTTAAGGAACCCGGGCTGCGGCTTGTCCCTCCCACGCCGCAAACTCGTCGGTGAAATACCTGAGCCGAACTTTTTTGAATTCGCGCACCGTCCACAGCATCGCGTAGTCGCTGATCCCCGTCTCCCGGCTGATCGTCGCCACCGTCTCCTCGCAGGCTTCGCGGCTTTTCTGGTGGACCATCGTAAAGAGTGAAAAGGGCCATTCTGGAAAGGTAGGGCGCTGATAGCAGTGGCTGACCGCGCGAAACTGCGCCATCTGCAGCCCGACAGTCTCTACCTGTTCCTCAGGCACCGGCCACGCCGCCATGACGTTCCCGGTGTAACCGGCCTTGCGGTGGTTCAAGATCGCGGCAAAGCGACGCATGATCTTCCGTTGCAGCAGTTCACGGGCGCCGGCCAATAACGCCTCAACGCTTAATTCACATTCTCTGGCAGCCTCGCGAAACGGCTCTGCCGTCAGCGCCAGATCGTATTGCAAGACCTGTACGATCCGGCGCTCCGTGGGACAGACGCCGTGTCCAGACGCGCCGTTGCCGGTAAAGAACGCGCCTTCTTCCTTGCGCGCGCCGGCAGCGTCGGCATCCATATCAAGACGCACCCCGATCTTGAAAATCCTGAGCGCCGGAAAGAGCCGCGCCGCCTCAGCCCCCGCCTCTTGCGCCAGAACGGCGACGCTGTCTTCGAGCCCAAACCGGCTCTCAGGCTCGACGGCGAGGGTAAACCATACATTGTACGGACAATAGGATGCAGGTCTGTAGCCGTCGGAGAACGCGAACGATCGCAGGTAATTATGACTGACACCCGGATGCGCGTTAATCAGGGCAGCCGCCTCGTCAATACGCTCTTCACGCAGTCGGAAGCCGACCAATGACGACCGATACCCGAGGCGCACGGTATCGAAGATGGCGCCGATATTCCGGATCACGCTGTCGGCCTTGAGTCGGGCAATGCGCTCCAGCACATCACCTTCCGACAGCCCCAAGCCTTCGCCAAGAGTACGATACGGGCGCTCGACAAGCGGGATACCGGCCTGTACCGCGTCCAGCAGGTTTCGGTCAACTGTGTCCATCTCGACCACTGGTATCCCTCCATACTATGTGAGCCAAGTTGTCGGGTTGCGCTGCGCTAACCCGACCTACGGCTACGGTGTCTTCTCGTCTTGAGACGAACCGACCGAAAATGCCTTCACTGATAGATCCTGCCCGACATGACACTGCAAGCAAAAATCATTGCGCGTAGGGTGCGGGGTGATCGGAGCCCCGACGACTCCGAATTCGTGGCATACCAGGCACATACCTTTCCTCGCCTCCGCATCGTGGGGAATCAAAGGCGGGGCGCCTTCGTAGGCACGAGGTAGCCTTTTGCTGCCTTGCTGGGGGGCGGCTTGCTCAGAAAGCGCGTTACCGCTGAGCGTCGCCAGTACGCCGAAGAGAGCAACCCAAAAGACGAGTACTTTGAGCGGCTTCATTGATTCTCCCTCACACCTTCTCAATCCGAACCGCGCACTTCTTAAAGTCCGGCTGCTTGGAAATCGGATCGTAGGCGTCAAGCGTCACCAAATTGATCAAGACATTTTCGTCGAAGAATGGCACAAACACCACTCCCTTTGGAACCGTATTTCTGCCGTTTATTTGAGCCTTTGTGATGATCTCCCCGCGACGCGACTGCACACGAACCCTGTCTCCGGTCTTGATTCCCAGAGCGGCCGCATTCTCGACGTTGATCCACACGGGAGCAAAAGGCGCGGCCCGGTGCAGCTCAACGACTCTCCGCGTAATGGTCCCGGTATGCCAATGCTCAAGGACGCGGCCTGTCGTCAGCCACAACGGATACTGCGCATCCGGCTGCTCGGCGGGCGGCTCATAGGGTCTCGCCCAAATCACGGCGCGACCGTCGGGCTGGCCGTAGAACCGGACGCCCTCGCCCTTCTTGACGTACGGGTCGAACCCCTCCCGGTAACGCCACCGGGTTTCTTTTCCCTCGACGACCGGCCAGCGCAGTCCGCCCCGGACCTTCGCGTATACATCATACGGCGCGAGATCTTTTCCCGACCCCTGGCTGAATTCTCGATACTCCTCAAAGAGCGCCTTGTGCAGCGGCTTCTGTCCGTAATCAAACAGGCGCCCCAGATCAAGACGCTTGGCCAGTTCGACGATCTGCCAGAGATCGTCCTTGGCTTGACCGGGCGGCTCAACCATCTTGAGCCAGTGCTGCGTGCGTCGCTCGGAGTTACCAAACATCCCCTCTTTCTCGACCCACATGGCCGACGGCAGGATGAGATCGGCATGCCGAGCGGTTTCGCTGGGATAGACCTCTGAAACAACGACGAACCGCTCGCCTCCTTTTCGCGCGCCCCTGCGATAGCGACCGGCGTGGGGGAGCGTCTGGAAGGGGTTGGTCGTGTTGATCCAGATAACCTTAATATCACCGCGATCCAGGGCGCGAAACATCTCCATGGTATGGTAGCCGGGTCTCGGCGAAATCTTCTCAACCGGGACATTCCAAATCTGCGCGGCTTTCTTGCGATGCTCAGGATTCGCGACAAACATGCCGCCGGGAAGCGTGTGGCACAACACCCCGACCTCCCGCGTCGTTCCACACGCGGACGGCTGCCCGGTCAGCGAAAAGGGACTGTTGCCGGGCTCGGCAATTTTTCCGGTCAGCAGGTGAAGGTTGTAGACGAGGTTGTTGATCCAGGTGCCGCGCACGTGCTGGTTGAAGCCCATGGTCCAACAGGACAGGGCTTTCCGCGTGGGATCGCCGAAGAGTCGAGCGATCTGACGGATCGTGTCGGCCGGGACGCCTGAGAGTTGTTCGGCATACTCCGGCGTGTAGGGTTCCAAAAACTGCTTATATTCCTCAAAGCTGATCGGTTGGGGCTTATCGGCAAACGGTTTGTAATTCTTCCAATTCGTCTCCGACGACCCGCCAAACTCGAAGGTGTCCTCTACGCCGTAGCCGATCCCTGTCAATCCCTTCTTAAAGGAGACATGTTTTTGAATAAACGCCTCATTGATGAGCCCTTCTTTCACGAGCACGTGCGCCATGGCATTCGCGATGGCGAGGTCTGAATGAGGTTTAAAAATAGCTACGACATCGGCGGGTGTCTCGCTGCTCCGGTTAATGAAGGTTTGCAGGCTGACGATCTTGACGTTGTCGTCCTGGTGCTTCCGTTCCATCATTCGCGAATAGAGAATCGGGTGCATCTCGGCAAAGTTTGAGCCCCAGACAAAAAAGGTATCGGTCAGCTCGATGTCGTCGTAACACCCCATCGGCTCGTCCATGCCGAAGGTCGAGTAGAAACCGGTCACAGCCGAGGCCATACAGAGTCGCGGATTGCCTTCGACGTTGTTTGAGCCGATTCCCGCCTTCATCAGTTTATTGATGGCGTATCCTTCAAAGACGGTCGTTTGACCCGAAAAGTAGGCCGCCACCGACTCCGGACCATGTTGTTGGATGGCGTCCTTAAACTTGGAAGCCATGATATCCAACGCCTGATCCCACGAAATCTCGACAAACTTATTGCCTTGGCGAAGCAGCGGTACCTTATAGCGGTCAGGACCATACAGGATCTTGGGGAGGCTGTAGCCTTTGATGCACAGTAGGCCTCGATTGACGGGAACCTCCGGATCGCCCTTGACAGCTACCACTGCACCCTTCCGAAGACCCACCAGTGTGCCGCATCCGACGCCACAGAAGCGACACGGGCTTTTCTTCCATTCCTCCGCGGTCTCGGCGGCCTCCGCGACCCCCTCAGGGATAGAAAATAGCGCGTCGGGCGAAGTCAGCACTACGCCACCTGCCCCGGCCAAGGTCTTTAAAAGTTCTCTACGAGAAAGTTTCATATGTAGCCCCCAGGTCCGGATTGACTGAAAACTATCGCCACGGTCTCTTACATCCCGAATTTGTGCGCCCGGTTGGCAAAAAAGATCCCGGAGGGATGATCGGCCGGGATCTCCTTGAGCACCTGGAAGGTCGCCGTATCGTACACCACCACCTTTCCGCCATCCATGAGAGATACGTATGCGGCGTCTCCCTTCGGTGTAAATTGCGGATGTGTAGCGCCCGGCCCAGGATTGAGCGTCTTCATCACCTTCATGCTGTCGACGTCGATGACATCGATCAGGTCCCCGTTCTTCCCGATGATGTCCACCCACACCTGGCGCCCGTCCGGCCGCACCACCGTATAGAGCGCAGTACCGCTGATCGGGATGGGGGTGAGCGGCGTCCAGTCGAGGGTTGAATAGACTAACGCAACTTCGCGCTTGAGCGCAGGGAGAAACGCCAATCTCCCGGTCAGCGCCCAGCCTTTGAGATGCGGAATCTTCCAGAGCGGAATCTCCGGACCCTTACCCTGCTCTGCGAGAATCGGCGTCACCCGCTCGAGGCGCCACGTGTCCAGGAGTCCCATCCAGTTCGAATCTAAGAATCCGGCGAGGTAGTAGCGTCCATCCGGACTAATCAGGGCGTCGTAGGGTGTCTTCCCAACATCGGAAAACTTACGGACAACCGGAAACTCTTTTTTTCCGGCATCCACGACCCATACGCTATTGGCATCCATGAGGGAAAACACCAGCAGATTGCCCGGAGCGTCGACTAATCCTACGACTCTTGACGGTAACTCCGTACCGTTTTTTGTACTCGTATCCGTGTACAGGGCCGGGATCGTCTTCACCAGCTCCAGCGTGTCGGCATCCAAAATGCGCACCTCGCCGGGAACATAATTGCTGAGGGCTATGTACTTGCCGTCCTGGCTGATCACGCCGCCCACGGACAATTTTCCTGCGTTCACCTGCTTGACGAGCTTGAGCGTCAACAGGTCGATCTTTGATACCTGACCCACGCGATCGAGGACATACGCGTAGCGGGCATCCGGTGAAAATTTTACCGTCGCATGGGTGAGGTTGCCGAGTCCGGTAATCCGACCCAGCAGTTCGTGGCGGGAAGAGTCGATGATCAGAACGCTGCCGGCTTGCCGCTCGACAACGACCACCAGCGACGCCGTTCCCCAACGCCGCTCATCGGCGCTCGATTGCAGAGGTACGCTGAGGGCAACGAGAACGAGAAACGTGTTAACGATGAATCGAAACATGCGTACTTGCACAGATGTCTTCCTTTCCATTCGATACGATCCCCAACTCCTCATCGCTCAGGTAACAGCCGGGGTCGGACGCCCACGGATCCCCGGTCGTCGCCTCCGCCCTGACCCTCGAATTGCCGCCGCACAGCTCGAGGTACGGGCAGCGCGCGCAGCGGCCCTTGAGCGCGTGGCGGCGATCTTTGAGAACGCGCATGATCGGATCGGTGGTATCATCCCAGATCGATGCGAAACTCCTCCGGCGAACATTACCGAACGAATGATGTCGCCAAAACGGATCGGCATACACGTGTCCGAAACTGTCGATGCACGCCAAGGTGATACCGGAACTGTTCCCCCCTCGGTATTTCAGAAGTTCGAATATCGATTGCGCCTGCGCGGGAGCGGAACGCCGCATCTTCAAGTAGAGGTAGACGCCATCGGCATCGTTGTTCCCGGTGGTGACCTCGGTCTTGAAGCCGCGGCGATGCATCTCTACACTCCTTTGAATAAGATAATCGAGCGCACCGCGCCTCTCGTCAGGCGACAGATCGTCATGGACAAGCCCCGTACCCCGTCCCGCATAGACCAGGTGGGCGAAATAGAGGCGGTCGACGTTCTCCTGCTCGGCCATGTCACACATCGCCGCCAGATCAGGAAGAATCCGGCGGCACAGCGCGGTCCGCACGCCGACCTTTATCCCTTCATCCCGGCAGTAACGCAAGCCCTGTAACGCGCGCTCAAATGAGCCCTCCATTCCCCGAAAGCGGTCATGTACCGGACCGATGCCATCCAGGCTGACGCCGACATAGGTGATGCCCGCGCGCCTCAATCGCTGAGCGGCTGAGGCATCGATCAACGTGCCGTTCGTCGACAGGGAGCAACGTACTCCGAGTTCCCTTGCATGCTCTGCGAGCGCGTACAGATCCTCACGGAATAAGGGATCGCCACCGGACAGAATGAGCATCGGGATCTTGTAGTCGGCGAGGTCCGCAAGCAGCCGCTTTCCCTCATCGGTCGTCAGTTCATCGGCGTACGCGCGGTCTTGCGATTGACTGTAGCAGTGCAGACAATGGAGGTTGCAGCGCCGCGTCAAGTTCCAGATGACGACAGGCCGTTCAATAACGGGCGCCGGAGCCGGTCCGGCCTTCTGCGTCGGAGGGGTCTGAGAACCCCGAACCGTCCCGTATAACAGGTCCGTAATCCTTAACATCGTCTATGATCCAAAGGCGTCGCCCACTCCATCGGTCAACCTGCGATACGGTATAATAACACGAAGGACCGCCAGGATGAGCCCAAAAAAAGCTTATCCTGGCGGTCCCGTTCTTCACGTACGACTTCGACTAATAGACGTCCTTCATCGTGTTATAGGTGTTAAACTTACCTGTCGGCGTGATGATGCGCGGATCGTCGATGCGAGCGACCTCTTTCAGCGTCTTGTCATCGTACACGACGATCTCGCTCTGCCCGTCTTTCTTACCCCAGACACTGATCCATACCTCGGTTCCGGCCTTATTGAACTCAAAATGCACGGCGCGTCCCTTATCCGATACCTTCCAGCACTTCGGCTCCTTGTCCAGATCCGCCTTCTGGAAGACACAGACCTGCTTCTGGATTGCCGGATCACCGTTCATCGTGTGATCGACCCAGATGTTTTTACTCTTCGGGTGCGTCTTGATGAACAGGCCGCCACCGCCCAGGGTCTTCAACTCCTTCACGTTCTTCCACGCATGTTCCTTATGCTTGGCCGGATCGGTGCCGTAGACGGTCACCTTGCCCTCACCAAGATGCGGTGTGCCGTTGACCGGGCCAAACTTCGGATCGATCCAGTTGGCGCCGCGCCCGGGATGAGGTTTGATGCCCGATTCGAAGATCGCCTCCAACTTGCCCTTTTCAACGTCGATCACGACCACCTTGTTGGACATGTTGGCCGCGACCATGAAGTAGCGCTTGCTCGCATCCCAGCCGCCGTCGTGCAGAAACTTCTCACCCTGGATCTGGGTCATCTTCAGGTTCTTGAGATCCGAGTAATCGACCAGCCAGATCAGCCCGGTCTCTTTGATGTTGACGACCCACTCGGGCTTGAAATGCGACGCCACGATTGAGGCAACCCGGGGCTCGGGATGGTACTCCATCGTATCATAGGTCATGCTTCGGCTGCTGACGACCTTCATCGGTTCCAGCGTGTTGCCGTCCAACACAATGATCTGCGGCGGCCAATAACAGCCGATGACGGCCAGCTTGTCGGTGAAATCACCGAGCTTCCCCTTATACTTGCTCGTGTCGATGGAGCGCGCATCGCTGCATGGCTTCACCTCGGCGACCTTATCCGGAACCTTCATCCAGAGGTCGATCATCGTCGCCCGACCGTCTCGGCCGATCGTGTACACGTAGCGCCCTGAAAAGGAGCTGCGCGTGATATGGACCGCGAAGCCGGTCTTGACGACGTTGACGATCTCCTTGGTATCGCCGTCGATGATGGCCACCTGACCGGCGTCACGCAGGACCACAGCGAAAAAGTTCTGCCAGTCGCGGTTGTGCTCCGGCTTGGTCGGTCGCTTGTCCGGTGGAATGGTGAGATTCCAACTCTTCTTCATCTCCGCCATGCCCAGCTCGGGTGGCGTGGGTGCATCGAGCTGGATATAACGGGCAAGCAGCTCGCTTTCGGCGTCAGTGAGAATGCCTTGCCGACCCAGGTCCGGCATACCGCCACCCGTCCCGTTCACGATGAACGCCTTCAGAACCGGCGTTGTCAAGGCGCGGGTTTTCGCCGGCAGTAACTGCGGGCCCGTCGCGCCTTTTCTTAAGACCCCGTGACAGCCCGCGCACCGGTCGAAATAGATCTGCTTGGCCTGCTCAAACTCGGCCGGCGTGACGGTGGGAGCCGGCGGAAGCGCCGGCGCAGGCGCCTGCTGGGCCTGAACCGGGACGGTCCATAGCATCCCTAGCGCCATGGTCAACAATGTCAGCTTTGCTCTCGTCGCCATGTACTCTCCTTTCGTTGAACAGTGTCTACCATACCTTCGTGGTTAGCGCTCTCTACTGAACGATTGATATGGTGCAAATGCAAGCAAACAGTGTTCGTAATGCTTAATTGTGTGCTTTTGTGACACGTGCGGATGATTGACACACTCACAAGATGCATTGGGCGTCACTATTGCACCGCCAGCGTCTCCCTGTCAAGAGTTTTCTTTGGCCGGATCAGGCAGCATATTTCGGTTGAAAGCGGCTGGACAGCAATGGTAGGGTAGAGACGGAGCTATACACTGTTTTTCAGCATGCAGCACCAAGAGGCACATCGGAGCGGAGACATACCAGTCATGGAGACGCGAGATGTTTGAAACGATCGAATGGACGTCGGCGGGCACGGTCCGGCTGCTGGATCAAACCCGGTTACCGGCTGAAGAGGTGTATGTCGAGTGTCGCGATGTGGCGGCGGTGGCGCACGCGATCCGGTCCATGCAGATCCGCGGAGCCCCGGCGATCGGCGTAGCCGGCGCCATGGGCCTGGCGTTAGCCGCACAGTCGATCCGGGCAAGTAACTTTGCGGAGTTCTATGCGGAGTTGGCGCGCCATGGCGAGGCGCTGCGCCTGACCCGTCCCACGGCCGTAAACCTGGCATGGGGAATCGAACGGATGCAGCGGTATGCTCAGCAACACAAAACCCTCCCGAGCCATGAACTCATTCAGGCCCTCATTCGGGAGGCGCAACGGATCCGCGAGGAAGACATCCGGGATAACCGGGCAATCGGCGCGTACGGCCGTGAGCTGATCCCTGATGGGGCCGCGATCCTCACCCACTGTAACGCCGGCGCCCTGGCCACTGCCGGCTATGGGACCGCCCTGGGGGTCATCCGCGCGGCACACGCGGCCGGGACCAGACTGTCGGTGCTGGCCGGCGAGACGCGACCATTTTTACAGGGCGCCAGACTGACCGCCTGGGAGTTACAGCAGGACGGTATCCCGGTGACACTCATTACCGACAATATGGCCGGGCATCTGATGCGGAAAGGCGAGATCGATCTCATTATCGTCGGAGCCGACCGGATCGCCCGCAATGGCGACGTGGCAAACAAGATCGGGACCTACTCCCTGGCCGTCCTGGCGCAAGCCCACAGTCTTCCGTTCTACGTCGCAGCCCCTCTGTCCACCCTGGACCTGTCGCTTCGCGACGGCGAGGCTATCCCCATCGAGGAGCGCGATCCCGAGGAGGTGACCGGATGGGCGGGTGTTCGAACCGCACCGGTAGGAGCCAAGGCAAGAAATCCCGTCTTTGATATGACACCACACCGCTATATCACCGCCCTGATTACCGATCGGGGGGTAGTCCGGCCACCCTATGAATCCGGCCTGGCCGCACTGACCGGCGCTGATCCGCCGGGCGGGGTATAGTGTACGGGATCGTCTCGACTCTTGGCTCTGGATGTCAGATGCGACATTCCGCATCTCGCCTCATTATAATGCTCTCAGCCTTCTTGCTGGCGCTGTCGGCGCCGCTGCATGCCGCCGCTCAGGAGGCGCCGGCTGCACTCATATGGCAAGAGGCGCTTGGTCGTATCGAAGCCTACGATGATCAGGCCGCGATACCCCTTCTCGACGACCTGCGCCATCGCGAAGACTTCTCCAGGGCGCGCGACGCGCAATTTCTTCTGGGGGTCGCGCTGTACAGACAGAAGCAGTGGCAGGAGGCAGCCGCCGCTCTAGAGGCAGCCGCCGCGCAGGTGCCGTCACTGGGCGATTATGCCTTGTACTATGCCGCGTCTGCTTATCAAACGCTTAATCTGAACGCCCCGGCGCTGACGACACTGTCGCGTCTGCTTCACAAGTACCCCGACAGTCTGCTCGCCGAGCGAGCCCGACAAGAGCGCGCACGGCTCTATCTCGGCGCGAATCAGCTTGCGCCGGCCGAGGAAGCGTACCGGGATTACCTGGCTCGCGCGTCGAGCGACGCGAGACGACGAGAGGCGTTCCTTGCGCTGGCGGAGATCGCCCTCAAAACGGACAAACGACGGGAAGCCGAAGCATGGCTACGCGAGCTGTGGCTCAAGTGGCCTGGCACCCGGGAGGCCGCGCGGGCCGGCGAACTCCTGGCCTCGATGCCGGAGGCACCACCCTTCACAACCGACGAGCAGTTCGAACGGGCGCTCAGCCTGCACCGGAGTGGCCAGCATGCCTCGGCAATTACAGCATTTGCGCCCTTCCTGAACGGCGATTCACACTATGCCTCTCGCGCGAGGCTGTGGAGCGGCATCAGTCACTTTCAACGCCGGGACTACAGCCTGGCCATCAGCCTCCTGTCACCCCTGGGTCAGGACAACTCCCTCCATGCAGCGGAAGCGCTGCATTGGATCGGGCGAAGCTACGCCAGAAGCGATGACCGTGAAAAAGCCGTCATGACGTGGACCCGCCTGGTCGATGCCTTTCCAGGCAGCTCTTTCGCGGCGGAGTCGCTGTACCTCATGGCGCTCCAGGACAGCGACAACCGCGAACCAAAGCGGGCAGTACGGGCTCTGAATCGGTTGATCAAGAATTATCCGTCGAGCCGATTCATCGACGTCGCTCTCTGGACTCGGGCCTGGATTCATTACCGGCAGTCGGCGCTCAGGCAGGCGCTTGTCGATCTGCAACGACTCTATACCAGGGACAGGTCGGATCCGCGATTCCGGGTACAGTCCCTTTACTGGCAGGGACGAGTCCTGGAAGGTCTGAAAAAACGGGGCAAGGCGGCAGAGACGTACCGGAGGTTGCTGAGTCTTCACGGCGAGGACGACTATTACACCGAACAGACCCGCCGTCGCCTGAAACTGCTGAAGTCGACAGTTGACGGTCGACGGCCGGCGCCTACACCCTACACCCTACACCCTACACCCTGTTCCTCGAACCCTGCACCCTGTACGGCAGACACTAAAAAAGCCAGATTGCTCAAGGAGTTGAAACTGCGCGAGGAGGCATCGGAGGAGTTCAGGGCTCTCGCAGGACGGTATGCGGATGACCGCGGAGTCTTATATGAGGCCTGTGGTGCGTTGCATGACCTGGGGTATCTCGACAAAAGTGTATGGATCGCAAAGCGTCTCCTTCGTCCGCTGTACATGCAGACTCGGCCGGCTGAGCCGGTACCGCGGTATTGGGAGTTTCTCTACCCGCTCGGATATTGGGAATTAGTACAGGAGCAGAGTGCGCGCCATGCTCTCGATTCATACCTGGTGGTGGCGCTGATTCGAGAGGAGAGCGCGTTCGGCGAACGGGTCGTGTCCTCTTCCGGAGCTGTTGGGTTGATGCAACTGCTCCCCACAACTGCCAATGGTATGGTGAACAATGCGGGAAAGCCGGCGGAGCCGGTTAAGCTCGACGTACCGCCCACGAATATTGCGCTTGGCACTCGATACCTGGCGATGATGATCAAAGAGTTCGAGGGCAACTGGGCCAGGGCGTTGGCCGCATACAATGCCGGGCCGAACCAGGTGCGCCGTTGGTTGGGACGGTTGGGAGATCGAGTTGATGACGAGTTCATCGAAGAGATCCCATTCGTAGAAACAAACGCGTATGTAAAGCGGGTTCTCGGAAGTTATTATCGTTACCGGGCGCAGTATGGTAAAGAATCGGGTAGTTAGGCTGAAGGCTGAAGGATAGGAGATAAAGGTCGTCAGATGACGCTGCAAGGAAAAAAGATTCTGCTGGGCGTCACGGGGAGCATCGCCGCCTATAAAGCTGCTGAGTTGGTGCGGGAGCTCACCAAGGCGGGGGCCTCTGTTCGTGTCGTCATGACCGAATCAGCCCAGCGATTTGTCGCACCACTGACCTTTGCCACACTCTCCCGACAGGCGGTGTTGACCGACCAATCGGCGTGGGACGCCCGGATGCCTCACCTGACCGCCGTACACGAAGCCGACCTGCTCCTGGTCGCCCCAGCCACGGCCGGACGCATCGCCAAGTTTGCCCATGGGCTCGCCGACGATCTGCTGAGCACCCTCTTCCTGGCCTGCACCCGTCCGGTAGTCCTCGCGCCCGCTATGGACGCGGATATGTATCGCCACCCGGCCGTGCAAGAGAACCTCGCGCACCTGCGAACCTGGGGGGCGCGCATCGTGGGACCCGCGACGGGGGAACTGGCCTCCGGAGTGTGGGGTCCGGGTCGGCTGGCCGAGATCGGGGAGATCGTGGAAACCGTGGCTGCACTACTTTGCCCACAACGCGACCTCAACGGCGAGGTCGTCCTGGTAACGGCCGGCCCGACGCGCGAACCGCTCGATCCGGTGCGTTATCTGAGTACCCGCGCCTCCGGCAGGATGGGGTACGCCTTGGCTGAAGAGGCGGCGTTACGAGGCGCTCGCACGATTCTGGTCAGCGGCCCCTCCGCATTGACACCCCCGGACGGCGTGGAGTGTATCGAGGTTGAGACCGCCCTGCAGATGCGCGCGGCCGTGCTGGACCGACTGGCGGAGGCGACGGTCGTCATCAAGGCGGCCGCCGTCAGCGACTATCGTCCGGCTCATCCGGCGGAGTCAAAGCTCACAAAATGCAACGCGCCCATGATGCTGGAACTGGCGCCGAACCCCGATATCCTGCACGAGATCGGCGCCCAAAAGGGGGGGCGGATTGTCGTCGGTTTTGCGGCGGAAACCGGTGAGCTTGCGCAGCGCGCTCGCCACAAGCTGGCAGCCAAACACCTCGATCTGATCGTAGCCAACGACGTAACCCAGGAAGGATCCGGATTCGCCGGTGAAACCAATCGGGTCATCATCCTCGATCCGGATGGAGGGGCCGAGGAGCTCCCGTTGCTTTCCAAGCGGCTGGTGGCGCGACGGATCCTCGACCGCGTGGTGGGTCTGCGACACCAGAAAAAGAGGGTATAGGGGGTAGAGTGGAGGGCAAAGCCGAGTTGGGCGAACCGGTACGTAGTGAGATTGATGAGCTTCGCGAGTTGATCGGCCAGACGCGCGCTCACCTTCGCAGGCAGCAACTTCTGGGGGTGGAACGTTTGTACGTCGCGTGGCCTGAGCAATCAGAACAGCGTCCTGAATCATCCCTCACGCAAGTTCGTGAGGCGTTGGGGGACTGTACCCGGTGCAAGCTACACACGAGCCGAACGCATATCGTCTTCGGCGTCGGAGACCCGAAGGCTTGGCTTCTTTTTGTTGGAGAAGCGCCCGGAGCCGATGAAGACGAGCAGGGCGAGCCGTTCGTCGGACGAGCCGGACAGTTGCTGACCCGGATCATTGAGGCGATGAAGCTGACACGCGAACAGGTCTACATCTGCAATATCATCAAGTGCAGGCCCCCGGCCAATCGCAATCCGGAATCGGACGAAATCGCCGCGTGTGAGCCCTTCCTGGTCGCGCAGCTTCAAGCCATCAGACCGAAATTGATCTGCGCACTCGGCACCTTTGCGGCACAGGCCCTCCTTCGGACCAAAGAACCGATCTCGAAGCTGCGTGGGCGATTTCACGACTATCATGGGATTCCGGTCCTGCCTACCTTTCATCCCGCCTACCTGCTGCGCAACCCGCACGAGAAGAAAACAGTCTGGGAGGACATGAAGCTTCTCATGCGGGAGTACGAACTGCTCAGCAATACGCAGCCCCTTGCCCCGGCGCCAGAATTCTCTTGACGATCCGATCAAGATAACACAACTTAATACACAACACGCGAAGGAGGTGTGCCATGTTGAAGTGTGGACGGTACAGGTGGTGGCGTACCGGCATCATGACCGGTTTTGCGGTTGCGCTGTCTCTCTTCGTCTCCGTTTCTGCCGATGCCGGTCTGGTGTCCGGGCGTGTGAACGATGCAAAGGGGACATTTCAGTCCGGAGGAAGTTTCCGCGTAAAAGATGCATCGGGTAAGGTGGTCAAAGATTCCGTAAAAACTGATGAATCGAAAGGGTACAGTCTTTTCCTGCCACCCGGTATCTACACGGCGGAGTTCAGCGATGGGAGAAGCGCCGTCATTCAGAGCCATCCGGAGCCGATACGGCAGGATATCCAGTTGAAGTAATCGATGGAGGGAGGTCATGTCACGCGAAGGCGGCCCAACTCGCTTCCTGCAGGTGGTGGATATTGTAGCCAAGCTTGCCACACCCGCCGCAGTGATTGTTGCGGCATGGGTCGGCGCTCGAATTGCCAACTCGTTTCAGGAGCGAATGTCGGAAACCACCTTGAACAGTCAGCGTCAGATCGCAGGCACCACCTTGCTCAGTGAGCGGGAGAAAGCGGAAAGCGAGTTACGGGCCTCCATGTTTAACAGTCTCATCAATCCCTTTGTCGGATCCCAGGGTGGCGAGCGGATTTCTCCCGACCGGGAACAACTGCTGGTGGAGCTTCTGGCGCTCAATTTCCACGAACACTTTGAATTAAAACCGTTATTCGAACGCGTGGACCAGCGACTGGCCAAAGAGGGTATACTGGATGCGCGTCACGCCTTGAGATCGGTCGCCGATCGGATCATCGATCGCCAGATCGCCACACTGCGTAAGGAGGGAGGCGGCGATCCCTCAAACGGCGAGGGCGCAAGGATCGGCATGTTGACCATCACAGAGCCGCCGGTGACCTCAAGTCAACAGGCGATCTTTGCATCGCTTGCCGCCAACGAGCAACGACCGTTCCAGGTTGTCGGAACGTTGAAGGAACCGATCGAGGACTTAAGATCGCCGGATGGGGCCCAAAAATTGACGATCGTCGTTGATGACGCCGATTGGGTCAACCAGAAGTTCAAGATCCAATTACTGACCGTCGGTACGAAGTCCGGCTCAGTAAACTCCAATGCGGCGTTTACGCTTACCCGGTTCGATTTTCCGCTCACCGACAATACGCTCTTCTCGGATGGCAACCGCATTGCCCTGGCGGTCTCCAGTATCCGCGTTGATGGAGGACTCAAGAGCGTGGCCCTTAAGTTGATCTGGTTCCCCAAAAACTATTACACACCTCGAGAGCGACCGCTGGATCACACTGAGTTTCTGAAACTGGTGGGGAAAAAGACGTAGACCGTAGATATAACGGGACCTGAGAAACCGCTGAGCGCCTGTAAACCGGTCGTAAAGACGTTGTGAAGAAACGGATGAGACGGCCACAGGCGGAACCATGACAGAAAGGGGGAGCAAAGGATGACCGGAAGGGTGTTCATCCTCACGGCTATAGCACTGAGTGTGGCCGTCACTGCAGGATGCCGGAGCAAGGCCGATATGAATCTCAACAAGGTCAATGTGGGCGCTTCAACCGTCTATTGTCTCTTCGATCCATCCTGTACGGTCACCCCAACCGACAGCAGCACGAAATCTATCCCGATAGAGGTTCAGGGAACGAGTATCATCGAGTCCCGCACCTTCGTGGGTAAGCCCGGTACGCCGGCAGCCGGTTTGTACGGGTACGAGTATCGCATCAATCTCGAAAAGGCCGTCGAGACTATGATCGACGTCGAGGAGTTCGGGAAGGTCAAGTACATGCCGTGCCTGAGGTCGGTGGTGTTTGACGTCGGTCCCGTCATCGATACCCTGGATTACAATGGCGATGGACAGGTCGGCGAACTGTTCTATGTCGTGACGAGCGGCGGTCCCGGAAGGGTAGGCCTGGGATCCGTAGAGCGGTTTCACGGGAGGCTGACGTTTAACTTCGACTCCCCCGTATGCGCTGGGAATTCCGAGCGTCACGGCGATAGCACCTTCTTCTTTGGCCTGGTCTCCGCACAACCGCCGAGGTTCGTGGACGCCACAATCAAGGAGACGGCCGGCCTGGGCGCTGCATCGCCGAAGATGAAAAAAAATATCAAATATCACGTCGATGTCTATGCGCCTCAAGGATAGTAAGTCGGATCGTGGGAGAGAAAGGATAAGTACGGGTACGGCGCATGAGACGGATCGTCCCGAAAGTCTGTGAAATCACTCCGGGGATCGTCGGGGCGGTCTGTGGCGATCTGACGGTACACCTGATCCGGGTCATGCAGGCTCACATGACGCAGCCGAGGATCTGGACAGGCAAGCGTAAGCTCGGCTACCTCTAGTATTGTCAGGATTGCCCATGGTCACCAGGTCGGAGTGCCTTCTCGCCGATATCGCCCTGCCGGTCCCACCACGAAAAGTCCTGACCTATACCATTCCATCCTCCCTGCAGCAACAGGTCGAGGTCGGCAAGCGAGCGCTTGTTCCGCTCGGCCCTCGTCTGGTGACCGGGTATATCGTCGGCCTCCACGCATTCAGCGATCAGCAATCAGCTATCAGCTATCAGGCATCAGAGCTCAAGCAGATCAACGCGATCCTTGATTCCGAGCCGCCGCTGGATCGCCATATGCTGGAGTTGACCCGCCACGTTGCGGACTATTATCTGACATCGTGGGGCCTGGTTATTCGGACGGCCTTGCCGCCGGGGATCGATCGCGCCACAGTCCGCACTGTTCGAATGATCGAGCCGGGGGACCTGTCTCACGATATGCCGGCCGAGGAGCGCCTCATCGACGAAATCGGCCGACTGAGCCCACTCCAACGGCAAATACTGACTACGCTGCAAGCGCAGGGCCGGATGTCGCTGTCGTTACTCAAACGGCGATGGCCGAACGAAGAGGTCGACCGACTGATTCGCTTTCTGGTCGGACACACCCTGGCAACCGTCGAATATCAGGAACGCCTGCCGTCCGTTCGGCCGCTCGTTCGGCCCTTACTCAGCCTGGCCGTCGATCGGGTGACGGCAGAGATTGAACGGGTCGCTCTCCAGCGTCGGGCTCCACGACAGGCGTCGTTGCTCGGCCGTCTCCTTCAGTCCGGTTCGACACTGACCTCTGCGGAGGCGACAACGATCGCCGGCGCCTCCGGGGTTCGCGGTCTCATCGCGAAAGGCATCATCCGCCGCACCGAAGAGGAGATCGAGCGTTCGCCGTGGGAAGAGACGACGGCCGTCACCGATTCGCGGCCTGTTCCGAACTCGGCCCAGCAAACAGCAATTGATGGACTCCTGGAGGGAGTATCATCCCGCAGATTTTTCCCCGCACTGCTCTATGGCGCAACGGGGAGCGGAAAAACCGAGGTCTATCTCCGGATTATCGACGAGGTCGTCCGACAGGGAAGGCAGGCGCTTGTGCTCGTTCCGGAAATCGCCTTGACCCCTGTCACGGCCGATCGGTTCCGCTCCCGTTTCGGCGATCGCATCGCGCTGCTGCACAGCGGCCTCTCACCCGGCGAGCGGCTGGATCAGTGGCGCCGCATCAAGCGCGGGATGGCCGACATCGTCGTCGGCGCGCGGTCGGCGGTCTTCGCTCCCCTCTCCCGCCTTGGCCTCATCGTGGTCGATGAGGAGCACGACGCTTCCTACAAGCAGCAAGACGAGCCGCGCTATCACGCCAGAGACGCAGCAATGACCAGAGGACAGATGCTGGGGATTACTGTCCTCCTCGGCTCCGCAACCCCGAGCTTTGAAAGCATGTATCGCGCCCATATCGGGACGTATCGACTGTTCCGGCTTCCTGAGCGAGTGCAGGCCAGGGCGCTCCCCGTCATGACGTTGATCGATATGCGCGAAGAACGTGCGAGATACGAAGTACGGAGCAAATCCCCCCTCCCCCCCCTTTATCAAAGGGGGGTTGGGGGGGATTTCATGGATGCCGAAGGACCTCAGAAGGAACATACAAGGTTCCAAGAGCGCAGACCGCTCATTTTTTCCCGACCGTTGGCTGACGCGGTCAAGGAGACGCTGGCCAAGGGGGAACAGGTTCTGCTGTTCGTCAATCGGCGAGGTTACGCTAGGGTATTGCTCTGCCGGGAGTGCGGCTTTACCTTGCGGTGTCCGCATTGCAGCGTCTCGCTGATCTACCATGCGGCAGATGCCAGGATGCGCTGCCATTATTGCGATTACCGGGTGAGGCCGCCGGAGCGGTGTCCTCAGTGCGGTGGGACCGCCTTCGGATGGCTCGGATATGGAACGCAGCAGGTCGAAGCCGCCGCCCGACTCCTCGCTCCGAAAGCGTCCATCGTCAGGATGGATCGCGACACGACCAGAGGGCGCCGGGCGCACCAACAGATCCTCAGCGGAGTCCAGCAGGAACGCACACAGATTCTTATCGGGACGCAGATGGTCGGAAAAGGACATGACTTTCCCGGCATCACCCTGGTCGGCATTCTCTCCGCCGACGCCTCGATGCAGATCCCCGATTTCAGAGCCGGGGAGCGGACCTATGCGCTGCTGACGCAGGTAGCCGGCCGAGCCGGTCGCGGGGACCGCCCCGGCCATGTCATTGTCCAGACCTACAACCCGGAGCACTACTGCATCATCGCGGCCCGCAATCACGATTATCACGCACTCTACCAACTCGAGCGGCCGCTGAGAGAGCAGCGCGGTCTTCCGCCCTTCGGCTTTCTCGTCCTGTTCCTGGTCGCCTCGTCGCACGAGGGACAGGCGCAAGAAAAAGCCGAGCGATTGACCGGTCTGCTTCTGGAGAGGGCCGGTTCGTCTTGTACCGTTGAAGGACCGGCGCCGGCGCCGGTTTACCGATTGAAGGGACGCTATCGCTGGCAGATTCTTGCCAAAGGGCCGGACCCAAGTACGCTGCATGACTGGGTCAAGGAGACGATGGCGCAGCTTCCGCCGTCAGCGCAGGCCTGCATCGAGATCGATATCGATCCGGTCGATTTATGCTGAACGTGCGAGGCGCCCAGAGTACCTCGGGCCTCATGCCTTTCTTGTAACCAGCCTGTAACCAGTGCCGCATGGGCCGACGTAGCGCCATGGGCATGAAAGGCCACAACGAGGACTCCTACACCGCAACATTGTCATTGCGAGCGACCAACGGGAGCGCGGCAATCTCACCGTCGTTGGCCTAAAGAACTGTGAGATTGCTTCGGTCGCTACGCTCCCTCGCAATGACGCCGCCCGGGGGGCCTTCGTGGCAATTGTGTTTTCCTAAGGGATGTATTACAGTAACGGCGTGATGGATGGCGTTGCTCAGCAGGCAATAATCTGCGACGATGAGTCGTTGGATGACCTCGGCAGTTCCGGTTTGAAGGTGATTCGGAGTCTGAGGGGTTTCCGCCATTCGATCGACGCGCTGTTGCTGGCGCAGTTTGCCGAGCCGCGACCGACCGACCGGGTCCTTGATCTCGGCTGCGGCAACGGCGCCATCGCCTTTCTTTTGGCGCACCGGTATCCGGATCTTCGAGTCACCGGGCTTGAGGTCCAGGCCGCCTTGGCCGACCGGGCCCGACGAGCGACGCGACTCAACAGGCTGGAGGGCCGCATCGAGATCGTGGAAGGCGACCTCCGTCGGATGAAAGGGCTGTTGCCGGCAGCAGCTTTTGATGCGGTGCTCTGTAACCCACCGTATCGACAGCTCGCCGGCGGCCGTCTCAGCCCCGATCTCGAGATCCGGCAGGCCAAGCACGAGCTGACCGCAACGCTTCAGGACGCCGTCGCGGCCATCCGATATGTACTGGCGCCGAAAGGACGGGCGTACCTGATCTACCACGCCTCTCGGCTTGCCGATCTGCTGAACGGCCTCAGGACCGCACGACTGGAACCGAAGATGTTGCGGCTGGTCCATTCCTACCCCGGCGCCCAGGCGGAACTGAGCCTGGTGGAGGCGCGGCGGGACGCACGACCGGGGTTGAGAATTCTTACCCCCCTGTTCGTCTATCAGGCGCAAGGCGGCCCCTTGTCGCCCGGCATGGAGGCCATTTATCGCAGTCTGGCCTTATCTGACATTCGGAGTACAGTTGCATGAGTCGATCGACTATCGCACTCGCCCAGATGAACCCCGCCCTCGGCGATCTGGAACGCAACCTGGCCCTCCATGAAAAGACGGCCGAGGAGGCGATCGGTCGCGGCGCCGGCTTGCTGGTCTTTCCCGAGCTGAGTCTGACAGGATACTTCCTCAAGGATATCGTCTCATCGGTTGCCCTTCCTTTAACCAGCCCCATCCTCGGCAGACTCAGGGACCTGAGCCGTCGCATCGATCTTATCATCGGGCTGGTTGAGGAGTCGCCGGAACATCTCTTCTACAATGCCGCGCTTTACCTGTCTATGGGTGAGATCCGACACGTTCATCGCAAGGTCTACTTGCCCACATATGGGATCTTCGATGAGCAACGGTATCTCACAGAGGGCAGTCGTATCAGGACGTTTCAGGCAGACATCGGACGGTCGGCGATCCTGATCTGTGAGGATATGTGGCATCCCTCGGCCGCGGGGGTGGCCTCCCTGGATGGGATGGAGATCCTTATCTCGCCCTCTGCCAGCCCTGGACGCGGAGGTCTGGAGGAAGGCAGATTCTTTGCAAATGCCAGGGCGTGGGAGACCATCAATCGGGCCTATGCCCAGCTTTTTACCTGCTATGTCCTGTATATAAATCGGGTCGGTTACGAGGATGGGGCCTGTTTCTGGGGCGGCTCAGAGGTGATCGCCCCGTCCGGCGAGCCGGTGGCCAAGGCGGAGTACTTGAGCGAGCAGCTTCTGGTGGCCGAGATCGATCCCGTAGAGATTCGCCGGGCCAGAACGGCGAATCCGCTGCTTCGCGATGAACGACCGGATGTCACGCTTCGAGAGCTTGAGCGGATACAAAGGGAGGGAGTCAGATGATTGATCTCTCCCTGAACTGCGCATTGGTCGAACAGATTCTGACCGGATTCATTGCCAACGAGGTTCGAAAGACCGGGTTCGGCCGTGTTGTCCTCGGGCTGTCCGGCGGGGTGGACTCGGCGCTCTCCGCCTATCTTGGAGCGAAAGCCCTCGGCGCCGAGAATGTCCTGGCGCTGCTGATGCCGTACCGGACCAGCAGTCCGGAGAGCCGTGAACACGCCGAACTGGTCGTCAAGCAACTCGGCATCCAGTCGGATCTCATCGAGATCACGCCGATGGTAGACGCCTACTTCGAACGGTTCCCGGAGGCGGATCAGGTCCGCCGCGGCAACAAGATGGCCCGCGAACGGATGACCATCCTCTTCGATCATTCGGCGAAGCTCCAGGCTTTGGTCCTCGGAACCAGCAATAAGACAGAGCTGTTGTTGGGGTACGGCACCCTGTACGGCGACATGGCCAGCGCCATCAATCCCCTTGGCGACCTGTACAAGACCCAGGCCCGGCAATTGGCGCGCCATATGGGTATCCCGGAGGTCATCGTCAGTAAGGCGCCCAGCGGCGATCTCTGGGTGGGGCAGACCGATGAGGCGGAGCTGGGCTTTACCTATGAAGAGGTCGATCGGGTCCTCTACCTGATGGTAGACCGTCGTTGCGAAATCCCAGAGCTGATCGCCGCCGGATTCGACGAGCGATTCGTCAGAGCCGTTCTTGCCAAGGTCCGGTCCTCCCAATACAAGCGGCGCCTTCCCCTGATCGCCAAGATCTCCGCCCGCACGATCGACCGCGACTTCCGCTATCCCCGCGACTGGGGCAAGTAAAACCTGCGTAAAAGCGAACCCGATCTCTACTTAAAGGCATAGTTAATGTAGACGTGATACCCTAGAAGCAACAACAGCGCCATAGATAAGCCGACATGGGTGGTGATCCACAACGGCCTGTACCAAGACGTGCGGATTTGGCAGACCTGTAAATTGAACAGGCCGGTGAGGAAGGCCGACAGCAGCGTCAGACTGAGGAGTTCCAGATAGCCATAGCCCAAGGCCTGGGAATGGATGAAAAACAACAGCGGGACCAGGGCGCCGAACAGCCTGTGGCGACTCATCATCATCGCTGCGTGGTGTTTTTCTCCTTGGGCGCGTTTTAAGGAAAAGCGCCATTGATAGAGGACACACGCAAGCAATCCGAAGCCTGTAGCGAGTTTATAGGTATCGTTGTCCTGTAGTCCGGTCAACGCGGTCCAACGCCACCCGATCGATTGCTGAGCGATCAAGGCCGCCAGCAAAAACAGACCCAACCGAAAATACCTGTTAGCGGGCACACCGGATCGCAGAGCGCCGCGCAGCAACGCCATAAGACGGCTGATGTCGTGCTGGAGGACCAGGCTCTTAACGCGCGGCGGCAAGGGAACCTCCTTCTTTGTTCATTGCGGACTCCGATTGGGGCTTGCCTGCCAGTATACCGAGCGCCGCCATGGTTTGTGGGGCCGTGCGCCGGGCAATTTCTCCCATAAATACCTCTGAGGTCGGCAAAAAATAACCCTCCGCCGGCCACTGTTCACCGATGGCGGGGGGATTGGCGAACTTCTGCACCTTCTTCAGATAGGCCTCGTAGGCCTCTTTGAAGGCTTGGTGCAAGGCAGTCAGTGTCTGCAGTACCTCGTCCATCGGTACGCTGCCGCTTGGGTACATCCACGTGGTGGCGCCCATGACATCATTGAGCTTCCAGTCGTGCTTGGGTGATTTTTCATGTTTGTTATGACATTGGATGCAGCCATCGACCACCGCCAGATCGGCGAACATGGCGACCCGCATCTGAAGGTCCGGCATGAAGAAGAACTGCGGCTTGAGGGTTTGCTTGACGACCTGGAATTTTTCTAATTGCAGCCCATTGAAGCTGTTGGCCGAGTTGACGGGATAATCGGAACCCAGAAACAGACTCAGCGGGGTCGGGTTCTTTTCCAGGCTTTTCGCCGTCTCGCGCAGGAACAACGCCGGCAAGGGGCCGGCCTCCACATCCGCCTCGCGCCAGCGCTCATCAAACTTCAACCCGACCTGCTTGCCCGCACCAACCACTTCCTTGGTCCACATCGCCCTCACCACGGCGTTTTCCGTGTTAAGGATCTCAAACATCCGTTCCACCGGGATGGTCGCGCCGGCGGCGGTCTTCTCGGCCAATGGCGGTGGGGCACTGACAAACAGGTAGATACTTAAAGCGACCAGCGCCAGGCAGGCGATCCAAAAGCGTTGGTTAGCCATCTTGGCCACTCTGCTTGGCTTTGTAATGAAGGGTTGTGCCGTACGGGGAGGGCCCGCCGTCAAAATAGGCGCGGATCTTCTCCGGCGGCGTTCGCTTGTCAAACGATTTCTCGGTCTGCATGATGTGGTTACCGTGAAAGTCGTGGCAACCCAGGCAAGAGTCCCATTGCTTACGGGCGATCAAATCTTCATGGGATACGTCGATGGGATCTTTCTTCAAACGAGTCTCTTTGTGGCAGTTCACGCAGTAGTCGATCTTTGCGGACGTAACCCGTCTACCTTGGTGTTCGGTGTGGCAGGAGACGCACTGATGGGGGCGCAACGCTTCCCGAGCCTCGCTGAAACGGGGTTCAAGGAAGCGGTAGACCGGGTGGCGGTCGTTTGGCCGCTCGTGGCAAGCCATGCACTCCGCATTGCCCACGGGGAGCCGCCCGAAGAAGGCGGGCAGTGTACGCCGTCCAATGGCATGGCGAAGGTTGGCTTGAATCTGCTGACGGAAACTGCCCGGCGCGTCTTTATGGCAGACCGCGCAGGCCAGCTTGCCATGGCCGGTATTCATAGGTCCTTTCGCATGAAACCATTCCCCGATGGGAAACACAGTAAACGCCATGATCCCGAGTCCCACACAGAGGCCGATCAGATACGCGAGGTTTTGCCATTTTCTTGACCCTCCGGCTTTCGCGTTCGGAGCCGTCACCTCAAACCTCTGGCCGGAAGTCTATACTGATGCATGGGGCCGTATATCACGCCTGTCGGTAGCTCAGCAGTGGCGCACACGAAGCTCCCGCTCATACCCAGAATGGAGAGCGGGGGGGGTGACCTGAGGATCACCGCTCAGTCACCCCCACCCTATCCTGATTCCCCGTCAAGAGGGAACGGGGCTACACAGTCGCCTCGCCACATGTTGTTGGTCCATGCGTCGTCTGAAGGCGAGGGACGCCAGACAGATTTTCGGGGGGGGCACCAGCATGAGCTACTGTGGCTTCCAAAAACTATTCAATGACCTCCATAATCCGACTCTGAACATTCGTGGCTAACGCCAACAGCTCGGCGCGAAGCGCCTTGCGCTCATCGAGAGCCAAAATTTTATCGAAGTTGCTGAAGTCGCCCACCTCAATTGTAATAACACGCTCCAGCTTATTCGCCAAATGGTCCCCGAAGATATGAAACCGCGAGACCCCTTGATTGGAGAGCCAGAACTTTTTCATTTTGTTTTTCAAGAAGTCATCCAAGACATCTTCTTTTCCCGGCTGGACTTCACACATGATATGATAGATCATCGTTGCTCCCCCTTTGATATCGAGTATACGTTGTGGTCGCCGCTCCTCTATTCTCCCGTACACTTACTCCATCGCTCACCCCCCTTCCGAAATCCGTGCGCCGCTCCTGTTGGTCTTCACGCGCTAGCGTGCCCCGGAAAACCCTCTGACATACGCGACCAGATCCTTGATCTCAGGATCGGACAGCTTGAGCCCAAACGCGGGCATGCCCCCCTTGCTACCCTGCTTAATAGCCCGAAAGAGAACGTCATCGGACCGAGTTTGCATATAAGCCGAATCGGTCAAATCCGGCATCTTGAACATAAAAAACAGTGCCATTGCCTGAAACCCATTGCCTTTACCGCCAGCGCCGTGGCATCTGGCGCATTTCGATTCAAAGTTCGACCGTCCGTTTGGCGTACTCTTGGTCTCCGCGCCGAACGCGGAAGTAGTCCCCATAACGACCAACATCACCATGACGCATAACCATAAGCCACGGAACCGAGTCAGGAAACAGCCACGCATCGTATGTGTCCTCCTCTCACCTTAGGGGATAACCTGTGCCTGTAACATCAAAGATCAAGCCTCATATCGACGTGTCTACCTTAACACAAACAACACCCTCCGCACAACAGATGTGCTGTTATGCGGAGGGTGTCTGCGTGAAGTGGTACCTTACCTGGACATGAAGTTAGAACGCCTCATCACCGGCTGCCCAGGCTTCCCGCTCCTTCGCTTTTTCTTTCTCGTAGATAGTCCATTCGCCTTCCTCAACAACCGTCGCCTCACGGACCATTCGCCCTGCCCTGGACAGAATGAAATAGGCAAGAGGCAGCACACCACCAAAGAGGAAGATCGCCCCACCGACGGTGCGCATCCACGTCAGGGTAATCCACACGTTATCCGTCACGTGCGCCTGTGCGCGGGCAGCCCAGAGGCCCTGCTTGAAGACGGCCGCAACCTGGTACAGGCCGACCGGGAACAGGTCCAGCATCATCATCAGCACCAGCCCGATCTGCAGACACCAGAACACGCCTTTGATCAGCTTCTCATTCCAAGCTGAGCGCTGGAACAGGTGCTGACAGGCGAACAGCATACCGGCGATGGCGATGTTACCCTTGACGCCGAACATGGCGGCATGGGCATGGTTGCCGGTCAGATAGGTGCCATGCTCGTAGTAGTTGACGATCGGCAGGTTGATCAGCGACCCGAATACGCCGGCACCGAAGATGTTCCAGAAGTTGACGGCCAGGATGAACGTCCAGACGCCGTCCATCATGAAGCGCTGCTTGCCCTCGGCAACGTTTTCCATAGCCTTAGTCCGCTCCGTCCGCATCTTCCAGGCATCCAGGGTGATCAACAGCAACGGCAACACCTGCATGGTGGAGAAGACGCTACCCAGTGCGATGATCCCTGTCGGCTTGGCGATCCAGTAGAAGTTGTGGGAGATCCCAATCAGAGCGGTCACCAGGAACATCATGACGGCGAGGAAGATAACCCGCTCGGCCATGGCCCGGTTGACCAGACCCATCTGCACCAGCATGTACCCCACGATACAGGTCGTGAAGACCTCGAAGGTCACCTCAACCCACATATGGATGTTCATCCACCGCCAGTAGTCCGCAATGGCAAAGTTCTGCGACGGGGTCATGAACATCCCGAAGAACAGGAACAACACCATGATACCGCTGCCGTAGAACAGCCAGGCCGGTACTGACCAGAGGTTCTGGCTGGTGATCCATGGCTTCACGGAGCGGAAGATGATGTACACCCACAGACAGAACGACGCCAGCATGAGGATATGCCAGAACCGGCCGAGCTCCAGGAACTCCCACCCCTGGCTGCCGAACCAGTAGGCCATATCATCGCTCATGTAGCCCGTATGGCCGAGATAGATGCCGAACAGGGCACCGGCGCCCACGATCAGACACAGCGTAAAGAGCAGATTGATCAGGAAGCGCTGGCCGTTCGGCACCTTGGAGATCCTGGGCAGGAAGAACAGGGTGTAGCCGACCCAGGCCATGAAGAACCAGTAGATCTGCACGATGGTATGCCAGCCTCTGGTCACGGTGAAGGGGATGGTGAATCCCAGGACTGTCGTAGCAATGGCGCTACCCGGACCGCCGCCGACAAAATCCTCCGCGCTCAGGATGCCCGCCAGTACCTGCACCAGGAACAGGATCACGGCGAAGGCGAAGAACTTATAGGTGGCGCGCTGTGTCGGTCGCACGTAGGCATCACCCTTATTCTCAAGGTCAACCGTGGTAAGCGACCAATCCCGGCCATTAAACGGCTCGCCGGGCAGGGCCTTCATCTCACCGTAGACATACAGGACCAGCATGGTGCCACAAAACAGGATGAAGATGGAAATGAAACTCCAGAGATAGGTCTCGAATGTCGGATAGTTACCGACCACCGGATCGGGTGGCCAGTTATGGGTATAGGTATAGTCAAACCCCGGTCGGTTTGCGCCGGAGACCCAACCGCCCCAGAAGAAATATCCTGCCAACGCCTTGAGGTCTGCAAGGTCGCTGATATGATTCTGGATTCGTCCTTTCATAAACGCTTCTTCATAGGTCGGATCCGTAAACATCTTGGTGTAGTGCGTGATCAACTCCTGGTACGCAAAGGCCTGAGCCGGATTGATTCGAATCACATTGGCGCCCCCGTCGTACCCGTTCTCACGGATCTCCCGTCGGACCCTCATCGCAATCATATCGCGGTCGCCTTGGACCACAGGGCGCTCTTTCGCGATCTCATTCTCGTAGAACTTATTCATCGAGACATACGTGTGGTGCAGTGCTTCCGCGGTGAAATCCGGCCCACGTTCACCTCCATCGCCCCAGAACGAGCCGTACGTCATGAGTCCCTTGAGATGAAAGACTTGCTTCCCACGCTGGATTTCCCACTCGGGAATGACGGTTTCTCCAGATGACAGTACAAAATTCGTCAAGGGCGGAGCTGACGAATACGTCCACACGCCGAGGGCAATTAACCCGATGACGCTGATGCCGGTGACGATCAATGCGTGAAGCCACCAATACTTCTTGATCAGGAGCGCCTGGCCAAAGGTCCTATGGGATTTAATCGCGCCTGCTGGACTAGATCTCATTGCAACACCCTCTGGCTCGCCTTAAGGCACGGCGGCCATTCCTTCCATTATTTCCAATCACTTCACTTACAGTGCTGCTCTTGGAACCCAACCTCTTTCTCCATTTTTCGCTTACGCCGATTCTCACCTCCTTTTTGCCGCCGCCGTCACAAGTTGTAACACGGCCTCTCTAAGTGCGTTATGAGAAGCTCCTTTGGAAGACACCAGATCTTTGCGCTCGGATCCCCATTAGCCACGTCTTTTCCTCATGGCCGACGGGGAGGGCTGTCTTCACGATGATCCACTTTTACTGACTAATATAGGATTCTTGATCCGACCTGTAAATCCGATAAACATCTTATTTTTAGATGCAGGTGCACTAGGCCCGTGGGGACCTTCACGAGCCCAAACCGAAAAAATGGCGGGTAGACGCACTGGGTTTCTGATCAGCAAAGGTCGTTGCAAGGGGAACCGATTGAGGAAATGGAGGAGGGCTTCAAGGCGACGCTTCACCACGAAGTCACGAAGGGGTGACGAATTTAGGCTTCACGCAGCGGCGCCGGAAGCTGTTGGCGATAACCGGTCGAACGAGGCAAAAAACGACACCCCCCAGCAGGCCGTTTGCCATACTGGGGGGTGTCGGAGTGAAGAAGTGTAACGTACTAGGACAAGACTAGAAAGCCTCGTCAGAAGCGGCCCAAGCTTCCCGCTCCTTGGCCTTCTCCTTGTCGTAGATCGTCCACTCACCCTCTTCAACCACGGCGGCCTCTCGGACCATCCGTCCAGCCCTGGACAGGATGAACCAAGCGAGAGGCAGAACACCACCGAAGAGGAAGAGCGCACCACCGATAGACCGCAGCCAGGTCAGCGTATGCCAGACCTCGTTCGTAACGAACGACTGCTGTCGGCCATACCAGAAGCCGTACTGGAAGATGTGCGCCAGCTGGTACAGACCAACTGGGAACATATCCATGAGCATCATCATCACGATACCGGCCTGCAGCGACCAGAACACGGTCTTGATCAGCTTCTCATTCCAAGCTGAGCGCTGGAACAGGTGCTGACAGGCGAACAGCATACCGGCGATGGCGATGTTACCCTTGACGCCGAACATGGCGCCGTGGGCATGGTTGTTGGTGAGATAGGTGCCATGCTCGTAGTAGTTGACGATCGGCAGGTTGATGAGCGAGCCCATCACGCCGGCACCGAAGATGTTCCAGAAGTTGACGGCCAGGATGAACGTCCAGACGCCGTCCATCACGAAGCGCTGCTTGCCCTCAGAAAGGTGCTCATGGGCCTTGGTGCGCTCCGTCCGCATCTTCCAGGCATCCAGGGTGATCAACAGCAACGGCAACACCTGCATGGTGGAGAAAACGCTACCCAGTGCGATGATCCCTGTCGGCTTGGCGATCCAGTAGAAGTTGTGGGAGATCCCGATCAGGGCGGTCACGCAGAACATCATGACGGCGAGGAAGATAACCCGCTCGGCCATGGCCCGGTTGACCAGACCCATCTGCACCAGCATGTACCCCACGATACAGGTCGTGAAGACCTCGAAGGTGACCTCAACCCACATATGGATGTTCATCCACCGCCAGTAGTCGGAGATGGCGAAGTTCTGTGACGGGGTCATGAACATCCCGAAGAACAGGAACAACACCATGATGCCGCTGCCGTAGAGCAGCCAAGCCGGCACCGACCAGAGGTTCTGGCTGGTGATCCAGGGCTTGACGGCCCGGTAGATGATGAAAACCCACAGACAGAACGAGCTGAGCATCAGGATGTGCCAGAACCGGCCGAGCTCCAGGAACTCCCATCCCTGGCTGCCGAACCAGTAGGCCATGTCGTCGGTCAGCATGCCGGTGTGGCCGGCATAGATGCCGAACAGGGCGCCGGCGCCGACTGCCACACACAGGACGAAGAGCAGATTGATCAGGAAGCGCTGGCCGTTAGGCACTTTGGAGATCCTGGGCAGGAAGAAGATGGTGTAGCCAACCCAGGCCAT
>Ga0233425_10003170_pt1 | contig 30608 bp, 16 predicted proteins | sample Watercolumn_Towu_2_FD_181712 | JGI IMG/M metagenome (GOLD analysis project Ga0233425, IMG submission 181712) | Freshwater microbial communities from Lake Towuti, South Sulawesi, Indonesia - Watercolumn_Towuti2014_140_MG | ecosystem: Environmental > Aquatic > Freshwater > Lake | place...
TTCGGTCATGTCATTCACTCCTGACCTTGACTCGCTTTGGATGCCGATGATCACATTCTTCGTTTATATTGCGGTGAATTGGTGGGCGACATGGTATCCCGGTGCGGAGCCCGGCGGCGGAGGATACGTCGCGCAGAGGATATTCTCGGCAAAGAATGAAAAGCACTCGATTCTTGCAACATTTTGGTTCAACATCGCGCACTACGCAATTCGTCCGTGGCCCTGGATTCTGGTCGCACTCGTGGCGATGGTCCAATTCCAGAACGACGCGGCGTTTGCAGCGGATCCGGAATCGGGTTACATACGCATCATGATGATGCATCTGCCCATTTCGCTCCGCGGATTGATGATTGCCGCGTTTGCCGCCGCATACATGTCGACAATCGGGACGCAGCTTAACTGGGGGGCGTCGTATCTCGTGAGTGATGTGTATCGCCGGTTTCTAAAGAAGGACAAATCGGAACGCCACTACGTGCTCGCATCGCAGCTGACAACGGTGTTTCTGATGATCTGCTCGGCGATCGTGTCGTTCTATATGGAGTCGATCGCGCAAGCATGGAAATTCCTCATGGCACTCGGAGCCGGGACGGGAATGGTCTACATTCTGAGGTGGTTTTGGTGGAGGGTCAATGCGTGGAGCGAGGTATCGGCGATGTTTTCAGCGTTCGTGGTGTCGCTGGTTCTCGAGTTCGGCTTCGGCTGGAGCAATGATAATGCGTACGACTTCGCCTACATCGTGCTCATCACAACCGGAGTGACCACGGTCGTCTGGCTCGCTGCCACGTATCTGACGAAGCCCGAGCCGGACGAAATTCTCATCCCGTTTTACAGGAAGGTAAGGCCCTCTGCTGCGATGTGGGGACCGATTGCAGCAAAGGTTGCCGATGTCACACCCCAGAAGGATGGACTGTTCAACCTGTCGAACTGGCTGCTTGGTTGTGTGCTGATCTACATGACACTGTTCGGATTCGGAAAGATCATTTTCGGCGAGCTGTTACTTGGGTGCGGTTTCCTTCTGCTGGCAGCGATTTCGTTTGGGATGATCTATCGGAACTTGTCGAGGAGAGGTTGGGAAAGCGTTGGGTCCTAGCCTCTGCACCATCCTGCATTCGCTGATCGATATTCATTATTCACGGCGCTCTATAAGAACCCGTATCTGCTTGCTCGCGTGCCCGTGACTGCGCGGCTCCTGGTAGAATTGCCCCCCAGGCTCTGTGTTCGTGAGCGGAGCTCACGAACAACTTGGGTGTGGGTTTGTGGGCAGAGCTCACAAGCGGCGTAGGAGTGGATGTGCTGGCAGACTTGCAAGTCGGGAGCTTTGCTCCCCTTTGCTCGTCAGGAGCTTTGCTCCTGACGCCCGAGCAACCATGATCGCCGGCAACTGAGCTTTTGAGCAGACCTGCCCGCCGGCTGTGTGGCAGGGATCGCACACAACTTGAAGCTCAGGTGAATATTTCAGTAGGCAATCCTCACCACCGGCGATTCCTCGCTCTCGGTGCCATCCCTGCCCACTGAGGTAACCCGGTAATACCAGTTGCCCTTCAGCTTCGTCCCGTCAAATCCCTCTCCGTTGTCTCTGAACGACGTCGTGCTTGCAGCGACGAATGTCACAAACGTGGCCGGACCGGATTTGAAATCGGGATCCTTGCTTCGGTAGATTCGATGCCAGTACGCTTCACTTCCTCCTGACTTCCAGATCAACTTGCCGCCCTGCGAAACGAGGTCTGTCGGAGCGGCGATGGTTGGGCTCGTTGCAGGACCAAATGTCACCAACGTTAGAGGTTGCTCGGCGCCGGTTGCCGGAAAGAATCCTTCGGTTGTCCCATCAATTGCCCCAACGTAATATTCTGCGCCCCGATGGGTAACATCGTGACCCGGGATGGCCGCCGCGAAAACTGCCTTCACCTTCCGGTCCATCGGCAGCCTCTTCCATTTCTCATCCCCAACCGCCCGATAGAAGAGATCGGCCTTGAGGTAATCGTACGCCCGATTGTCCAGGACCCGCACTTTGATCCACAGTGGCTGGCCGACCGGACTTGATGTCGGGGGGGAAATTACAACAACGAACGGTGACTCGGTGTCGGCCGATCCCGCCATGCAACTTGTCCGGACAGACAAAGGGCTCTCGTTCTTTCCGGCGTCGATGGCTGAAACATGATAGGATGCTTCCCCCTCGTGAACGTCGGAGAAGCTGTGTTGGGATGGTGGGAGAATCTTGCTGTCGATCGGCTGCCCGTTCCTGTAGATTCGAAAACCCTGGACAGTCGGACCATCGTATTTCCAGGTCACAATCGCCCCACCGGGCGTGCCGCGGGCACTTACTTCAATTGGGGATTTCACGGCCTGTGCCTTCCTCAGCGTGTCTTCCCTGGCAACATAGTTGCGTTGTACGTAGCGGTTCTGACTGCTCATGACATTCCCGAGCGAGCTGATGTCAGTGACCCGGTACATGAAGTTCTTTGCCCACGATTCCGCCGCTCCGGGCAGGTCAGACCATGTGTACTTCTCAAAGTCCCGATTGAGCTCAATGTGATCCTTGACTGCAGCGATCCTGCTGCGCAGAAGCTTGAGGCGTGATTGATGAGCCTGTGATGGGACGGCAGCGATCCATTTGTCGATTGTACGGAGTTGGGCAAGTGCCTTGTCGTAGTCCCCGAAAGGGTCGCGGTTTGAGACAAAATTCATCTGAAGCAGGTGACGCCCGCTCGTTGGCTTGATGGCACACCGGACAGTCGCCCATTGCTGCAGCCCGCCCGTGTTCGTCACAGCGCAGGTGCCGATGACGGGACCATTCAGCGTATCGAGTCTCAGTTCTATGATGCCGCCTTCCGTGGCCGATGCGACGCGTGCCTCGAAGGTGGTAGCGTTGGAGCCGAAATCGACGTCGGCAAACCGCACCCACTCGCCGGCGTCAATCCAGTCGACGCACTCGCCGCCTTCTTCGCAACGGTTCTTCCCGACACCGTATCCGTCCGAGTAGGTCGCCGCACTCCGGTCGGGTGTCCCGGTTCCCTTGTCATTGATAAAACGAAAACGTGCAAGCTGGAAAATTCCCCGGGCATCGAGACGCGTGAAGGGAGGAGTCCCCTCGCATTCGGCATAGTCGCCGGCGAAAGGCTCGTTCTGGTTGATGATGTCCGTGATTTCCTTCGCGGCGTCCCGACCGTAGGCAAGCTTGGCATACTGCTCGTAGACTATCCGCGATGTGGCAAGCTGTTTCTTGTTGTCCCATGGCGCCCGGGCCACGTACCACATCTTCGGCTCAACGGCGTCTGTCAGCCTCCATGTGAGGCAGTAGAAGCCTTTCATGTTCGGTGCGCGGTCGTTGAATGCGGAAATCGTGTTGGACAAGTGCAGATTGTAGGGGTAATAGTATTCGGAGCTGTAGAAATCTCTTTCAAGCCAGGGGCATCCCCAGTATTCCCGATCACCGTAAATCGTTCCGGTCTCACATCGATCGGAATAATACGAGATGGGTGCGCAAATAACGTCCGGAGGGAGCGTCGCGATGGAGGTCGGATTCAGTCCCCATCCCGCGACGGCGATCCGCGTCCCCGGCATTCGTTTCTTGACTTCGTCATAGAATCCCGCAAAAATCTTTCTCCATTTCTCATAGAACTGGGGCTCTTTGCCGACGTTCTCGGACTGAAAGCAGAGGAGATAATCGAGCGTGGGATAGTCCTGAACGAGTTGGTCGATCCGGGCCTGTACGACTTCGGGATCGTCGGCCTGGGCTTTGTAGTCCTTGGGAATCAGGTCGATATCGAGACCAAGCCCGACTTTGACGCCGCGGGTGTGCGCGTAGGCGATGACCTGCTGAAAGAGCGATGCGCTTTTTCGGAAGACTTCTTCATTTGTCAGATTCTCATTGTGCAGCGCTACATCGGCTCCAAAATCGTAATCGTCGAAGAGATCCGAGGCTCCGAATCGGTACTTGTTCACGTCCCAGGGACTCATCGCCCATGCATGCGCTTGACGCGCCGTCGGCATCCAGACGCGTGACGTGTATCCCTTGTATGTGAAGTTGTGATACATCTCGTTATGACCGAGCTCGCCATTGTAGTTGTGGATATGAATGAAGTTGAGCCGCATTTTGGCCATCTGGTCGAGGATGAACTTCCAGTCTTCCAACGAATACGATGTTGCAGATTGAGGGAAGTTTGTCCACGGAAGAAAACCGCGGACGTACATCGAAGGTGCTTTCTTCTCGTTGACCTCGACCCAGCGAAGCGGAACCTTTTTGTCGGGCAGCATGTCGCCGCCGAGGAAGAAGCCGATTCCATAGTAGTCGGACAGCAAGCCGTAAACGCCGTAGAGGGATCCGATTTCGTCGCTCCCTACGATGGCTATTGCTGAGACGCCGTTCCAGGAAATTTTCTTCAACGCGTACCCCTGGGGACCGGGATCGTTCGCGCTGACCGTAAGCATTTTTACCGCAACGAGTTTCCGGAGAATTGAGTTCGATTCAGTAGTGCCGACGACGAAGGAAGGCTTACGGATGTCCTGTTCTCCGCTTCGTATCTCCAGAAGCGTGCCTGAGATCTGATGGAGATAGCGCTGTAGCTCCTTTGCGGCGTATTGTTCAAGCTCGGATGCTTGTCCGCCGATAAGAATTTCGGCATCGATGGTGGGGAGTCGTTTGGGAGGTTGACCGGATGCATTCGCTGCTTCCAGGCATAGGCAGAGGAGGATCAACGAAGTGAAGGTTCGCATGATGGCTTGGTCCTGAGGTATTAGTGCATTTTCCAGAATTTCTCGATCTCTTCGAGTGAATGCCCTTTCGTTTCGGGGACAGCTTTCCAGACAGTCAGAACGAGTACCAGGCAGAAAAAGGCATAGACGTAAAACGGAAATCCGTGATTGAACGAGGCGATGAGTGCCGGATTCTCGTCCATCATCGGGAAGGTCTGCGACACGATGAAATTCGCCGTCCAGAGGAAGAACGTGGCGACTGAAAGAGCGCGGCCACGAATACGGGTGGGATAGATTTCGGACAGGATCACCCATGTCACGGGTCCGACCGACAGCGCAAAACATGCGATGTAAGCCAGGATGAAAAGGAGAGCCCAGAGTGACACGTCTCCGAGTTGTGCCGCGAGGCCCATCGCAATCAGCGAAACGCCCATGCCGGATGCGCCGATGATCATCAGCGGTTTTCGGCCGAGACGATCGACAGTCCATATCGCCACGATGGTGAACGCGAGGTTGACAGCCCCCACAACAATCGTCTCCAGAAGCGCTGCATCGACGCCGGACCCGAGTTTCTTAAAGATCTCGGGTGCGTAGTACAGGAAGACGTTGATACCTGTCACCTGCTGGAGGACGGCAAGGGCTATCCCCAGAACCATCACTCTTCTCCAACCTGTCCGGAAGAGCTGACGGAGCGACTCAACTTCCTGGTCGAGTGTTGCCTCGATGGATTTGATTTCCGATTCCGCGAAGCCCGTCCCTCCAACTTTCTGAAGTACCTCCGCGGCTTTTTCCTTCATCCCTTTCTCGATGAGCCATCGAGGGCTTTCCGGCACAAAGAGAAGAAGGGCGAGGAATACCGCAGAAGGAAGCGCGCCTGAGGCGAACATCCAGCGCCAGCCTTCCGTAGCGTTCCATGCAACATCCCCCTGGCGGGAAATGAAGTAGTTCACGAAATAGATGATGAGCATCCCTGTGACAATGGCGAACTGATTCACCGATACAAGTCGGCCGCGCATGCGGCTTGGAGAAATCTCGGCAATGTACATCGGACTTGCCATGGAGGCTACACCCACGCCGACGCCCCCCAGCATTCTGAATGCCACAAACACCCAGAAGTCATTGGGTAGAGCTGTCCCGATCGCAGAGGCAAGGAAAAGCACTCCCGACAACACGAGGGTCTTCTTCCTCCCCAGTCGATCGCTGAACATTCCGGCGAACGACACGCCCACGACGCACCCGAGCAAGGCGCTTGATGCCGCCCAGCCTTTCATCGTGGCGTCAAGGTCAAAATGCGTCTGAAGAAATCCAATCGCCCCTGCTATGACGGCGGTGTCGTAGCCGAACAACAATCCTCCAAGCGCGGCCACAATGGTCACGAGCATCGTGTAGCGTGAACTGCCTTTGTCGGTCTGATATGGTGAGTTCATATTGGTCGCTTTCAATACCTCAGGTCAATTGGTCGTTTTTTGTTCATGGCTCCAGGAGCTGTACTTCCAAAATCCTAAATTCGAAATCCCCGCCTGCTTTCGAAGAACTTTCAAGGCGGGCAGGCGAAGGAAATCCGAAGCACAACATCGAAATGACTGAAAGCCAGCACAGTCAATCAACTTGAACTTCAGACTCCAAACTCTAAACTCCAAACTCCCAACTCACAATTCTATCTCATTTTGCGGAGGTATCCGACCCAACCTCCACCGGGCGCGAGATGTACAGTGATGACTTCCGACGATTTCACCTCCCTCGAAGATCTCGTGTAGTCAGCCGCGTACCTATCAGCGTTCGGGCCGTCTGCATACTCGGTCAACTCATATGTGCCGGCTTCGAGGAAATCAAGTTTGAGCTCGAAGTCACGGGGCGTCCAGTTGGTCATCGATCCAACATACCAGTCTGTTCCCGACTTTCGGGCCACTGTCACATAGTTGCTGATGCTCGCATTGAGTACCTTCGTCTCATCCCAGGTTGTGGGAACTTTCGACAGATACTCCATGATGACAGGCTCGCGCTCGTACTGTGGGGGACTGTCAGAAAGCATCTGGAGCGGACTTTCGTACACCACGTACATTGCAAGCTGATGGCATCTCGTTCCCTGGCTCATCGGCTCGGTAAACACCGGACGGAAGTTCTCTTTCGTCGCGTTCCGCATGGCACCGGGGGTGAAATCCATCGCACCTGCGAACATGCGGAGAAAGGGGATGGTCACATCATGCTGCGGTGTGATATTCGTGGACCATTTGCTTTGCTCCAGACCCTGCACTCCTTCTCGTGTCACGACATTCGGATACGTCCGGCTGAGTCCAGTCGGTTTGTACGAACCATGGAAGTCGACGAGGAGCCGTCGTTTGGCCGCCTCGATCGCAGTCTTCTCGTAGAAGTTCACCATCATCTGGTCATCCCGCTGCATGAAATCGACTTTTATCCCTTTGGCTCCCCATTTCTCGAACCGGTCAAGCGCCTCGCCCATTCGATCGTCGAGTGCTTTCGATGTAACCCAGAGCACGATGCCGACATTTTTCGTCTTTGCATACGCAAAGAGCCCGTCCATATCCATGTGAGGATTAATCTCAAAGAGGTCGGATGGCTTTGACCACCCCTCATCGAAGATGACATACTCGAGTTTCCACTTCGATGCAAAGTCAATGAAGTGCTTGTAGCTCTCCGTATTGATCCCGGACTTGAAGCCGACGCCGTACAAATTGCTTGCGTTCCACCAGTCCCAGGCGACCTTCCCCGGTCTGATCCACGACGTCTCCTTCAGCTTGGATGGGGAGCCCAGGCGATAGATAATGTCGTTTTCGATGATATTGCCGTCTTTTTCCGCAATGGCAAACACTCGCCAGGGAAATTCACGTTTGCCTGTCGTTCTGGCAATATAGTCAGCGTCCTTTGTGACCTTGATTGTCCTGTCTCCGACCAGACGTTCCTCAAGAGCGTAGGGAGGGAATTTCGACTCGAGGCTTGATTCGCCACCGCCCGCGCCGCGCAGGTACAGTCCGGCATAGTCGAGGAGATCGGATTCCGAAAATGCGATCTTGAGCCCGCTCGGTTTCACGAACACGACCGGCAGATGGCACATTTGTGTGTCGGCGATCGAGCCGACCGACAAGAACTTGTAGAGCCGTTCGGAATGGGAGAGGAAACTGGGTTCTTCCGGAAACCAAACCGAATCACCTGCGGCGAGATTAATGCGCAATCCCTCATGTTTGACCGTAAGATCTCCGGGAAGCGATGTCACGAACCGGTAGGCGACACCGTCGTTGTAGGCCCTCACCTTCAGTCCGAAATCTCCTTTGAACTGAATCGACAGCTCATTGTAGACGTCCGGAATAACTTTCCGTTTCTCAGCGACCGCGGGCACGATCGATGTCTTCACTGATCTGGGTGTGCTGTTCCTGACGACTGGCTTCAGTCCGAGTGTCTGCCCATCACCCGTGGTCATCGAGATCGGTGAAGGGGAGACAATCTCGGTGCCGTTGTGGAGGACTGAAATCGTCAACGCTCCATCGACACCAATCCGGATTTCTGTTCTCGCATCGGGAGAAATGACACTGAGCATTTTCTGCTGCGAACGCGCGGCCTGGTTTCCCAGAAGAAGCAACAAGAGGCTGGCAAGGAAGAGGGAACGGTGGGAATATTTCATTGTCAGATTCCTTACGAAAGTATGTCGATTGTCTACTCGATGATAATCTCGTCTGCAAAGATCCAGCAGGGTTGGCCTGCCCCCTTGTGCCACCCCGGACACGATTTCATGTTCACAGCCTTTATGCGGACGTAGCGCGCTTCTACTGGTCCAAAATCGGCGGTGTACGGGACGCTCCAGACTCCTCTTCGATTTTGCGGGATTGCCTTCATGACCTGTACTTTCGGATTGAACGTGCGTCCATCGTCCGAAACTGAAATCTCCACACGTTCAGGCAGGAAGATCCAGGCGTTGATATCCTGCAGGAACCCTGCTTCCATCGTCCGGACCACCGTCGGGGTGCCGAGGTCGATTGTGGCCTCCATGTCAACTCCATGGAACCCGATCCAGTTGAGATGATAATCGTCCAATCCTCTCAGCCCGTCGGTGAGAGCAGATTCATCTCCCTCGTGATATTTCTTGCTCGCCGGGAATGTCACGTTGATGGACTTGAACAATCCCAGGTTTTTCTTCATGCTCGTCTGGAGATATCGCTCAGTGGCTGTGAGATATTGTTCGGGCGTCATCCCCTGCTCGTTCAGGGCTGTGATGTTGAATGCCTTGCATCGTGCGATGAAAAGATCGAGGAGCTCCCTCATCTCCGGTCGAACGACCCAATTGTCGCCGGGTGCCTGCTCGAAAAACCCTCTTGATCCTGTGCCGGTGAGCTTGGCCTGTTCCAGTGCAGCGAACTGAAGAGGAAGGAGGGCAGTCTGCACGCGTTTCAGGAATTCCGGATTCTTCTGCACGGCGAGTTCGGCTTTGGCAAACAGGACTGAGTAGAGATCCATGCAGGAAGAGGAGAGGTATCCTTGATTCATCGGAAGCGGGAATCCATAGATGCCCAGCTCCTTCCCGGAGCCGGCGAGCGAATCGTGCATTGTGTCGATGTACTGGCGGAGGAATGGGGCTGCTTTTCCGTAGTACCCGTTCAGGAAGTCGTTCATCACGGAGTCGACGTTGACGTCCGGGTTCCAGAGCAGCTTGGCAATAAGGTAGGTGCGAAGCTCCTTGAATTCATTCGGCATTGAACCTGCGCCCTGCTCGAAGATGTGGGTGATGCCGTTGTTCGCGAAGTACTGCAAGTTCGGCTGGAGCACACGGAGATTCGGAAACGGGCTGATGAGATTTCTGAATTGGACGACATAGTCCCATAAATAGATGTTCTTCGTCAGCGATGTCCATGTCTCCACGTCTTTCCTGAACGAAGCGCTCAGCGAATCGGACTCCAGCGGCCGGCTTCGGTTGCACTCAATGCTGCAAAGCATGATGTTCACGTTTTCGCGGGGCCTGATGCGTTTGGGTGCCGATCTGGTATATTGATACGCGAGGGTCGAAATGATCTTGTCGGGGAATTGCTCTGCCACCTTGTTGACGAAGGTGAGGAGTGAGCCTGAAGGCGAACCTTCGGCGCTGTCGATGGCACGGCAGGCATCACATTCACAGGGGCTGAATGTGTCATTCTGTGAAACCGACCAATGGGTTTTCCCGGGTTCCGCATTCATTTGATCGCGCAGTCTCTCGACCGCAATTCGGAAGACGTCAGGATTCGACAGGCAGAGCTGTGCGTCGGGGACGCGCCCTGCAGCCAGCTTCGTGAAGTACTCCGGATGATCCTTGAAGTACGTTCCGGGCGGAACGAGGAGGGCGAAGGTGTGAACGTAGAGTCCGAAGAGATCTCTATGGTTGTCCAGTTTGTGCCACGCAACGTAGGACGAATCGATAAAGTGAGCATCGCGGAATTTGAAGCGTGGAACCTGCGTATCGTCCATTCGTGGAACCGAGATTGTCTTCGCCCGGGGGATGACTTCCACCGTCGGGCTGAATTTCCTGCATCCGAGATATGATTCCAGGAAAGTGTAGACGCCGTAGAGGGAGCCCTTTTCGCGACCACCCGCGATGATGAGATTCCTCCCGTCCGCTTTGATGTTGAAGCCGTCGTCCTCAAGCCCGGCCCAATCGAGTTCCCGTGGGCATCCCTCAGCATGCCCCGTACTGCCAATCCAGATCATGGCTCCGCTCTTGGGAACGGAGCCGATGGGGAGGGTCGCCCCCGAAACAGCCCGGATGTAGCGCCGAAGCTCCGCCGCGGCTTTGCGGTCGTTTGCGCTTGCGTTCGATGCCAGGACGATTGTGGCCGCAGCCCGGCCGTTCTTTGTGAGCGTGAGCCGGGCGTCTCTGGTCTGAGTGTATGCTGCAGTGACGATGAGGAGCGAAAGCGAAAGAGGAAGGAGAACGTGATTCAAGCGCACTGCCATGAATAGAAGCCTTTGGGATTTTCTCGAGTATTGTGTACCTTGCGCCTCGATGGCGCTCATGAGTGAGAAATTGGCCGATCGGGACGTATTACTTCGATGCGAAGGATTGGGCTGGTGCACCCAAACGTACAAAGTAAACGAGTAATGCGAAAGGATAATCGACGGGGACTGTTGGATCTCTCTGCAAGGGGGCGATGGTGTTTCCCGGTTGATGACAAAGGAGATTGATCTATGAAGAAGATGATGCTTGCGTCGGTGATTGCTCTGCTGATCGCAAATCCGGTGGGCGCCCAGGAAAAGGAGGAAAACTATGTCCCCGAGCGTGATCCGCTGGTCCAGGCGAAATTATCAAAGTGGCAGGATTACAAGTTTGGATTGCTGATGACCTGGGGGATCTACAGCCAATGGGGCATCGTCGAGTCGTGGTCGCTCTGCGGAGAAGATGAGGGGTGGTGTGAGCGGAGAGGTCCCTATGCAGATGACTATGACAAGTACAGGAAGGCATATGAGGGATTGAAGAGGACATTCAGTCCGGTGAAGTTCGATCCGGATCGCTGGGCTGATGCTGCAAGCGCAGCAGGGATGAAGTATGTGATCTTCACCATGAAACACCACGATGGCTTCTGCATGTTTGAAACAACGACGACGGACTACAAGATCACGTCAAAAGAATCGTTCGGCGCCGATCCACGCTCTAATGTTGCGAAAGGAATCTTTGATGCGTTCAGAAGGAAAGGGATGATGATTGGTGCCTACTATTCCAAACCCGACTGGCACTCTTCCGACTATTGGTGGCCGTACTTCCCGACGCCTGACCGCCACGTCAATTACGATCCTGCCAAATATCCCGAGCGTTGGACCCGCTTCAAGGACTACACCTTTCAGCAGATTGAAGAGATAATGACGCACTACGGTTCGGTGGACATCCTCTGGCTTGATGGCGCCTGGGTCCGGCCGCTCGGCAATATGCCGAAGGAATTCGAGTCGTGGGGGAAGAAAAAGGAGTACGACCAGGACATCGACATGGCGCGCATTTCGAATATGGCCCGGCGTCATCAACCGGGGCTTCTTGTCGTCGATCGCTGGGTAAACGGTCAATATGAAAATTACCTGACCCCTGAAAACAAGGTGCCGGAAAAGGCGCTCAGCGTTCCCTGGGAATCATGCATCACGATGGCGACGAGCTGGTCGTACGTAAAAACCGACAAATACAAATCAGTCCGCCAGATAGTTCATTTGCTTGTTGATGTTGTCGCGAAAGGCGGCAACCTTCTCCTCAATATTGGCCCCTCTCCGGAAGGAGAATGGGCTCTGGATGCGTACGAAAGGCTCAAAGGGGTGGCAGAATGGATGAAGGTGAACAGCGAGGCAATCTACGAGACGCGGGCGATCGCTCCTTATAAAGAGGGGAATGTGTGTTTTACGCAGAAGACAGGGAGCGGCGCGGTCTATGCGATTTCTCTTCCGTCCCAGAATGAACAACGGCCGCCGGAAACCATCAGGCTTTCGAAGCTTCGTCCTGCTCCAGGCGCGCGTGTGACGATGTTGGGAGCTCAAGGAGAGTTGAAGTGGAGAGCTGATGACAATGGCGTCACCATAGAAATCCCGGGTGTGTTGCGGGAAAAACCTCCAGGCGCCGATGCATGGGTGGTCAAGATCTCAGCGATTCAAAGGTAGATTGCTCCGTTGGCTCAATCTTCAGATTGAGTCCCATGATCGTGCAAATCGAATTGAATTGCAGCCGTAAAAAACCATCCGTAGCCTCAATCCTCAGATTGAGGCACTGTGTTGATTAGAGAAAAGAAGCACCGACTTTCGCCGGAAGCATACAGAGGTAGAATCGAGGTTGCATTCACAGCATGCATCAAGCACCGGATTCCGTTGTTCGTCGATCCACAACTTGTCCGAAGATGTGTCGCGATTCTCGTGGAGGAAGCAACAAACGGGCGCTGCGAGATTCTCGCTTTTGTTTTCATGCCCGATCACTGTCATGTTCTGCTGCGGGGTAGGGAAGAAGCATCGGACATACTGAGGGTAATGACGCGATTCAAGCAAAAGGTGGGCTACTACTTTTCTCGGAACAACGTTGGAGCTCGTTGGCAAAAAGACTTCTACGACCACATCTGCAGAGACGAGCCGGACGTCCAAAGGCAAATCAGGTATATCATTGAGAATCCGGTTCGAAAAGGGCTGGTGGCGCACTGGAAGGACTACGCATTCAAAGGATCGACAATCTTAAACCTTGATGATTGGTAACCCTGCGCAGACTGAAGTCTGCGCCTACGTATCTATGCTGGGATTCCGTGACCGCCGAAACATTGCCAGCCATCGGTCAATGGTCGTTTTGTATCGACGAAGAACCATCCGTAGGCTCAATCTTCAGATTGAGCCCGGCTGGATTGTTCGGAAGTCCGCGTACGTATGCACGCTGGGATTCCGTGACCGCCGAGGCATCGCCACCCATCGGTCAATGGTCGTGTAGTATCGACGAAGAACCATCCGTAGCCTCAATCTTCAGATTGAGGCACTTAGATTGAGGCCGAACAATCGCAGGCCGGAGGTCAGATGATTGATCCTTGCTCTTTTACCCAATCTCAAATACCTTGCGACACCGACCGCACCGTACAGCCGACCTTCTGCGCACAGGAGCCTATATGAGAATCAACAGAGCTGCCGTTCTGGTATTCACACTTCATGTTCTCGTCGTCTCGGCTTTTTCACAGTCATCGCTCCGCGTTGAGAGCGATGCGCAGAAAGCCGAACGCATGAAGTGGTGGACCGAAGCACGTTTCGGCATGTTCATCCATTGGGGCCTCTATTCCATGCCGGCGCGCCATGAATGGGTGAAAAACTATGAGCACATTCCCGACGAGGAATACCAGAAATACTTCGAGCTGTTCAATCCCGATCTCTTCAATCCGAAGGAATGGGCGCAGATGGCGAAGTACGCCGGGATGAAGTACTTCGTCATCACCGCCAAGCACCACGAAGGATTCTGTCTGTGGGATTCGAAATACACCGACTACAAGGTGACAAAGACACCCTACGGCAAAGACCTGCTGAAACAAGTGGTGCAGGCGTACAGGGACGAAGGCATCAAAGTAGGATTCTATTATTCACTGCTCGACTGGCATCATCCCGAATACACTGTCGATCGCAACCATCCGATGTACAACAATGAGGAATTCAGAAAGAAGGCTGCCGGCAGGGACATGAAGAAATACAGAGACTATCTCTTCAGCCAGGTCCGCGAGATTCTGACGGAATTCGGGACCATTGATTGCCTCTTTCTCGACTATTCCTTTCCGAAAGGAAAAGACGGGAGGGGGAGAAACGACTGGGATTCGGAGAAACTGCTGAACCTGGTTCGTGAGCTCCAACCGAACGTCATCGTGAATGACCGTCTTGATCTCGACGACGTCCCGGGAGGATGGGATTTCAAGACCCCGGAACAATTCATCCCCCGCGAGTGGATCACGGTCGACGGCAAGAGAGTGCCGTGGGAAACGTGCCAGACCTTTTCCGATTCCTGGGGCTATTATAGAGACGAAGAAGGGTGGAAGAGTCCGCAGCAATTGGTATCACTCCTCGTCGAGACCGTCAGCAAGGGAGGGAACCTGCTTCTGAATGTCGGACCGACATCGCGGGGCACGTTTGACGAACGGGCGAAGAACAGGTTGAAGGAAATGGGAGATTGGATGAAGCTCCACAGCCGCTCCATCTATGGATGCACACAGGCCCCGCCGCAATTCAGAGCTCCCGACAATTGTCTCCTGACCTACAACCCCCAAACGAAGCGACTCTACGTCCATGTGCTGAGCTGGCCGCTGGGGAACCTGTTCCTCAACGGTTTTGCAGGCAAGATCAAGTACGCCCAGCTTCTGCACGACGGTTCCGAGGTCCGATTCGGCAAAGCTGACAGACCGTTCCAGAACAAGCTCGACACGATCGGTTCCGAAACGGTGATTCTCAAACTGCCTGTGAAAAAACCGGATCCTGTCGTGCCGGTGATAGAGCTCTTCCTGAACTAGTCGACTGAGAATCGTCGCACAGCTCAAATCACGACTGCTCGCAGTTTTTTCGACAGAAAGGTTTTCACGATGACAAGCAAAGAACGGGTCCTCGCGGCCCTGCGGCATCAGCAACCCGATACCGTCCCCGTCGATTTCGGCAGCACCGCTGTCACCGGAATCCATGTCAAGATCATCGCTGCTTTGCGCGAACACTATGGACTCGAGAAAAGGCTTGTGAAAGCACACGAACCTTACCAGATGCTAGGCACGATCGACGAAGACCTCAAGCAGGTTCTTGGCATTGATCTGGAAGGGGTCGTTCCGCCGGAGACGATGTTTGGCTTCAGAAACGAGAACTGGCGGCCGTGGCGTATGGATGACGGCTTCGAAGTTCTCGTGCCGGAGAATTTCAAGTTTACAAAAGACTCAAGCGGTGACACGCTGATCTATCCGAAAGGCGATCTCTCTGCCCCTGCATCCGGGCGAATGCCCAAAAACGGATTCTTCTTTGATGCAATCATTCGGCAGGAACCTATCGTCGAAGAAGAGCTCGATCCGAAAGACAATCAGGAGGAATTCACTCCCATCTCGGACCTTGATCTCGACTATTTCGAGGCGGAAGTGAAGGCCAAGGCAAAGACGGGGAGGGCTGTGATGGCGACGTTCGGCGGCATGGCGTTTGGCGACATTGCACTCGTCCCGGCCCCGTTTCTCAAGCACCCGAAGGGCATACGGGACATTGAGGAGTGGTACGTGTCAACGCTCACGCGGCAGCCTTACATCCACGACGTCTTCGAAAAACAATGTGCCGTCGCGATCGAGAACCTGATGAAAATCCACAGGCGTGTCGGGGAGCAGGTGAATGCAGTGTTCATCTGTGGCACGGACTTCGGAACGCAGTGGTCGACCTTCTGTTCTGTCGACACCTATAACGAACTCTACCATCCTTACTATAAGCGCATCAACGATTGGATCCACATCCACACAACCTGGAAGACCTTCAAGCACTCCTGTGGCTCCGTGATCTCTCTGATACCGTCGTTTATCGAGTCCGGATTCGACATCCTGAATCCCGTGCAGTGCTCCGCATCGGGTATGGATCCGGTGGAACTCAAAAAAGAGTTTGGCTCGGAAATGACGTTCTGGGGAGGAGGCGTGGACACGCAAAAAACGATGATGTTCGGCACGCCGGAGCAGGTGAGGGACGAAGTTCTGCAGCGTTGCGAGATTTTCGGCAAAGACGGTGGCTTCGTCTTCAACACCGTGCACAATATCCAGGGAAATGTGCCGGTGAAGAATGTTGTGGCGATGTTCGAGGCGTTAAAAGAATTAAGGAAGACGTAAACGCTTGTATAACGCTTTGATGGTAAGACGGTAGACGAGCATAGACCTGACAGGCGTCGAACACCTGTCAGGTCTTAAGCAGTAAACTCACTTTCCGTACACGGGGGAGCACCACTGCCGATACTTCGGCACGCGGCCCCGTACGACATTGAAATAGAGGTCACGCAGCTTCCGCGTCACCGGACCCATTGATCCGCTTCCCACGTTGCGATGATCGACCCTCGCTATTGCAACGATTTGTGCCCCTGTCGCCACCATGAACGCCTCTTCGGCAAGATAGACCTCTGTTCTGTCGATCGAGCGTTCAACCACTTCCATCCCCAATTCGTTCCGCAACAACGTTAACATGGCATTGCGCGTGATCCCTTCGAGGATGTTGTCTGTTACCGGCGGCGTGACGATCGTCCCCTTCCGCAAAATAAACACGTTTTCGGCCGAGCCTTCGGAGATGTGGCCGTCCTGATTGAGCAGTATCGCCTCATCGAATCCAGAGAGGTTCGCATCGGTCTTTGCGAGAGCGGAGTTTACGTACCCCCCGGTGATCTTTCCGCGCGCCGGGATTATGTTGTCGTCGATTCTCCTCCAGGAGGAGAACATCACATGTGCTCCTTCTTCTTTTTCGAGATAGCGTCCGAAGGGAAGCACGGAAAGTGTGAGCATCGGTGTCACGCTGTGCAGCCTGACGCCGATGATCTCGTCGGTGTAGAATGCAAGCGGCCGTACGTAGCAGTCTTCGTGTAGGTCTTCTTTCCTTATCAGTTCCATCAATTTCGCCGCGATTTCTTCGCGTGTGTAGCTGAATTCCATCCGCAGCAGGCGCGTTGATTCGAGGAAACGCTGGAAATGGTCGATCGGTCTGAAGATGAACAGCTGCTTTTCTTCGTCGTTCCAATAGCCGCGGATCCCGCCGAATACACCGGTTCCGTAATTGAGCCCGTGTGTCAGTAATCCGACCTTTGCTTCGGAGTAGGGGACAATCTTGTCATTGAAGAACGCGTATTTTGGTAGAGCCATAACGAGTTCCTTGCTAGTGTCATGGAATATCCTGCCGCCGGTGCCCATGCGGGATTCGACGGCGTCCTTGGTGCGATAATCTATACGAAATCTACATCATGAACAAGGAGTACGATTCGAAATTGATTCTCGTGCACAATCGGCTTACATTTGAATAATTATCCAGTAACCGCACATTGGGCGCCGTGAAGGGATTGGTTTTCAATATTCAGAGGTTTTCTGTTCATGATGGGCCCGGGATCCGGACCACCGTGTTCCTGAAAGGCTGTCCCCTCCGTTGTAAGTGGTGCCACAATCCGGAATCCATTTCTCCCGACCAGGAGCTTGTTCTACGAGGCGACCGCTGTGTTCGTTGCGGCGATTGCTACTCCCTGTGCAAAAATAATGCTGTGCAGCGTGTGGATGGCGGTTTTGAGACGTTGAGGGATATGTGCGTTGATTGCGGGGAATGTGTCGAGATCTGCCATGCAGAAGCACGTGGCCTGGCCGGCAAGGAAATGACCACGGCAGAGGTCCTTGCTGAAATCGAGAAGGATGTGGTCTTCTATGATCAGTCCGGCGGGGGAGCGTCGTTTTCAGGCGGTGAGCCGTTGCTGCAACACGAGTTCCTCGTCTCCCTCTTGAAGGGATGCAAACGACTGAATATTCATACCGTCGTTGATACTGCAGGCCTCACCACCGCAGCGATTCTGGATGGAGTGAGTGCATTCGCAGATCTCTTCCTGTACGATCTCAAGACGCTGGATGATGCGAAACACAGAGAGTTCACCGGCGTTTCGAATGTCCAGATTCTGAGCAATCTGCGTCGTTTGTCAGATCAACAGAAGCCTGTGATCGTCCGTCTTCCGCTGATCCCGGGTGTGAATGATACATTCGAGGACATCCGGCGCGTCGGGGAGTTCGTGGCCCAATTGGGGAACGTCCACGAAATCCATCTGCTCCCGTATCACCCGACGGGAACTGAGAAGTACGTCCGGCTCGGCAAGGAATTTGAAATGGAGGGGGCGGTCCCTCCCTCCGCCGACGATCTGAGTCTGTATGTAAAAGAACTTCGTCAGTATGTTGCTGGAGTATCCATTGGAGGCTGAAGCATGACCGAGCGAGTCAGGAAACTGCGTGAGCAGAGCATCAATGCCGTTCCTCATGTCTCCCCGGAGCGGGCAAGGATTGTGACCGGGTTCTACAAGGAGGCGCAGTTCCTTTCCGCGCCGATGCGAAGGGCCATGACGTTCCGGCGCATCATGGAGCAGAAAGACATCTGCATCAATGACGGCGAACTGATCGTCGGCGAGAGAGGCCCGGCTCCAAAAGCCACGTACACATTCCCTGAGCTCTGCTGCCATACCATCCAGGATCTTGATATCCTCAACAGCCGCGAGAAAGTTTGGTTCCGGGTGGAGGAATCGACCAGGAAGGAGTACAGCGATTCCATCATTCCTTTCTGGAAAGGGAACACCATCCGGGAGAAAATCTTTGAGGAGATGACGGACGCATGGAAGGCTGCGTATTCCGCCGGGATCTTCACGGAATTCATGGAACAGCGCGCTCCCGGACACACAGTACTGGACGACAAGATTTACAGGAAGGGACTCAAGGATTTCAAGCGGGAGATCGCTCATAGTCTCGAGACGCTTGACTTCCTCAACGATCCCGAGGCCTATAACAAGAAGGAAGAGCTCGCGGCGATGAGTATCGCCATCGATGGCGTGCTTACGCTCGCGCATCGATACGCCGATAAAGCACAGGAAATGGCGGGGAGAGAGCGCGATGCCGCTCGCAAAGCCGAGCTCGAATCAATCGCTCTCGTCTGCCGGCATGTTCCGGCGAATGCACCAACAACATTTTGGGAGGCGCTCCAATACTATTGGTTCGTCCACCTCGGCGTCATCACTGAACTGAATCCCTGGGATGCCTTCAATCCCGGCCGGCTTGACCAACACCTGTATCCGTTCTACCAGAGCGGAGTTGCCGACGGCTCGCTTGATGAGGAAAAAGCGCGTGAGCTGCTCGAGTGTTTCTGGGTGAAGTTCAACAACCAGCCGGCGCCGCCGAAGGTCGGAGTGACGGCAGCCGAGAGCTCGACGTACACGGATTTCGCCAACATCAACACAGGTGGACTGAAGCCGGATGGCAGCGACGGCGTCAATGAACTCACGCACCTCGTTCTTGATGTTATCAATGAGATGCGGCTGGTTCAGCCCAGCTCGAATATCCAACTCAGCCGGAAGAATCCGGATGAGTTTCTGAAACATGCCTGCCGCGTCATCCGCGAGGGAAGAGGTCAGCCGTCGATCTTCAATGCCGATACGATCGTGGAAGAACTTCTGCGACAGGGCAAATCAGTCGAGGACGCGCGTTCAGGTGGCGCGAGCGGCTGCGTTGAAACCGGCGCTTTCGGCAAGGAGAGCTACATCCTCACAGGATACTTCAATCTGCCAAAAGTACTGGAGATCACGCTCGCAAACGGCACCGATCCCCGGACAGGCAAGAGGATCGGAATCGAGTCAGGCGATCCGGCTTCCTTCAGGACGTTTGACGACCTTCTCGGGGCTTTCAAGCTTCAGCTGAGACACTTCATTGAGATCAAGCTCAGAGGAAATAATGTCATCGAGCGGTTGTATGCGGAGCATATGCCGGTTCCGTTCCTTTCCGTCCTCATCGATGATTGCATCAAGAAAGGAAAGGATTACAACAACGGTGGAGCACGCTACAACACCAACTACATTCAGGGTGTGGGTATCGGGACGATCACGGACAGCCTCGCTGCATTGAAGTACCACGTGTTCGAGCGAAAGTCTTTCCCGCTATCCGGATTCCTTCGGATGCTTGCGCAAGATTTCGAAGAGAGCGAGAAGGACCGGCTCCAGCTTGTCAACATGAGCCCGAAGTACGGCAACGACGACCAGTATGCCGATGGCCTGATGCAATGGGTCTTTGAAGCATTCTATGATCTGGTCAACGGAAGAAAGAACACGAAGGGGGGAGTCTATCGCATCAATTTGCTGCCGACGACCTGCCATGTGTACTTCGGCTCAGTGACCGGCGCAACACCCGACGGACGACGATCCGGAATGCCTCTTTCAGAAGGAATCTCTCCTGTTCAGGGAGCAGACAGAAAAGGCCCGACGGCCGTTCTCAAGTCAGCAGGGAAGATGGACCACGTCCGGACAGGCGGCACCCTCCTCAATCAGAAGTTCACTCCGCAGCTACTGGAGAGCGAAAAGGGGATTGAGAATCTGACGCACCTCGTCAGGTCATATTTCACTCTGGGGGGGCACCACATCCAGTTCAACGTGGTCAACGCTCAGACTTTGCGCGAGGCGCAGGCTCATCCTGAGCAACACCGGGATCTAATTGTGCGGGTGGCGGGATACAGCGATTACTTCTGTGATCTTGGAAAATCGCTGCAAGATGAAATCATAACGCGGACGGAACATCAGGGATTCTGAGCTTGCACCTTTCGAAGGAGCGATGAATCAGCCACGTCCTTCGAAAGGTCTCCGAGTACTATCCCTCCAGGCTCATCAGATCATTGATTACCCCGTAGGCAGTATCATACAGCGTCGGATCGGTCTCCGTGATCACAAACGGAGCAAGAAGATCGGTCTCGAACATGAGTATCGATCCGCTCTCCCGTATCGGTGCAAACGGATGTCCCCGCTCGATTTCTTCGAGCGACACTTTAGCACGCACCTGCTCTCCCTCACGCCAGGCCCGGCAGATGAGCTTCAGATTCTTTCCTTCTTTGACTGCCCGCTGAGCATCGGCAACCGAAACATGCATAATTCCCCCTCGATCGACATCCAGCGGTGTCAGCGTCGCGCCCATGAGAGCGTTCGCAAGCACCGTGATTTTTGCCGAGGCATCCCATCCTTCGAGATCGTGCCGCGGGTCCGCTTCCGCAAATCCTTCCTTCTGAGCAAACCGGACTGCAACCTCGAGCGGCTCGCCCTTCTCCATTCGTGAGAGAACGTAGTTGGTTGTCGAGTTCAATACTCCCGATACCGATTGTATCGTACATCCTTTGAGACCGGCCTTCGCAAGGTTGAACACAGGCGTCCCGTCCATGACAGTCGACTCGTGAAGGAATTTGACTCCCTTCTCTTCTGCCAGTGCACACAGTTCTCTGTAGGCGAACGCAGCCGGTGCCTTGTTCGCCGTCACGACATGCCGTCCGCGACTGAGCGCCTCTCTGACGTGAGACAACGCAGGTTCACCCCGTTCTTTGATCGACAACGTGGAGAGCTCGATGAGAACGTCATAGTCGAGCTGACGGACGGCATCCAATCCGCTGAGATTGGTGAGCTCAAAATTCGTCCACGAGAACCTTCCGTCCTCGCGTATCTCCTTCAGCCCTTTCACGATATCGACTCCCTTGTGATTCACGAGGGAGCCTCGTGACTTCGTAACAATGCCAACGACCGACAAATCGAGCCCATGCACGCCGGGGTGCTGTTTTCGTTCGACAAAAAGGATCTCTGCCACCTTCTGGCCAACGTTGCCAAAACCCACGAACAGCGCGCGAAGTTGTTTTGCGTTCACACCCATACTCAATGTTCTTTCGAGATGTGTTTCATTTCACCGAGGAGTCGGGACACTTCCTCCTGGGTATTATAGAAGGAAATCCCGATTCTTGTCACGCCTCCCCGCTCAAGGAGACCAAGCACCTCGATGGCGCGGAGAGCGTAGAAGTGACCATCCCAGGTGCAGAATCCCTTTTCTCCAAGTAACGTGCAAACCTCCTCCGCTCGCCTGGACTTCGTAGTAAACGAGACGGTGGGTGCCCGCAGATGTGATCCGAACGGCTGGCCATATATTGTGAGTCCGGAGATAGCGCGCAGGCCTTCATACAGACTCATAGCAAGACTCCGCTCATGCTCGCCGATGATGTGAAACGCGGAAACAAGCTGTGAGCGAAGATCTTGCCCGACTCCCAATGAGGCGATGTATTCGATCGCCGCCCGAACGCCCGCGATGGCTGCGTGATTCAGCGTGCCCGTCTCGATGCGGAATGGCGCGCTCTGGTCCTGCGTGATGAGCCGGTCCGGCTCGAGCTGGTCAAGCAGTCCCGTCCTGGAATAGAGAATGCCAACGTGCGGTCCGTAGAACTTGTAGGCTGAGCAGAGAAGGAAATCGGCATCCAGGGCCGCCACGTCGATTGAAAAATGAGGAGCATAATGCACGGCGTCCAGAACGAGCCACGCCCCGACCTTGTTCGTCAGCTCGCGGGCGCGGGCTGCGTCGTTCACGGTGCCCAAGGCGTTTGAAGCAAGCCCCATCGCCAGCACGCGTGTGCGCTTGTTGAGCTTGGCCGCCATGTCTTCGTAGTCGAGTGTGCCATCGGGTTTGAGAACGACTTCCCTGACAATCGCTCCATGCTCCTTCAGGGAAAGCCATGGGCCGCGGTTCGCTTCGTGATCGAGTTGCGTAATAAGAACCTCGTCGCCTTCTTTGAGCGACCTTCCGATCGCCTTGCTCAATGCGAAATTAAGCGTGGTCATGTTCGCCCCGATGGAAATGCACTGTGACCCCGGGGCGTTGAGGAATACGGCGAGGGATTCACGGGTGCTTTGTATGATGGCGTCGGATTCCTGCGTCGTGACGAACGATCCATGCGTGTTCGAGTTGCATGTCGTGTAGTACGCGGAGATCGCATGAATGACCGCCTGAGGTACCTGAGTTCCTCCCGGGCCGTCAAAGTACGTTAACGGTTGACCCTGGTGAAGTCTTTTTAAAGACGGGAAGTCCGCCCTTCTGGCGGAGAGGCGATTCAAGGTCGGCACATCTGATAATGTTGTCATGACACTTGTGCTTGGAGTGGGGGGTGGAATGGAGGGTCAGCTGGCTGCCCTCGATGCGCGAGGTTTGTACCCTTCTGTGGGCAGTGATCTGATCCGCAGGAATCTATGGAATGTGTGAAGGAAAATCAAGATAGCGTTCCACGAAACGGCGATGCCGCCGGTGAGTACAGGAACCTGGAACCGAGCGTTAGTCCCGAATGCCATGCAACTTCCTGTTCACAAAATCGTCCCTTTAATGGTCATCTCCCGTGCTATCGTGATCTCCCTGCAGCCGAACCGACGTCCATCGGACCATTGTAAAGGCATGTCCCCTATGCGCTTCCTGATCTCGCTTCTCCTCTTGTTCTCCGTTACGACAATGCTCCTTGCCCAGAATCAAAAGATGCTCACACTTCGAAAAGCACCGGCGCGCATCAACGTGGACGGTGTTATCGATCCGGCGTGGAGCGCAGCTGATTCCATCGACGGATTCATTTCGCAGATGCCCTACCATGGCAAGCCTTCCACACGGCGGACGGTTGCCAAAGTGCTGACGACGGAGGAGGCTCTCTACTGCCTGATGATCTGCTATGATCAGCGGGACAGTATCGACGTCATTATCGGAAAGCTCGATCAAGTAGGCGGTGATGTTGTGTCGATCATGCTTGACACATTCATGGACAGAAGGACTGCCTACAAATTCGGGGTGACGGCGGGTGGAGCCAGGGCGGACTGTCGTATGCTGGATGACGCGAGGAACAGAGACTACTCATGGGACGGCGTGTGGTTCTCGAGTGTCAAGCTCCACGATTGGGGGTATGTCGTCGAATGGGAAATTCCGTACCGCTCATTTCAGTATGATGAGAAGCTCACGGAGTGGGGGCTGGATTTCGACCGGTGGATGCCGGCGAGGAACGAGGACTCCTACTGGTGCGCCTACGAGGAGGTTGAAGGTCAACGGATTTCGAAATTCGGTAAGCTGCGCTTCGAAGATTTCCGACCAACGGTCAAAGGCGACAATCTCGAGTTCTACCCGGTCGGTATCACGCGCGCAACATTTCTTCGCGAAGGAACGTACAAGGGCGAACCCGACGCCGGTCTTAATATCTTCTACAATCCCTCACAGAAACTCACGTTCCAGCTGACAGCCAATCCGGATTTTGCACAGATCGAAGCCGATCCCTTCCAGTTTAATATCACTCGCTACGAATCGTATTTCAATGAACGCCGTCCGTTCTTCACGGAGGGGAATGAGATCTTTATGCCTTCGGGCCGTGATCGGAATTCAGGCTTCTACCGTCCGCTCGAACTCTTCTATTCAAGAAGAATCGGAAAGCGGCTGCCGGATGGCTCCGATGTGCCGCTCCAGCTCGGGACGAAAGCATTCGGTCGTCTCGCTGACTGGGAATACGGAGGCTTTCTAGCGATGACCGGCGAGAAGGAATACATGCTGAAAGGAGCGAAGGCGATAGAGCCAAAAGCGTACTTCGGATCCGTGCGGTTGAAACGGCAGATCCTCGATAATTCCTCGGTGGGCGTCCTCTTCGTAGGCAAGCATACACCCGACAACGATGACGGTGTGCTCGACATCGACGGTGCCTTCCGGGGTTCGGACTGGCAGCTCTCGTATCAGCTTGCACGATCATTCAACAATCAGCAAGGGGGTTTTGCCGGCTCCTCGGGGCTCATGATTTTCAAGGATGACTACATCTTTGGCATCCGGAGCAAATTTATTGAGGACGACTTCGATGTCGACCAGGTGGGATTCGTGCCGTGGAAGGGTACCGGGGAATTTACAGCGATGGGAGGACCGCGCTGGTATTTCAAGGATGGGTATGTGCGGCAGATCCTCGGCTACGTCGGGGCCGCGCTGAACTACAAGAAAATCGAAGGCTACTCGGATCACATGGGCGCGATCGGGTACAATATGCAATTCAGGGACAACTGGGGATTCGAAGTGACATTCCTGGCGGGGCGCTCGAAAGACCGTGGTATCATCTACGACTCATACGAACTGGACTTCTCCAGCTGGTATCATGTTTCGCCGAAGTGGAACGGAGGCATCGGAGGAAGCGTGTTGAAGACCTACAATTTTTCACGCAACTATCTTGCATTCTATGCCTCTACATGGGGTGAGGTCGCGTGGCACGCAACGAGAATGCTCGATGTGGGGACGATGATGAACGTATTCGTCGAAGGGAATCCCGACAACAACGTCGAAGACATTACCTACAATGCTCGCCCGTATCTTTCTGTCACGCCGGCCAATGATCTGAACATCCGGGCCTATCTCGACCATGTATACGTCCGTTCAACGAAACAGACGCAGCAGATAATCTTCGGCCTCCTCTTTTCCTACAGCTTCCTGCCGAAAAGCTGGATCTACCTTGCCGTCAATGAGGTCCGGGATCGATCGGATGAGTTCAGTTCATCCGGAGCCCTTCTTCCCAATACTCTTCACGTGAGAGACCGCGTGAGTGTTTTGAAGGTGAAGTACCTTTACTACTTCTAGACGGAAGTGTATTCTCCCTGTGCAGGGCGATCTGTTTAGGGAGCAGCGAACGTGCCGGCTGATGGATTCCATGATCAGCCGGTTTTTTATTGTGCGCGAAAAACGGTGAGGCTATCTGATGACGCTGAGGGGGGTATTCGGATCGAAATCGGACTTGCTGATCTGCGGATTTTGCTTGTTCTTCGTGTAGCCGGGGACATATTTTGATACGTAGGCGGACAACTCTCCGACCGTGACGATGCCATCCTGGTTGGCGTCGGCGCTTTCAAAGGATTTCACCTTGCCGTCCGTATCCGTGATTTTCCCGCCCAACCCCGACACGAGCACGAACGTGAAGATCCCGTGCTCCCAGTACAGCCAGGCTTCAGTCGAGACTTCGTTTTCGGCACACGACGTGATGGATATGATCCCTGGTTTTGTCTTCCCCATTTCCACAAGATACCGGTTGATGAGATTCTCTTCGGCCATCGTGGAGCGCGTACCCTTGAGGTAATCATTCACGGCACCGCTGTAGCAGGCGTCTGCAAATAACATGACGCGCTCGGCGCGGATCGATGTTCTGAGCGCTCTACGGATCTCTTCCATGTTGAAGGCAGTCTCTTCAATACGCATCGGGTCCGTGTCGTGCGTGACGAAGTACGAGTAACCCTTGCCTCTGCTCAGGCCGTGGCCTGAGAAGAAGATCATGACGAGGTCCTCTTTCCGGGTCGGTTTCAGGAAGTTGAAGATCGCGTTTTCGATCCCTGCTTTTGTTGCCTTTTCGTTCGTCAGGAGCAGGAGGTGGTCATCCGGAAAGGCGCCGCCGTTCGGACTCTTTAGAAAATCATAAAACGTCTCGGCGTCCCTGTGGGAATACCTGAGGTTCGGAATATCCTTGTTTGAATATTTGCTGATGCCGAACACCACTGCCCATCGCCGTCCCCCAAATTTGTATTCCTCCCTTTTTACAATCAGGACCTTCGTTGAGCTCCGTCCCATCTTGTTCGAAGCTGCTACCTCGAACCTGTTTTCCCCCAACGAGAGTCCGACCTTCGAACGAAAGCGGAGGAGACCCTGGACACGGCTGGCTTTCAGGCTGAGGCCATTGATCGTTATGGTCGGGAGCAGGTCTATTCCCTCTACCTCCCCTTCGATGACCACGGAATCCGACTGCGTGACCGCAAACTCGCTTGGTCCCGGTTTGGAAAACCTGATCAGGGGAAGCACTTCCTGCGAAACGTCCTGTGCCGGAGCGAGTTGGCCTCGGGCTGCCGTCGAGATGGTAAGCGTTTGTTCGGCGTACTCGCCGAAGATGCTCCCCGCACGTAGTTTCTTCACGACTTCCTTGATTGGCTCATCGAGGACATACAATCCGTCTCCCCGGTCAGTGCCCGCGAAGCCGGAGAACTTCTCAGAGCTGACGAAGGCATGCAGTGTCTCTTTTCCGAAGGGTGGTGTCACGAGAAACCGCGTGGGGACGCTGTGGACAACGCCGCCCTTCACCTGATCATCCCTGTGCTGGTAGTTGGGGAAGATGATGATGTCCTTGCCGTTGGCGTCGCTGTAGATGAGCCGCAGATAGCAGTTCTTGTTTGCGGTAACTGAAATGCGGAGAGTATCGTTCTCGACGTACGTGAGGGAAGGATTGTTGACGGCGAGCTGAACCTTTAAGGCGTCTTCCGGCTGAACTCGCTGAGCCTCCTGAGGTAGGAATCCGGCCGCGACTCCTGCAAGCGTCAGAAAGCAGAACATTCGTGGAGACATAACCATTGGACGATCAGAAGAGGGTGGGAGGTTGGTCTCTCTGGTGGCAAATGTAAGCCGAACCGCGGCGAATGTCAAGAATGCCGGAAGAAGCGGTGAGGCCTGTGGTTCGACAGCTCACGCGCATCGGATTGCCTTTCACTCCAATCTGGCTTACCTTAAAGGAAACTGAGCAGCTGTTCAGCGACGCATTTGTTTTCACTTCCATACAACCGAGGAGTTCTGGCATGGAATCCCGATTTGACTGCAAAACACTTCGCCTCGTTCTGCTGATTCTCGTGCTTGGTACGTTCACCGGCGTGGCACAAGAACTGCAGAAAGTCACTCTTGAGACGATGAACGACCCTTCGTTTGGTCAGGCATTTTCGCTCCCCAGAACGTGGTGGCTCGAAGACAACACGGCGTTCATCTTTGACAGCCGCAAGCCGGACAGCATTCGCGTTCTCGAGCGGCTTGACCCTGCATCCGGCAAGCGCACGCCGGCATTCGACTGGAAGAAGGCACTCGCCAGCTTCAATAAGCTCTTTCCCGAGGGGAAGGCCCCGCGCATCTCGCCGGTTCCATCGGCGTTCACCAACTCCGGCAAGTATGGACTCTACGTCACGGCTGGTGATCTCTTTGTTGTCGACATCCCCAACGCCGCGTTCATCCGCCTGACGGAAACACCGGACGAGGAGAAGTCGGTGAATTTTTCACCCGACGGTCTGAAACTCGCTTTCGTACGAAACAACAACATCTACGCATGTGAGATTGCGACGAAGAAGGAGTGGCAGCTGACCATGGACGGGGGAGAGACGATCCTGAACGGAACTCTCTCGTGGGTGTATTGGGAGGAGATTTTTGGGCGCCGGGATATCGGGTACTGGTGGTCGGAGGATTCCAAGGCGATCGCGTACCTCCAGACCGATGAATCGGAAGTGAGCATCCAGCACTACGTGAATTTCGATCCTTGGACGCCGACAATGCGAACGCAGCGATATCCCAAAGTCGGAGAGAAGAATCCCGCCGTGAAAGTCGGGATTGTGGAAATCGGCTCGCAACAGACGACATGGGTGGGACTCGATCGCAAATGGTTTGAGTACGTCATCAGAGTAGGCTGGCTGCCGAACAACAAGCAGCTCTGGGTCAGGACGATGAACCGGCTCCAGACGGAGGTGGATCTCTATTTTGTCGACCGCAAATCCGGGACAGCCCAGTTCGTGCACAAAGATACCGATGACGGATGGGTAAACATGAATGATGATTTCTACTTCCTCAAAGACGGGAAACATATGATTATCGCGTCTGAGAAGGATGGTTATGACCATCTCTATCGGTACACTCTCAAAGGGGAGCTTGTGAACCAGATCACGAAGGGTGAATGGGCGCTCTGCTCTTCGGGCGGCGGAGCGTTCTGGGTGAAACGGGCCGTCACTGGCGTCGACGAGGATGGAGGGTGGATCTACTTCACGTCGCTGGAGAAATCATCGCTGGAGCGCCATCTCTACAGAATTCGGATGGATGGGAAGAACATGGAGCGACTCTCAACGGCAGAGGGGACCCACTCGATCACGATGAGCCCGAATGCCAAGTACTACTTCGACCGCTTTTCGAACGTCACAACTCCGCCGTCGCTTATTCTCTACGATGGAAAGGGGAAGGTGAAACAAATACTTGCGACGCCCGAGTTGGGCGGATTCAAGAAGTTCGGCATTCAGTTTCCTGAACTTCTGTACGTCCCGGCGAGAGACGGATTCAAACTCCCCGCCTCGATCACAAAGCCGGCAGATTTTGACCCGGGAAAGAAATACCCCGTCATTGTCGAAGTATACGGCGGGCCTTCCGCACCAACGGTCTCCAACTCGTTCCAATATGGTGCTGTGTGGGATAATGTGCTCGGGAACAATGGCTATATCACTGTCAAAATCGACAACCGGGCGGCGACAGGAATCAGCAAGAAACTCGAGAACCTGCTCCTCATGAGGTCTCCTGGAGAGATCGAACTCAATGACCTCGTCGACGGGGTTCGCTGGTTCAAACAACAGCCGTTTGTCGACCCCGACCGCATCGGTGTCACCGGCTGGTCCGGAGGAGGAACGAATACGGTCCTTGCCATGACGAGGTCGACCGAGTTCAAGGCCGGCATAGCCGGTGGAACGGTGACCGACTTCCGTTTCTATGATTCGAAGTGGGGCGAGGCGCTGATGCGAACCGAGAAGGAAAACCTGAAGGGCTACGAGGAGAATTCTCTGCTGAAGTACGCGAAGGATCTTCACGGAAAGCTCCTTCTGGTGCATGGTTCGCATGACGACAATGTCCACATCCAGAACCTCTGGCGTTTCGTGAACGAGTTGATCAAGGCGAATAAGTTGTTTGAGATCATGGTGTATCCACTTCGCGGACATGGTGTCGGAGATCCCGCAGGGAGCCGGCATTTCAATAATGTTCAAATCGATTTCTGGAAGCGAAATCTCTGACAATTCGTTGGTAAATTGCAAAGAGTCTTGAGAATATTCTTCTTGACTCGAGTCTCAGCATTCTCTATATTTTTGGTGTCGTTTTTCATCCCCATGATTGCAGAAATGCATGATTGGCCCCCCCTAGGTTACGATCTAGGGGTTTTTTATTTGTACCATCCACATGGCCTCCGACCGAACAACTTTCCTCATCGACGGCTTCAATCTCTACCACTCTGTCATCGAGGCCAGCAAAGACCTCAGCGGAGCGTCAACTAAGTGGCTGAATATCCGGTCGCTTTGCGAGTCATATCTATACCTGTTTGGCAAAGACAATACCGCCGAAGAATTTTACTACTTTTCTGCACTCGCCTATCACAAAGTTGCCAGAGACCCGGACACCGTCGCGCGTCATCTTCGCTTTGTCGATTGTCTGAGGGATACCGGATTCAAAGCGGAACTGGCAAGGTTCAAGGAAAAGCAGGTTTGGTGCATAGGATGCAAGAGTTACCAGACCAGGCACGAGGAGAAAGAAACAGACGTCGCTTTGGCGGTAAAGTTGGTCGAGTTATTCGTCCAGGACAATTGTGACACTGCCATACTCATGACTGGAGACACCGACATAGCGCCCGCCGTCCGATTCGTCAAGCAATATTTTCCCAAGAAACGAGTAGGCTTTCTTTTTCCTTACAAGCGAATGAGTCAGGAGCTCAAAAACCTGGGATTTGGCTACAAGATCTCAAAAGAGCAGTATCTGAGACATCAATTTCCTCCTACGGTCACGCTTTCTGATGGTTCCACCCGCAGCAAACCAGCAACCTGGTAAGCAACGAGTTCATCCGTTCCATTCAATCTCTCTATTCAGTCGCGCCACTTCCCGTCGGCAATTGTTGCCTTTCCGGGCAAACTACGCTACTTTGCCCGTGATCCCGTCCGCACCGTTGTACCGAGCTTCTGCTCATCGCTTCTGAACGAGGTGACCTGATGAAAACCCGATCCGTGCCTGTCCTCCTGGCATTTACCCTCTTCTGTGCACTTCCTGCCGCGTCGATCTCTCAAACTGCCGATCGAAAGGCCGTCTGGGCCAATCAATTCTATCCGGGTGACGCCAATGAGCTGCGGTCTACGCTGCGGGACTTGT